>Ga0105104_10001816_pt1 | contig 15891 bp, 12 predicted proteins | sample PPLLaktember2015_3_FD_87034 | JGI IMG/M metagenome (GOLD analysis project Ga0105104, IMG submission 87034) | Freshwater sediment microbial communities from Prairie Pothole Lake near Jamestown, North Dakota, USA - PPLs Lake P7 Core (6) Depth... | ecosystem: Environmental > Aquatic > Freshwater >... | reverse complement strand
ATTTCCGGGGATTTCACCGGGATTATGCCATATATTCGAAGCAAGGTCGGGGTGATTATAGTCAATGCCGCTATCGATTACAGCCACAATGATATCATTTGCGTCTGTTCTTATATCCCACGCCTCAGGAGCATCTATATCGGCATCAGAAATCCCTCCCGTCTGGCCTGTATTATGAAGGCCATAAAGAAGAGGAAAACAAGGATCGTTAGGAAAAGTTGATAACGCCGGCACCTCCATAAGTTTCTGTTGTCGATTCCTCGAATATCATAGTCCGGGCGTCCAACAAATAGATATAATTACTGCTCTCTGCCGTTACAAATGCCATCCCGGAATTCGGGTCGAGCGTCATACCGGTCCATCCGGAAGAATATCCCTGGGCATCTGTTTGATATTGGAGTTGGTCGCCCGATATTCTGTAAGCCCTGATTGCCAAAGGATCATGCATACCAACATACAGAGATTTTGCCCGGCTTTCGGCAATAAATGACATTATGAAAGCGAATCCGAAAATTAAACCGCTTAATGATGCCAATTTATGAGTGTGCATAACGACAACTCCTTTCGTCTGTTGTGTTAATTATTTTAATTTTTCCTTCGTAAAGCAAAGACTCCAAAACCAAGTATAAATAACGAAGCTGGCTCAGGTATGAAATTTATATGTGAATAAGTATCTATGTCATAGATATCTATCGTAAACTCGGTATTATCCAAATAAAATCCCCTCAGTTGGCCACCGTCAAAATCTCCTCCAAAAGGGTCGTAAAGAAAGTTTTGACTATAAATATTGATAACAGCATCTGAACCGCCTCCTAATCAACTTGTAATTTGACCTCCTCGTAGGTTAACTTTGGAAGTATCATTTACAGCTATTCTGTCAATTATACCGTCATACATTGAAAATATTGATTCACCATTAATCCACGCCATTCCGGAAGTATTTCCAGCGTACATATTAATTCTAGCCGTATTAAATGAACCAATGTTTGAAAAAGTCCCACCTGCGATATTTGCCATACTTTCATTAACCGTCCACAATTGGCTAACATGACCGTTCGAAATATTTAATATACTGCTATCTTGGACTTCTATTTCGAGCAAATTGCCGCCAGATATATTTACAGTACTGGAATCGTGAGATTCCATTACACTCGCTACGGTTCCGCCAGTCATATCAACAATTGTAGAATTATTATAAACATAAACGCATGACCATTCTTCCCCGGGGAGGATTTTGCCGCTTTCGTAAAAATACCTGTCCCCCGCCGCGATTGAAAAACTGCTGAAAATCAAAACCGAAAACCCGATTGCTGCGAATACCCTTCTCATAATCCGTCTCCTTCTTCTTTGTTTTATGCTTAAAATCGGCTCTCTTCAAGGCCTTTTGTATCATTATATCATATTTTTACCGAGTCAAGGACAAATAATTCACAATAATATATTCCACTATGGGCGCTCTTTATTGAGAATCCATCGAGGATTGTATTTGAAGTCAGACCATTAGCCCTGACGACATACAAGCCGGATACATCGGTTCCGTCAATAACGCTTTCGTTGGCCGGGTTTGAAAGATTGCGATGATCAATAGATGTTTCGTTTCCCGCGAAATGGCCGTATATGGGGACACCGTTTACAAGCTGAAAATATAACGGAGGAGGCGTCGGCTTAGAGGGTATATAAGCGCCGCCCGCAACCCAGATTTGCGAGCCGCAGCCCAAAGCCGCCCTGTCGAGAGCATCCTGCAAATCCGAATACGCGTTTTGCCATGACATTCCCGAATTTCTTCCGGTTGCCGTATCGTCAACATAAATTATTCCCGGCTCAGGCCACCATGAGCAGACAGGGGTATCTTTCTCGGAAATATTACGAAATCCGTCGCCTTCGATTTCGCAATGATTCGTGATAACGCCGCAGGGTTCCGCCAGCTCGTTGGCATTTACTATAATCGTAAATATGCCGTTGCTATCCGGGGAAATAGAGCCGACATTCCAGGTTACCGTTCTATTGCCTGGGTTATAATTTCCGTCGGGTGAGGATGAAATGTAGTTAACCTCATCGGGCAAATAATCGATAATTATCACGTTTGTATCGCTTTGGCCGTTGGCGTCATAGCTGATTGTGTATGTTAAGCTTTGTCCTGGCAGGACGCAATTGCCGTCAGGGATATTGACGTCTTTTGCAAAATCAAACCCGCCCGGCTTATAAGTAATATTACCCCCAAGACACAAGCCGGCCGGATGAGAAACATAGTTTGTTTCAGTATAACAGGGGTCAGAAGGCCAGGTCAGCGTATTAAAGACAAGGATTTGGTTGCTTGAAGTTGTTGCATAAAGGTAACCCGTATCTTCATCGATAGCCAAACCGATTACAAAAGCCCCGATATATTTTTCAGTAGATGTCGGATTATTAGGGTCGTTTATATCCGTCCTTACAAGATTGTAATGGTATCCACCGGTTCCGTAAAATGCCCCCGTGTACATGTAATGACGATTTGAATCGATCGCTATCCCAACCGCCTGCCTCGGCGTGCTGTCAACAACAATAGGAACACTCCCTTTATGCTCCCAACTATTTGTATCGTAACGATGAACTACATTTGTTGAATTAGTTACATAAAGCTCATTCTTCTGTTTATCAATATCAATTCCCCAAGCGCCATCACCACCAAGGTCGGAAAGTTCTTTATATGTTTCGCCCTCGAGAAAAAGTGTCTTCAAGTCCGCATTCTACAAATAAACATATAATTGTAGAGTTCGTCTTCCAACGGCATAAAGTTTTTGTTTGCTGGGATCAAAAACAACGCCTGCCCCTCCATAAGTTTCTGTCGTTGAATCCTCAAATATCATAGTTCGGGCATCCAGCAGATAGATATAATTACTGCCCTCTGCCGTTAAAAATGCCATCCCCAAATTTGGATCGAGCGTCATACCGGTCCATCCGGAAGAATATCCCTGAGCATCTGTCTGATATTGAAGTTGATTGCCCGATATTCTGTAAGCCCTGATTGCTAAAGGGTCATGCATACCGACATAAAGGGATTTTGCTTTGCTTTCGGTAGTAATTAAGGGCATGAACGCTAAAACTAAAAATAATCCGATTAGTGAGGACAATTTACGAGTGTGCATAGCGACAATTCCTTTCGTCTATTACATTTATTATCCTATTTTTTGCGTCTTAAAGCAAAAGCACCAAAACCAAACATTAATAAGGATGCAGGTTCTGGAAGAAGATGTATGTGTGAATATGTTTGAAAATCAGAGAGATCAAGAGTAAACGGAACTCCATTTAAATATATTCCCCTAAATTGTCCTCGCTCATATTTCCCTCCGTAAGGATCGTAGGTAAAATCATGCCCGTAGATATTAACGATAGCCGAATCCCATGCATTTAGAGAATCTGATACGATTCCAGAATAAATATTAATTGAACTATTATAACCTATATGTAAATAGTCAGTTTGTCCTCCGGCCATTATAACTTTACCAGAATCAAGAGCACTTACTGATATTGATTCAGCCGTGCCTGAAAATGTAATTGTTCCATTGATATGCGCAGAAAGCCAATTAATATTTCCGCCGGAAATATTGATCTTGCTAAAATCTTGTGCATCAATCGTATAAGCCTGCCCAGCTGTTATGTTTACTGTGCTGGCGTTGTAGGACACAATTTCATGGGCAAGTCCGCCGTTCATATCGACAATCGTACTATCACCATAAACATAAACATTTGACCATTCCTCTCCAGGTACGATTTTTCCGCTTTCGTAAAAATATCTGTCCCCCGCCGCGATTGCCAAACTGCTGAAAATCAAAACAATCCCCGCGACAACCAGCCGCCTCTTCCCTTTAACTCTCAAGCACATATTCGGTCTCCTTTAATTAACCTTCTATTTTCATATTATACCACGTTCCCGCCGCTTTTCAAGTCAAATATCCGCAAAAAATAGCCCTATTTATCGAGTTCCTTCAGTTTTTCGTTAAGCTCGGCGACATCGAAGCCGGCGGCTTTTACGATGTGCTGTTTATCGGTCAAAATCAGCCAGGGCAGGCCATCAACGCCCCAGGCGAATTTCACTTTTTCCTCGTCGGCGGGTATCATTCCGACGGGGAACGCTACTCCCATCTTCTTTAGCTGCTCGTCTAACTGCTCCTTGGCCATAGGCGAAGATTGCACAATCACTACCGCAACTCCTTTTTCTTTCAGGTCCCCTGCCGATGTCATCAGGTCTTTAAGCGTTTGCCGAGACGGTCTTTGCTGAATATCGAAAAAACAAATGAGAACCGGCTTGTTGTTTATGTCCTCACTTATGCCAAAGCTATCCATCGGCGGTATTGCCTTACCCGCCATCGAAGCCGGTTTTTTAGGAATCGCCCTTGCCTGACTGCCTCGTTCTGAAATGATAATTTTCACATCCGTCGCGCCGCCTTCGGTCTGCACGAAACCATATCGATACGGCTGACCATCGCTATTTGCGCTTATCTGCAAGCGGCCCTCACATATCTTGTCTATTGTAAACCGTCCTTTGGCGTCTGTCCTGATATCGTGGCGGTCGGGCTGGCCTTGCCCATAGCAATACAATCGCACATCAGCCACCGGGGCATCATTAACATCAACGACAATACCAGTAACCGACAGCGGGGCATCTCTTAACTTAAGCTGCCCGACATCGAGCCGGCCGTCGGTCGCGTCATCGGATTCTGTCTCGACCTGCTCTTTTCCATAGCCATCCGCCTGAGCGCTGACGGTACATTTCAATCCCTGCGGAACGCATTTCAGTTCAAAGCGGCCATCCTTATCGCTTTTAATCTTCTCATCGTCGAGATTCGAGCCATAGTTTCCGAAACGCGCCATCAGCGTTATCCTGGCATTAGCAATCGCTTTATCATTCGTATCGACGACCCTGCCCGTATATGTTACGGCGGGCGCAAGTTTAATATCCACCTCATTGGCCTCTTCCTCGAGGGCTTGCGTCCAGGCGAGATTTTCCTTTTTGGCCTGCACAATTATATGAAACGGGATATCATCCCTGCCCCAGTTATTTCTATCGAAGGTGATTTCAAACCTGCCCTGGGCGTCGGTTTTTTCGGCGTTATTAGCCATAGGTTGAATTTTGACTTCGGCCCCCTTGACGGGATTACCCGCAACATCCCGCACCAGTCCGCGCAGCTTGGGCGTGCCGCCCATCTCGATTGTTAATTTCGCTATTTTGCCTTTTTCAATCGTTATTGTATCTGTCGTTCGCTTTCGCGAATACTTCGGATGGAAAATTCCTTCGAGAAGATATTCACCGGGGGCAAGCCGGATTTTTGCCAAGCCGTTCGAATCCGACCGCCCGTAGAGGTATTGACGGTTATCGCTATTGCGCACATTTACGTGCGCTTCTTCAATCGGTTTCTTGCTCTGCTCATCTATAACAGTGATTTCGAGCGTTTCGCCTCTGCTGACCTTAATCTCTACGTCTTTTAAGGTTTTTCCTTCTTCTGTGGTAACCTCTACCGGCTCGGTTACCCATTCGCTGCTTGTGCCCATCGAATCCCAGATTTGCAGCTTTTTACTTCCGGCGTCGAGACCATCTATCCGAAACGCTCCATCGTCGCCCGATACAATGGGTTTCAGCCAGCCGAAAGGAATCTCTCCTCTGGTTTGAACCATAACACGAACGCCTGCAACACCTTTTGCGGTATCTTTATCTACCACCCTGCCTTCGATTATCGATTCGGCAGTCATCATAATTTTTATATCCGATTGCCCTGTAGCATATTTTAATTTCTCATCACCCCGGCCCAAAAATGTCATAGTTGTCGCCCATCCCGGTTTTGACGCCATAAATTCCGCTTTGTCTCCGCTTGGGATTTTGCTGAAAACAAACTTTCCCGACGGGTCAGTTCGTGTTTCGAGAAAATCCTCCAGAAGCATTACCGGAAGGCCGGCGCCTATCGATCCAGTCCCCGATGAAACGCCTATTACCTTAACCTCAACATCGGCAATCGGCTGTCCGTTTGAATCGACAATAAGCCCCGCAAGCTCATTTGGCTCTTTAAGCGTTATCTTTATATCCTTATTATCTCGCTGAGGAGGCAGCATAATCCAGCCATAGGAGAAATCCTGCTTTTCAGCAATAACCACGCCTACCCAGCCCTTTGAAACTTCTCTTGAAAAACTAAAGCTGAAGTTGCCATCCTGTCCGGTCTTAAGTTCTTCACCCGGCTTAAGCAGTTGACCCTGCTGGAGCTTGTCGGATTCGCCTCTATACAGCCGGACTGTCACCCCGGCTATCGGTTTGTCGTTTGTATCCACGACTGCACCTTTACATTCGACGTTATCAACGTCGGCCAGCGATAGCCCGCAGCACAATATCGATACAAATCCTATGCAGGCGATTCTCTTCCACATAATTTTATCACGTCCTTCCTTTTCATTTTGTCATACCTGCGAAAGCAGGTATCCAGAAGCTTATAGAATAACTGGATTCCCGCTTTCGCGGGAATGACAGTTATGAAATGGCTTCTATTTTTACTTTTCTCTTTTGGCCGGCTTTAGCGGCTCATTGAATTTTATCTGCACCCTGCGGACTAACGAATCCTGCGGTTGCCCGCCCTCGAAAACCGTCTGGATATCCTCTTTCGGCAGGGCGTAATTGTAAATCCGCACGTCGTCGAGCATTCCCTTCCAGAACCGGCCGCGAATCTGGTCGTTTTCGCCTATCAGCACTTTGAAGTCATTGCCGGCTACGGGGCCGTCCCATTCTCTTTTCGAATCCTGCTGACCGTCAATATACAGACGCACAAACTGGCCGTCATAAACGCCGGCAAAATGATGCCACTGCCCCGCCGAGACCGCCTTTGTGCCGTCGATATATGTATTCGAGTAATGGCTGACCGAGAAATGCGGCTTTATTTCATTTCGCATAGCTGTTAATCGCCAGGCGTCATCGCCCCTGGTTACAATCCCCGCCCAGGCGTTTTTGACCTCATCGGTATTGACCCAGGCCGATATAGTCATCTCGTCAGTAAAATTGAAGGTGTCGGCGTTGGCGATTTCAATGTAGCCGCTTGCGCCATCCAGCTCAATCGCGCCGCCGAATTTGCCCGCGGTGTTTTTCCAGACACAGTTACCCCGCAGGGTCCCGTCGCGGGCGTTGTCGCTGCTGTCTTTGGCGACTGAGCCGTTTTCCTCGTCGAATTTCCACCAGCCGGCAAGGGCCGGGCCGGTGAAGCTCCAGACCTTTCCCGAGATTACAGTGCCGTCAGCGTCAACTTCATCGACCCGCCAGAAATATTTCGTGTTTCTCGAAAGGTTCGACAATTGGGCGCTCATAAGACCGCTGCCGGCCTTTTCACCGATAAATTCGAGATTGTTCGCGTCTGCGCCGAGATAAACCTTGTGTGATTGCGCTCCATTACCGGGCATCCAAGCGAGAGTTACTTTTTTTCCGTCGCATAAACCGCCGTCGGCAGGCAACGGGCGCACGGCCTGCGGGCCCGCGACCTCGTAGAATCTAACCTCGCTCAAGCCGACGTAATTTACATCGTCGAAATTCTTTATTTCATCAAATTTGACTTTGGCGGCTGCAATTGCGTCCATATTGATAAAGGTCGGGTCGTCGTACTCATCGCCGATTGAGGCCCTGTCGAATTCGAAATCCTTTTTGACTTTTTTCCAGCCGGCTTCTTTTGTCCAGACGGAAATATCGGCCTTTTGTATGCCGCGCCTTGTGCCGTCGGACTGGTTATAGTTCCAGACCTCAATGCCGTCCAGTATTCGAGGATTACCGAGGTCAAATTCAATCCATCCGGTTATTTGTCCCTTTGCGGAAAGCCACATATCCGAAGGATTTGCGCTATGCTCCGGCAGGCCGTCATTGTTTCTGTCCTGCAGGCCGCTGCCATCGACGATTTTGGAGATATTGGCGTTGGGATCGCTGCTTGATGCCATCACCATAACCTTATCGATGGCCTCGCCGGTCAAAACGACGCCCGCCTGCCCCGCTTTTATCACGTAGTCCTTTGCCTGGTCGTCTATTTTGAAAGGCCCGCCAATCACAACCGACGCGGTAAGCGTTTCATTTATATCCTTTGGCTCTCGCCACGAGAGCGAACAGGTGCCGCCTCAGCCATACTCGAAGCTGTAGCTTTTGTCGAATATTTTGTCCTTGCTTACTATCCTGAGTTTAGGGGCAGGCATCCGCTCGCTATTTTTCAAAATCGAGATGCGTTCGCCCATCTGGCCTGTCAAACTATGATTGAAAGAGTATTTGCCTCGACTGGCTTTGACATCGAGCTTCGACGTTACCGGCTCACCGACGGCAAGAAAGGCGGTTTGGCCTTTTTTGACCTCAAAATCGCCCGATTCCCTGAAACCCTCTCCCTGCATAGTCCATTTGCTTTTTTTATCGTCGCTCTTTTCGATTGCCCATCGGTAAATCCGGTAGCTGCCTTCGGGGATACTATCCAAGCCCTCTTTAGGCGCGATTCTGAAAAGGCCGTTATCTCCGGTTGCGAATAATTCGTTTACTTCCTGCGGCACTTTTATTTTACCGAGCGCGTCATCGGCGGGACTGATTTTGACGAACGCCCCGTCTCTGGCGACTTCGAGCCGATAGAGTTTGCCTTCTAACTGAATGAATTTACCGACAATTGCGGTCTGGGCATTCGGCTCTTTGCCTATGACAATTCTATCGGCAGAATAATATTCCTTCGACGTATCATTAAATTGGCCGTTGTTGGTCATATCCGTCAGGACGCACAATTGCTTTTGCCCGCCTATGGTAATCGTTCCCTCATACCAGCAGGCGGACATCACAGAAAGCAAAACTTCTGAGGCGTTGTATTTGCGATGTATGAAATTCAAATGATAGGCGACGGGGCCGTCGTCTCCTTCCAGTAAAATTTTAACCGGCCCGTATTCGGCCGAGTATTCGTCGGTCCTGAAGGGTTTGAAAGCCGACTCTTCCTTTAAATTACCGTCGCAATCGGTATCGACATAAAGCAGGTTATAAGCCCCCGGCTTGCCGTCGCTGTCGAACGCTATCTGAACCTGGCCTCCTTTTGCCAATGGGCTTTTCCATGTCACGAACATCGGCTTGGGGTCCTTCAATTCAGGCAGCTCCACCCCGGCGGGCCTGTCACCGGACATTCTGAGCGTAGGTGATGACCTGCCGATTTGGTCGGCGTCTTTGGAGTAATTGTATCGAAGCCACTGCTCGCCCGCCGCGAGGGCCTGTGATACAAAAAGAATTCCTCCCAGCCCCCAGACCAGAAACCAAGTTACTCTTTTATCCATTTCTGTTACCTCCCGATTTAAAATCGTTATTGATAATCTACCCGCCTAACCTCCTCAACGCAATAACCTTTTTATTCTATAAATGGATTCTTGGGGACCTGCTCATAAAAGACAATATGCGGCTGCTCCACACGGGTCCAGTTGACAAAACGCTGTTTCCAGAACTGATTTCGCTGGACCAGAATCAAAAACGGCAGATTCATACAGTAAACAACCGCTCCCATAATACCGGCGGCTAACGCTACGCCTGCCAAAACTGCTATTGCCTGAAAAATTCCCATTCTTGAACCAATCGCTATCGCTTCCGCAACGCCAATGACCATAATGCAAATCCCGACTATTACAATCTCCCAAAGGGCGACCAAAAGCGTAAATTTCACAATGCTGTATTTTATTCTGCACATATGCGCAGCAATTGCCTGCCCGAGCACTATTGTCAGCGACAAGGCAGCCATTATTGCGACTGCAATAATGGTTTCGTAAGAAAAAGCGAATCCCAAAGATGAAGCGGTAGCCGCCGCTGACGCAGCGAGCATGACAATAAAGGAAAAGAACCTTCCCCGCGAGCCGGTTGTGCCCGCAAGAAGCCACATTAACGCCTGGCCGAAAACAAGCGTATCGATAACAATGTCAAAAAACTGTATCTGAACAGAACCGGCGCCGATTATCTTATTGAAAATCGTCCAGGCCAGGTAAATAATCAGTAACGGAATAAAAATAAGCCAGGCCTGAGCATTGTGATTCGATTTTTTAACGATAATGGCGGCAAAAACCGCAATCCATAATATTGATCCAAGCGCGCTGTAATACCACTTCCAGTCATAAAGGATTGTCGTCTCAGCGGGGCCAAGTTCGCCGAGGTCCCGGCTGACAACGATTTTAAACTGCCCTAACGCCGTTGCGGGTGCTCGCCACGAGCACGAACAGGTATCGCCTCAGCCAAAACTGAAAGTGCCTGAGCCGATTTCCTTATCGCCCTTGAATATGGCGAACGCAGGTTCAATTCTATCTTTGGTATCGGCGGCCTTGTATTGTCTGCCGTCGCTGCCTTTGAGGATACAGCTAAGCTTCAAAACTCTTCCGACCCGCTTGATACCTACATCGTTTTTAAGAGGCCCGCCGATTGTTAAGGTCACAGGTTTGTTATCCTTTATTGTCAGGTAATTTCCATAATAATAATCCAGGTCGAATAACCCTGCCTTACCCCCGTCAAGAAAGACATGCGAAATATCATGCTCGCCGACGGGCACGATTACTTCACCCTGCGGCTGGTCAAGCACCGTTATCGACGATTCTCTTTTACTCTTTAATATCAGATACCGAACAAACTGCCCGTCGATTATAAGCTTTCCCGTTTTCTTCGTGATTTCCTCGAATTTCATCCGCACGCATGGCCGGTCTTCCGCAGTCGCAAACTCATAAGAAACTAACCATCCCCGTCCATCGAGAAAAACTTCCTTTGGAGCATATTTTCCAAAACTTTCCGTCGCGACGATGAAATTCGAATCTGGCGAGCTGAGCATGAAGTCATCCTGGTATCCAATCGACCCGTCGAGGTTATCCGCCAGCGTTACACGCCAGAACTTATCGCCCAGCCGGACCTGGCCCTCAAAACCGCTTAGCACGGTAAATTGATAAAATTTTCCCGAAAATATAAATGCTTTAAGAACGTAAGGCGCCTGCACGTCGCCGACCTGTCTTTCCAAATGCATATCATCGAACTGATAAAAGCCGGGCTTGTCGCTTGAAAACACATTATTTACGTCATCTGTCAGGTCCAGATTTTTATTAAGATCAAAATACAGCTTTCTCTGTGATTGGTCCCATACAAAGAGCATCGGGCCGACGCCCTGTCTTTCGCTTTGAATCACTCCCCTGCTGACCCTCCTTTTGCCGAAATCAGGCCCGGTTTTCTCTTTCAGCGAGGTCGCCTCCGCGTTCAATCTCAGATTGAAACCAGCCGGCTTATACCAAAGATTACATTCCACAACGTTGGCCTCGTTCGGCTCCCGCGCGCTTATTACATCCGGGGCGCAGACGATCGCCAGCATTGCCAAAAAAGCCAATATCCTCAACTCCCGATTTGTATCGCTTAACCTTTGCATACAATCGCCGACAAAGATTATCTCTTAAAATATCCCCCCCGTCAAAGAGAATTTTAGCCATATACGTTTGCGGCCAAAAGCAAAAAATGATATATTGCCTCGTGTCGCGGGCATCTTGCCCGCGTTTAGCGTTGATTCGCGGGCGGGACGCCCGCGACACAGAATAAACCTTTGAATGGGGGCATAAAATGCGGCTGATAAAAATAACAGTTCTAACTGCAATGGTTCTTTTTGTTTCTGCGGCTCAGGCCGCTCCGCTGGAGCTTAAGGTCAAAGGCAACCAGATACTCAATAGCGAAGATAAGCCCGTAACATTGCGAGGGGTAAACGTCGCGTCGCTGGAATGGACAAGCGACGGCGACGGGCATGCCCTCGATACGGTAAAAGTCGCTATCGATGACTGGAAAGTCAATGTCATCCGGCTGCCTTTGTCGCAGGACCGGTGGTTCGGAAAAGCGCCCGAGCAAAACGACGTATGCGAGCCGTACCGGGCACTGATTAAACAGATAGTTGATTATTGCAGCTCGAAGAATTGCTACATTATCCTCGATTTGCACTGGTCGGATGCCAACCAGTGGGGAGAGAATATCGGTCAGCAGCCAATGCCGGACAGAAACAGCGTAACGTTCTGGAAAGATTTCGCCGCTGTTTACGCGAATAATCCGGCGGTACTTTTTGACCTTTACAACGAGCCATTCGGCACCAACTGGGACATCTGGCTAAACGGCGGGATAGTTACGAGCCGTGCCGGCAGAGGCGGACAGAAACCCATAACTTATGAAGCCGTGGGAATGCAGATGCTGCTGGATACCGTTCGGGCCACCGGCGCTAAAAACGTTATTGTCGCGGGCGGTCTCGATTACGCATACGATTTTAACGGCATACTCGACGGCAGACAGCTCAAGGACCCCAATGGAAACGGCGTGATTTACGCCAATCACGTTTACGACAACAAGGGCGACAGCGTATTTACCTGGATTGCCAAAATGGAACAAGCGTCGGCGAAATTGCCGATTATCATCGGTGAATTCGGAGGTTCGGGCGGCCCCGACCGCAGGCGCGGCTGGTGGGCAAGCACCCCATCAAACGCGATTGGCGATGACTGGCTGTTTCATATCATGCAGGCAATTCAGGACCATAACTGGTCATATACTGCCTGGGATTTGCATCCGGCGGCGGGTCCAACCCTGATTGCGGACTGGAATTATATGCCTACGCCGGATTTCGGCGTCTATGTTAAAAAGCTGCTTGTAGAAGGCAAATTGCCTAAATACACACCGCCTGATTTGAATAAAATGGCACAAATTCCCGCAACGACGCTTCCCGAATCAGCCCGAATGGGCGGCAGCGAATTATACGGCGACTGGCATGTAAAAGTAGATGCCAATGACAGGTCGGGTTCGATTCTGGCCTTCTCTAAAGATAGCGATGGCAAGCTGGCCGGGCAATGGATTAGCTTCAACCGGATAAGCGAGTTGGAAGACCCGCGGTTTAAGGATAATAACCTCAGCTTTTCTCAAACAGCTAAATTTGAGAAAGAACAATACAAAGCCCATTTCGCAGGCACTATCGAAGGCGATAAAATCACAGGAACATTTACCCACGGCGCAAGTCAATCCAAAATCGAGGGTAAACGCAGCCCAGTTTTGCCCCCTGCCGTCGGAAGCTGGGAAATGAAATACAAGGTTAATGATATGAATATCACCGCGACGCTTGTCGTCAAGCAGGATAAAGACGGCAAAATATCAGCCGAATGGCTAAGCAGGATGGGTGAACATAAAATTACTGATGTCAATATCATCGCCGATAAATTATCCTTCAAAAGACAAACCAAAGTTCAGGATAGGGAATTTGAAACAACCTTCGAAGGTACAATCAATCAGAAGGCCGATACGCTTTCGGGCCTGATTAAGTCAGAGATAGGAGAAATACCGGTAGAAGGCAAACGAATCGGCTCAGCCCTTATCGGAATCTGGAACCTGGATGTAATGGGCGAACGCGGCACGCAAAAACAACGCCTGAAAATCAATCCCGATTTGAGCGCCTTATACGGAACCGCCCCCGTCGATAAAATCACTCTCGAAGGCGATAAAGTAACCTTTAAGCTGGTTATGGAATTCGGCAGACGAACCTTCGAGATGGATTTCGAAGGAAAATTAGAAGGCCCAACCCTAACCGGCGAATTAAAAACCCAAAGAGGCACACAAAAAGTGGTTGGCAAAAAAGGGAGTTAACCGCGAAGGGCGCGAAGAAACACGAAATTTTATTAGACACGGAGCAGCCTTGCGAGCGGAGTCCCCGATAGAGGGACTGTTTAAAACCACCCCGAGGAATTCGGAGAATTCCCGGGACAAAGTCCTCGGAATCCCAAAGGGATTCCTGAGGACAGATTCACACTGTTTTGTTCGGCTTGCGTTCTTCGGCGAAACCTTTTCCCGAAAACAAGCTTTCTTCAAAGGTATTTGCCTCGCCCGCGAATGCCTTTGGCATTCCTTATAATAAGCCGAACAAAATACACGGAGCGATGCCTTAGCAGAGCAGAGTCCCGTTTTAGCGGGACGGATTTCAATAAATCCCAAGCACGAAGCTCTGCCCCGAATGAATTAATGGCTAAAACATAACAGATAACGGATTTTCGATTTTCGGTATAAATATTAGATTTGCCGGGAGGATTTGCACGATTAAAACAGTTTCTGACAAAAAGAAATCCATTCCCGTAAGACGAGACTTCGTCTGCAAAGATAAAGGCCGTTTCGCAAAAGAAAAAGCCGGTTTTTGATTTGCGGAACTGTTCCGAAAAAGCGGGAATTGTATTTCATGCTTCATATCTAACGGTCCAAATTTGTTATCATAGATTGCCAGTTTGACAGGATAAAAAACCGGTTTAATTTCATCGATAACAAATTTTCCTGTTATAAAAACGGGTTTGTTATCCATCAAAACGACTTTGGTTTAGCAAATAACAGGTTTTCATCCAATGGTTTCAAATTTGCAATCAACACTTGCAAACTGGTTTTTAATGATTACAAATCATTTTTTTCTTTCCTAAATCATTGAAAACACGTTACTTATAGCAATTCGGCATTTTCGGGAAGAATTATCAATCCCGTTTTTTGTTATATGGCCCTGCATTTTGGTCGAAGAATCGGCAATAGAGCGCAGTGAACTTGTTTTTGACATTCGAATTTCGAGTTTAGGATTTCGGATTTATTTAAGGGGGTTAATTTATGCAATGTCCAAGACAACAGGCCGAAGTCGTTGGTTTAGTTGACAATATCATAAACGGCGTATCCGAGCATCCGGAGATATTTACTCTCTGCGACGCGAATGCTTTACAGGAAAAACGCAATAAATTCGAGCAGGATGGCCTGGCCCTTGCCGAAGCCGAATCGAGAGTCGCTATCGCTGCTGCTGCCAAGCTTGAAAGTTTCAGGCAGTTACAGGAAGAAATGAAAAACCAGATAAAATTAGGCGTCGTCAATACCCGCTATAACCCGGAACAGCTTGTTTATATCGGCTGGGGAACAAAACGCGACCCGCAGCAGATTGAAATTCCTTCTTCTCCGGTAAATCTAAGGATTACCGCTCAGGGCACTGAGGGAGGGCCTGAGCCGGATAACGGAATGCTTTGTTTTGTCTGGGATAAAGGCCGAACAAACGGCGGGCCGGTCCGTTCATATATAATCGAAAGAAAGCAGTTTAACGGCGACTGGAGCCAATGGCAATTTGCAGACACTTCTTATAACAACGAAATAAAACTGACCAAACAGCCCATCGGAATAAAACTCTGGTATCAGGTCAGGGCAGGAAATGCTTCAGGCCAAAGCGGTCCGACGAATACAGTGGCGGTTGTACTTTAATCCCCGCTCAGTTTCCGTGGGGGCTTTTTGAGGAATAAATAGTGCGGGGAAAGCCACACCCAAGCCAACCCCGCACGATTAATATTTGGGCTGCATTGCGCAACCCATTTATTATTTTAACCTTATTCGATGTCTATTCAAGCAATTTTATTCAATTAGGGACAGAACTTGTAAAAATGCAAAGAAATGAGCCGATTAAGCTCATAATCATACTAATCAAAACAGCTTCCCTGACAACAAGGCCAAACAATATTTTCGAAAGAATATAATTTACAAACGAAAGAAGGATAAAAGCAGTTAGAAAAAAAAGTAACATGCTCCGGGAGTGAACAGCAACTAACATAAAATTAATACCGATGCTTGCCCCAACAATGACAACGAGGTATACCGCAAGCTTCCATGATATGAGCATTTTATATTTGTTCATTAGCCCATAACAGGCAATTAGTACTAAAGCATAGACAATAATAAATACAAAAATAGATGCAACAATAATATGAATATCATCGGAAAAAACAATTGAAGGTTTCGCAATCACGCCGATTAGACAAAGAATTGCAATGGGTATGTTCAAATAACTGTGTAAACGGCCTTAACGGTTTTAACCTGTCCTCCATAGCAGTAGCGACGGAGGATTTACGCTT
>Ga0105104_10001815_pt1 | contig 15899 bp, 3 predicted proteins | sample PPLLaktember2015_3_FD_87034 | JGI IMG/M metagenome (GOLD analysis project Ga0105104, IMG submission 87034) | Freshwater sediment microbial communities from Prairie Pothole Lake near Jamestown, North Dakota, USA - PPLs Lake P7 Core (6) Depth... | ecosystem: Environmental > Aquatic > Freshwater >... | reverse complement strand
GAGGTTGGCCGTGGGTCGAAAAATCGCGATATCGGATGTGCCGTCACCGTTGAAGTCGCTGGAGGCGATGACTGCATGATACTGCGGCACGCTGGGGCCGCAGGTGGGAGTGGGAGAGGGTGCTATTGCCGGAGAGGAAGTTGGAGTGGGGGGGATTTGAGGGGTCGGAGAGGAAACCGGGATAACTGAAGGCGAAGGACTGGGAGGAGGAAATGGGGTCGACGTAGGAGTTGGCTTCGCCGTTGCGGATGGGGTCGGACTAGGAGTGGATGACGCGGTTGGCGAAGCTGAAGGAGTAGGCGACACGCTCGGGCTTGGTGAGGCACATAAACGAAGTTTACTTATGAAAACGTCACGTTCGCCGCCTCCATACTGAGCTTGGTAAGGATTGCAGGTAGGAAAATCATCGGAACAGGTGAAACCGACAGCATAAGCTGCCCCGTCGCTCCCCAGACCTATCGCGAGCCCTTCATCCTCACGGCTTCCGCCGAGATATGTGGAATAAACCAATATCGACCCAGAGGAGGATATCTCGCTTACAAAAGCATCTTCGGTCCCGCCCCCAAATGTCGCTTGATAGGATTTTATGGTGGGAAAATCATTGGATTTCGTATATCCAGCAATGTATGTCTCTCCACCAGTCCCTAGGCGAATGGCTTTTACATAATCAGGCCTGCTTCCACCAAAATAAGTTGAATAAAGCAAAATCGAACCTGAAGAGCTCAATTTGCTTATAAATGCATCCCCAGCTCCGCCTATGCTTGCTTGGTAAGGATTATTTAAAGGGAAATCGCTGTAGGAACCAGTCAAACCCGCAATATATACCTCGCCTAGATTCCCATAAGTAATTCCTAATCCTTTTTCTACGTCGCTTCCTCCTAAATAAGTAGAATATACAAGGGTCGAACCGGATGAACTGCAATGAACCACAAAAACATCAAAATAACCGCTGAGGCTGGGTTGATAAGGATTCAGAGTCGGAAAATTTATAGAAGCTGTTTCACCGATTGCCCACACATCTCCCGCACTTCCTACGCTGATGCCGTATCCACAATCGCCGCTAGACCCTCCTAAATAAGTCGAATAGATCAGCGCCGAGCCGCTTGAAGCAAGCTTGCATAAATACGCATCAGAAGAACCTTCGGGACTGCCACTCGCTTGATAGGGATTTTGAGTGGGGAAATTATTAGAGCTTGTGAGACCGGTAACGCATGCTTCTCCCTGGGATGTCACGCTGATAGCATAGCCATAATCTACCTGACTCCCGCCTAGATAGGAGGAATATTCAAGCTGTGAGCCGGATGACCCGAGTTTGGTTATAAACACATCGTAGATGCCGCTTTTTGATGGTTGATAAGCGTTTAGAGTCGGGAAATTTGTTGAAGCAGTATCACCGCCAACATAGACCTCTCCCGCCATCCCCAGACTGATTCCGAAAGCATTGACACTGCCATTCCCCCCGAGATAGGTTGAATAAATCAACGCTGATCCCGACGCGCTTATTTTAGAGACAAAAGTATTATACGTAGTCCCGATATAATGAGATTGGAAGGGTGCTTGGGTGGGGAAATTCTCGGAAAGAGTCCGGCCGGTAATATATGCCTCTCCAGAAGTCCCCAAACATACTCCAAAGCCTTCGTCTGTGTCGCTGCCGCCGAGGTATGTGGAATATTCGAGTTGCAGCGTAGTGGCGGATAGGGAAGGAGTTGGAGCGCCGGCAAAAGATATCAATGCCGCTGCAACGACAAACTCTATGCGGTGGAATCGAATCAGACTCATATGCACGCCTCGTTTTACAATTCAGTCAATAATGATATAGATATGTCATTGCGAGGACACCGAGCGTAAGCGAGGGGGACGAAGCAATCTCTCGGCGGCAAAGGGCATGAGATCGCTTCGCTCGCAATGACCGCTGTCGCCGATGTCTGGACTACAATGGTCGGATTGGTAACCCTTTGATTCGACCGGGAATGCATTATTGGGCTATCGCATTCCTGACCTGAGAGACGTTCTTCTCCGATAAGCCTCTGAAATACTCTTTCACCTTGCCATCGGATCCGGCAATAACGACATTGGGCGTCCCAGGGACGTGGTTCTTAGAACTGAACTCCCCCCGGAAATCGAGGTAGACCGGAAACTCGAACTTTGCCTTTTCAACATACGTCTTCAGGCTTTCCGTTGTATCTCGCGCTGAAGCGATGCCGATGATCTTGGGTCCCCGGTCCTTGAACTCGCTGAAAAGTCCCTTTATCGAGCTTTCCGCCTTGATGCAGAACATGCACTTGCTGCTGAAGTAATATATGAGCGAATCGCCCTTCATTAGCTCTGACAGCGTCTTGTCGCTCCCGTCGAGTTGGCGAAGTCGAACGTCTCGATTTAAGGTCTCACCCTTCTGGATCGTCGGCCCGCCTTTGTACATGGCCTCGATCGCCGCTGTCAGCTCCTCTTCGTTCAACGACGCGTTCTTGTCCTTGTCGTAGGTCTCGATCCATTTCCTCGCCATCCCGCTCGGCCCGCGCTTGGCGATTTTGAAGGTATCCTTATTCTTAGCCCACCAATCGCGCCAGATTTGATATCCCTTCTCGACGCTCTCTTTGGAGAGATTCTCTACCATTTGATCTTGTCCGGTCAGCATCTTTAAGCTTTGGGCTGCGCGCATGCGCACTTGGTCCTCTTTGTCCTTCAATGTCTCAATCAGGGGATCGATTACTTTCTTATCCTCCGCGGTGGCCAAGGTCGCGGCGGCGTTGCTTCTTACCGCTGTCAGGTCGCTGTTGAGCGAAGCGATTACTATATCTAGCGCCTTTTCGGTCCCCAACTGCCCGATGGCAAATATCGCGCTCCCCTTGACGTCGCTCGAATCGTCCTTTTCAGCGACTTCCATAAGCTGATCAAACGCCTTAGCATCCTTCAATTTCCCGAGACTTAGAGCGGCTGCCGATCGAACCTGCCTGTTTTCGTCGTCCAGAAGGAAAATCAGCAGCTCGTATGTATCTTTATTCTTGCTCTTTCCCAGGGCAGTAGCCGCCATCCGTCTCGTCATCGCTTCCTGATTTGCGGCATATTCGCCTAGTTTCTCGAAATCCTCCTGCGCCCCCGATTCCGCCAGCCTTATCATCTCGGCCTGAAGTTGGCCCTTTTCGCTATATTGGCCTTTCGATGACGGATAGCGTTGATACATTGACGGATTGGATTGCCCGAATGATGGAACGGTGAATATTTTATTGAGCGAAGCAATCCCCATTATACACACGCATATGCACAGGGTTTTCATATGATAATATCCTTTGTTTAGCCCATTCGCTCCGCGCGATCAACTTGTCGATCCCGATCCCCTGGAGATATATAGAACGGTATCTTTTTACAGTTGCTGCAAATATCCATATATTGTTGATTGCTCAATTATTACCGACAGAGCCCGGATAAGCCCCTCCTCGGGCCAGTTACAACATTCGATCGTGTTGCGATCTGTATCTTTTGATCCGACCGGTGACGCCGGCCCAATGCTATTTGACGAGCGAACGTGGTGGCAACTCCATACCTACTACGTAGTAAGGAGGATCATGTGAGATGGACTGTGATCGAGGCCGGTTCAACCTTAGCACTGACATTTAGTTTGTGCGCCTCCGTGTGGCGCATAGCCACCAATGCCGATTTCAGATCATCCTCGTAATGATCGGTAAAGTTGGCGACACTCTTGAATATCTCATAAGCACGGAGTGCATTTTGCACATCACTTTTCTGCATAATCGCTATGCGCACGATCCCAGTGAATGCCTTATCCAAAGGCTCGAAATCCATTAATGCTAGGTTCAACTGACTGTTAGCCTGTTGGGAAATTGTGGCACGGTCGAGGTAAGCGTATCCGTTCCGGTTTGTCGGCCCAAATATTACCGTGTATGGGTTCTTTCGGATGGTTTGGAACTCAGCCCGGAGCATCAAATCCTTGACGGGATTCCCACCATCAGCGACAAAACAATCAATCTTCTCGGGAAGGCTTGTCATTGGGTATTACCTCCCGAGTGGGTCAATACGGAGCACTGGGAGCTCTTCTGTCGTTATGAGCTCAATACCTTGACTACCTTCAACATTGCCGCCGTAACTCCAATTAGCCCTTAATGCATCAACAGTAATACGGTGCGTTGGTGGCGCTGTTTGTCCAAGAGGATTTTTACTTCCAATACGAAGCGCATCCTCAGCAACTGAGGCACCGGAATATTTTTCCGGCGAATAAAAGACGTTCTTGCTTGTGCCCGCTTGGGTTACATTTGGCACGAAACCAGACCGTTGGGCAATCCCTGCTTCTGCCTCGCTGGCATATCGAAATGCCGTTTGACTCCTCGCGGCCAAAGCTCCACTCGCCCAGGCTCGTGTATATGACAAGGAACATTTTGCAGCTTGGATGGCTTGTGGAAGCTCTCCTGTGAGCTGCATCCCAGCTAGAACATAAGGGGCATTTTCTAACAGATCTCTAACCCCTAATGCGTCAGCACCTTCTAGACAGAGATCGTTTAGCTGTTGTGCACCATCCAAGATAGGATCTATCGCTTCATCGGCAACTATTGCAACTGCCTGTTTAACTGCCTTAGCTAGACCTTTCGGAATACCTTGACTGATATCCAACATGATGAGTGGTAATCGAATGTTGCCCGTTTCTTGTTGCTCTACTTCTTCTGCCTTCTGCCCTCGCTGTTCAGTTCCCGTCGTCGATGTTTGACTTGCTGGCGTGCCTGCTTGCTTGCTCCAATCACTTCTTTCGCCAGCCTTTTCTACTTCCTCTTCATCAGGGACTAATCCCAATGGATCGACTAGATTAACCGGATTATTATAGCAATACGTATACCGATTATGCCTATCCGGCTGGAGGGCATCCACATACTCCTTGATAAACCGATGGAATGAGGAGTAGACCCCGCTGAAATACGATATCGTCGGATCGTCCGGCCCTCCCGTCAAGGGATCGCGGGTGATGAACCTCCCCAGCTCGGGATCGTAGAACCTCGCCCGGTTGAACTGGAGGCCGATCTCGTCTTCCCATTCCCTGGACGTGAATCCATACTTATTCCCGGTTGTTCCCGTCTGTGCCGTGAGTCTTCCCCAGGCGTCGTAGGAGTATGAGGCAGTGACCTCCTCAGCTTCGTTTGTCAAAGAACGGACACTGCCCAGAGCGTCCGAGTGGTAGAAGCCTATTGAGGAAACCGTTTGGTTCGCCCACGCACTCCGCGCGATCAGCTTGTCGATCCCGATCCCCTGCAGATAAGCGGCCTTGATGTTACCAGAAACGTCCAAATCCTGCAAAACGTTCAGCCCGTCGTGCAGATATCTGGTTATCGTCCCATTGGATGTCTTGCTCTCCACCCTCCGCTTGTCGCCATCATAAGCAAACTCATTGGTTTGCCCGCTGGACAGCCTCACCTTGGTCAGGCGGTTCTCAACGTCGTAGTAATAGGCTGTGACCTCACCCTGCTTGTTCTTCTCAACCAGGTTGCCGTTCCCATCATATTTGAAATTCGTGAAATCCTCTCCGGTCTTGGTTACGTTGACCGTGATCTTGCTCCAGGACGTCTTTCCGCCAACATCCGTGGCGACCGCGGTTAGGGTGTTGAACCCCAGCTCGATCGGGACATTGAAGGCGCTAAAGTTGGCGAAGGAGACCTCTGCTGAAACTCCATTGACCGTGACCGAGGCGACCTGAGCCGGATTGCCGTATTCATCTAGGTCGGAAACGCTGCCGAATACGTTAACCGTCCCAGAAGTATAGTTGTTCGACAAGTAGATTAGCTCGTTTGCTCCATTGTACTGATATGCTACCGTCCCCGAGGCACTGCTCCAGATTTTCCTGTTCCCCACCTTATCATAAGTATAGCTTGAGTCGGAGTCGTCTGGATAATCGGCGGAAACCAGACGATAGATATCATCATATTGATATGTAGTCGTTCCCTGAAGATCGGACATCGTCAAACGATTCCCGACGTTGTCATAGGTGTAGGCAAAAGACGTTATGACGTTTTGTTCGTCCGATGTCTTGGTGACTTGGCCGAGAATCCAATTATTATCGGCGTATGAAAATGCGGCAAAAGCACCATTGGGATATGTCATCTGAACGATGCGGCCACCGGAGTCGTATACGTAGGATGTGCTACCGGCTATCGAATCTTCAATTTCTTCCACACGATTGAGATCGTCGTAAACGTACACAGCCTCTCCAGCGCTTGGAGCTGTCATCCCGGTGCGATTGGAGTTCTCATCGTAGCTGTATGAAATAGTCTTGTTACTAGTAGCGGTAGTCCAATCCAAGCGGTTGAGAACGTCATAATAGTAGGTAGTGACACCTCCGGCATCGGTCATGCTCAGCCTATTCCCATTTTGATCGTAGGAATAACCAACTTCCGCGCCCCCCGGGAACGTCCGTCTCTCTAAACGATTCAAGTCATCGTATTCGTAGTTGATGACCTGGCCGTTGCCGTTTTGTTGCCAAATCCTATTCCCGTTGCAATCATAATCGTAACTTGTCTCATTGTCGATTGGGTCGATAACCTTCTCCAGGCGATTGACTTCGTCATATTTATATTCTGTTGTGTGGTTCTCGGCATCGGTAATGAATATCTTGTTCCCAACCGCGTCATACGAGTAATAAGTAACGTATCCCAACGAATCCTCAACCTCCATTAACCGGTTGAGTTCATCATATCGATATTCTGTCTCATTCCCATTGGCATCCGTGATGAATCTCCGGTTGCCGTTATGATCATAAACATATGTTGTGGCGTTCCACAGCGCGTCGGTTTTGCTGATCAACCTGTTGAGACCGTCATAAGCATAACGGCTGGAATTACCATTGGGATCAGTCTCGATCAATTTGTTACCATTCGCGTCGTAACCGAGCGTCGAGATGATATCTACTCCTTCAAGGTGCTGGGTAGTTTCTACCAGGAGATTACGCCCGTTGTATTCGAAATCTGTGGGATTCTCGCGTTTATCGGTCTCTGTCGTCTTGTTCCCCACGCCATCGTACTCGCAGACAATGCTGTTCCCGAGCGCGTCGGTTGTCTGCAGAAGAAGATTTCTTTCTTCATAACTGAAGGCTGTCCAATTGCCCCGCTTGTCTTTTTCCGCGGTCTTATTCCCCGCTCCATCGTATTGATAGGCGACTGTATTTGTATAGGGATCGCTTATCTCGACCAGCAGGTTCCGGGGGTTATACGTGAAGTGAGTCCAGTTGCCATTCTTGTCCTTTTCCGCTGACTTGTTGCCCGCGGGATCGTACTGATACGTCATATAGCATTGGAGATGGTCCTTTTCCTCCGTCAACCTATACAGCTTGTCATATGCATAATAGGTGGAGTGCCCGTTGGCGTCGATTTTACGTGTATATTTGTCTTTCTTCCTGGAATAGCGCGGGTCGCCGTTCTGCGTCGAATTGTCACCGTCCCCATTATATTCATAAACAGTCGTGATTTCGTCACCATCTAAATATTTTATCTCACTCTGCAATCGATATATGTCATCGTATCGAAAATCCGTGTAGTTCCCGTTCGGATCAGTTTCTCTATATTTGTTGCTTTCGGTATCGTATTCGTAGTGGGTATTTCTGTCTTCCGGTTCCAGAACATCCGTTAGCCTATCGGCGTTGTCGTAGACATAGTCCGTCCGATTACCATTCGGATCGAATTTGCCGGCGGCATTCCCATTCGCATCATAATAATACGTTGTTTCGAATGGACCCCCTGCGTCATAAACACCAGACTTAATCAAACGATTCAGAGAATCATACTCATGTTTGGTGAGAATCCCATTGGCGTCGATCTGATCGATTTTGTTCCCGCAGGTGTCGTATGTGAAACTCGTTGTATAGGATCCGTTGGCCGTTACCTGGGTTACCGCCGTTAAGAGACCCCACTGACCATAACCGAGCAAGGTAATATTGCCACGAGCATCCTGCGTTTTTATGCGCTGACCATATTCATTATACCAATGGAGTGTTTCGTAACCTTCCGCATCAACCTCTTTCCATAAAGTCCCCGATGTCCCGTATTCCGGGTTCCCGTAATACATATGCTTGGTATGGGAGTTCGCATCGGTGATGCTGGTGATCTCGCTGTATACCGTTTCATATGTGAAGGTGGTGACATAATTAAGGCCGCCTTGGCCGGGATCGGCCGTCTTAGTCAGCATGTTCCCCAAGGAATCATTGGTCATCGAATATACAAGGTTATTGGTATCCACGGTCCCTATCAAATGGTGCAGCTCATCGAAATCATACTGCGTTACTCCAAATTCATCCTCGATCTCAGTGATCAAACTGGTTTCGAAATAGCGTGGCCCGGTCTTCGTGAAGGTCTGCTCAATCGAATTCCCAAGAGAATCCGTGATCACTGTGGTTCCATTAGGGTCGGTCACGGTATAATCGTAAGAATGATCTTCGATCCCTTCGTTTCCGGCTTTCCATACGCGGACGCATTTGAATTTCATCTTTCTGTCTACCTGGCCCGCTTCATAATCGAAATGGACGGTGTTTCCTCTGGGATATTCGATCTTGACCAGAAGAGAACGAGGCTGAATCCTATCACCAGAGAAAGTTTGGTATGAGAATTTCGTTACTCCATCTTCGGGATCGACAATCTCCTTCAAACGGCCGTATTCGTATATATATCCGAAACTCCTTCCTGAAGGGTCGAGGATGGTTTGAACAAGGCCATTTCCATTGTAGGAAATGGCTAAAGTCCTACCCATGGCGTCAGTAATGAGGTCCGGCTTTTTGCTTTCTGTGCAGTGGACCGTCAAAGTATTGCCGAAGCGGTCGGCAATAGACTCAATATGTTTGTCGCCATCGAATACATATGTCGTCCCATCTTTGAACCGTATTTGACCATCTTCAATGGCATAATGATATGGGTTCTGCTCGGGAGCACTCAAATTACTGAGCACGAATTGCCCGTCTCCCTCACCGTCATAGAATAAATATCCTTCGACTGGTTCAAATTCCCCACTATTGAAATTGCATGGGTCATAGTCAGTATTATCTCCATAACAATTATCCCAATCGCAATGAGAGCAATCACCATATTCATCTTCCATTTGGCAATTCTTATGGCACATGCTGCTATCTTCGCCGCAAGCGGTTTCCCAACCGCAAGGAGAGCAATCGGACCAATCATAGCCTCCTTCGCCCAGGCACGAGCACCCACCCAATCCACAATCAGCGCAATTCGTATATGGGCTACCCGGAAGATATGCGCATGGACAATCCGACTCACATGGATATCCGCTGTATCCTTCAAGTTCGCAAGCTTGATACCTATCGCACATTCTAGGATCATACGTTCCCCCTTCAAGATGCAGGGCATAGTCGCATTCGTTAACATAATCGGAGCAGGGATCGGGAATACCCTCGGCGACGCAAGCATTGGGATACCAAGTGGCGCATTCAGGAGGTTCTTCAATCCCATAAGGTGGTTCATCTGGAGGTTCTCCAGATAAGGGGCAGTCTTCCCAACCTGTGATTTGCCCATTACAATCATCGACAATGCATCCAGTCATATACTCGTAAGGATCATCCAACCTGCAACCGTCTAAGCATAATGCATGGCATTCTTCGTAATCGCTTTTCCCCGCACACTCCTGAGCGCACCAAGCACCATACATTTGCATAGCTTGTTGATAGCACCCTTCCAGACAACCATAGTATAGATCACATGTTCCATCCCAAAATAGCAGGCAATAATCCGGGTTCCCGGGTCGCGAGCAACACTCCCTGTCTTCGGGATTTATATTGCAGCATCCGGGCAAATCTCCACAACAGGGAGGGAGCCATTCGTGTGACTGGCTCCATATTTCCGGGCAGCATTCGGGGACTTCGCTACAACATGGTTGGGGAGGCCAATCCCATTCGCAACATTGAGTAATCAATTCCCAATCTGATCCGCACGTATCTGGCGGAGGCCAGTTGCAACACCAGGAATTGGGATCGAATTCGTCATCATCCCATTTCGGTTCTTCTTTTAATAGATCGCCCTCGGATATTTCAAAGAATTGCCAATCTCCGGTATCAACGCAAAGTTTAAACGGTGCCTTATACAGAACTTTAGAATATGAAAATATCCATTGGGCGCCGAAAATGAACGGCGGCTCGGGGAAATCATCCTGCTGTTCAATCTGGCTGTTGTAAGTAAGAACTGCGTTTATCGATGGACCTCGTTGAGAAGGCACGGAGATCTGAGGAATCCTGACGACGACGTTGCCAGTCACGGGGTTAACCGTGTACTTGATCATCTGATTGGCGTCGAATTCGCTTCTTCCCAGGTCCTTCTGCAGAGTCGGCTTGGGTGACCCTTGCGTTTCCTCGCAGAAGGCCGACAACCCGCGCATTATCACCAGGGATGCGAAGACGATTGATATCCAGGTTGTCTTGATCGTTAGCATGGACTCTATATCGTTATGGTCGATCCCGACTCAGGGGCCGATATAGTGATCTGGGGGGGGGGATTGATCGGTGTGGGAGAAGGGGTGGGTGGCGCAGTGGGCGACGGCGTCGGGGTCGGAGTCACGGAAGGAGAAGGCGAGGGGGTCGGGGTCGGGGTAATGGACGGCGAAGGCGAAGCTGACGGAGTCGGGCTGGGGGTGGGAGTCTGCGTAGGCGTCGGGGACGCGGAAGGAGTCACTGTCGGTGTCGGAGTAGGAGACGGCGAAGGGGTAGGAGTAGGGCTGGCCGACGGCGTGGGGGTGGGGTTCAGAGAATAGACCAGGAAACCTCCCGTCGTATCGTTCCACCCATTGGGATTGATGATTTCTATGTCGTATTCCCCCGCGTGCATACCGCTGCTGAAACCGGCGCGAATCTCCGAAGAGGAAACGGAATCGATCGAGCAATATTGCTCTCCCACCCGGACACATATCCCCGGGGAATAGTTCTCGAAATTCGAGCCGTTGATGGTAATGACCGGTTCGGCGCCGAAGGGATATATCTGATCGTAAACGGTCTGGGCATCGACTGAGAAGGAAGTAATGTGCGGCTTCAGATCCGGCAGGCTTCTCCCCCCCTCCTCCCTTCTCTCCATGAAATCCTGGACGAACTGGTTGACGACGAGAGGGTCCCAGATCGTAAGCAGGATCTCGTCATTCCAGCTCTGACTGTTGACGGTCCATCGATTCGAGCCGAAGAAGACTGACGGCGAAGAATTCATGTGGCAGCCGTCGCTGATTCCATACTCCTGATGGAGGTAGAAGGGAGAATCGAAACTTTCGGTCCAGGCGGTAGGAGGGCATGAGTCGCACAGCGGATCGCCTTGAGAATCCCTTCCGCAATCCTCCAATCCACCGGAAATAGCAAGCACGTTGCCGGTCCTCTTTCTCTCTATCGAATCGTACAGGTGGCCGGGAGAGAAATAATTCGGATTGGTAGTCGGCCGGCACCATTCGAATGTGGCGATCTGGTAGAAGAATTCATAATTGGCCTGGCAGGGATAATCATCCCCGTAGTCGAAGGGATCTTCCGAGGCAGGGGACACCAGCGCGGGATAGGTCATGTCGATGTGCTTGACCATCTCCCGCATCGGCCAGAGATGGCCTCTCAGGGGATCTTCCCGGCGGGGTCCTGGGAAAAACTCCCAGAGCCTGCCGTTGATAACGAAACCGGTCTGGGAAGGAGGATGATCATACTTTTGTGAGTGATAACGCGCTTGATCCGCCGTGCCCGCGCCGTCCGAATCCCACATTAGCTCGAATTCTTCCTGGAAGGCCCCAGCGAGGTCGTGGTTGCGCACTTCCACGAAGGCCGCATCGCCGCCCCCCGGATATTCATACAACCAATGCAGTGAACAGCACCACAGCCAGTCGTCGGCCGTCGAAGAACCCCCGCAATCGAATAGTGCGAATTTATCGTGCATATCGTAATTGCCTTCGCCAGTGGTGTCGAACTGCACCGGGATGCCGGCAATCTGCAAGGCTTGGACCTGCGGGCTGGTCGAAACGTTTTGATCGACAATCACCCGAATAGCAACCTCGTTGCTATCAGCGGATATCAATTCGGAGATGACGTCCGTCCAGTCCGAACCTAGGTTGCTCATGCAGATGTCAATGCTCTGGGTCGCGGCTCGAATCCGATTGATGAACGACTGCCGGACATTCCATGACCCATTGGCTAGAGTACCTCCGGGCAAGACGTAATCCTGGTTCACCGGCTGGCTAAAATATACGTTGACCTCGTCAGTGCGGACGCTGCTTTGGGAGATCTGATAGCTATATCCGCCGGTCCTGATCACTACCGGGTAATCGGGCTCGACCCGGTGCACGATCCCGGTTCCCTCCCGAGCTGCCTCCAATCTTTCCACCACTGCCGGATGGGGATTGCCTTGGGGGTTGGGACCTCCGGCGAGGACGGAAACGGCCGGGTCGAGAGCGTCTAAGAAAACCTGTGCCGAGCTGTACCAACCCCCTCTCTGGTCGGCGCGGTAGACCTCAACCGCCCCGATCTCCTGGGCCAGAGAAGGCTCAATGGCATGGAAATAATACGGTGGAGGCGCGTTGGTCCCGGGGAGGTCTCCCCCGCTGAAATAATCGAAATCATGGTAGGTCAAGCGCCAGGCGATGGAAAAATCTTCTTCAGCGTATAGGTTTTCTGGATCGTGCCCTGAAACATCATGGGCCAGGAAGGGTTCGCTGATCACACCATTCCCGTTGACGCCCAGGCAGGTGATCGTTGCCCCGCCTCCGAGATCGATAACTCCGTTATCTTGAATAGCGGTTCTCTTGGCTCCCGCCGCTGCCAAATAGGCGACGAACTCCGCCCCCTCAGAATACCAACCCCGGTCATAGGCGGCGTGAACGGGAATGAGATCGTCAACGGTGCCCGGTTCCCGATCCAATCCGTAGATGACTTCGTCCATGCCCCCAATTCGCTCGGGGCTATAATTGCTCGCGATTATGTAATCGAGGGTGCTCCGTTGCCGGGCTTTCAGCGCTCCGACCACATACGGCAAAACTACCGAAAATCCCTGCCCGGGGCCGGCGGCATCGATCAGCACGGAAGTCCCGATGGGTGAGATGATCAATGTTGCTTCCGAATCCAAGGCCTGGATGTGGTGTATCTCCAGGTCTCCTGGGGGAGGCGTGGCAGTGGGGGAAGGCGAGGCGGTGGGGGAAGGCGTCCGGTAGCCCTCGGGAGTGGGACTGGGTGTGGGAACGTATTCAGCGATGATAACGTCGTCGAAAGCCAGGTTCCCATCGCTTTTAGTATATGAAAACTTTACCGCCGTAGCGTTCCGATTCAATCCGAAGGGACCTTCGTTTGTCCCGAGGGTGGGTAGATTCGCGATATCGGTAAGAGCGGACCAACCAGAAATCAAATACTCTTCCACCAGAAGCGAGCTCAATTCATCGGTCCCCTGCCCTTTGATCCAGAATGTGAGATCCCCGGGGTCGGAAAGAATTTTAGAGACGACAACATCGCCAGTGGCGTCCAGCTTCAGAGAAGGCAACAGTCTCCCGCAATTCGATTCGTTGGTGTAGGTGTCCGTATCTCCGTTGCAGTTGGTGAAGGTCCAGCCCGCCGGTCTTTGCCCGACGTGGAAATCGTTGAAACCCTCATCTATCAGAGGGACGCTCGGGGTGGGGACCGGCGTCGGCGTGGCCGTTCGATATCCTTCCGGCGTGGGAGTGCAGGAGGGGGTGGGCGTGAAAGTTGGCGTGGCACTGGGAGAAGGCGGGACAGAGGGAGTCGGCGTAGGTGTGCGATAGCCCTCAGGAGTTGGCGTGGGTGTGGGAACGTATGGAAGAATTCTCACGTCGTCGAATGACAGGTTGCCCACGCTCTTCTCATAGATAAATCTCACCTTGGTTGAAGAGCGGTTGAAAGCGAATGGCCCGGCCGTGGTGCCCGAAGAGGGAAGCGGGGTTAGTTCGCTAAGAACACTCCATCCGGAGCCAACATACTCCTCAATGAGAAGGCCGCTACTGACGTCGGTTCCCTGCCCTTTGAGCCAGAAGTTGAGCGAGCCCGGCTCCACGAACGCTTTGCTCACGACTTGATCGCCGTCGGCATCTAACTTCAGGGAGGGCGCTTTACGCCCGAAATCGCTCGAATTGAGATAGCTGTCGGTGTCGGCGTTACAATTGTTGAAGGTCCATCCTTCAGGCCTCATCCCGAGATGGAAATCATCGAAACCTTCGTCAATCAGGGGAGCGGTCGCTGTGGGTTGCGGGGTCGGCCCCAATGGCGCGGTGGGCGAAGGGGATGGGGTTGGCAGAGGCGAGCCGAAGGGCGTTGGGGTGATCGGGAGGTTGCGCAAACCGGGACTACCCCCTGTATCGACGCCGTATTGAGCCCAATCGAGATCTTCATCGTCGCCGCCGGAAGCCTCGTGGTCGGTCCGCCCATCGACGATTAAGTATATTGCCCTTCCAACTGAATATTGGGCCCCGGCGGTGTCTATTGCAGCGCCGTTCGACCAGAGCCCTGCGCTCACGGCGACATCGTCTACGGCGGCATCGTCTTCGGCGTCATCCTGATCAAACGAAACAAAATCCGCCAAGCCAGCAGGGTCGAGGCTACTTGGCGAAGTAAAGATCTGCACTGAATCCCCGCTATTGGTCAGATCGTAATTATTCCAGGATGTCCCCGCGATCAGCCTTCCGACGCCGTCATTGAGATTCTTATCCTGGTTCAGGCTCCCTTCGGCTTGGCCGGAATATATGACAAGGTAGCTCTGTGGCGGCATGGTCACGGCCTGGCCACCCGTGGGGAACGTGAACAGGTCGGCCGATTCGTCTTTCAAATACCACTCGTCAAGGTTGACGGAAACGTTCCCCCGGTTGAATAGCTCAATGTATTCGAACCTCAGCTCCACGTTCGGATTGGCGTCGTCCGGCGCGAAATTTATCTCGTTGATGACAATATCCCGATAGCCGTATGGCGGAGGGGGGGTGGGCAGGGGAACGGGAGAGGTCGTAGGGGAAGGGGAAACGGAGGGAGAAGGCCTGGGAGAGGCCGAAGGCGAGGGAGAGGGCGGTGGCGTCGGCGATGGAGCCGGAGAAGGCGTCAAAGTGGGAGATGGCGACGGCGGAGGGGGATTGGAATAGCCGGGACTGCCGCCTACTCCCGCTGCATACTGCGCCCAATCCAGATCTTCTTCATCGTCGCCGTCCGCCTCGTGAAGGCTTTCCCCGTCATGGAGGAGATAGATTGCCCTTCCCACGGAACCAACTGCGCTAAGCGTGTCGACTGCGGCTCCGTTCGACCAGAGTCCGGCAGTCACGGCGAGATCGTCCACGCCGGGATCGTCTTCGGCATCATCCTGGTCGTAGGAAACGAAATCGGCAATAGTGACTTCATTCAATATCTGACTAGCGAATAGCTGGATGGAGTCGCCGCTGTTGACTAAGTCCTGAAGGCTCCAATACAGCCCGGTTATCAATCTACCGCTTCCATCGCTCAGATCGGTGTCTTCCGTGAAAACTCCCTGGGCCGTATGTCCAAGAATTATCAGGAAGCTCCCAGGGGGCATCGTGATTACGGCATTGCCGGATGGGAAGGAATAGAGACTGCCCGCTTCATCCCACAAGGCCCAATTATCCAAGGTCACCGCTATGGCGCCTCTATTGTAAAGCTCGACATACTCGTGCCCGAGCTCGGGCTTGATCGGGTCGCCGCCATCGGCGGCGAAGTTGATCTCGTTGATAACAATATCGCGGTAACCCTCGGGAGGCGGGGCGCTTGGTGAAGGAGATGGCGTGGCCGTGGGAGAAGAAGTCGCCGTAGCTGAGGCCGTCGGCGTCACCGTGGGTTCCGGGGTCGGGGTCGGCGTGAGGGTTGGCGTGGGCGAACACGTAGCCGATGGGGACGCTGTCGGCTCGGGAGTTGGAGAAGAAGACGGGGCGGGAGACGGGGTGATCGGGAGAGTGGG
>Ga0105104_10001814_pt1 | contig 15911 bp, 8 predicted proteins | sample PPLLaktember2015_3_FD_87034 | JGI IMG/M metagenome (GOLD analysis project Ga0105104, IMG submission 87034) | Freshwater sediment microbial communities from Prairie Pothole Lake near Jamestown, North Dakota, USA - PPLs Lake P7 Core (6) Depth... | ecosystem: Environmental > Aquatic > Freshwater >... | reverse complement strand
GTTTATCTTTGCTGTACGGGCTGCCATTCGGTCCATAACCCATCCAGTCAATAAGCCATGGATCCAGTTTATAGCAATTGTTGACGAACAAAATGTGACGTTCTTTTTCTGTAAAATCAGCCACACCATCCTTAGGACTCCAATCCGGTACAAATCCGAAACCATTTCCCAATGCAGTACTGGTGTCTATCGGGGCTATCGAAATAGTGCCGCCGTTAACTCCGTCCGCTGCGACGGGGACATATCCAAACATAAAGGTATTGATAAACAGAGAGTTGGTGACATACATATTGTGCCACCATCCTGACTCCAAGGTAAACATGACAATATTGTAAAAAGTACAATGGTTAAAGAAGACATTATCCCCATAGACACCTTTTTCCTGCATATACACATATCCCAAATTTGCGAAAGTGCAATTTTCGAAAGAGAGTGTATCAATATGTATTCCTTGAGCATCAAAAGGAACTGACACTGCCCTGCTGTAATATCTGAAATGAGCATCTGTCCCATTTCTCCAATAGCAGTTTTTGAAATATCCTTTGAAATGCGTGGCAAACGGCTGAATGGCGCCGCTGGAAGCCTGCTGTATTAAATCGAACATGACATTCTCAAATTCACAGCGCCCACCGGCAACTGTTGCGGAATCTCCGATACGGATTGTTGAAGTATACCGTGTACCATCGAGACTCGCCCACATGATCGTGACATTCTTCATTTTCACAGACCCGGCAATGTCAAATAAGTACGTCTTACTGGGGGCAGTACTGGCGGTCCAGCAGATCATAGGGGGAGCGGTGAGCTGCGTATTTCCAGCATCATCGGCTGTAATTTCGAGCGTCTGTCCCGGAGGAGTTATGATCGAGCCGTTCAGAACGTACGTCCCATATGGTTTTAATTTGAAAATCGTATTGGACAACGTGCCTGCATTGATTGCTGCAGTGACCGCATCATTCAGCGTTCCTTCCGCAGATGTTTCCCAATAATCCTTCACCACCACGACCTGTTTTTGTGCAAACAAGGGCGTGAAAAGGATACTGAAGAGAAACAGTATATTTAACAGATGTTTCATGGTATACCCTCCGTTTATTTTGTTTGATAATTAATTATTAGTGATCAATCGAAATCTTATTCCTAAATTAGCGGTCAGGCCATAATTCTGTTCACTCGTGAAGCCGCCGATTGATTGCTGTGCTGATGTATTATTCGCCCCGTTAATATTGGTTATGTCGAGGAACAGTTCACTCCCAAACCATGGAAGTTTCTGCCGTACCGAAGCATCCACCCGGAAATAATCCCTGGTAAATCCATCCTGTTCCGCAAAATTTCCAACATTACTGACAGAATTACCTGTGAAGATGCACGAGATACGGGCAGAGAAATCTTTAAAATCATACCCTAACCAGGCATTCACGATATCGTTTGGCTGGTTGATCAGGCGTCCTGTACGTGTGCTATCAAAAACTTCAGTAACCGTTTGGCGGGGACCGATAATAGTAGTCTTCGCATTCCTCCATGGATAGATGGATGAGGAAGACATCCGTGTATAATTAACACCGATTATTATTCCGTTAAAGGGAATCGGCAAATACCAGAATCTCGTCTGAAGATCCAACTCAACACCCCGGACATAAGAGATATTCGGATTATTCATATACGTGAATAACGTTGCCCCTTTCACAGGACGTGTTCCTCCAATATTAAAGTCAAACGTTGTGGCAATTCCTGGAGGTGCGACATCAAATAATGGGAATTGTGTTGCATAAGAAAAGTCTTTTACTTCCTTGTAAAAACCGCCTATGGAAAAAAGTCCTAATTCATTACTGTGGAAGGTTAAATACGCATCGTAGTTATATGCATGTGCGGTTTTAAGATTGGGATTACCTGCCCGAACCGTTCCCTGTCCATAACTGATGGAATAATTTGGCGCAAGCTGGCTGTAATCCGGACGCGCTAACGATTGTGTATACGCGACGCGAACGTCAAACCAATCGATGACATTATATTTTGCCTGCACCATGGGAAGCCAGAATTCATTTTCCGGGAATGTAGAAACAGGGAAAAATTTCTGACTCCTTTCATCACGTCCATCCATTAAAATAAATGCATCATACAGTGATCGTTCTTTTTCATATCGTACGCCGCCTACGAGCATGACATCCCCAAAATTTAATTCAGACATCAAATACGCGGAATAAAATCTTTCAATGTATTTATATGTGTTCGGAAGAGTCTGATAATACGAATTGTACCATCCGCCTGGATCCGTTGACGAAGCATTAATCGCACTAAATCGCCCATCACCGGATACGTAATTTATTATACCGGTCAATAAACTGGCATCGTTCGCCCAGATTATGCCGCCAAATCGATCGCCAAGAAAACTATTCGTAATACTCGCATTTGAAGAAGTAAAGCTGGTAGAAGGGAAACGATTGATGCCGCTGTTAAAAACCAAATTCGGATATCGTTGAAGAATGCCATTCGTGATACTTTGCTGTATAGTGGAGGTTCCTCCGATAGTGGCATAGGGCGTATTTTGAGCGTTGGTATGCTGGATATAACTAAATTCTCCGCCATATTTAAAATAACCGGATAAGGTTGAGCCCCAGTTGAAAGGAATCTTAAAGTCCGCCCGGTAAGTCTGCCCGTTTTCCTTATAATCCGAGCTAAACAGTGTCAACGTATTTAAATAGGTCGTTGCAGTGCCTCCATACTGAATCAGGTGAGTCAAATCTTCAGGAGTGGTGTTCGGTGTCGAAGTTCCAACGCCTCTGGTCTGGTAAAATTCAGATTGCGGCGCGGAAGGCAGATTATTTCTTGCATATTTATTTGCGGCCTTCAGATCTACAGACATAAATCCTATATCGTATGTAAAGGCTAATGAGTTAAGAGCGATATCGACATTATTATCCCCTTCTTGATACCTGAAAATTAAATCCTGTGTCTGCGAACTATAATTGAGTATGGTTCTATAATCCTGATAATTGGAATTCAAGCGGCTCAGTACATTTACGAATTTTATTGAACCTGAAGGTAAGCGCCAGTCAAGGATCAGGTTTCCACCATACCGTTTCCTGGTTTCAAAATGGCGATTCAGTTGTACGTTCGTGACCCTCACCGGAAGATAGCCGTTGTCGCCAACTTTGTCCGAAGTAATTTCATATCCGGCATTCATGTTATCCGCATTACGGTCATACTTTTCAATATTTCCTAAAACGTAAAAACCAAACTGGTCGTCAAATAACCGTCCGCTGCCGGAAGCAACGACTCGATAATTCCCATACTGGTTGCTCTTCTGTGTATAGCCTGACTGGTAGAGAACATCTGTCTGGAATTCTGACGGGGCTTCCCGTAATTCCATATTCACCGTGCCGCCGATAGAATTCGCATTCATATCCGGTGTTAAAGATTTATAGACCGCTATGGTTTTTATCATATAAGGAGACATCATGGAGAGATCGACACTTCTGTCATTACTTATTGATCCTGCAGTTCCACCCTGGGAGGTGACACCGATCTGCGTGCTTCCGGTAGATGCAAGCGAAATTCCCCCGATTGTAATTTGATTGTATTTTGGAGCTAACCCTCTTATCACAATTTTATTTGCTTCACCGGAACTGGAGAGCGTCGTAATACCCGGCAGACGGCTTATGGCCTGTGCCGCGTTGAAATCCGGCAGTTCCTGGATTCTTGCTTCCGATACAATGCTGGAAATTTTATCTGAAGAAAGCTGCTGGTTGATGGCCTGTACCTGACCGCGTGCCTGTGCGGTAACCACGACCTCTTCGCCCATGATCGCCTGGGCCGTCAAGCGGAATTCCTGATTTGCCGTCTCATCCTCTTTAATAGCGATGTCCCGGGTCATCGGAACATATCCAATACAGGAGACTTTCACTTTCCAAGTGCCCGCCGGGATCAATTTTATCTGGAAGTTTCCATCAAGATCTGCAGCAACGCCCAAACTGGTATTCTGGATGATGACATTGGCGCCGATGAGCGGTTCCCCATTTGCTTTGTCGAGAACACGCCCTTTCAACGTCCCGGAACCTGCGGCCTGTAACGGTTGAATCACTAAAAATAATGCGAAGAGAAAGGCACCAGCCCCTGTGCCGAGAGAACGAGCATTACCCATGAACATTTTTCTTCTCCTTCTTATAGAGTGATATGAATGAACAAGTAATTTTCTCATAAGAGTATATTTTGTCTGGTGGTTTTTCTGTTCACCACAAACGGCAAACGACATCATGTCAACCGTTTCCCATTCATGCCGATCTTATGAGCTTCTGTTAATAACGTTTAATAACTTTTTCTCCGATCCGCGAGTTCGGTGGTAATCTGTATCTCGACCTGTTTGTCTATTCGATAAAAGAAGAGGCAGACGACGCAAATTCCGAATGTAATTGCCGGGAAAATACTCATCGTCAAGCGGATTCCATCCAGCGTCACCGCATTTTGCACCGCGTTGGGAACATAGCCATAGAGAGAAAGGATATACCCTGTAATTGCGCCGCCAAAACCGAGTCCGGCCTTCAGCCCAAATACAATTGCCGAGAAGACGATAGCGGTCGCACGTCGTTTATTTTTCCATTCCGAAAAATCAGCAACATCCGCCATCATCGCCCAGAGCAGGGGGATGGTGAAGCCATACGCAAACTGACGCAGAATTTCCGTGGCAAAAATCAATTGAATCGCCGTTGGCGGCAGGAACACAAAAAGCGCTGTGAACAATGTCGTGACTGAAAGTCCGCCGATGAAAACATTGCGCTTGCCGTACCGCATCGATAATTTTTTGGAGAAGAAGATGCCGATAATCGTTGCAACAGTCCCGAAGACATTAAACCAGCTGAACAAATCTTCATTGCCGACATAATATCGGAAGTAATAAATCACCACACTCCCGCGCATCGCAAGTGTAATAAAGAGAATCACGGTAAGGATAAACATTGCTAACCACGGACCGTTCTTCAACAAGTCGCCGAAATGTTCTTTCACCGTTGCCTTTTGATTGGGAGCCGGTTGAATTCGTTCCTTGGTGGATGCAAAGGTGATGAAGAACAGGATAACGGCAAGTGCGGAAAAAATTCCCATGGTCCATTGATACCCCTGAGCGCTGTTGCCCTGTCCAAAATAATTCACCATCGGCAGCGCCAACCCCTGAATGACGAGTTGCGCGATCATGGCAAACACAAAGCGGTATGAAGACAGACTTGTTCGCTCGCCCAAATCTCCAGTCATGACTCCACTTAACGCGGAATAGGGCAGGTTGTTGGCAGAATAGACCATCATCAAAACGATATAGGTCACATATGCATAAATCAGCTTGCCGCCGGGACTAAAATCGGGCGTGAGAAATGTGAGGAATCCCATGATCCCAAACGGAACTGCGGTCCAGAGGACCCATGGACGGAACTTCCCCCATTTTGTATTCGTCCGATCCGCAACAATTCCCATAATAGGATCGAAGATGGCGTCCCAGAACCGCACCACGACCAGCAACGTCCCTGCGGCAATCGCGGAAATACCGAATGTGTCGGTATAAAATACCAACTGAAACATGATCATCGTTTGGAATATAAGATTGGCTGCGGTATCGCCGAGGGCGTAACCGACTTTTTCTTTGAAAGGAAGTTTTTCTGAGTTCGTCTGCACGTTATACCTTGTCGATTAGTATGGTTTTTGTGAATTTATTTTTACGAAAACGACAATTTCCATTTGCCTGCAGTTTGCATCTCATAAAAAACAACTAATAAAACCGGACGACGCTCTTATTGTACATGCAGCACCAGTTTAATCAAATCCTCGTCCCGGGAAGAATTTCCAACCATAATTTGAAAATCCCCTGGTTCGACCGTATACTGCATATCAATATTCGTGAAAGACAATTGTTCGGGTGAAATGGGAAGAGCGACCGTCTTGGTCTCGCCCGGTTTCAGGCTGATTTTTTTAAAACCTTTCAATTCTTTGACCGGCCGGGTGACCGAGCTGATCATGTCACGGATATACATCTGAACCACCTCTTCACCGGCACATGATCCTGTATTCTTGACATCGACAACGACATTGGTGGATTCATTTGCATGAATAGTTGATTGTTCCAGTCTGGGATTACTGAAACTGAATGTCGTATAGCTGAGTCCAAAACCAAAATGGAATAATGGTTGAATGTCCTGTGAAATATAATTAAGGAATTGTGCGGTCGGTTTGTGGTTATAATACATCGGTAATTGACCGGCAGACTTCGGCACGGTGATCGTCAGTTTCCCGGACGGATTCACATCACCAAAAATAATATCCGCCGCGGCATTTCCTGTTTCCTGACCCATGTACCATCCTTCGATCAGCGCAGGAACTTTTTTAACGAGTGTATTGACGGACAGAGGGCGTCCATTCATCAAATAGACAACGACCGGCTTGCCCAATGCGGTCACCGCGTCCACCAACTCATTCTGTTCACCAAACAAATCCAGCGTCATGGTATCGCCAATATGCGTCTTGGCCCAGGCTTCACGGCAGAGATGTTCATTCTCACCGATGGCCAGAATAATTATTTCCGCTTTTTTTGCAACGTCAACCGCTTCCTGGATAAGCTTGAGATTTTCGTCTCTTGACGCAAATTGAATCTCGTCTTTCTTCCAGTTCATGTAACTATTCGATGACGTTCTCGTAAGATTGCAGCCTTGTGCAAAGAGGATTTCAGCGCTGCATCCTACTTTTTTGGTAATCCCTTCCAGCAGGCTCGTTTTTTGATACGGTTCGCCGGAATAACCGCCAAAATATAAATCCCGGGCGCATGGTCCGATCACCGCTATTTTTTTATATTTATTTTTGGGGAGCGGGAGCAGGTTTTCATTTTTCAACAGGACGATCGATTCTCTCGCCACACGTAAAGCTGCTTCCTGATGTTCCGCTTTGTGACTTACCTCAACGGCATAGTCCGCGGTTACATACGGATGTTCAAACAACCCCAGTTCGAATTTCAATTTTAAAATTTGCGCCACCGCGGTATCGATATCTTCGAGATGAATTTTCCCTTCTTCGAGAAGGGCGGGTAAAAATTTGTAGTTGTTCGCCTGGGGAAATTCGTATTGAATGCCGGTGTTGAACGCCATCCTTGCTGCGTCCTTCCCGTCTTTCGCCACAAATTCTTTCGAGAACAGCTGATCGACCGCGAAATAATCTGCTACCACCATTCCTTGAAAGCCCCATTCATTTCTGAGCAGATCTTTGATCAGCCACTTGTTCGCATGAGAAGGAATGCCGTCAACTTCGTTATAGGACGGCATAATGAATACCGGCTTCACATGATCAATGCACATTTTAAAGGGAGGAAAATGATAATCGCGCAAGACACGCATGGAATAGTTCGCCGGGCCCTGATTTTGACCTCCTTCGGGCTGTCCATGGCCGACCAGATGCTTCAATGTCGCTGCAACATGATGGGGCGCGACACTTCCATCCGTTGTTCCCTGCAGCCCTTTTACGGCGGCACATGAGAACACACCATTTAAGTACGGATCTTCGCCGTAGGTCTCTTCCACTCTTCCCCATCTCGGTTCACGGCAGACATCCACCACCGGCGTAAGCGCATGATGAGTTCCTCTTGACCGCATCTCATGTGCGACGATCGTATAGACCTGTTCCAGCAAACCGGGATTCCAAGAACATGCCATGCCAATGGCTTGAGGAAACACTGTCGACTGCGGTCTCATGAAGCCGTGCTGACCTTCATCAACAAATATTGCAGGAATTCCCAACCGTGTTTCTTCAACAAGATATTTTTGAATTTTATTTCGCTGGTCAACCGTCTCCTCGAGTCCGATCGGAGCCGGATGCACAGAATTGCATCCTTTTCCAAAAAGTTCATTCATCTTCTCAGGATCATCCAACTCGTCAATAAAATCCTCAATCCCTCCCTTCCAAAGACCCATCAACTGGGCAACTTTTTCTTCAAGCGTCATACGCTCCAAAAGATCTGTGACCCTTTTATGAATTGGAAGTTTTGCGTTCTTATAGGCGAGCAATTTTTCTTGCGCTACCATTGCATCGGGAGAAACCTGATTACTCATTTCTTATGTTCCTGGTAAAAGCAGCCGGTTGGACTATCCGGATCAATAATTCCTGTTTGACGACGCGTTTTTCATCGCTCGCTGCCGTCGAAAATATAAAAGACGACTGCGACCGTAGAAAAAGTTCATGAATTTGCCGGTTTTACAACAAGCACGCACCTCTGTTGAAATTCAAACATACCCACGCACTCATTCACTCCGCAAAATCAATGGCATTCTTAAATGGGTTAAAGGTTAATTGAACCGTTTCAATAATACTGCGTTAGAATTGTAAAAGCAAGTTAAAAAGAATAAAACAATTCTTTTTTAGCTTGAATTCGTGTCTAGTCCACGGGAGATTGCACTGCTACTTTTCTTTTCGCTTTTTGATGGAATGGATAAAAACCGCATTAATCATTGTGTAAAACATAAGGAACTTGCTGCTATAAATTATAGCCACTTCTTGTCATTCATTAACCAAATAGCGCAATGAAGCAATGGACGGATTGGCGCCAGGAGAAAGCGCAATAATGGATAAGGGAATAATTGCCGCCCCATGTGATAAGAACGAGGTTGGGATGTTCTCTTCATATCAGGAGAATGAACGGCGATCAGGACCACCAGGGGAGGCATATGCACCTCCCCGGCGGTAATTTTGGAATTCAGAAAGTTAAACTCTATCAGTATAAATAAGCGGGCAGAATGACCGACGCCTACAATCCGTATTCAGATAAGAGAATTTTCCCCGGATCTATGGTCTGGATCATTTCTTCAACAAATGCACTTTCATCCGATGGAATTGAATTTATATCATCTTTCAATACGGATATCCAGGGCAGTTCTTTTTCATCTTTATTCAGCAATCCGGATGCATAGGCATTTTCTATTATTTCTATCCCTTTCAAACAACCCCGTTTTGTTGCATCGATGTAGTTATCCCCTTTGACAATTTCTTTCGAGATCTCGATGACAACCCGGGGATCGAGCACGAGCGCCTGTGGGTCAAACCGGACATCCGACCGGATCATCAATTGTTGAAACATCCTGGTGCTTTCCTTCCCTGCCGCAATTGCTTCGTTCATCAACCGAACATCATATTGCAGCTGTTCCATATAGACCACCGGAGCAAAATCGGCAAGTAATTTTATATTCTGGACAGACTCATTACTCCACAGATCACAACACGCAGCTGCGATATTGCCTACCGGACTGGTGTGAGCGCACGCAGAAGTCTTCCCTTCCATCGAGATGGGCGTACCGGTGATCGCTTTGAGGTACGGACCTTCATACCCGCAATCCTTGTCCGGCCCAACCGCACCTTCTTCAATCGCCACCAATGTCCGGACCACCGTGGCAATACGTGCCACTGCGGCAAAAACTTTTGGGATGTATTTTTTTTCGGCCAGTACCATGGCAGTATTGCCGAACCCGCAAGCGGTATCGCCGCCGGGTATTCTGCCGGTCCGGTGTGCGATATCCACTATCCGTCGCCATAACATTTTCATATCCCTGACACCAAGGACCGATTGAGAGAATATGAATTGCTTTATATTGCACATGAGCAGAGAATCATCCGATATTTCCTTGCCGCCTGTCGATTCGATCGAAAGCATATCACCGCCCGCCAAAGCCCCCTGCTCGAATACTTCCATCATCGGGTCCAGTAAATGGGATGTCCGCTGCCTGGGAGGGCGTTCAAACTCACGCAGATCGTTCGGAGTTAATCGTATCTCGCTCTTCAAACCATATTTATAAAAATAATCTTCGCAAAGATCGTTCATCGCCCGGACCAGTTCGATTGCGATCGACGGTGTTTGAGTCATTTCCACCAGCGTTTCAAATTCGAAAACCACTCCGTCGCTGTGCAGGTGGTATGCTTTTTCAAGCGATCCCTTGATGATCTCCTTATAGTGAGAGGTAATCGCCGGCAGCGTGTTCGGCTGAATTTCCATGGAAGGAAGCGTAAAGTTCAGTTCCGGATAGACAATGTCTCTTCCGATGGTGAGACCCCGCCGTGTCAAAACCGGTTTGGTCGAATGTCCGAACAACAGATCGTTCGGATTGGATATTGCGAGGGCAGTATATTTCATAGGTTCAGGAGCTCGTTCGTGATAGATTGTTTTATTTTGAGATCAGGAAATGATGAGATGCAAATTGAAAAAAAGCAGGCCAATCCGGAGCATCGGTATGTCCTTCGTGATGGTACCGGTATCCGATATCACCGGAAATATATGCAACATCGACGAGCGGTTTAGCAGCGGAAGGAACCAGTCCCTGTTTTCCGAGAAGCTGATAGACCGGAGTTGCTCCGATGGCAGTCAAGAAGATTCCGTACGGATCAGTCCACGTGTCCCCCTGTCCGCCGTTCATAAAGACCGGGCGCGGGGCGCAAAGCGAGAGAAGCGAATGCGCATCCACCGGGCATAATTCAATTTTTCGCGGCAAATAGGTACCGGGAGTCAAAGATCCCCCCCATTTTAAAAATGCACCTGCCATCCAGTGGTATTCCCTCTCCCAGGATGAATTTTCCATATCCTGGCCCCAATGCCTTCTGTTCATCTTTGTGCCGAGACTTCCCCCGCAGCTTGGAAAGGCGATTGCAAGACGTGGTTCATATGCCATTGCAACAAGTGCCGCTTTCCCCCATCGTGAATGTCCGGTTACGCCAATTTGATTCGCGTTCACTGTACTGTCGGTCTGAAAGTAGTCTATGAGTTTACTGACACCCCAGCTCCACGCACCCAGTGTCCCCCAATCGGCTGGCTTTCGCCAATTCCCTTTGTTGCACAACCCAATGAGATAGCTGGTAAGACCGGCACCATTGTCAGGTTGCAGCAATCCGCAATCAAAAATACATGCGCCCCATCCATTCGGATGGCAGTATCCCCAATAGGTATCGATCGGAGTCCAAAACGGATTCCCTATCACGATCATCACCGGTACGGACTGTGGTGCATTCACTGGAGTTCGAAGGATCGCGGAAATCACGGGCCGATTTCTCACAGCAGGATAACGCGAAATATCCATAGAACCGGTAATAGTTTTTTGAATATATGCCGAACTTTCGGTTCCCCCCATCGTTGTCACCACTGACCAGGTGACATTGGGGAGAATACTGTCGGGAGGTATAACTCCCCAGAACTCCTCCGTGACCTCTTTGTAAATTTCCGGTCTGCGTTTTGTCCACCAATCATTTTCTGTTGTAATGGTCTGACCGTTGTTCATTTTTAAAAGATCGATCGGAGAGTAGCTGCCGATTCTGGACGAATCACGCCCTGGAAAAAGTCCTGCCCATCGGTCGCTGTAATTGTTCCACAATCCCCAGCCCGAAACGGTAATGGTATTACCCATGCCAAGGGAATCTGTCCAATCGCCTGAAATATTTTTCGGATCTCTGGGATACGCTCCAGCCGGTTTATGGGGGTCCGCGGTTTTTTCAGGAAGAGAGGGAAACAAGAGACCGAGTTGGGACAACATCTGGTCTCTATCCTGCAGGCTGGTAACCGTTACTGGCGGGAATGCTGGAAATTGTGCATGCAGCGAACCCACCGCAACTAAATTGAATGCAATCAGAGCCATAATAACTCCGACGAATTTTGATGCGGTAATATTCATGACTTCATTTTCATTTTGTCATCTCACACGAGCTGTTCACTTCCCGTTCACCAGATCGTTGACTCCAAGGACAAGAAAAATATAATTTGCGCCTAAATTCACCACATATTCATTTTCTCCCCAGAAGAAAGGCCAGTCTTCTTTGTTCTCCGGATAATCCGGTTTGAGGATCAATGCACCAGGGACGACACCTCCGGCAATAAATGAAAAATCGGCCCGATTGTTGCCGTACGCGATCCGCTTTGAATGTACTCCCACACCGGAGACAAACGAGATGTTCGAGGCGGGATGACATCCATAGAGATAGTTCAATCCTCCATAGACCCGTTCTTTATCAATTATTTCAGGGAACGCTTTATGCAGCAGATACTGAGTGGCCGCAAAACCAACCACGGCGCCGTTCCCCGCCCAACCGCCTTCAGTGATCGGCACACCAAATGGATTTTGCTTATCCATTTTTTGAATGTCCCCTTTAAATTTCATTGCAAGCTCTTTCATTCTCTCTGCATATTCCTTATTCATAAACGGAATCGCACGTACTGCCGTACCAATATTAAATCCGAACCGATCATTCATTTTGGAAAAAAGCTCCTCAACTCTCATCACATATTTATTTTCTCCGGTGCACTGGAGCAGTTCAACGGCCGCTTTGAATTCTTCCGATTCCAGATTTCCCCCGGTGGTATTGCCGAAACGGAAGACGACCGGTGCGTGGCTGTGCTCTTCATCCCACACTTGTTTTGCCGTGGAAAGACATTCGCCGGATAACGAATCATCGAATCCCCGTAATGCACGGCTTGCAGCAGCCAGTGCAGCGATCGATCCGTAATTCAATGCCGATGTTTTACTCGTGAATGCCCAGCGGTCATCCGGAGTGCCGCTGGTTATTCCATCCGTTTGATATTTTTTTAATGCAGGATTATAGATCTTCCCATCAGTCTGCGAAACGGCATCCCCCAGGAACGTATACGTCGACAGTTCGGCATCGATAATACCCGGGATCGCATGTCCGACATTTTTGAATTGCGCCAGGAGCGCAAGTGTCCCGTGTTCTATCTGCTGCAACAAATCCGGTTTGCCATCGGGAGTATGGAGAAATGTTATCTGCCGAGTCTCGTCCACCGATGTTTCATCCCTCATGGGATGAAATGATTCCCATATCTGCACCAGTGTTTGAACGACGGAGTATTGTGTCTGTGTTCGGATATCGAAATCACCGGCGTCAAACCAGCCGCCGACATTTAATCCGGGTATATGTTCTCCCGGTTTAAACGGGGTATCCGTCGTGGGACCTTGCGCGTAAAGATCAAAGTGTTCATGGCTGACCGGTGCCTGTCTCGCGTCATCCAGATGCGCCGCCCCATGCCAGACCCGGTAGGCTTCCTTCACAAACATATGATCCATTTGAACCGGCAGGAATATATCCAACGTCGGCTGCCATGCGTTTTGATATACATCGACGGCAATCCGAAACGGTTTTGTTTCCAGCGAATCATACCTGATGACATAGAGTCCGGTCTCGGTCACAGAGGAAAAATCAAATTGGCAATAAACATAGCGGAGGTAATTTCCCCATGGCTTTAAATGTCCGTTCACTACTTCCTCAGTACGCCCGTTTGGATTTACCTTCAACAATTTGGCTGTCGTTCCAGGATGATCATTTTTATCGAATTCAATAACCGCGATTTTCTTCTGTGCAGGATGATATCCGATTTGAGAATATTCAATCACCGGCGTCCGAATCCAGTCGGGAATAGAGTTTGCGGTGAAGATCCATTCCACCACGATTCCAGTTTTTCCGGAAGGAATAAGATGACGAACAACGAACCAGCCGTTTTGTGCCTGATTTCTGCCATCATAGAGCGAGAGTGTTCCGGTGTTCGAGTGAATGGAAACCATTCGCGTCCGATCTTCAGGCGCGAGAACCATCGTCGATCCCTCGGCCAGACTTTGTGGTTCAATGCTTCCATTTTGAGATATCTCCATGGGGCCGCCGGGAGAGAGCGGAAACACACCAGGGATTCCATCCATAAGATATCCTTTTTCAAAATATGCCGATGGAAGAAATTCCAGATTCAAGCCCGCCTTCCCTTCCAATGCAGCCGGAAGCGGCCGATCAAGTTCGATTTGAATCTTCAGTCCGTTTTCCCAGGGTTCAGTTTTGATTTTATATTCAAAATTATATGACACATATTTCAGTGATACTTCTATTCTGTTCTCCTCTTTTATTACCGTTCGCTTTATAAGCTGCGGTATGGAATCCCATTGCGACGGTGTCGGCCGGAGCCTGACATCTCCATTGGTTGCTGTCCGAACGCCGTGATGAATGAGCTCAATGCCGCTGATTTTTGCATCGCTGAAATTGCCGTCATACCAATTGCTGAACACCAGAACGTTGACCCCGCGGGTTTCGTAATATTCTCCATTATTTAATTTCAGATCTGCGCGCTGGGCTGTTCCAATATTGAAACAGAACATGGGAGAACATAAAATAAATTTCAGAAAATTTATCTGACGGGAATAACGCTGGGATAACATCAATTTCAATCTCCTTCTTCTCATGGTTCTCCAGTGAAACAACTGAAATTCCTTGGTCCAACACCCGCATTGAATCATCAATGTCATGAATTACTCAACACGGGCGTCCGGAATTCGTTTTATAAGATCCATCATTTGATCTTTACTTTCCTGACCGATCGTGAACGCGTCCACACAATCCAGGTTCAGGACAAACCGCAGGCAGTCGTTTATTTCATATCGCAATTGACCTGCTCCCAGAATTTTCATGCCGATCACTCCTTTTCCCTGGAGGTGCATGGACTCCAACACTTTTACGACCCTTTCAACATCCGCATCCATGATTGCACCTCTTGGATTAATACGCGCAAGATCCACCTGCACCCAGTCAGTGCGGGAAGCCGTCGTCAGGGCATCGAAGGAATGGCAGGAGACTCCGTGTGCGCGAATGACGCCGCGTTCCCGTGCTCGCGAAAGCTCTTCCATGGCTCCCTGGTATTGTTCCGGCCAATCCGCATGAGTCATCATATGAAGAAGAATGATATCGATGTAATCGGTTCCAATCTCTTCACGGAACCGGTCCAGGTCTTCCTTCATTTCTTCCGCCGTTTCCGCATGGGTTTTTGTCAGTATGACGACTTTATCCCTGGGGACATACTTCAAAGCTTCCTTGAGGTGCGGATGAGATCCGTATTGATCTGCTGAATCCCAGAAATTAATTCCCTGATCAAAAGCTGATTTGAGAAGATCGGCGACACCCTCTATACCCAGTTCACTGGTCTGGTCCGATCGATGGTTGTATCCATTCGTCCCTGTGCCCATCGCAAGCCTTGATACTTTTATCCCGGTCTTTCCGAGATTTACCAGATCGTTCGCATATTTTTTTTGCAGGCCGGCAGCCTGCAAAACGTGAAACGATGAAAGGGCATAGGAACCCGCCGCTGCTGCCGTATACTTTATAAACTCACGTCTTTTCATTCTCATCATGGAATCGCTCATTTATGTCTATGGCTGCAATCGGAGCATTTCTGCACCCGCAAGAATGAGCGTCCCCAGCCCATGAACATCATTGATGGGTGCCGGCCGTGTATAGTAATAAACCAAATCATTGCTCACGACGGTTCCTGTACAAACGCCTTCAACGTCGCCGGATGGACTGATTTTCTTCAAGACGCCCTCCCACCCCCGTCGTGCAATCGAACTGTAACGCGATTCGATATATCCCTTGTTCACGGACCGTGCAACGGCGTAGACGAACATGGCGGAGCATGACGTCTCCGGAAAAGAATCAGCCTTGTCGAGGAGCTGATGCCATAAACCACTCCCTGATTGATAATGTGAAATCCCAAGAATGTGCCGTTGAAGAAGTTGAATGAGTTTTTTCCGCTGGGGATGTGCTTGAGGCAGGCGGTCAAGAAGATCCACCTGAGCCACCAACGCCCATCCATTCGCGCGTCCCCAGTACGCAACGCTTTGCGATTTGCTCTCGGAATACCAGCAATGGCTCATCAGCCCCATGGTCGTATTAAAGAGATATTGGTGGAATTGAATTACCTGGCGGGCGGCCTCATCGAAGTATCGTTTATCTCCGGAGAACTCTCCCATTCTTGAAAGAAATGATACACTCATATAAAGGTCATCTGCCCACAACGACCATTTTTCCGGAAATGACCGTACGAACGTTCCATCGCGAAGCCGGCTTTGCTTCTTTAGTATATGTTCTGATGTTTT
>Ga0105104_10001813_pt1 | contig 15913 bp, 14 predicted proteins | sample PPLLaktember2015_3_FD_87034 | JGI IMG/M metagenome (GOLD analysis project Ga0105104, IMG submission 87034) | Freshwater sediment microbial communities from Prairie Pothole Lake near Jamestown, North Dakota, USA - PPLs Lake P7 Core (6) Depth... | ecosystem: Environmental > Aquatic > Freshwater >... | reverse complement strand
TCAAAACCGTAAATGTCGAAATTGCCGAATCTTGTGGGGAGCTGAGCATGCGGCACTGCCCCCAGGTTCAAATGCGCCTTGGTCATCGCCGTTTCAGTATAGCATTACGAGTTGGCGGGTTACCGGGTGAAGGTGCAGGTTACGGGTTACGGGTTGCCAGTAGAATCAATTGGTTCAACTGTCCCGCATTAGAACCTGCAACCTGCCCCTGCAACTTGTAACCTGCAACTTGCAACTTGCAACCTGCAACGCTTTTCCGTTAGTCCTTCAACTTCAAACCGGCCGGGAGGCTGATGTCTTCAGGGGCGACGGTGGTCGCAAGCTTCAGAATCTCATGATTCATCGTCATAATGGCGTTCTTCTTGCCGGAGTCCGCCTGCGGCTGGTCATCGCTCTTCTTGCGGCCCAGGCGCTTGGCAAAGCCTCCGAGCAAGCCGCCGCCACCGCTGCTTTCCTGCTCTTGTTCCTGTTTCTGCTGCTGAGCCAACTGCTCTTTGGCCGGCACTGACTCGACGGTCATGACCGTCTGAATCGCTGTTCCCTTAAGATCGGCCGACTGGGTCTTCATCTTGGCCATCGCCTGATCCAGGCCGGGAAACATCGCCATCGCCTGCATCATCTGGGCATTGTCGGTTCCACTGATCTTTTGCAAGTAGCGGCGCTCGAAATCAGCGACCTCGTTTCCTGCGGTGAGGTTCGGCTCCATCCACATATCCGCGGTCATCACCAGTCCGCCCGCATCTTCAATCTTTTTGCCCTTCTCGTGTGTCGTGATCGTCATGATCACCTGGCGGCAATCGTAGCCGTTGACGGCCTTGGTCTGACCGGTCTCCTTGACGTCAAACTCAATTTCCATCTCGGGAGCTTTGTCTTTGTCCTTTGATTTGGCCGCTTCTTTTTCAGCCTTCTGCCGCGCCTCTTCAATCTCTTTGCGTATCTCGTCGAAGGTGATCACCTTGTAGGTCTTCTTCTTGAGGTCGAACTCGTACTTCTTCTCCTCGTTCAGATCCACGATCTCCCCGACGCTCTCGGTGATGGCCATCTTCCGGTCGCCCTTAACCGCGACTGTGCTGACCATTCCCTCTTTGGACCCCTTACCGCCAAAGAGATTGAACATCTTGCCGAGCATGCCCCCGAACTTGACTTGAGACTTCTCGTCCATCTTTACTTCCGCGGCGGCGGAAACGCAGATAAACATCAGAATGAGACACAGGACACCGAGACCTGAATAGCGTCGAAACATTTCAAAACCTCCTTAGGAATTTGGGAATTCTAGTGGGACGCGAATCGGTCCGTCAAGCCGCTGAACATCGTTGGCAGAGGCTGAGCTTCAGGCTATGATGGAGGTTATTCTCGTCACAGGACAGAGTTTCGGCATACTTTTGCGGCGAACTGAGTGACTCGGGGGGACGTCGGATGGAGCTAGAAGTTCTGGGGGTCGGTAACGCCTTCACGTCGCGATACTACAACACCAGCTTTCTGATCAGATCCAAAGAACTCGTCCTCCTTGACTGCCCTCAGGCCCTGTTTCGCTTGTTGAGCGAGCGCCGTGTGGATCCAGGTTCTATCGACCGGGTGATCGTTACCCACATACATGGAGACCACACAGCCGGCCTGGAGACCCTCCTGCTGTGGAAGCGATGGGTGGCACGGAGCAAAGTCACTCTCTACACCGCAAGGCGAGTGTGGGACGAGCTGAAAGAGCGTTTCTTCCCCGGGTTCTCCGCCACCTTTACTCCGGATTTGGAGCGAATCGTAGAAACCAAACTCGAGGACTATGCCGATTTCTCCGAGCTCAAAGAGGACCAGGAAAACCCAATTGATGACGAACTGAAAGTCGATTTTCGATACAACTGGCACCCGACTCCCACCCTCGGACTGAAACTCATTTCTCCACACGGCGTCGTCGGCATCAGCGGAGACACGTGCTACCGGCCGACCCTGCTCCGGCGCCTGCTTGAACGCGGAGTGATCGATGCCGGCAGGTACAATAAGCTTGCCAGCGACTGGCTCTGGCAAAGTGAGGTGATCTACCACGAGGTGGAACGCGGAGAGGCTGGCGCGCACACTTCGGAAGCCGAGCTTCTTGCCCTCTCGCCCGAAGTCCGGAGGAAGATCCGACTTATCCACCTGGCGGACGATTTCGATGACAGTGAATTGCCGCTGGCTCGTGAAGGTGAAAAAGTGAAATTCACCGCAGACCGGGAGCCACTCTTCAGCCTGCCGTAGGCCCGTCGAGTGTATCCACAGCCCCCGTCACTGTCGCTAATATCACTTGTGCCGGAAAACGACCTGTGCTACGACTAAGGGCGTTCGAGAGAATTTTGGGTGTTCTACTAAGTCGACAGAATCTCTGAAGGAGGAATTGTGGCACAGATACCGACACCGCCCCCCATTCCACCAGCACAGCCAACGGCTGCCTCTTCCAACCGCACTTTGATGCTGGTTCTTAGTTATCTCTGGATCCTGGCTCTGGTCCCGCTTCTCGTCGAGAAGGAAGACCCGGAGGTTCAGTGGCATGCGAAACATGGAATAGTTTTGATGGTCGCCGAGATCGTCTTCTGGGTCGCACTGAACATTGTCACTTGGGTCCTGGCTTTTATCCCGGGGATCGGCGGTTTGATTAGCGCCGTACTCGGTTGCGGGCTTTTCACCCTCGTATCTCTGGCGATACTCGCCCTCCATATCGTCGCTATAATGAAAGCGATGAAGGGCGAGCGGCTGGTGCTGCCCGTGATCACCGATTATGCCAATAAATGGCAGTGAGGTTCGGAGACTGGTTGTTCCGGTCCTGCTTGGCGGACTGGTCCTCGTGTTCGGTCACCCATGGCTTTGTCGGGCCGAGATTATGGCTATCCGCGGGTACCAGTTGGTGGGATCACCAGTAATGCGGCACGTGAGCGCGTGCCGCTTCACCCCTTCTTGCTCCCATTACGCCATCCAGGTGCTTCAGTCTGACGGGTTCTACAAAGGTAACGCCCGGGTCGCCAAGAGACTGGCGCTGTGCTCCCCGTTGGGATACGTGCTTCAGTAATCGTGCCGGCCAGGAGCTGCCGTCCCTATGCCGACCACGCCTTTTGAGAAACGCACTCACATCGTCTTCCTTCACTGGTCGGTCGTTGTTTTGACGGCCTCGATCCTGTACTTCGGTGACCCGGTTCCGGGCTTCACGCTCAACAATTGGATCATTCTGCTGCTACTCGGCGGCCACGCGGCGTTATCCTTCCTGAAGCCGATTCGGCTCGACGACCCTTCGCTGACTTACGTGCTGGTTCTGTCGGATATCGGCGGCGCCTGTCTGGCAGCGCGGCTGTCCGAAGCGCCTGGCCCCTCTTTCTACGTCCTGCTTTTTCTGTCGCTTATCGTGGCGGCAACCGTTCCTACTTTCGGGCTCCTCATCGCCGCCTCCGCCGTCCTGGCTCTGGCTTATCCGGGGATCCTGTCCCTCGGCGGCTGGCCGCTCGAAGACGAGCACTGGATCAGCGCCCTGCTCCTGGGCGACTGCGGCCTGTTCTTCGGGTATCTCGCGCTGCTTCGCAGGGGGCACGAGGACCGAGTGAAGGCCAGTTCGATCTACACCGATCTCTCCGCATTCAGCAAGAACCTGTCGGAAGCCGACGACCCCAAGACCCTCACCAGAGCTGACACGCCTGTGGAGCAGCTTTACGCTGACATTCCCCGCCTGATCAAGGAGACCATGGGGGTCGACAATTGTGAACTGGCGCTGATCGAGGACGACAAGATTGTGAAGCGCATCTTGCCCGGCAGGCATTGCCGCGAGTACGTGGACCTCGAGGTACGGGAGAGCCTTCATGAACGAACAGTAAGCAATGGGGCCTACACCTGCAGCGAAATGCAGGAAGACCCTGCCCTCCATTTGAAGAAGGATTTTGCGATGGTGTGTCCGCCTTACCGGACATACATGGGCAAGGCGTGGGTGGCCGAGGGGAAAGCGGCCGGCCTGATGGCTCTTTACACCGAAAAGAAAGGCGCTTGGAGCGAGTACAGCAAGCAGCAGTTTCACTTCCTGGTCGATCACTCCGTCCTCGCTCTCCAAAATGCGAGACTCAGGCAGGAGCTCCAGGAGCAGGCGCACCACGACGGTCTCACCACGCTCGCCAATCACCGGTACTTTTACGAGAGGCTCGAAGAAGAGTTCGAGAAGGTCAAGCGGAAGAGTCACCCTTTGTCCGTCGCCTTGATCGACCTGGATCATTTCAAGAAACTGAACGACACCGCCGGTCACCGGGTTGGCGACCAGGTGCTCCAGGCCCTTAGTCTTCTCTTCCGGTCAACCATCCGCCGGACCGATCTGCTGGGAAGGCTCGGCGGCGACGAATTCTCAATCGCTCTTCCTGAAACCACCGACGACGACGCGGTGATGCTTTGCCGGCGGATCCTCGCTGCCGCCGCGAAACTCAAAGTCGGACAACAAACCGGCTTTTCGCTGAGCATCGGATGTGCCACCTTTCCGGGTGACGGCGAGACGCTGACCGAGCTGATCGAGCACGCCGACCAGGCTCTCTACCACTCCAAAAACCTCGGCCGCGGCCGCGTGTCGCGGTACGCGGAAGTGGTGGCGCAAGAACGACCGCGGTGAGGGACTAAATGACTAAGTGGCCAATGTCCACTTAGTCCACATCGTCCACCGCGTCCATACGAGCACCCATTCGTTTGACAGCAACCGCTTTCCTGTGACTAAACTCTGTCATGGCTCCCCGCAGGCTGGTCGTCGGAATATCTGGTGCATCTGCTCCCATTTACGGCATTCGGACACTCGAGCTGTTAAGGGATGTTTCGGATGTCGAAACCCATCTCGTCTACACGCGCACCGCCGAGCGCACAATCGCCCTTGAGACCGGGCGCAAGTTAGCTGAAGTCTGCAGCCTGGCGGATGTCGTTTACGCGTGCGAGCAGATGGAGGCAGCGATTTCCAGCGGCTCTTTTCAGACGGTCGGCATGCTGATCGCGCCCTGCTCTATCAACACGCTTTCCTCGATTGCCGCCAGCTTTACCAAGGATCTACTTACTCGTGCGGCTGACGTGACCTTAAAGGAGAAAAGGCCGCTCGTGCTCATGCTGCGCGAATCGCCTCTTCACTTGGGGCACCTCCGACGAATGGTGGAAGCGGCCGAGATCGGGGCCACGATCGCTCCCCCCATTCCCAGCTTTTATCACCAGCCGGCGTCCATCGACGACATCATCAATCACAGCATCGGCCGCACGCTCAGCTTATTCGGCATAGAGCTTCCGAAGCTCAAAAGGTGGGAAACACCCAACGATTGACGATTGAGGGAGTTGCCGATTGACGGTTGAGTGTTAATCGTCAATCGCAAATCGTCAATCGCTTAGTCGGTGTGCAGCGCGAGCATTCCCGCAATTCCGAGGAGGAAAAAGAAGAGCTGCATCAGCGAAGACCAGGAACCTCTTTCCTTGTGAAGCTGGGGGATCAGGTCGGCCCCGGCGATGTAGATGAACCCGCCGGCCGCAAAGGGCGGAAGGAAGAAGACGAGCTGCTCTGCAACTTGCGATAGCACAACCGTCAGGGCCAGACCCAACAAGGCAATGCCGGCCGTCAGGAAGTTGTACATCAAGGCCTTGCCGCGCGTGAACCCGCCGTGAATCAGCACTCCAAAATCGCTCATCTCCTGAGGAATTTCGTGCAGCAACACGGCAATCGTAGTCGCGACCCCGACCCGAACGTCGAGGAGATAGGCGGCGGTTATGACAATCCCGTCAATGAAGTTGTGAACCGCATCGCCGAGGAGGTTCATGTAGGCGAATGCCTCCACACGATCCGGCGAAGAGGAGTGCTGGTGCCGCCAGTGGATAAACTTCTCAACGACAAACGACATTGCGATTCCACTGAGGACAAACAGTGAGATGGAGACGCTAAAGCCGTGTTTCTCCACCGATTCGGGCAGCAGGTGGATGAAGGCGTCGCCAAACAGCGTGCCTGAGCTGAAGCTCACAAGGGCTACGATGACGTAACGGGCCGCAGCTCCATGTAATCGAAAGAGAACGAGTCCGGCCAGGGAAAACAAGCTGACGAGGACGACACTCCCGAGCGCGTACAGTACCGCTTGACTCAATCCCTTCCCCCTTGTCTGCCTTCGGCTGTAAAGAACCGATTGTCAGCCGTCAGAAGGTGTGAAAACTGGCGAAAACCGGTCTCTCGATATGTTCACACCTTCTCAGTTGCCAGTCGTCAGCTGGCCAGTTGCTAGCTCTTCAGATTTCCCAGGCGCGCCGCCTTGGCTTCCGCCTCGAGCGACAATTGAGACGCCAGGAAGCAGTGGGCCTGCGTCATGGCCGTTTCCGTTCGGTTCAACACGTCATCAACCAGTTGCTTGCCATACGGACAAACGGTGCCGTCGCAATCCAAATACTGTTTGCCCTTGTTGTTGACGACGAAAAGATGGTTTCCTCCCGGCTTACCCATGATGTCGATGTTCTTGCGCACCTCGATATAGCCGTCCGTCCCCAGCAGAATCAGGCGGCCGTCGCCCCAGCTTCCCAAGCCGGAGGGGGTAAACCAATCGACTCGGATGTACCCGGTAGCCCGAGCGCTGCGCAAGGTCATGTCCCCGAAATCCTCCAGTCCCGGGTAGTCGGGATGATGGTAATTCGCGACCTGTGAGGTGACGACTTCGGCGGAACGCGAGTTAGTGAAGTAGAGAAACTGATCGACCTGGTGCGAGCCGATGTCACACAGGATGCCGCCGTAAGATTCCTTCTTGAAGAACCAGTCTGGGCGGGTTTTCAGGTTCGTTTGATGGGGTCCGAGTCCCAACGTCTGAATTACCTCGCCGATAGCACCTTGTCGAACCAGCTCGTCGGCCTTTATGGTGGCCGGATTACCAAACCGTTCGCTGTAACAAACCGAGTAAATCCGTTTCGTTTGCTGCTGGACTTTCCGTACCTTGGCCAATTGCTCGAGAGTGGTGAATCCCGGCTTGTCGGCCATATAGTCTTTGCCGTGCTCCATGACACGAATCCCGAGTGGCGCGCGCTCGTTAGGAATCGCTGCACTGACAACCAGCTGTATCGAGGAGTCTTCCAGGATCTCCTTCTCGGAAGATGCCCTTTTTGCTTGCGGAAAGCGGGACGCGAAACCGGCTGCCAGATCCGGTTCGGCTGCATAGAAAGAGACCAGCTCGCCGCCGCCACCCAGAACCATCTGGACTTGCCCGTTGATGTGCCCGTGATTAAGCCCTATCGCCGCAAAACGAATTCTGGATTCAGCCATGTGCGCATCTCCTCCTGAGGCATTGTACGGGGACAGCCGACAACTGACAACTGACGACTCCGTGCGGCACTCGCCCGCGGATCACGCAGATAAACGCGGATAGCGCGGATAAGGCGGCCTTATCCGCGCTATCCGCGTTTATCTGCGTGATCCGCGGGCGAGTGCCGCACGGAGTCGTCAGTTGTCAGTTGTCGGCTGTCAGTTTGTCAGTCTCTCAGTTTGTCAGTCTCTCAGTCTGTCAGTTATGATTTCGGGCGTGATTGACGTTGTCGTCGCCGGACACATTTGTCTTGATATGATTCCCATCATCCCGCCGAGGCCCGGCGGCGGGGCTCACCTGCTTTTGCCCGGCACGTTGACCGAGGTCGGACGGGCAGTACTCTCCACTGGAGGAGCTGTCTCCAATACCGGACTGGCTCTCCATCGGCTCGGCATTCCGACTCGTCTCGTTGCCAAGATCGGGGACGACCTCTTCGGACGCGCCATTCTGGACCTTGTCGGCAGTCGTGATCCGTCCCTCGCCTCCGGCATGATTGTGGCGCCGGGTGAGACTTCCTCCTATACGGTCGTCGTCAGTCCGCCGAATACGGATCGGCTCTTCCTGCACTGCCCGGGAGCGAACAACACGTTTCAAGCCGCGGACATATCCGATGACCAGCTGCGCGGAGCGCGCCTTTTCCACTTCGGCTACCCGCCCCTCATGCGACGCATGTGGGAACGGGACGGCGCCGAACTGAGAACGATTTTTGATCGGGCCAGGAAACGGGGACTAACGACATCGCTCGACATGGTCAAGCCCGACCCGGACAGCGATGCCGGAAGAGCCCCGTGGCGCGCTCTGCTGGCTAACGTCTTGCCCTTTGTCGACATCTTCCTTCCGAGTTTTGAAGAAATACTATTCATGCTCGACCGGCACCGCTTTGATTCGTTGGTCAGTGAAGCCGGCTCTCAGAGTGTCTTCTCCCGAGTCGACACCAGCCTCCTTCACGATTTGGCGGCGGAGTTAATTGACATGGGCGTCAGTGTCGTCGCGCTGAAGCTCGGCGATTCCGGCCTGTATCTGAGAACCACGGAAGACGAAGACAAGTGGCGACGATTCGGAGCGTGTCGCCCCGGTAACCTGCACGACTGGCGCTCGCGGGAGCTTTTCACACCTTGTTTCCGGGTTGAGGTCGCAGGCACCACCGGGGCAGGAGATTGCACGATAGCCGGGTTCCTGGCGGCCCTGCTGAAAGGCATGCCGGCGCGCGCCAGCCTGATTCGGGCGGTTGCTGTAGGAGCTTTCAATGTCGAGCAGCCGGACGCGACCAGCGGAATCCCTGACTGGAGTCTCGTGGAGGAGCGGTTGCAGCAACGCTGGCCTCGTCTTGAGCCGTTGGTGCGGACCACTGCGGGGTGGACTTGGGATGAGGATTCCGGCGTGTGGCGCAGCGACAAGGACGGTATTTAGGGAGCAACGATGAACGGACGCGAGCGCATCCTGGCCATGTTCGACAGGAAGCCGGTAGATCGACTGCCGTTGATGCCTATCACGATGATGTTCGCGGGCGACCAGGCAGGAATCAGGTATGGCGCATACGCGCATGACTACCGCGCCCTGGTCAGATCCCAGATTCATACGGCACGCAAGTTTGATTTCGACTATGTCTCCGCCATTTCCGACCCGGCCCGGGAGGCGGCGGATTGCGGGGCAACGATCCGGTATTTTGAAGACCAGCCGCCGGCTATCGACGAAGCTGATGCTCTGCTCCTCGACCAGGGCAAATTGATCCAGCTGCGAGTCCCAGACCCTCACGGGGGCGGTCGTATGACCGATCGCGTCTTGGCAGTTGAGCTTCTTTCCAAAGAGATTGGGAAAGAGAAACTGGTCGAGGGCTGGGTGGAAGGCCCCTGCGCCGAAGGCGCCGACCTTAGAGGCATCAACAACCTGATGCTCGATTTCTTTGATAACCCCGGCTTCGTGCGTGACTTGTTTTCATTCGTCGTCGAGATGGAGCTGACTTTCGCCAAGGCACAGGTCCAGGCCGGATGCGACCTGATTGGGGTCGGAGACGCCGCCGCCTCGCTCGTGGGGCCGCAGATATACGAGGAATTCGTGTGGCCCTATGAGAAACGGTTGGTTGACGGGCTGCACGAGCTGGGGGCCAAGGTCAGATTGCATATCTGCGGAAACACCAATTCCCTGGTTTCCGGAATGGGGCGCCTTGGGTGCGAGATGGTTGACCTGGACTTCCTGGTTCCGCTCGCTGCCGGACGGAATGCCATGGGACCCGATCAAGTGCTGGCCGGTAACCTGGATCCGGTAAGAGTGATTAGAAACGGAGATCCCGGGTTGATCAGGGAGCAGGTGCAGCAGTGTTACCAGGAGGCAGGACCGTCTTACATCATCGCCGCCGGCTGTGAAATCCCGCGCGGTACGCCAGACGCGAATGTGTTTGCTTTGAGGGAGTAGGCCCCTTGTGGACGGCATGGACGACGTGGACACAGTGGACAGCTCGTTGTCCACTGTGTCCACATCGTCCATTGAGTCCATAAATCAATCCGCCTTTTCCAGCTGCACTGACACGCACATCTCTTCGCCCGCGCCGCGGAGACTTTCCTCGACGGTACCGATCTTCAGATCCGGGGGAACCTGGAGCACGGCTCTCATGTTGAAGAGCGGAGAGCCGGTCGTCGGAGCGTAAACCACGTCACTCTCGAGCTCCGCGATGTTGATGCCCAGCTCGTTCAGGCTGTGGGCGATCGTCTTGATGATCCCTTCATGGTCCGCTCCATTGACGGCCAGAGTGTAGAGTCGATAATCCTGAAACAAGCTGGACTGATCGGCGGAGACCCGGCGTATCCAGACTTCCATCCTTCTGAGCTTGTCAAGTTCCCTGGTCAGCTGGTCGACCTTGTTTTCCGGCACTTGAATCAACAGCAGCGCCGCAAACTCGCCGGTGAGGCGCGCCATCCGGCTTTCTTCAACGTTGGCGCCGTGAGCGACCATGACGCCCGTAATTTCATCGACAAACCCAACCCGGTCAGGTCCTACCGCAGTGACAAGAAGCTTGGCATTATTCATCGTTCATCCTTCCGGTTGCTTCGTGGCCTCAAGTCTAAGAGCCCGGCCACAATCGAGGCCTACAAGGCCCGAGATTTTCTTGTGCATTCTACCGGAAGATCGGGTACTGTTATACGTTCATGCAAGCAAAATCTCCGGTCGCTTTGGTCTCAGGATCTTCACGAGGCATCGGGCGAGGTATCGCGCTCGAGCTCGCGCGCGGGGGCTGGAGCGTCATCATTAACTACGTGTCGGCAGAAGAGGCCGCGCTCGAGTGCCGGAGACAATGCCAGGAGGCAAGTCCCTCCTCGGCCAATGCTACCTTCGAGATCGTTCAGGCAGATATTTCCAAGTGTGAGGATCGGGCACGGCTCCTGTCCTTTGCCGAAGAGAAGTTCGGCTGGGTTGACCTGCTGGTAAACAACGCCGGCGTCGCGCCCAAGCTCCGCGCGGATTTGCTTGAAGCCACCGAAGACAGCTTTGACCGGCTGATCGGCATTAATCTCAAGGGACCTTTCTTTCTCACCCAGCTGTTCTCCAAGTGGTGGGTCAGGCAAATCGGAGTAAAAGGGGCCGGCCGGGCCCGGCCGAAAATCGTCATCATTTCCTCCATGTCCGCCTATACCGCCAGCACCAACCGGGGCGACTACTGCATCACCAAGGCCGGATTGGCCATGGTCACGCAGTTGTTTGCCGTCCGCCTGGCTGACTATGGCATCAACGTTTACGAAATACGGCCGGGCATTGTGGCCACCGACATGACCGGCCCGGTCAAACAAAAGTATGACCGCCTGATTGCCGACGGCGTCACGCCCATTCGGCGATGGGGAGAACCCAGCGATGTCGGGGCTGCGGTAAGAGCCATTGCTGAGGATCGCTTTCCTTTTTCGACCGGTGAAGTCATCAACGTGGACGGCGGATTCCATCTTCACAGACTCTGAGCTCAGACCATGCAGATAGACAATTCTTTGACAATTGCCTCGCTGAGGCCGAAGATCCTGCGTCTTTTTGAGCTTTCAGGCGACAAAATCAAGGCCCTTGAAAAAAGATGGGACCCGGCCAACGGGACCCCGGTTTTTACGTCGGCCGGTCTGTACACGACAAGGGGTTGGACCGAATGGACCCAGGGTTTCCAGTTTGGTTCTGCTATCCTGCAGTTCGATGCGACTTGCGACCCCTGGTTCCTCGAGTACGCGAGAACCAGGGTCCAGGACCTGATGGCTCCGCATCTGACTCATATCGGCGTCCACGACCATGGGTTCAACAACATCAGCACCTACGGCAACCTGCTCCGCTTGGCGAGGGAAGGCCGAATGGAGGCTTCGGCCGGCGAGATCGAGTACTATCGCCTCGCGTTGAAGTGCAGCGGCGCCATCCAGGCAACCCGATGGACCCGGATCGCCGACGGACGCGGTTTCATTTATTCCTTCAACGGTCCGCATTCACTCTTTGCCGACACCATTCGCTCGCTTCGCTCGCTGGCCGTCGGCCATCAGCTGGGACACGTGCTTCTGACGGAAGCAGACAGGCGAATATCGCTCCTCGACCGGCTGCTCCAGCACGCCTCCGTGACCGCTGACTTCTCGGTCTATTACGGAGAAGGACGCGATTTTTACGACGTGCGAGGCCGGGTCGCGCACGAATCGATCTTCAACACGAACGACGGCAGCTACCGTTGTCCCAGTTCCCAACAGGGTTATTCGCCTTTCAGCACCTGGACCCGCGGACTCGCCTGGATCATGTGCGGCTACGCGGAACAACTCGAATTCGTCAGCTCCCTCCCGGATGCTGAGCTTGAACCGTACGGCGGCCGGCCGAGCATCGAGGCCAAACTCCTGCGGGCCGCCGAGGCGACCTGTGACTATTACATTGATCAAACCTGCCAGGACGGCATTCCTTTCTGGGACACCGGGGCGCCCGGTCTCTCCTCCTTGAAGAACTACTTTAAAAAGCCATCGGACCCCGGGAACGACCGCGAACCGGTTGACAGTTCAGCCGCGGCGATTGCCGCGCAGGGCCTGTGGCGATTGGGCAACTGTCTGAGCAAGTTCTCGCGCCGAAAAGCAGATGCAAGAAGGTACAGGCAGGCGGCGCTCACCGTGGCTCGGACTCTTTTCGATGAGCCGTATCTCTCGACCAACCCGGAGCACGAAGGGTTGATTCTCCACTCGATCTACCACCGGCCAAGAGGCTGGGACACCATCCCGCCCGGGCGCAAAATCCCCTGCGGTGAATCGTCCATGTGGGGTGACTATCACGCTCGGGAGCTGGGACTGCTGCTCCTGCGCGCGGCCGACGGCCTGCCGGAACTGCGGTTTTTTAGCGTGGGCAAATAGGGCAGGCCCTTCGACAGAGCCGCGCACCAATTCGCGTTCCAGAGCCCTCCGACTCCGTGCGCGGCTCTGGAACGCGAATTGGTGCGCGGCTCTCCAAAAACACCGTTATTCCTTCATCAATACGGCCCTCACCGGTGACCCGTCGGCGGCCTCGATCTTCAGCGGCAAAGCGGCGAATGTGTATCGACCGTCGGGGAGATCGTGAAAGCAGAGGTTCTCCACAATAACCACGCCCCGCTTGCCCAGCACCTGGTGGACCGGCAGGGCCGGGCTTCCGAAAGGATCCACCGAAGGAGAGTCCACTCCCAGCAACACGACACCCGCCGCTACGATTGCCTCGGCCGCGCCCGCCGTTAAAGACACGAATCCGTACGGAAATTCCGCGAGGTCGGTCGGAGGATTGGCTCGAATCAGAAGCCGCTTCGGCTTCGCCGCAAGGCACTTCTCAAGATCCCTGGCTGTTATGCCCGCTGCAGCATCGGGGCACACGGTCACCAACTCTGCAGGCCCGACAAGCAGGGAGAGATCTAACTTGTCGACCGTGCAACCGCCGGGGAGGTAGTGGCCGGGTGCGTCCAGATGGGTGCCGGCATGGAGGCTCACCGTAACGGCCGATGAGTTGGCCAGGTCCCCTTCCTCCATCTTCATCGTAAGTGTTCGGGAAAACGGTGTGTCACCCGGCCAGACGGCCATGCCGGGACGAATCGTGTGGGAGATGTCGTAAATCTTCATGGCGATCGATCCTCAGAAGTACAGTTCCACCCCGAGTCTTGCAATGCGCGGCGGCTGGAACTCGACCGGCAGACGCAGAAGGAACAATGGGCCGGTCAAATCGCTCTCCGCAGTCTTGTTGCTCGTGTTCAGGAGGTTGAAGACATCTAAAACAAAATTGACGTCCCGCCCCCTCCAACCCAGCGCTTTCTTGATCCGCAGGTCGGCAGTCAGGTTGAATTCGGTCCTGTGCCCGCCCGGATTGCCCCGCGGAGTGGCATTCACAAAAAACGGACCTTGGTTGAAACCGGTAACGACCAGCTTTCGGCCAAACGGCAGGCCGTCATAGTACCGGGTCACAGTGGCAAGCGTCCAGTGCCGCGGCAGCTGGAAGAACCCGAAAAGCCGGGCGGTATACGATCGATCGAAATACTGCCTGCCGTATGTCCCGACGAGGCTGTTCGGCTGATCCAGTAAAGTCCCGATCATGCCCTGGTCATTGTCATATTCCGTGTTGCCCGGATTCGTCTGCACCCGGGTCATGAAGGCCGCGAAAAGCAAAGCCAGTCCCATCCGGCTGCCGGACTGGTAAGAGAGCGCCATTTCCAGGCCCTTGTTGAAGGCAGTCAGCCCCGGATTCGTGAGGAGGTAACGGTCTTTGCCGAGAGTGGAGGAATCCTGGTTGTAGACCTCGATTTCCTGATCATCGCTCGTGCCTGTCTGGTAGTCTCCACCAGGATCGAAGATCACGACCGGGGCAAAAGAGGAAAACGGGACACCGGTGTTAACCGTCTCCAGCCGGTTCTTCTCGTCGCGACGAAAGAAATCAGCCCGCAATACCACCCGCCACGGCAGTTGACGCTCCGCGCCGATCACGATCTCCCGGGTGTAAGGGCGCTTCAAATCGGGACCAATCTCCGAGACGTTGCCACCGAATGCACGCAAGACGGCGCCCGCTTCCCCGGGTTGATATTGTCCGTCGCCGTTCCTGTCCTCCCATCTCCATTCGGTTCCGCTCAAACTGTTCGGGTTTCCGAAATCAAGGTAGCGGCCGACCAGGTCATGGTGAAGGATGTTGAAACCGGCGCGGAAAACAGTCTTCGGCTCAGAAAAGGGAGACAGCGCGATCGACACGCGCGGTTCCGCGTTGAGCCAGTTGATGACTCCTTTGCGGGCCGGGAAAGACCGAGCCGCGGCAAATGCGCCGGCCGGGCTGCTTTGCGCAGGCAACCAGCCCGCGCTTGAATCCACGCGCAGGCCGTAACGAAAGCTGAGGTAATCTCTGGGCCGCCACCCGTGTTGGGCAAAGATGGCAATTTGGCGGACCGTCTGGCGGGGAAAAACGGGAGTGTTGTACTGAACGACTGAGGAGGCTGCCACCGCTCCTCGGAAAAGAGGGTTGGCTTCCAGATCCGACGGCAAGAAATACAGGCCTACGTCGTCGATCGCGCGAATGGCCGACCGGCTGTACCCACGGCTTGCATCCACTCCCAGCGCTATCTGGCTGCGTCCCCTGACGTAACCGACGTAAAGCGCTGTTGAGAGCCTCGTTCTGATCGACTCGTTCTCGAGCGGGGCGACGCCGGACCTGAACTCCGTAAACAGGTCTACCCCGCTTTGACGGAGCTCGACCGCTTTCTGGAACATGCCGTTGAGGTCGGCACGCGCCAGCCCCGCCCTAGCATCGACATAGAGTTGCGGGCTCGCGGCAAAACGCCAGGATCCCTGGATCACATTAAAATCGTCCTGCCGGGCAAGGGTCGAAGAGACCGGAGTTCGGAAACTGGGCTGGCTGTGGCTGTCATCCAACTGTTGGCCCGTCCACCGGACCCCGAAAGCCTGGCGATCGCCCACATGACGAAGATCGACCAGGCCGGCAACATAGTCTCTGTGTTCGATCTCCGCGAACCGGGGAATGTGCAAATCAAGTTGCCGGCTGGAAACCGAGCCGAGCCAGGCCCAACGACTGCGACCGAGAGGGCCACCGAGCTCGGCGTGGAGCTGGTAGTCCTGCCTGATTTGCCGGCTGCCCGTCGCGCCCTGGTCCTGAAGCCGGGCAGTCAGATTGTCCCAACTTGTTGGCCTGCCCTGGTAGTACAGCCTCGTGTCCCCATGGAGAGCGCGGGAAGCCTGGTCCATGCTGATATTCACCACGCTTCCGCCACCAGGCGCTCCAGCTGCCAGTCCCGCCGTCGAGACCCGGACTTCGCTTAGCGAGTCAAAATCCGGGTAGAAAAGCGGGATCCCGCCTTCGTAGGGATCGGTCACATTCAGGCCCTCGAGGTAGAAGTGGTTCTGAGTCCAGGAGCTCCCGTGGGCGCTGAATAAGGTAAATGTGCCGCCGTAAAAACCGGCTACGTCTATTCGGTTGACGACGCTCGCGGAATCCTGGTTCTCAAGGAGGGACCAAAGATCTCTGGCGTTCGGAAACAAGTCGAGAAGGGAGGTGTTGAAAAGAGAGCCGTGCGAACTGGGAAACGAGTCCGACGGCAGGCCGATCGACCAAGGCCAGTTTACTAAAGCCGCTTCCGCGGCTGCGACCTGGACACTGGCAACCGCCTGGTTCGCCAGGAT
>Ga0105104_10001812_pt1 | contig 15919 bp, 20 predicted proteins | sample PPLLaktember2015_3_FD_87034 | JGI IMG/M metagenome (GOLD analysis project Ga0105104, IMG submission 87034) | Freshwater sediment microbial communities from Prairie Pothole Lake near Jamestown, North Dakota, USA - PPLs Lake P7 Core (6) Depth... | ecosystem: Environmental > Aquatic > Freshwater >... | reverse complement strand
TGCCAGTCCTTATAGAGTAATCTATCCTATCGGCGCAGATATCTGGAATTAAGGTTTCCTTTAAAGGAAAATGGTTGTCATCTAAAATATATTCCAAATCAAAGTTATATTTCTTCAATATATCCGGTATCTCTGTTTTCCTGACGAAATCTTTAAAGATATTATCTTGGTGGTTCTGTTCTTTCCCCGACCCGGAATCCAAGACATAATCTATGCAGTGGGAAAAGGTTAAATGAGAAACATCGTGAATCAGTCCTGCAATCTGTTCCTCAAGCGGAGCATTATACATTCTCAGAAGCAGATAAACTCCCAATGAATGGGCAAAGCGCGTATTATCCAACTCCCCCATTTCTGTCTCAGGTTTTACCCAAAGGGGCCGGTACCCTGCCTGATCAATTCCCTTCAATCTTTGAATGGACTTGCAATTTATTATCTCTAAAATCACTGGTTCATTTATCTCCACTTCTCCATAAACCCTATCTGCGTATTTCATATTATTGCATCAAACTTTATTGCGTCAGGCTTAGCCTAACGCGAATATTTTATGCTATTTTAGTTAGGTCGCCTCCGAGGATAACGGGCTTCGCAACTTTTATTTCCAGAGAATATCTGAGATCTTTTTCGGCGGGGGGATCATACATCAGATATATTTTTTTATTCAAATGCCTTGCAATCCCAATTTCCATAAGAGTGGCTCCCCCAACATAACCCTTTATATGGTTTTTATCATAATTTAAAATCAAAATTCCTTCATTTTCTGCAAGCTGGTCAAATCCTTTCTTATCTATGTCAGTCTTCAGGCAATACTCCAAATCCATATTGAGATTTGGATTTACCAAGCATTCTTCTGCGTCTGTCGGCAAAACCACTTCATGGCCCAGACTCTCCAATTCTTTTTTTACCTCAAACATTTCTTTAGAAAAATGCATGCTTCCGCAAATCATTAGTTTCATATTCAATAGTTAAAAGGGTTAAAATTTTGTTTTAATAAATTTTGCTGGGGCACAAATAATGGCCTAGGAAGTGTTTCTTCATTCCATTCAAACCAATCCCATTTTTCGCATTTATCTGGCTCTAATACCTTTACTTTTCCGGAATCATAATCGGCAACAATAAAAATAGTAATGTAATGTTTTCCTTCCTTTTCAAAAATATCATTTGTTGCTGTCGCAAACCGCAAATTCTTTATCTTTATCCCTGTTTCTTCCATCGTTTCACGAATTGCGCATTCCTCCCAAGACTCATTAAGTTCTAAATGTCCGCCGGGAAAACACCAGCATCCTTCTCCGTGCGCATTTTTTCTTTTTCCAAATAGAATTTTTCTGTCTTTCATTATACAAACCCCCACTCCTACTTTTGGTCTATTTTCATCCTTTTCCATAGTTTTTAATAAAGTTCTTGATTGAACGGTCCCTTGTCGCTTCGGCTTCTTTCGAAAAATAACAGCCGGGAAGCTCCCCTTTTTCCCTATGATACCGAATACATTCGCAACAGACTCCCCTGTTCTCGCACTCTAATTCGGAGCAGGGGCAAGTTTTTAAGTTTTCTTCTTTTCTGCAATTCATTTTAAAAACTTTTGGTAAATCAAACTCGCGCAAATCGACTGGACTAAAATTCCCAAATACCAATTTAAAACCATTGATATTGATATTGGAAAAGTGCTGTAGGAAATCAGCATTCCAGGAAAAGCAAAAATCCAATATGCAAAAGCAAAATAAATCCAGGCTTTTTTGCGTGCGGGATCTAAAACAGGTTTTAGCTTGGTCCAAAACCAAGCTAAAATTATTCCTACAATGAAAGGATGCAAGAATATTAAAGACATTAACGGATCAGACCATGGCCGAAAGGCAGGATTTCCGGAATATTCCTGGTTTACAGGAATCGCCAGATTAAAGAAAAAACTGAAAACGTAATTGGCAACAAACATAACCAATCCGGCCAACAGGCCAAAAAGCATTATTTTTTTCATAATAAAAAGTTATTAATTTAATAATAACTTTTTGATAAAAAAACCGCAATAAGCTTATGAGGAAATTTTAATTATTTTATCGGCGATAGATTTTGGATCCATGCCGAATTCATGGTAAAGATGATCCATTGTCCCAAGATATTTCGAATAATCATCCGGAAGGCCCAGTTTTTTAAATCTGCCCCTGTAATGAATTTTATTCAGAACCTCTTGGATAGCAGAACCCAATCCTCCATTAATGCTATGATCTTCGAAAGAGAATATATTCTCGCAAGAAGAGGCTAGATCTTTTATCAGAGCCTCGTCTATCGGCTTTATCGTAGGCATGCTAACTAAAGATATCCTAATCCCCTTTTCTTCTAGAACCTCAGCAGCCCCTTTCGCTTCATAAAGAGCGCTTCCGGAAGCTATCAGGGCTATTTCCTTTCCCTTATTCAAGACTGCCCCCTTCCCTATTTTTAAATTGACTTCATTTCTATGCACTAAGGGCGCATCGTCTCTTCCGAAACGGATATATAAAGGGCCCTCAAAATCAGCGGATTCTTTTGCCAGAGCTTGAGCCTCCATAGTGTCCCCCGGGGACGCGACAGTCATTTCAGGAAAATGTCTCATAAGGGAAATATCCTCAATTGACTGACGGGTAGTCCCTTCTTTTCCATACAGCAATCCTCCTCCTCCGCCCAATAAAACAATGTTTAATTTTCCCGGGCAGATATCCTGCTTCACGGCTTTCAGTCCTCTAATCATTAGGAAAGGAACCGTAGAATAGCAATACACTTTTCTGCCCGCCCAAGCCATTCCCGCCCCTATTCCAATCATAATTTCCTCGGAATCAAAGCTCATAAAGTTATCCGGGTGCTTTTCTCTGAATGAATCAAAAAGCTGCCCAGAATCCGAAGCGAGCACGAATATGTTTGGGTTCTTCCAAACCTGCCTTTCCAACTGATCTACAAAAGCAGCTTTCATTTTTTAATCCTTTTTAAATATTCGGGATTAAAAAAACATTAAGAAAGGAGGGAAAGGATATAGGATTTGGCGCGAAGCTGGTCTGCCAAGCTGTTTTCCAGCTCCAGGGCTACGAAATCAGAGAAATATTCTTTAGGATATCTTTTTAGATAATCAAATTCGGAAAGCTTTTGGAACATATGGTTAGCGTAAGCAACATTCCCATACTCATCTTCATGAAGATTTTCCCTCACAGCGCTAATATGATTGCATCCGATTGGGTATTCCTCCAAGATTCTTATCTTCGCTTCAAATAAACCTTTTTCCGTAAGCCTGTCGTTTTCCAGATGGGACAGGTCCAGGCAAATTCCTCCAAACTTATCCAATTCTTTTTTATGAAAAGATGTATGGTTTTCAATGAAAATCATCTTAGCATATCTTGAGTAATCGTATTTAAAAGGGTATTGGAAGGCGCTGTGGATATTAAAAACCTGGGTTGAATGATTTTTAATTAAATAATCAAGCTCCCATAACTCCATGTCGCTTCGCAAATGCGCAAAAGGGGCATTCAGCCCTTTCGCCAACTCATAGAATTCATTTCTTTGGCTTAAATCAAGACAGGTTAAAAAGAAGCAGATTTCTTTTAATTCCATCTTCTTCGCTTCTTTTATCATTTTCCTCCAGTCAGAGTCTTTGGTTGTGGTGATCGCCGGAAATATATTCATAGCATGGATTATATCATTTATTCATCCAATATTTAAGCTCATTATCTAATATAGAACTATATTAAAATAATAAAAAAATATGCTTAAAAAAATCTTGGCATCAATGTTTTGTATTCTTTTCGCTCTGCCTGTAAGCGCAAAAGTCTCGCAGAATTTGTTGGTTACGGCAAAGATTTCTCCTGTTGAGCCCCTCTCTATCCAAGAGATGATTGATTCGGCAAAACAGGGCAGCAGGATTATTGTCCCCGCCGGAGTATATAATGAAAATATCATCATAGACAAATTTGTAAAATTGGACGGGCAAGGGGCGACTTTGGAAGGAACAGTTAAAATAACCGGGGATAAGGCTGTTTTCTCCAACTTTATTCTAACAAACTACGGAGTTGAAAACGACGGAGATCCGGTAGTTCTCGTTTCGGGAGACAATGTTAGGATAGTTGGAAATACATTCAAGAAAACCGAGGATGCGTTTGAAGTGGTTGTGGAAGGAGACGAGGCCGATATCGAGAGAAATGCATTTGATGGAATTATCACCACCGATTCAGGGTTTCTCAAAGTCACACCCGAAGCCGGCAAAACAGTCATCAGGGAAAACATATTCAAAGGAGGACCGGGCGGCCAATGGGGACCTTTGCAGCTTTTTCCTTCGGAAAAATCAAACATAAATGTTTTTGGAAACGATATCGTAAATGCCGATGATAAGGCTGTATTTCTGGGAGGGAAAGGAGGAGATATCAATTTTAGCAAAAATACATTTGAAGGCGTAGGCGTTATTTTTGTCGCCGATACCCCAGTCTCATTAAATGGACAAAAAGATTTATTAAAAGGCAAAGAATTGATTGAAAGCAAAAACCAGGACGCCGAAGTTGTATTCGGATCCCCTAGTCTTTAAAAACTGATTCTTTCAATTCGAAAACTCCCCGCGCAGGGGAGTTTTTAGTTAGCGCAATTGCATTTTCTTTCATTAAGTTGTAATCTAGGACATTGTTCTTTTACAACCAACACACTTAATATACGGAGGTCCCATGGAGAAGCAAGAAGAGTTCAAAGTAGCCGCCCATGTGTATTCGATCCCCATAGACCTGATCAGACCATTCAAAGACCAACCGCGAAAGCACTTTGATGAGTCCGGGCTAGAGCTGCTAAGCGGTAGCATGGAGGAATATGATCAGCAAGAACCCATAAAAGTCAGGAAGATCAAGGATCCGAAATATCAATTTGAGTTGATTGATGGCGAAAGAAGATTTCGATCAGCTAGATTGGCCGGACTGAAAGAAATACAAGCCATCATTCGAAAAGTAAGAGATGAGGATGAGCAATTTGCGATTTCATTGATTCTGAACTTCGGCAAAAAAAAGCATACAGATTTGGAAGCGGCCGACGCTATCAACCGACTCAAGGTTAAAAACGGAATGTCTGAAATCGAAATTGCCAAAATGCTCGGCCAGTCACAATCATGGGTGAATCAACATGCTTGGCTTTCGAAACTTATTCCCGAAGTCAGGGAAATGATGTCCCGAAATCTCCCAAAAAGGAACGTCTGCCCTTTTCTTCTGCGGTCAAAGTCTCCAAGATGGACCCCCAATTTCAAATTCAAGGAGCAAAACTCTTTTTGGCAAGAGGCTCCGCAAACGCAACCAAAATAATCAGAGCTCGAGCAAGAGAAATGGGCGTCAAGACAATTGATTCTGCCGAGAGAACTCCCCGAAGAGATTTTGAAGCCCTCAAGCATTTCATTCGCCGGATAGACCGCGAGTTGCAAACTTATGGAGAAATGCCGCAGGAATTCTTTAACTCCATGTTCCGACATAGAAGCGAAGAAGATCCCATATATATGCAACGCGACCTGAGGACAATAGCAGAAAGAATGAACGCGCTTATTAAGTTTATCCAAACTGCTTTGGAAAGCAAAAAGGCGTGTATTAAGGAACTTGCCAAAGCCGGACGATAATCGTCCGGCTTTTTCATTTCCCGAGGCGTTTTTTTACAGTTTCCGCAAGCTGAGTAGGAGTGATTTCTGTTTTAATGAGAAACTGCTCTGAATTCAGTTTTACACCTATCTTTTGCAAATCCTTGCTTCCATAATTAGTAAGAATGAAAACTGGGATATTTTTAGTTGCGTCATTGGATTTTAATTCCCTTAGAATATCAATTCCGTTGCATTCGGGAAGTATAAGGTCCAGAAGCAGAAGGTCGGGAACCTTGGTTTTTCCTCCGGCCAATTCCTTTATTCTTTCTCTTATCTTCAAGCAAGTCTCAAAAACTTCAATCTCAAAACCTCCTGCTTCCAACCCTGTCTTATAAACATCCGTTATCCCAAAATCATCTTCTACCAGATAAATTTTCTTTTTCATATTAATATTATATCAAAAACCCTTGGGAAATTAAAACTGCCCAAGCGGGCAGTTTGCATTATTTTCCCGAATCAGTTCCGGACGAACCCTCCAATATCCTTACAGGCCCTCCATCTGATTGCGCCAGGCTTCCCATTAAGGGCACTATAATATTCGGCCCATAAAAATAAATCTGATCGGTCTGACTGACAACTGGGAAAATAAGGGAAGGAATATACAGCTCATCCGGACTGACCCCTTCTTTATATACCCAGAATTTAACAAGCTTTATTTCGGGGGTTCCAAGTTCAACGTCTGCAATCTGCTGCCCTTCTCCGCCTTCCCTCATAGGCATCGTATAGCCTCCAAACATTCCCCCTTTTTCGGCTATTTCAATCGCTTGTTTCTCATTTATCTCAGAATCATATTGCGATCTCTCAAGAGAATTGATTTCAATTCCGTAAACATTCGTTACCTTCTGAAGCTTCGAGTTCACTTGGACATTTATCCCGTATTTCTGACCCGATTGGTCATAAACGGTTTTTCCATTTATCTGAAGAGGATAAATTACAGTGACATCCATGACGGGCGCAAAAGTTTTATATCCCAGCCGGATGACTTCCCCCGGTCCATAGTTCTTCAAATTAATGCCGCGTTCTGACATAAATTGATTTGCTATTGAAACGGCTTTTTCATCTGATATTGAAACCCCCTCCCCGTTAAATATATCGGCGGGCCATTTTTCCCAATTCATTGAAATGGAAACTGCGTTGTTCCTGCCGTCTAAGTATATGGAATAGCCGGAATCCTTATCTTCTGCAATTTCAATGCTGTTTATTTTAAGATTTTGGAAGCTTTGGAGATTAATGAAACCCAGATTTATTTCTTTTGCAAGGTTCGCCAATGAATTTTTAATGGAGTTGCTTGGCAGTTTCCTATAAACATCAAGTTTTTCCGTTCCTATCGTGAAATCCCCTCCCTTATACACATATCTATAATTCCAAATCGGAGCAATCACTGAAGAATCCGTAGCCGTTCCTCCGCCTCCCCTTCCAAAAGCCATGGGAGCAGCGAAAGAGGACGAATCAAGAGCCTTTTGCTCCTCCCCAACCGGAGATGCCTGGTTTTCGGTTAAAATAATCCTGCCAAACGCATTTTGCCCCGCATCTTTTATCGCCAAAACATTCTCTCCGGCAGGGCTGTTTTTTCCGGGAATCAAATATACCGCAGAGACAATTACGGTCAAAACTAATATCATTATTCCTGAAAAAGCAAATGCAAAACGTTTTTTGAATATAAAGTCAAACATATTTTTGTTTTTGGGAGAAGCTTTGCTTATTAGCATAGACTCCTCTTTTATTCTTCTTCGAAGAGAAGATGTGAAGGCGGGATCAATTTTGCTTTCAGGCCTGGAAAGCTTAATTTCCCTGATAATTTCTTTTATTTCTTTCTTCATACATGTTAATACGTTTTTACTTTGTCTAAAGTAACTGCTTCCTTCTTGAGGCTTTCAATAGCTCTGATAAAAGCCATTTTGCAGGCCGCCTCGCTTTTCCCTGTTATTTCAGCAATTTCTTTGTAAGGCAGCTCTTCCCAGATTCTTAAGATTACTATTTCCTTTTGGGTTTTATCAAGCCTATCCAGATATTTCCTTGCATCCTTTATTTTTTGGGCAGCGTCAAAATCTGATTCTATGTCTGTTTCATCGGATAAATCCCAAATTTCTTCAATATTCAAATCAGGCTTCTTTTTCCTGTAAAAGTCTATGACGGTATTCCTAGCTATTTGATAAAGCCAGGCCGAAAGAGATCCTTTCGAAGAATCAAAAGTTTCAAGCTTCTTGAGAGCTTTTAAAAAAATATCGCTGGTCAGATCCTCTGCTGTTTCCTTGTGAAATGTTTTATAATAGACAAAATTATAAATTTTATCTAAATATTGGTCGTAAATTTCAATAAAATCCTTCATTTATTTTTTAAAATATAAATTGCAGAGGCAATGCCCATTCTTCTCAATTTCTTTCAAATGGAAAACGCAGGGACAAATTTTATTTGCATCCTCTTCAGGGTTCCCCGAAACTCTCCTGCAGGGACAATACCGTTTTCCATGCCTCCTTTCATTTTCCAAAACACCTCGAGCCAGCCTCTGCAAAGCTTCTGTGTCCGGATTCAGCTTAAATCCCTTTTCTTCGGCGTATTTCCTGCTATTTTCTATAAATTCATTGATTCCAGCCATTTTCTTATATCCTCCTCTCTCCTTAAGCCAATGAATCCACTTTCAACTTTGCCCTTTTTGAATAAAATCACGGTGGGAATCTGTTGAATCCCCAATTTTTGGGAAATCAAGGGAACGTCATCAAGATTAGCCTTTAAAAGGGTTATTTTGTCTTTGAATTCATCAGCTACCCTTTCTAAAATAGGAGCTAAAATAGAGCATGGATCGCACCATGTCGCAAAGAAATCAACCAGCACAGGCTTGTCTGAACCCTCCAGCTCTTTTTCAAAATTTTCATCTGTTAATTTTGTTTCCATATTTGTTATATTAACCTGTTTTAATCGCGACGCCGTTTATGGAAGAAATATATCGGCAGTAATCGCAATCGATATTCGATTCGGGAATCTGATCGCCATTCAAGCATTGGTGGGCTTCAATAACTGCTTTTTCAACCCACAAATCATTTCCTTTGTAAGGGATTAAGTTTACTCTGAATTCCAATTTTTGGTCAAAAGCTTTTGCATCGGCGTTTCCATTGCAATAGACAAAATATCCAATATCCGAAACTTTATATCCATTCTGCCTTAAAAGCCACTGATAAACCTCCATTTGCCTTTTATACCCCTCATGCCAATCCTTATTTAGTTCCGTTATTTCTTCCGCCTTCGCCGTCGCCTTATAATCCACTACAATATATTCTCCTTCTGAATTTTGCCAAAGGTCGTCAATAGCTCCGAAAACTAGAAGATTGGTAGGCTTATGGAGAAACTGCACTCCTGTGAAATTATGCCTCCACTTATTCAAATCTTTATGGGGAACAGGCCTTGCATCAACGCCATACTTTTCAATCAAAGGATGTTTTGTTCCATTTGCCCTGTAAATATCAAATTCCTGTTTCAATAATGCATCAACAGCCGCATTCAGGCTGAAGGGAAATCCCGGAGGACGAGCTACCCCCAGCCTCCTGTCAAAATAGAAACAACGGGGACATTCTAAAAATAAATCAATTTTAGAACGCGAAAGTTTAAAGGGCTCCTTCGTTCCCGGCTGATAAAGTCCGCTGGTTCTTTGGGGGGTATAGTAATTACTCATTTTATCTTGGCTTCCTTTAGGAATTCTTTTGTTTCAGCCGAATATTTTGGACTGGTTAAAGATAAATAAGCGTTTGACTTAATCCATTTCTGCATATCTCCGCATTCCAGCCATTTGCCTGAAAGTTCAAAACCGTAAATAAGCTTTCCTTCCCTGATCATATAATTGTTCATCACTTCGGCGAGAATTATTTCCCCCTTCCTTGTCGGCTTTGATTTTTTAAGATAATAAAATACTTCGGGAGTTAAGATATGCCTTCCCGCTATAGCTAGATTGGAAGGCGCATCCTTCAGTTTCGGTTTTTCAATGATACTCGTAATCTTATAGTATTTATTGGCTATCTTATCTACTCCCACTGCCCCATATCGGCAAATTCTTTCATCTGGCTGATAGCTTAGGGCGATAACAGTCTTCTGGCATGTCTTATATATATTCGCAATCTGGAGCAGAACCGGCGAGGGAGCATCGAACACATCATCGGCGAACATACAGGCAACCGGTTCGTCTTTTATCTTTTTTTTCGCCTGCAAAATAGCATGGCCGTCTCCCATGGGGCTTTGCTGGAAAACGTAAGAAAAAATCATTCCTTTAGAAAGTTCATCCACTTTTTTAACCTCTTCCAGAATCTCATCTTTCCCCTTTTCTTTGAGAAATTTTTCAAGCTTTGGAGAAGGATTCAAGAAATCCAGCACTTTCTTATTATCTTTTCTTAATACGAAAATAATTTCGCGTATGCCCGACTCCTTAGCCTCTTCTATCGCATATTGTATCAGGGGCTTATCCGCCAAAGGCAAAAGCTCTTTCGGAACCGCCCTTGACAAGGGAAGGAATCTCGTCCCCAAACCTGCAATTGGAATAATAGCTTTTTTTACATCCATATTATTTTTCTTTTCTTCTTAAAATGGCAGGAGTTTCCCAGATGCTTTCTCTTTCCAGGAGTTCTTTTTCTTCTTCCTCTGCCACCTTTTTTACTTCCAAAGCCGTCCTTCGAATTTTTTGCTCTGCCATAAGCTGGGTTTGCACTGGATTTTTTTCTTCAATCTTTACAATCGGGAGTTTTATCTCCTCTTTTGACGGAGCAGGCTGCTGCGCATTTATTTTCTTAGTTTTTTTTCTGGAAGGTTTTTTCTTCTTCCGGATAATGGCTTCTTTCTTCTGAACCGGCTTTTTCCTTTTTTTTCTTTTTATGGAAGCAGTCTTTTCTTCTTTTATCTCTTTCGCATTTATGAATTCCGCTTTGGCTCCGCATCCAGCAGCCAGAAGGGTGATTTTAAGTTTGCCCAATAAATTTGCATTCTGGTTAATTCCGAATATTATTTTCGCATTCTTATTTACATATTCCGATATTATATCCGAAATCTTATGCACATCCGAAAGGCTGAGATTCTTCCCCCCCACAACATTATACAGGATTCCTTTAGCCCCTTTAAATGTGTAAGGGTAAAGAGGAGTTGAGGCCAGCTTCCTTGCCGCCTCTTCCTTGTGGGCTTCATCCAATTCAATAGCATTGAGATAAGTAAGTTTTCCATATCCGGATAAAACAGCTTTCAAATCCGCGAAATCAATATTTATTAATCCAACGGAGAAAATCATTTCTATCAATCCTTCCAAATTATTTACCAGCCTTTCGTTTATGGCCCAGAGCGCATCTTGCAAGGGAGTATTTTTGTCTATTATTTGGAAAATGCCTTCATTGGGAATGACAGAAAAAATATTGAAGTAGGGCTTTACTTTCTGCAAAGCTTCTCTGGCAAGTTCCGCCTTCTTTTCCCCCTCGAAAACGAACGGCAAGGTAAAAATTCCGTAAGTAAGGCATCCTGCGCTCTTTGCCAACTTGGCAAACACAGAAGTAGCTCCGGTTCCAGTTCCGTTCCCCAGGCAAGAAATGATGATGCATAAGTCTTGCCCTTCAAAAAGCTTTTTAATCCTTTCTTTATCTTCTTCCGCCGCTGTTTCCCCAATTTGAACGTTCATTCCTGTCCCTAATCCTTTGGTAAGATTCATTCCGAATTGGAATTTCTTTATTTTGTTGTTCAAAGACCTTAACGCTCTGGCATCAGTATTGGCCGCTATGAAATCGGCTTTCTTGATTTTAGAAGCGATGCCGGAAATTATGGATCCTCCTCCTCCCCCTATTCCAACGATTCTAATTTTTGACTTATGAACGCCTTCAAAAATGTCGGCAGATTTGGCGGGAAGCGCTTCTGGTTTTTTGGACTCTATTTTTTTGGCCTTTAACTTCTTCTTAATTTTAAAAAGCTTTGGCTTCAAAGCTTTATGTTTTGCCTTCACGGTTTTCTTTTTATTCAGAACAGGCTTCTTTTTCCTTTTGGCTTTCATTAACCCCATTTTAGGGTAGCCCGCAAAAATAGTCAAACCAGCCTGCGTAAAATATCAAAGGGGTGTTTATGGCAGAGATCTCCTGCTATATACCTCCTCTTTTTTTCTTTTAACCCCGGCGGAATTTCTTTCTCTACTATTTTATGCAGGTAAACCGGAGAAATAATGTACACATAGTCATAATCGCCTCTTTGAATCAAATCGTTCAATTCTTTCACAAGCATGCGGTTGAATTCATTTATAATCTTCCATTTTAAAGGTTTTAAGACAGATCCTGCCCTTATCAGTTTCTGCATCCGAGTCCTGACCTCAAAAAACCCCTCTTTATCGGAGTAATGAGGGTTTGAAAGGTTTATATCCCTTATCTTATTTATCTCTCCATTCAGAGCAAAAAAGATTTTTGCTTCCTGTTTCCCTGCGACAATCAAAAGGGATTTTCTTTCTTCAAACTGAGGCAGATCTTGCGATATTTTCATGCTCTTATTATATCCCTCTCCTCCTTTCTTCCGAATGAAAAAAGCGGAAGAGAAACTTCCGTTTTTTTAAAGATTAATTTCGTCGAAGGGATTGGGAATAACTATCTTTATTCTAGATTGGGGGATGCTAAGTCCTGATTTTCTTAAATTTCTATTGATATGTATCAGCGCCAGACATTTTATATCCCGCTTTTCAGCCATTTTTACAGCTTCCATAATATTCCCGTGCCCCAGAGCTTGCTTGTCATGCAAATAGGCTTCTTGGATTAATAAATCGGAGTTTTTATACAGAGCTTCTGTTTCTTTATTGAACATCCCATCCCCCGAATAACAAACGGATTTCCCTCCGCTTTCAACTCTTATTGCAGAATTTCTAATACTGTGTTCTGTCTCCTCAAAACTCAATCTCAAGTCATTGAAATCAATTTCTTCGTCTAGGTCAATCCTAATAAATCTTACTCCGAATCCAAATCTTTTGAAGATATTTCCATACCCTAATTTTATTAAAGTTTTGATTTTCTTCGCATCCTCTTTCAAACAAATAATAGAAAGGGGCTTAACCCTTTTCTCTTCCCACATCCTTGTGAACAGGGCAGGAAGGCCGAAATAATGGTCTGCGTGGGAGTGGGAAATAAAAACGGCGTCCAACAAGTTTTGATTTTTATTGATTTTCCAGAGCTGAAAAGGAGCCGTTCCCCCGCAATCCAAAAGCAAATTCGCCTTTTCTGAAGAAATTAAGATAGAACTATTTAGAAAATTCTCGTCAAACGCTTCGCCTGTTCCTAGAAAAACTATTTTCATAGAAACTTATTTAACCGATCGGGATAATCAGAGCATACTCCGTCAACGCATAATTCTTTCATCCATTTTATCTTTCTCGGGCTGTTCACCGTCCAAACAATCACTTTAAACCCTTCCTTATGCAGCTGGTTAATAATTTCCTTGTTTCTCTTAACCATATCAATTGAGATATTTATTGAAAAGCACCCCAATTCTTTTGCAACATTCAGATACCCTTTGGCATCTTTTTTTACGATAAGGGCTGTTTTAATCTTCGGGCAGGCCTCTCTGAAATCCTTCAATTCCTCCGGCTTGAATGAAGAAATCAAGAAATCGTCCGCAATCCAGCCTTTCTGAAAATATTCTTTTATTATTTCCGAGACAGGATCAGCCGTATTATCCCCTTTTAATTCAATATTCACTTTTGCCTTTCTGTCAATCTTATCCAAAACAGCATTCAATGAAGGCGTATTCAAATTCCATTTTTCAATGTCATGGATGACATGTACCTTATTATCTTTTAAATGGACGTCCAATTCCACCATGTCTACATCCAAAGCAAGAGCCTTCTCAAAAGACTTGATTGTATTTCCAGCTTCGTATCCCATCGCCCCCCTATGCCCTATCTTGAGTATCATTTGTAGATTATAACCTGAAAGATGGGGCAAAAACAAGGGAGTTAGGTTTAAATTAACACTAACTCCCAAGAATATTGTAAACTAGTTAAAGTTAATTAATTGTTACAGTAATTACCGCCGTTTCCGGAAAGAATGTTTCCGTTAAAAACATTGCTGTATGAATCAGTAAGGCAAATCCCTATTTGATTGTTCTTGATATTATTCTGGGAAAAGGTATTTCTATCGGCCTGTTTCAATTTCAATCCGTATCCATTTGAACTAATTGTATTGTTCTTGAAGGTATTAAGAATTATTCTTCCGGTTCCGACAGTCGGCGTATCGGTTCCTTTATACGTATATACTCCTGCTTGAGTATTGTTAGAAAAATTGTTTCCAGCAATAGCATTGCTTGAACTTCCTACGCTCAACCTTATTCCTTTCACATTATATTTTGCAACATTATTGGTTATAACATTATTTCTGCTGTCAAAGATTGCAATCCCGGAATCGTCATTGCCGTTGCAAGTATTCCCGGAAACCGTGGAATTAGTCGCATTTCTATGAAGCATTATGCCAACTCCTCCATTGTTTGAAGATGTGTTATTTTGGATTATTGTGTTATTGCATCTTTGAGAAGCGATTATGCCGTGGATTCCATTATCATGCGCATTATTTGAGATTATCATCAAATAGTCTGAATCATCATGAGGATCTATTCCATACCAAATGCTATCGTAGACCTCATTTCCGGATATATTCATATTTTGGCCTCCGAAAGTGTAAATTCCGAAGAAGTTTTTTCCTATTTTGCTTCCCGTAACATTCCCGTACACATTTACTTTGTCGTAGAAACTGCTGTTTCCCGACCCTCCGAGAACTTTCCAGCTTAATCCATAGGATTCAGCTTTATAGAATCCTAAATTGCTGATATCGCTGTTTGCTATATCCATTCTTGATTCCCTGGCAGCTCCAGATGATTCAAGAAAAGACTTCACGCTAATGTATGCCCTTCCATCGCTGTAATTCGTATCGGGCCTCTGGTTGGATTGGTCCCAAGAAGTTATCTTTTCGTTTTCAATTTTTACATTTCCCCACTTAGCTGTAATAGAAACAAATCCTGATGAATCACTCTTAAGCCTCAACTCTTCGTTCTGTAAAAGAAGAGTGGCTCCATTTTGCAGGATTATATTAGCTCCCAGAAACCATACCGAGGGGGAAACTGAAACCAAGGGTATATATTTGGATCCGTATGTTTTGATATCTGACAAAGTACACGACGTTCCGCTCCCTGTTATGTATACCCTTCCGCTTGAACTTGCCCATCTTATATCTTGCGCAGAGCATCCCGTTTGGGCAAAAGCAGGAGCCGCAAAAAGAAAAACTTGAATTATCAGTCCAGCTGATAATAACGCTTTAAAAATCTTTTTTGTGTCCATAATTTTAAAGTTTAATATTAATTTTATTATTTGAGATGGAATTGTCCGCTAGATAATTATCTTCGGGCTCGCCGTAAACCCATACGCCTTCTTCATTTCTTTCAATAGAATTATTCTCAAAATAACTGTTAAAGGAATTTTCTTTTAATGAAATCCCCTGTTTATTGTTGGATATTGAATTGTTTTGAACTAGATTTTGGTTCGACCTTGAAATAATAATGCCGCAGGTGTTTCTTGAGATTTTGTTGGTTTCAACAAGATTATTTTTTGAATCATCGGCTAAAGAAACACCGTTGCTTTTATTTTCAAAAATATTATTGCTTATTAGGATATTATTGTACGATCCGTCGCTGATAATCACTCCGTCTTCTTCATTACTATAAATTTCGTTGTTAAATATCAGTGAATTATTGGAAAGATCTCCGAAGAAAATTCCGTCGGAGTAATTGTTGTTGATTTCGTTTTTTTCAAGAGATATCCCGGTTGATCCAAAGAAGCAAAGACCGGCAAAGTTATTGTGGAAAAAACTGTTTTTTGCTCCGCCCACCGCTAAAGACCCCTCTTCTTTTCCCATCCAAGACAGCCCGCAAGACCCTTTCGGCCCATCGTATCCCAGGAAAGCCAATTCGGATCCTGATATATCCAACCTGGAGTTACCTTTTGCCAAGATATAACTTCTGCCATCTTTGATTTCAAAATCGGGAGAATTTTTGTTCTCATCCCAGGAAGTTATCAGCGTGTTGTAAATTCCTATATTCCCATTCTCCGCTCTTATCCAAAAGAATCCTTCAGAGTCGCTCTTAACCTTTAGCCAAGAAACATCCCGCTCGGAAACGGAGAAATTGACTCCTTTGGCCGCAAGAATATTGGCTCTTAAAATCCACTCTTTATTTTCCAAGGGTTCTAACAGATTTTTATTCTCCAAAAGCATTCCGTAGAGTATCGGCAGGGTTATATAGCTTCCTTCTCCTTTTATATAAATAGTCTTGTTATCC
>Ga0105104_10001809_pt1 | contig 15931 bp, 14 predicted proteins | sample PPLLaktember2015_3_FD_87034 | JGI IMG/M metagenome (GOLD analysis project Ga0105104, IMG submission 87034) | Freshwater sediment microbial communities from Prairie Pothole Lake near Jamestown, North Dakota, USA - PPLs Lake P7 Core (6) Depth... | ecosystem: Environmental > Aquatic > Freshwater >... | reverse complement strand
TCCACCTCGACCGCCTCACCCCGCCGGCCTACTTCGCCCGCTACTGCCCGCGGGTCGTGCCGATCTTCAACTACTTCCAGGCCGCGCTGGTCCTGCTCGCCGACGGAGAGCTCACCGCGGCGCAGGTGGCGCGGGTCGCCGTGGAGATGGTCCAGACCGCGGGGCACAACCTCCTCACGCTCAGCAACTCGTTCCAGGACCTCGTCCGGCGCGGACTGCCGATCCAGGCGGTGGCGGCGCCGCTGCTCCAGGCGCTCGAGGGGGCGCTCCAGAGCCCAGACGCCGTCCTGCAGGCGTTCCGGCCCCTGCCGGACATCGTCAAGGCCTTCACCCGCCGGGTGGCGGCCCTCGGCGCGCCACCTCCGCCACCCGAGCCGCGGTCCATCGACTACCTCAGCGTGCTCGACGATGCCCGCCCCAGGACTCACCGCGCGAGGAAGCGCCCCTGACCCACCGGCTTGAGCGTGGCCCCCGGCACGGGCACGCTGGTGCCGCAACTCCATGGCCGTTCATTCCCCGTCCCGTCGTCGTCGCTGGCCCTGGCTCGTCGTCCTCGCCGTGGTGGTCGTCGCGGTGCTCCTCCTCCTGCGGCGCGACACCCCCGCGACGGACCCCGTGGAAGCCCAGGCCCCCTCCGGCCGCCCGCCGGCTGCCACCGCCGCCCCGGCGCCGCGAACGTCGACGCCCTCGCCGACGGCTCCCGACCCCGCGCCCCGCGCCGAGCCCTCCCCGGCGCTCCCGCCTTTCACCGGGCGGGTCGTGTCCGCCGAGGACGGTCGTCCGGTCGTCGGAGCCGAGGTGACCTTTCTCGCGCCCGAGGGCGCCACCTCGGTCCGTTCGGGCCCGGACGGGCGCTTCCGGCTCGTGCCGTCGCGCGCCGGCCCGCACCAGCTCGCGGCGGTGCTCGCCGAGGGGTACGTCCCGTTCGGCCCCGCATGGGGGCAGAGCCCCATCCGTCTCCTGGCGCCCGCGCCCGCCGGCACGCCGGAGCTGGTCCTCTCGCTCGACCCCGAGGTGCGGCTGAGCGGGCGGGTCGAGGCGGCCGACGGCGGCGCCCCCATCGCCGGGGCCACCGTCGCGCTCAGGGTGCCCGGGGCCCAGCCGGGTCTCCTCAGCTCGGAGCGGACATGGACCACCGACACGCAGGGCTCGTTCTCGGGGACGGCGCCCCCCGAGGCGGTGGTGGTGGCGCGCGCGCCGGGGTTCTCCCCGGCGGCCGAGCCGCTCCGCGGGAGCGGCCGGACCCGCTCCATCACGCTCCGGCTCCCGCCCCTGCCCGCGCAAGGCCTCCAGGAAAGGACGCTCGCCGGGCGGGTGGTGGAGCCGAGCGGGGTCCCGGTTCCCGACGCCGTGGTGACCCTTGGCGCTGGCCGCGGGCGAGGACGGGGCCCCGGTGCGATCCTCCCGGCCCCCGTGACCACCGACGCCCAGGGGCGCTTCCGGTTCGAGGACGTGCCCGCGCAGGTGGGCTGGGCGCAGGCCGCGGCCGGAGATCTCCTCTCCGAGCGGGTGTCCATCGAGCCGGGCGACGCCGAGGTGACCCTCACTGTCCGGCCCGGGGGCGTGCTCGCCGGGCGCGTCCTGCACGCCGACGGCCGTCCCGCCACCGCGTTCGCGCTGCAGCTGGTCCGCCTGCGCCGGGCCGACGCTTCTCGCACCCTGTCCATCGTCGATCCCGAGGGGCGGTTCGAGGTGCGGGGCCTCGGCGCGGGTCCCTGGGAGCTACAGGCCCTGGCCGCGGACAGCGGCCCGTCGGAGCGCGTCCGGGTAGAGCTGCCGAACACGCCCGGTGGCCGGGTGGAGAAGGATCTCCGGCTGCGCTCCGGTCGCCGGCTGGTGGGCGTGGTGCGGGACGCGAACACGCGACAACCCGTCGCCGGTGCCCGGGTCGCGATGGAGGCCTCGCCGGGCGAGGACTCGGTGCTGGTCCGCACCGGGACGTTCACCGGACCTGACGGCCGCTTCGAGCTGGAGGGCCTCTCCGACTCGCCGGTGAGCGTCGCGGTCGAGGCCGAGCGCTACCATCGCCGCATCGTCACCCTGCCGCGGGGCAGGACCGAGGTGGAGGTCGCGCTGCGGCCCGTGGCGGCTGACCAGGCGCAGGCGACCGACCTGGTGGGCATCGGTGCGGTGGTGAACCGGAACGAGGACGGGCTGGTGCTCGGGAATCTGGTGGCGTCCGGCGGCGCCGCGGCGGCGGGGCTCCACCCGGGGGACGTGGTGCTCCGGATCGACGGGCAAACCATCGCCGAGCTCGGCTTCACCGAGGCCGTCTCCCGCCTGCGCGGCGAGGAGGGGACGGTGGTCCGGCTCGAGGTGCGCCGGGCGAACGGAACCACCAGCACGGTGGACGTCGTGCGCCGGCCGATCAGCTTCTGACCAGCACGCCGCGGGGGGTGAGCGGGCGGTCCCGCGGCAACAGCCCCTGCTCCTGGTACCAGCGGAGCGCGTCGCGGATGCCGTGGCGCACCGGTCGCGGGCGATAGCCCAGGGTGCGCTGGGCGAGGGCCGAGCTCACGTAGGCGGGCTCGAACAGCTGACGGAGGAAGGGCGTGTTCACCCAGCCCAGCCGCGCCGAGGAGAGGGCACCCAGCACGTCGCCGGTCCGCCCCAGCACCCGGGCGGCCCAGCCGGGAAGATGCACCGACGGCGGCCGCTGCCCGCACTCCTCGGCCACCTGGGCGAGGAACTCGCGGTGGGTGAGGTTCTCTCCCCCGAGGATGTAGCGCGTCCGCGGGCGCCCCACGCGCATTGCCAGGAGAAGCCCGTCGGCCACGTCGTCGGCGTTGACGAAGTTGGCGCCTCCTGGCGGATAGGCCTTCACCACGCCGGAGGCGACCAGCCGCACCACCTCGGCGCTGCTCGCTCCCGTTCCGTAGGCCCCCACGACGAAGGTGGGGTTGCAGACGACGACCTGGAGGTCACCCCAGTCGCCCAGCGCCAGCTCCTCGGCGGCTCGCTTGCTCTCGGCGTAGGGGGTGCTGCGCTCCGGAGGAGGACCCTCCTCGGTCGCCGGGCGGTCCAGCATGCCGTGCCCGATGGCGACGCTGGAGGAGACGTGCACCAGCCGGCGCACCCCGGCGCTGCGGGCGGCCTGCAGGACCTGCCGCGTGCCCTCGACGTTGATGGTCCAGAGCAGGAGCCTGCCCGCGTCGTCGAACCGCACGTGCCCCGCGGCGTGGAACACCCGCGCGATCCCGGCCATGGCCTTGGCCAGCGAGTGCCCATCGCGCACGTCCCCCGACACCCGCTCCACGTCCAGCCCACCGAGGGAACGGGCATCGGAGCCGGGCGTGAGCAGGACGCGCGGACGCTCCCCACCCCGGAGGAGGGTACGGACCAGGTTTGCTCCGATGAGTCCAGTGGCGCCCGTCAGGAGCGTTCGCATGGTATAGACGCGTGCCTTCAAAGCCCGCTCCGACCCGGGGCGTCAATCGCTGATGACGGACGATCCCACCGCGCCCCGGCCTCCCGCCCCCGCCGCACGCACCGACGACACGCAGGCCGACGACTCCGGAGACCCGGAGCTGGAGCCCGCGATCGAGGGCGAGTCGCTCGAGCTGGGCGCGGAGGACGACGAGGCGCTCGAGGACGACGAGGATGGGCCGGATCCGCTCGCCGGCCCGGTGCCCGAGCCGCCGCCACCGCACGACGAGAAGGAGCCCGAGCCGGTCCCGCCCGTGCTGTGGGAGAGCGAGGCCGACCACCTCGATCCCACGGCCCCGGTCCCGAGAGACCACCCGCCGGAGATCGACCCGGACAAGCTGGACCCGGACGCGCTCAAGGTGGTGAACCGGCTGCTGCAGTACGGGCACCAGGCGTACCTGGTGGGCGGCTGCGTCCGGGACCTCCTGGCGGGAAGGACGCCCAAGGACTTCGACGTCGCGACCAGCGCGGTGCCGAGCGAGGTGCGCGGCATCTTCCGGAACTGTCGGCTCATCGGGCGCCGTTTCCGGCTGGCGCACGTGTACTTCAAGGGCGGGAAGATCGTGGAGGTCTCCACCTTCCGGGCCAATCCCACCGAGCTCGAGCTCGCCACCGATGCCGGCGAGGGCGAGGAGAAGGACGACCTCCTCATCAGTGACGACAACGTCTTCGGTACCGCCGAGCAGGACGCGCGCCGGCGGGACTTCACCATCAACGGCCTCTTCTATGACGTGGCAGAGGGCCGGGTGATCGACTTCGTGGGTGGGCTCCGGGACCTGCGGCTGCGGGAGGTGCGTACCATCGGCGACGCGCAGGTCCGCATGCGCGAGGATCCGATCCGCATCCTCCGCGCGGTCCGGTTCGCCTGCCGCCTGGATTTCGACATCGAGTCGCGGACCTACGCCGCGATGGAAGGGGCGGTGGAGGACATCCCCCGCTGCGCGCCGCCGCGGCTGCTGGAGGACACCTTCCGCATTCTCCGCGGCGGGGTGAGCGCGGGTGGCCTGTATCTGCTCTCCGCGCTGGACGCCCTGAGGTTCCTGCTTCCGCCGATGGACGCCTGGCTCAAGGAACGCGGCCCCGACGGGGCGGCGCTCCTGCGCGCGCACGCCGAGCGGCTGGATGCCCGGGTGCGGTCCGGCGCGGTGCTCGAGGACTCGGTGCTCCTGGCGACGCTGCTCCTGCCGCTCCTGCGCTCCCCGCCGCCTCCCGTTCCTCGCCCCGCGGCCGAGCCACCGCCTGGCGACGACAGTGGAGCGTCACCGCGTACCGGCGGCGAGGAGGCCGGGCCCTCGGTCCCGCCGGCCATCGAGGACCTTCTTCAAGAGTTGGTGCGTACCGCGCGGCTTCCGCGGCGCATCGCCGAGCGCTGCCGGATGATCCTCCTCGCGCAGGCGACGCTCTCGGGCCAGCGCCGGCGCCGCGGTGGGCTGGCGAGCTTCCGCCGGCATCCGCTGTTCCAGGAGGCGCTCACGGTCTTCGAGCTCTCGGTGGAGGCCACCGGGGAGCACCGCGAGGCGCTCGAGGCCTGGAGGTCGGGCGGCGCACCGGCACCTGCCACCGGAGGACCGCCCCAGGAAGGCGGCCGGCGCCGCCGCCGCCGCCGCAGGAGGGGGCCGCGCCCCGGTCCGCCCTCCGGGGAAGGAACCTGAGGGGTGACGCCCCGAGTCAAGGTCTTGAAGTTGCGCGCCGCCTCGTTCCGCGCCAATTGGAGCGTTTCACGTGCTGAACCCGTCCTTTCTCGAAGCTCCCTTCGGGCCGTCCCGGTCGTCGCCGGCGTCCGTCCCGAGCGCGCTCGGTGAGGCGGAGCTCGGCTCGTTCCTCGAGCTGCTGGCGGTGAAGCGCGAGCGCCCGTCGCTTCCGTTCCTCCGGCGACTCCAGCGGCGGTGCCTCACCACCGTGGCGTTCGAGAACCTCGACATCCACTGGAAGGTCCCCATCCCGTTCGACGTCCGGCACGCCTGGGAGAAGGTCGTTCGCCGCCGGCGCGGCGGCTACTGTTACGAGCTCAACGGTCTCTTCGGCTGGGCGCTCGACCGTCTCGGGTTCGCCGTCGCGCTGCTCTCGGGCAAGGTGTGGCGCAAGCCCACCCGGAGCTGGGGGCCGGAGTACGATCACGTGGCGCTGCACGTCCGGATCGACGGCGGGGACTACCTGGTCGACGTGGGGTACGGGGACTCCTTCCGCACGCCGCTGCCGCTGCCCTCCGCGGAGCGGAGCGACGTCAGCGGTGCGTACCGGCTCTCTCCCGACGGGGGTGAGCTGCAGCTCGATCACTCCATCGTGCCGGGGCACTGGCGTCCGCTGTACCGGGTGTCTCTGCGGCCGCGCGCGTGGTCCGAGTTCGCCGGGATGTTCCACTGGCACCAGACCAGCCCCGACTCGCCGTTCACCAACCACACCGTCTTCACCCTCGCCCGGCCCTGGGGCCGGAGCACGGTGACCGAGCGGTACCGGATGGAGACCCGCGGCGCGCGCACCGTGCGGCACCGCTACCGCCACAAGGACGAGTGGCTGGAGGAGCTCCGCACCCGGTTCGGGGTGAAGGGCCCGCTGGGCCCCCACGCCGGCTGAGACGGATTCACCGACCGAGCGCCGGGGGTGGAGAACGCAGGGCGCGAGCCCGGGCGGACCGACCGTCAGGACGGAGAGCGCTTGGGCTCGGCGGCCAGGTCCAGGCGCGATGCGCCCGCGCGGGCCCGGAGCTCGTCGACCGGCTCGCCTTCCTCGAGCGAGAGCACGTCCGCCGGGGCCACCGCGCCGCGCCCGAAGCGGTCGGCGATCGCGTCCAGCGCACGGTTGAGCGCCTCCGAGCGGCGGGGTGGCTCGCCGAACAGCCCCAGCTGTGCCTCCCCGACCTCGTCCAGCTCCTGGGCGGAGACGCCGGTCAGCCGCACCGGGCGGGGCAGCGGCGCACGCTCGAGCAGCGCCAGCGCGTGCCGGTAGAGCTCCTGTCCGTCGTCGGTCGGGCGCTCGAGGGTGCAGCGACGCGTCTGGAGCGTGAAGTCCTCGAGCTTCAGCTTCAGCTGCACCACCCGCGTGCGCAGGCCCGCCTTCCGGAGCCGGCGTGCCACGCGGAGCGCCTGGGCGTGGAGCCGCGGCCTCAGCACCTCGAGGTCCGCGACGTCCTCCTCGAAGGTGTCCTCGGCGCCGATGCTCTTGCTGCTCCGATCCGGGATCACCGGCCGGTCGTCCTCGCCGCGGGCGAGCGCCGCGAGATGCGCGCCGAGGTCGCCGAGCCGCGCGGTGAGCCATCCTTCATCCCGGCTCGCGAGGTCGCCGACCAGGCGCAGCCCGAGCCGGTGCAGCCGCTCCTCCAGCTTGGGTCCCACTCCCCAGAGCCGGGACACCGGGAGGGCGGCGAGGAACTCGCGGGTCTGCTCGGGCGGGACCTCCCGCTGCCCATCGGGCTTGGCGAGGTCGGAGGCGATCTTCGCCACGAACTTGCTGGAGGCGATGCCCGCCGACGCCGGCAGGCGCACCTCGGCGGCGATCTCTCGCCGCAACCGGGTGGCGATCTCCGCGGGCGGTCCGAAGAGGGCCTGCGAGGCGGTGACGTCGAGGAAGGCCTCGTCGAGCGAGAGCGGCTCGATGAGCGGCGTGTAGCGCTCGAGGATGGCGAACACCTGCTCGCTGGCCTCGGCGTAGGCCGCGAAGCGCGGGGGAACCACCACCGCCGTCGGGGCCAGCTTCAGGGCGCGAGCCATCGGAATCGCGCTCCGGACGCCGAAGGGGCGCACCTCGTAGCTCGCGGCGAGGACCACGCCCCGGCGCGGATGGCCGCCGACGATGACCGGCTGGCCCCGGAGCTCGGGCCGGTCGCGCTGCTCGACGGAGGCGTAGAACGCGTCCATGTCCACGTGGAGGATGGCTCGCATGCGCTGAGGAGGGGGAGCCTACCGCCCGGGACCGATCTTCCGGGGCCCCCCCGCGGCCACGCCGGGCGCTTCCGCCGTCTAGGCCCCGAGCAGCGCGACGATGACCCGGCGGGCGGACACCACGTCCTCGAGCGGGCGCTGGGCGAGCAGGTCGCAGATCCGGTCAGCCAGGAAGGATCCAGGAGCCTCGTACCCGCCGAACAGCGAGTGCAGGGACACCTCCATCCCCGCCGCGAGCTTGGCCACGCTCCTCAGCGAGGGGCTGAGCTGCCCTCGCTCGATCCGCCGAACGCTGTCCACCGCCAGCCCGGCCCGAGCCGCAAGCTCGCTCTGGGTCAGCCCTCGGTCCTCCCGGAGCTGGCGGATGTAGCGCCCGAACCTTCGCGCTTCGTCCACGTCCAACCTCCTCGAGCTTCACGGTAGGGGCGGAGATCCGGAGCGTGGAGACTTGCGCGGCGCACTCCCCGTGCCATCGGGGCGCTGTCCATCAGTCGACGCCGCGGAGCCCCAGGAGCGCGAGCACGGCGCGGAGCTCGGGCGGTAGCGGCGCGGAGAGCTCCAGCCGCGTCCCCGTTGCCGGGTGGACGAACCCGAGCCGGGCGGCGTGCAGGAAGAAACGGTCCAGGCCCGGGTGGGGCCGGCCTCCGTAGGCCAGGTCTCCGAGCACCGGCGCTCCGATGGCCGCGAGGTGGGCACGGATCTGATGGAGCACGCCGGTGTGAATGCGAACCTCCAGCAGCGCAGCGTCCCCCGCGCGAGCGAGGACCCGGAAGTCGGTGAGGGCCTCCCGTCCGCCGCCGGAGAGCGCCGGTTCCACGTGATCTGCGCGGTGCCGGAGCGGGAGGTCGATCTCTCCCTCATCGGCGACGGGGCCGGTCACCACCGCCAGGTAGCGCTTGTCGACCTGCCGGCCGGAGAAGGCGTCCCGGAGCGCACCCCAGGTCTCGTGGTCGCGGGCGGCGAGCAGCACTCCCGAGGTGAGCGTGTCCAGCCGGTGGACCAGCCCGCCCTCGCGCGGGTCGGCCGACGCCTCGGCGCACTCCGGATACGAGGCGACCAGCGCGTTCACCACCGTGCCGCGCTCCCCGGGCCGCAGGGGATGGCTGGGGATCCCCGCCGCCTTGTCCACGGCGACCAGCTGGGCATCGACGTGGAGCACGCGCAGGGGCAGCTCGGGCTGGGGGACGGGACGTGGATCGTCGGCCGGGAGCGTGACCTCCACCCTGGCACCGGCCACCGTCCGGTCCCCCTTCCGGGGCGCCCGCCCGCCGATGCGCACCGCGCCCTGCTCCAGCAGCTCCTTCACCTTCGCTCGGGGCAGCGCCAGGGCACCGGCGAGCCACACGTCGATCCGCATCCCGGCGCCGTCGGCCGGCACCTCGAGGCTCCTCCGCTCGGCGCTCACTCCGCCAGCGCCTCGGCGACCTCCTCCGCGGTCTGGAACCGTTCGGAAGGTTCCTTCCGGAGGAGGCGGTGGGCGATGCGCGCCAGGGTCGCGTCGGCGCCGGGGTTGATGGACGTCACCAGTGCGGCCTCGGTCTCGAGGACCTTCTGCCAGAGCTCGTGCGGCGTCCGGGCGTCGAACGGAGTCCGTCCGGTGAGCATCTCGTAGAGGATGACCCCCAGCGAGTAGAGGTCGGCGCGGGCGTCGAGCCCCTCGCCGAGGATCTGCTCCGGTGCCATGTACCGGAAGGTGCCCACCAGCCGACCGTCGGCGGTGACCGCGCCGTCGTCGGCGAGGAACTTGGCCAGCCCGAAGTCCATCAGGCGCACCAGGCGGTCCTCGTCCACCATCACGTTGCTGGGCTTGAGGTCGCGGTGGACCAGCCCGTGGCCGTGGATGTAGCTGAGCGCGCCGGCGAGCTGGGTCATCGCGTCCTTCAGCCGTCCGGTCCGCTCGGGTCGATTGAGGGCCTGGAGATCCGGTGGCCGGGGCGCGGGCTCGGCCGGAAGTTGCTCCACCGGAGGCGGGGCATCCGCGGCCTCGCCGACGCTCACCTCCCGCGACTCGTGGGTGTCGGGCTCGTCGGCGGCGTCGGCCAGCGCCCGCACGCTCTCCGGGCCGGTGGAGTACGAGACCTCGTCGCTCGGCGGCTCCTCGGCGAAGCTGCTGAGGGTGAAGGTCGGGGGAGCCCAGTCCCCGGTATCGGTGTCGTTCCAGGGGACGCTGGGCTCGTCCCGCTTCCGCGGCGGTGGACGGATGACCGGCGCGCCGCTGAGATCGAGCTCGAGGTAGTTGCGGAGGGTCAGCCCCTCCACCAGCTCCATCGCGAGATACGGGTAGCCGTGGTGGACCCCGGTGTCGAACACCTTCACCACGTTCGGGTGCGACAGCTCGGCCAGGGTCTCGAACTCGCGGGCCAGTCGCCGCGCGGCGCGCGGATCCAGGGCCGGCCCGGTGGAGAGCAGCTTCAGCGCCACGGGATCACCGGTGCGGCGGTCGAGCGCGCGGTAGACCGTCCCCGCGCCTCCACTGCCTAGCGTGTCCAGGACGCGGTAGGGGCCAATGACCTTGGGTGGCATCCGGAAGCACCCGAAATTCTAGGACGCAATAGATTGTCGATCCATGGCCCCAGCCACACGTGCGCTGCCCAAACCCCGCACTCCGCGGACCCTCAGCATCGACATCGGCGGAACCGGCCTGAAGGCGCTGGTGCTCGACTCGGCCGGAGAGCCGGTCACCGAGCGGGTGCGGGTGGAGACGCCTCGCCCGGCCACTCCCAGGCGGATTCTCCAGGCGCTCTGGGCCCTGGCCGAGCCGCTGGGCGCCTTCGAGCGCGTGTCGGTGGGGTTCCCCGGCGTGGTGGTGGAGGGGGTGACCCGCACCGCGCCGAACTTGCATCCCGACTGGGCCGGGTTCCCGCTGGCCCGCACGCTGCAGGACCGGTTCCGGCGGCCGACCCGGGTCCTGAATGACGCCGGGATTCAAGGGTACGGGGTGGTGGAGGGCCGCGGGGTGGAGATGCTCTTGACCTTCGGCACGGGAATGGGATGCGCGCTGTTCAACGAAGGGGTGTACGTGCCGAACATCGAGCTCGCCCACCACCCGTTCCGGAAACACAAGACCTACGAGGACTACGTCGGCGCCCGGGCCTTCGAGGCGGTGGGGAAGAAGCGGTGGAACCGACGGGTCGCCCGGGTGGTCGCCCAGGTGCTGCCCATCTTCAACCCCCGGCGGCTCTACCTCGGGGGCGGGAACGCCAAGCATCTGGAGATCGAGCTGCCGCCGGAGGTGCACCTGGTGGCGAACATCGCGGGTCTTCTGGGTGGAATCGCGCTGTGGAGAGGGCCCGACGGAGCATGACGCTCTGCGTGGACGCTCCGGCCCTGCTCGCATACGGTGGAACGCCGTGATGGCGCCGGCCGTGGAGCGGGACCCGCTGGAGATGGAGGTCCGGGAGCGACCCCTGCCGGCGCACGTCGGCATCATCATGGACGGCAACGGGCGCTGGGCCGAGGAGCGGGGCCTTCCCCGGCTGGAAGGGCACCGCGAGGGGAGCAACAGCGTCCGGGAGGTGACCCGGACCGCGCGCCGCATCGGGGTGCAGGCCCTGACGCTCTATGCGTTCTCGGCGCAGAACTGGTCGCGCCCCGCCGACGAGGTGGCGGGGCTGATGGATCTCCTCCGCGAGTACCTCGCGTCGGAGCGCCAGGAGATCCTCGAGAACGGCATCCGTCTGGACGCGATCGGAGAGCTGGAACGGCTGCCGCGGTTCGTCCGAGAGCCTCTGGACTCCGTGCGCGAGGCGTCGGCCCGAAACCGGGGCATGGTCCTCACCCTCGCGCTGAGCTACGGCGGGCAGGAGGAGATCGCCGCCGCGGCGGAGGAGCTGGTCCGGCGCGCCAGGGCCGGGCGACTGCCGCCCGGGCCCATCGACGTCGAGACGTTCGCCTCGGCGCTCTGGACCGGTGGGCTCCCCCCGGTGGACCTGGTGATCCGCACCAGCGGCGAGACGCGGGTGAGCAACTTTTTGCTGTGGCAGTCGGCGTATGCCGAGTTCATCTTCGTGGACACGCTGTGGCCCGAGTTCAGGGCTCGGCAATTCCTGGAAGCCGTGCTGGAGTACCAGAAGCGCGAGCGCCGGTTCGGGCTCACCTCGGCACAGCTTCCCAAGTGAACGAGAAGAACCGAAACCTCGTCGTCCGCATCGTCACCGCGGTCGTGCTCCTCCCGCTGGTGGTGACGTTGCTGGTGCTGGGCGGATGGTGGACCGCGGGCCTGGTCGCCGTCGCGGCCGCGGCCTGCGCGCTGGAGTACGAGATCATCACCCAGGGGCGGCTCGGCCCGGCCGAGGTCCTGGCGGTGCTCGGCGCCGGGCTGATCTCGCTCGCCGCCGCGGCGCATCCGCTGAGGTTCACCATGCTCGCGGCGTGGATCCTCTGGGCGGTGTTCATCGCCGCCTCGGTCCAGGCGCTGTTCGCTCCCGATCGCGAGCATGCGCCCACGCGGACGGCGCACGTCGTCACCGGATGCCTGTACGCCGGGCTGGGCCTCGGCCCCATCGCCGCGCTCCGGGTGGGTCCCGAGGGGCTGCAGTGGGTGATCTCCGCGCTGGTCATCACCTGGGCCAACGACACCTGCGCCTACTTCGCCGGGAGGCTGCTCGGGCGCCACAAGCTCCACCCCGCGGTGAGCCCCAACAAGACCTGGGAGGGGTTCGCCGGCGGAGCGGTGGGGTCGGTGGCGGGGATGTTCATCGCGCGGTGGGTGGCCTTTCCCGCCCTCACCGCCACCGATTGCCTGGTGCTCGGCCTGCTCGGCGCGGTGCTGGGCCCGCTGGGAGACCTCTGCGAGTCGCTGCTCAAGCGTGCCCACGGGGTCAAGGACTCGGGCACGCTCATTCCCGGCCACGGAGGGCTGCTCGATCGGGTGGACGCCCTCCTGTTCAATGCGCCGGCGGTGTACCTCTACGTGGTGGCCGTTCGCGCACTCCTGGGCGGTTCGCCTCCGGGCGCGTTGTGACGGGGGGCTCCCGCGGTTAACTTCCGCCCCAGGGATGGACCTCCAGAACCTGGCCGCCTTCGTGCTCCTGCTCGGGGCCCTCGTCTTCGTCCACGAGCTCGGACACTTCCTCTTCGCCAAGGCAGTGGGGGTGAAGGTCCTTCGCTTCTCGATCGGATTCGGCCCGCCACTGCTCAGCTTCACCCGGGGCGAGACCGAGTACCGCATCGCCGCCCTGCCGCTGGGCGGCTACGTGAAGATGGCCGGTGAGGTCCCGGGGGAGGACGCGTCGCCGGAGGACGAGGCCCGCAGCTACCTGGCGCAGTCGCCGTGGAAGCGGATGCTGATCGTCGCCGCGGGGCCGGCGTTCAACCTCATCTTCCCGCTGCTGATCTTCTTCGTGGTCATCGTCAGCTATCCGCAGCCCTCCACCGCGGTGCTCCGGGTGGTGCCGGGGATGCCGGCCGACGGGGCGGGAATCCGCCCCGGCGACGTGGTGACCGAGGTGGACGGGCGGTCGGTCCGCTCGCTCGAGGAGATGCAGTGGGCGCTGGTGGGGAAGGCCGGCCAGCGCATCGCGGTCGTGGTGCAGCGCGACGGACGCCCGGTCAAGGTGGTGGTGACCCCCTCCGGGGAGGGAGCGTCCAGGAATCGCGGTCTGATCGGCATCGCTCCCAACCGCGCCCCTCCGGTGGTCGCGATTCGCTCGGGAGGGCCGGCGGAGCGCGCGGGGGTCCAGATGCTGGACCGCGTGCTCTCGGTGAACGGCCGCCCGGTGGCGGACCTTCCGGCGCTGGAGCGGGAGATCGCGGGTGTGACCGGCCCCGAGCTGACGCTCGAGCTCGCTCGACGCGTTCCGGCCGAGGTACCGGGCCTGGAGGGGAGCGTCCCCGAGGTGAAGACGGTGCGCATTCCGCGCCAGGAGGGCGCCGGGATGGCGGCGTTCGGACTCGAGCCGGCGGACGTCTACTCGCTCCTCTACGCCGGCCGGGTGTTGCCGGGGAGCGCCGCAGCGGACGCGGGCATCGTCCGCGGAGACCGGCTGGAGGCCATCGAGGGCAAGCAGATCCGCTCGCGGGAGCAGCTGCTCCGGAAGCTCGGCGAGCTCAAGGATCGCCCCTTCCGGCTCACCTGGATCCATGACGGCAGTCCCCGCGAGGCCGAGGTGCGGATGCGTCCGGCGAAGGCGGCCGATCCCGCGACGGGCGAGAGCGAGGCCTTCGAGCTGGGCCTCCGCTTCGAGTCCGGCACGCCGGGGGACCGCGGGTCCGACGCGAAGGTGCGGGTCGGTCCGGGCCTGGCGCTCCTCACCGCCGCCCACCGGCTCGGGGAGGCGGTGGCGGAGACGGCGGCCGGGCTGGCGAAGCTCTTCACCGGGCAGGTGTCGTTCAAGAACGTCGGCGGGCCGATCATGATCTACGGCATCGCCGGGAAGGCGGCGCAGGCAGGGCTCGACTACTTCCTAAATCTCATGGCGCTGATCTCGGTGAACCTGGGCCTGATCAACCTGGTGCCCATCCCGGCGCTGGACGGGTTCCAGCTGCTGTCCGCGGGGTGGGAGGCCGTGCGGCGTCGGCCCATCCCGATGCGGGCGAGGGAGATCGCCAACGCGGTGGGCATCGTGGCGCTCATCCTCCTGATGGTCCTGGTCTGCGTGAACGACCTCACGCGCTGAGCGTGCTCGGTTGCAGGTCCGCGCCCGACGACCGCCTTCGACTCGTGCCCCGGTCGCCCGGTGGGGTGAAGATCGCGTGGCGGATCGGGAGGCCCGGACGGGGTCCGGAGCGGCCCGTCGCCCGTCGAGCCCGGAAGCTCTGCGACGGCCGGGTCGGGGCGTCTCTGCCGCGGTGGCGCGCCTCGTCGGGTGTCTCGCGCTCCTCCTCGCCGTCGGGTGCGCGCGGAATCTCCGGTCGGAGGGCGGCGGTGGAGAGGAGGGCGAGGCCTCCTGGTACGGCCCCGGCCTCTACGGCCGGAAGACCGCGAGCGGAGAGGTGCTCCGCCCGGGCACGATGACCGCCGCGCACCGGACGCTGCCCTTCGGCACCTGCCTTCGCGTCACCAACCTCGAGAACGGGCGAGTGGTGGAGGTCCGGGTCAACGATCGCGGGCCGTACGCCGCCGGCCGCATTCTCGACGTCTCGGAGAGCGCGGCCCGCGCCCTGGGCATGCACGGGAAGGGGGTCACCCGGGTCCGGCTGGAGCGCTGCGCGGGTCGCACGGCGCTGGAGATTCCCGAGGCCGAACCGGAAGAGCTGCGAGTCGCCCGGGCGTGGATCCAGGAGACCGGCGAGGGCCTCTGAGGCGCCGGCGGACACCTCCGGGTTGCGTCCGGGCCCCCGACCCGGGCAAAGCACGGGTCCCGGGATGATCGTCGCGCTCGACAGCTCCACCCTGACGCTCTCGCTGGCCGTGGGCAGGCCGGGCGATGCGCAGCCGGTCGCGGCGGAGCGCCTCGGCCCCCCGGCGAAGATGAGCGACCTGCTTCCGGCGGCGCTGCTCGATCTCCTCCGGCGGGCAGGGTTGTCGCTCGACGACGTGCGCGGATTCGCCGTCGGTCTCGGGCCGGGCAGCTTCACCGGGCTGCGGATCGGCCTGGCCACCGTGAAGGGGCTCGCCTACGCCCGCCGGCTCGGGGTGGCGGGTGCCTCGTCGCTGGCCGCGCTCGCCCTCGAGGCTCCGGAGGACGTGCCGCTGGCGGTCGTCGCGGTGGCCCGGCGCGGGGACCTGTACCTCGGTCGCTATCGCCGCACCGGGGATCGGATCGAGTTGCTCGCCCCCGAGGAAGCGTGCACCGAGGCCGAGCTGGCGCGCTGGCTGTCCGGCGAGCCCGCGGCACGGGTGCTCGGCCCTGCGGTGCACGACGTGCGTCCGGCGCTCGTCGCGGCGGGCGTGCCGGAGACGGCGCTGATCGAGTCGCCCGACGTTCCTTCCGCCTGGGCGGTGGCCCGGCTCGCCGGCCTTCCCCCGCCCTTCGACGTGCAGGCGCTCGCGGCGCTCGAGCCGCACTACGTCCGCGCCTCGGAGGCGGAGCGCAACCCGAAGTTCCCTCCGCTCCCCGGCCCGGTGCCGGCGGCGCGCATCCGCGGCGAGGAGACCTGAGCATGGACCGCAGCTGGGAGCTGGCAGTGGTGGGGGCCACCGGCGTCGTGGGTCGCGAGCTGGTCGGGGCGCTCGCCCAGTCTGGCCACCCGTCGGAGCGGGTTCGCCTCCTCGCCTCGGAGCGCTCGGCCGGCGAGGAGCTTCCCTTCGGTGACGAGACGCTCGAGGTCGAGACCGCCAACGCCGAGACGCTGCGGGGGGCGCGGCTGGTGTTCCTGGCCACGCCGGCCGACGTCTCGCGGACCCTGGCCCAGGTGGCGGAGGCAGGCAGAGCACTGGTGGTCGACACCAGCCGGGCCTTCGTCTCCGACCTCCGGACGCCGGTGGTGTTCCCGCGCGTGCCGGGGGCGGGGCTGGGCCGGGTACCGGACGCGCGGCGGTTCCGGGTGCCGGGGCCGGTGAGTCAGACGATCCTCGGATGTCTCGAGCCGCTCCGCGCCGCGGCCGGGCTGCGGGAGGTGCACGTCTCGGCGCTCATCTGCGCGTCGGGTGCCGGCCGTCAGGGGGTCGCCGAGCTCGAGCAGCAGACCGCGGGTCTTCTCGCCTCCCGGGAGCTCGAGCCCACGCACTTCCCGCACCGGCTGGG
>Ga0105104_10001808_pt1 | contig 15933 bp, 9 predicted proteins | sample PPLLaktember2015_3_FD_87034 | JGI IMG/M metagenome (GOLD analysis project Ga0105104, IMG submission 87034) | Freshwater sediment microbial communities from Prairie Pothole Lake near Jamestown, North Dakota, USA - PPLs Lake P7 Core (6) Depth... | ecosystem: Environmental > Aquatic > Freshwater >... | reverse complement strand
TTTTCCCTTCGATCTTCCCTTCATCTTTTATTTTGGGGACCACGGTTTTCATAAACTCTTCTTCAAACTCCTTTTTCATTTGTTGGGCTAATGTGGGCATAATTTCACCTCCATTTATTTTCGAGTCGTCTAATATTGTTTTTAGTTTTTCCCGCGCTACGTTTTGCGTATGCGATATGTAGCGTAAGAAAAAAAGTATTAAATCTTTATTTTCAACAAAACCCTTCTCCTGCCAGTATTCGAATATTTTACGGACCGCTTCCATATCGTCTTTGAATGCAGCTTTCATCAATACCATTGCAGAATAGAGATACACATTCTCTTTTAATTCGTCATTGCTCTCGGCCTGGGAATCCCACCCATTGGTATCGAATAACACATACCGGTAATTCAAAAGGTATTGCTTTAAATCGGCACCGACATCGAATTGATCGGCAAAAGAGAGGGGAACCGTCCAGCGGTCTGCGCCATTATAAAACACGATTGGAATGATGAGTCGGGGTGGATTGCTGCTGTTATAGTCTTTCTCCCACTCGAAAACCATGTATTTGAGAACCTGGAGAAAAATTTCTACTCGGCCCTCGGACTTATGCTCCACAACAAAATACATATCCACCGGCTTCTTTTTATCGTCCCCGGTCTTAAGCGAGGTTTTAACGACGATATCGGAGAAACCTTTATTAAATTCATTGGAAACGTATTTTGTATCTTCAACATGGATAGTGGAAAAATCCAACCGTTTTTTGATGGTTTCAGGCAAAACTTTCTCCAGGAAATCTTTTGCATTGGCCGGGTTGCGGAAGATTTTATGGAAGAAGCCGTCGTTTGCCTGGGCAATGTCTTTGTCTACAGTTGTATGATTCATGATGATATAATTATAATATTTCCCGGTTATTTTTTCAAGTGTTAATGAAAATATTATATTTTCGAACATACAGGAACCTGGTTTTACATTTGCGTTATTTTTTCAAAGAGCTCTTAGGGAACCAGGAATGCGGATATGGAGTCGATGACCGATGAACGACAATCGATGCGCGAGGGTCCTGGAACAATGAACGCAGGATGTTGAACCATGAATTAAGCCCACAGGTTACACAGATTTTTCGAGGTTAAAAAGAAAATACCCGGGTTCTACAAAAAAACCACACGTAGTGAAAAGATAGAAGTTAAGAGGTGTTGAGGGTATGAAGTTAAGAGAATTGCGTGGCACTTCGTGCCATTTTTTTATGCGTGAAGCGGACTTCTTCAAATTCATCACTCATCGTTCATCGTTCATCGTTCATCATTCATCATTTTTTTTTCCCACGGTTATAAAAAAAAACCATACGAAATGTGGTTGAAAATTTTTCCGGGTTTGTTTACAATCTAACGGGTAAGATTAAAAACGTCTTATCTTTTGAACATCGAAGTATAAAATGAAACGTTTCAATGCCTTACATTTAAACGACAACGACAACGTCAACGTCAACGTTTGCCTGATAAGGAGGGCCAAATGAGTCATTATCATTATAAATTTAAATTTCACCCCATTTTCCTAATGGCGGCTTTATTCTTCTTGTTTACCGGTTTACTTGCGCCTGCCGCCATCATCATCGATCATAACTGCACGGATATTAGCAAAATCCCGGATGCGTGGATCACTAAAGTGAAAAGCATGTTAAGAATCCACTACGCCCATACATCCCACGGCGAACAAATCACGGTGGGACTGGAACGATTGGCTAATTCCAATTCGAAATATAATTTTTACCCGGATAATTGCAATGTCCCGGATGATGATAACTATTTATGCTTGATGGACGGGCAATATTTCGATTCCTACTGCGAGACCTATGTGACACCGGAGTTATACTGGCAAGGAACGAGTGCCCTGAATATTACGCGGGGTGTTTTAAATACACACGATGTCAATATATCCCTCTGGGCCTGGTGTACTCAATTGGATTATTTCAGTCAAAGCGAAGCCCAGCAATACCTGGATAATATGGCAAAATTGGAACAAGAGTACCCGGATATAACTTTTATTTATATGACAGGGAATTGCCAGTCCAATGAGCAGAACCGGCATAGTCGCAATACCCAGATTCGGCAATACGTTCAAAACCACAATAAAATTCTATTGGATTTCGGCGACCTGGACTGCTGGTACAACGGGCAGCAGCACACAGAAAACGGGATCCCGATGGAAAACCCGCATTACAACGGAGACGAGGCGGGTCATACGACCTATTCAAGCTGTGAAAACAAAGCGAAAGCCTCCTGGTGGCTGCTGGCACGTATAGCGGGATGGGACGGGACCTCTTCCACGGCAAAACCGACCATCACGTTGAGCAAAAACCAGGCTAATTTCGGGTTCGTTTTAGGGGGAAGCACACCCGCTTCCCAAACCGTCAATATAAGTAATACGGGTTCGGGTACGCTGCATTGGTCGGCCTCGGAAATATCGCCCTGGCTGGGCATTACTCCCACGAGCGGGACAGATTCCGGGACCCTGACTCTTTCCATCAACACAACGGGTTTAATGGCGGGTACGTACACGGGGACGATAACGATCACCGATTCCAACGCCACGAATTCGCCTCAAACCGTTTCCGTCAACTTTTCCGTTTATTCCCAGGGAAGCGATTCCCCACCTTTCGGAAGTTTCGATACACCTTTAAATAATTCCGCGGTTACGAGTAGTATTCCTGTTACAGGATGGGTCCTGGACGATACGGGAGTCAACAGCGTGAAAATCTACCGCGAGGGTGACGGGGGAACTCCTGTTTATATCGGGGATGCGGTATTTGTGGATGGAGCGCGTCCCGATGTAGAGGCGGCATACCCGGCTTACCCCAATAATACCAAAGCGGGTTGGGGATATATGCTGCTCACGAATTTCTTACCCAACAAAGGCAACGGGACGTTCACTATTTATGCGGTGGCAACAGACACCGGAGGCCGAACAACAAACCTGGGCTCATCTACTATTATTTGCGATAACGCGCATGCAGTCAAACCTTTTGGTGCCATCGATACACCGACCCAGGGGGGCACAGTTTCCGGCAGCAGTTACGTCAATTGGGGATGGGTATTGACCCCTCAACCGAATTCCATTAACACCAATGGCTCCAAGATTAATGTATATGTGGATGGGATGAATATGGGTCATCCGACGTATAACCTTTACCGTTCGGATATCGCCACATTCTTCCCGGGTTATGCCAACAGCAATGGAGCTGTGGGGTATTACTACTTGAATACCACGGCGTTTGACAACGGCGTTCATACGATCGGATGGATTGCTGAGGACAGCGGAGGAAATGCCGACGGTATCGGGAGCCGGTTTTTCTCTATTAATAATCCCAGTTCACAAGGAGCGGGAACCCCTTCGATTCATAATCGCCAGCGCGATGGGGTTCATTTCCCGGGAAACACACATGTAAAATCCCTCCCATATACTAACGGAGAACCGATGATCGCTGAGGGTTCCATCGGGGTAAAAACGGGATTCAACGAAAACACACGATCGAGGGAAATGCGGCGGGACGGAAATGGAATTTACCATGTTGAAATCAACGCCTTGGGCCGGGTTGAAATCCGGCTGGGTAAAGCGGCGGATATGCGGTATACGGGGTATCTTTTAGTGGGCGATCAACGCCGGCCTTTGCCCATCGGTTCGACGATGGACAGGCAAAACGGGGTATTTTATTGGCAGCCGGGCCCGGGTTTTTTGGGAACCTATGAAATGCTGTTTGTTCCTATTGGCAGCGATGAAGGAAATGGAGGAATCAAAGTGGGGGTAACGATAGTGCCGGAGGGTAAATGAAATGGCGAATGGTAAGAAGAGGAGCCCACGAATTACACGAATTGACACGAATTGAAAAGATGGGAATTAGGAATACATTTTTCTTGACCGACACGAATGTCATTAACTTAAGCATATAATTCGCTTTAAATTAAATTTCGGGGGCTGTAGTCGGTGTCCCCTTCCAATTCACCTCTCCGGCGGTCATCGGCTCCGAGGATGCGCCACACTGCGTGGGGGGGCGTTTGCAGTGCCGGAATATTCGGGTAATGCTCAAAAATCTATTGACTCCGGTAATATTGGTCAACCTGATAAAACCTGCTGCTCCAACTGATCGAAATCCTGGAAAGCCCCAAAACGGAAGGAGACAAAAAACTCCCGGAGCTGGAAGAGATGATAAAATAATCACCCCTCGTCCTTTTAACCCAAAACAAGGACGACATTGCAACAATCTTTTCCTTTTGGGCGAGATTTCCGAACATTGACTTTTAAAATTCTCGTGCTAAAACAAAAGTATGATTGCACGAAATTTATTAACTCCTTTAAAAGTCGAAGCTATATTGAAAAAGACGCGGAAGTGGATTTCGTGATCCGTTCGGGCAGCAAGGTGATCCCGATTGACATTAAATACACCGACTCCCAGCGTCTGCAAGTGGAGCGCTCGCTTCGAAATTTTATCAACCAATACAAACCGGACACAGCATTTGTCGTTACCCGGGGATTTCAAGATTCCATTCAAATCGATGAGACGAAGGTTTTCTTTATCCCGTTTTGGAAATTGTTATCCCCGGATTTTACTCCCGGGAATTTTAGCCGGGATTGGACCTCACCTTTTTAACCTGCTGAAGAATTAAAAGAGAAGAGGTATTAAAACAGGAATTGGGATTGACAAAATCCCAAACAAAATTTATACTATTTTCCCAGGAGAAAGCATGCTGAAACATATGAATTTGACAATGAGTCCAAAAATCGGGCCCTTGCTCGAGAAATTGGAAATCGAATTAAAAAACCTCCTGGGCGTAAAATTGAAGAAATTGATTTTATTCGGATCCTATTCCAGGGGTGATTATGATCACGAATCGGATATCGATATCTTTGCTTTGGTGGCTGACTCGCACCCGGAAGAAAAGTTTAAAGAGCAAATTCTAAACTTCATGGTAGATTTGTCCCTGGAGTTTGACCTGGTTTTATCCATTTTCATGGAGAATGTGAAAGAATATGAAAATTCAAAAAACATCATACCGCTTCTGAAAAACATAGATAAAGAGGGAATAGAAATATATGCTGCCTAAACTAAAAGATATTTGTAAGTACAGGTTGGAAAAGTCAAGAGAAGAGCTGAAGGCTGCACAAATTTTGTTTAAAGAGGGTCTTTACTCCCAAACGTTGAATCGCTCGTGTTATGCAATTTTCAGTGCAGTACGTGCGCTTCTATTAATGGATGAATTCGAAAGCCGTAAACATCCCGAATTAATTTCTTATTTTAACAAAAATTACGCAGCAGCGGGAATTTTTGAGAAAAAGTATTCAATAATATTAGCAGAAGCAGAATGGGTCAAAAATAAGAGTGATTATAGAGATTTTTATATTGCATCAAAAGATTCTGCTGAAGAACAAATTAAAAACGGCAGTGAATTTATTCAAAAAATGGAAGAATATATTAATAGCAGGTTAGCAACAATCGATGTCGATTGACAATTAACAATTATTCCCCTCAAAAAAGCACTTATTTCTATTAGTCCAGGCCACCTACGATAGTCAATTGACCAAACCGAAAGGTATAATCAAGGCTTAATGTTTCGGACCGATTCGAACAACGATGTCTTTCTTCGCAGTCCAGCCGTAATCATCCTGCGCAACAAATACCAGGTGATAATCGCCGACAAAACCGGGACCGGGCTGCCAATAAAAAACACCTTGCTTACTATCTAACGTGGATCCGATGGGTAAAGGCTTGAACTGATCGCCGACTCGCATAAAACCGGATAACCTCGAAACATCCTCACCGATCCCCCTCAAATAGACCTGTATCCGCTCCAATTCTTTCGATTGCAGGATATAAATCCCGTTTTTATCGGGTTCTACAAGGTTCGGGGTTCGATGTTCATTTTCATTGTACCCGTAATGAACCCAAACAGGCATGGAATCGGTTTGGATTTTATCGTCCGAAGAAATGGGGTTTAATTCGGGATAAGCGGTAGTTGTCGATAATGAAAAAGGTTGATGTGATGAAGCGGTATTTGCTGATGCGGAAGATGAAGACGAAGAGGTATTCATAACGAAAAAATAACGGCTGCCGATTCCTTCGGTATTCCCTGCATTATCGGCGACATTCCACGCGATGGTGTGAAGACCGTTTTTTAACGCGGTGGTATCCACGTAAGCATAACCGACCGCCCCGTTGGAATTGGCGTAACCAGGGAATAACGTGGCAATATCGGAGCGAAGGATGTTGTATTTTGGGTGCCCTTTATTCACGCCGTCGACATAGACACTAATGGTGGAACCGTCTATGGGGATGCTGTTGGGTTTGGGAGTTAAAGCCCAGCCCCAATCGACGTATTTTGCCCCGGATGCGGTTCCGCCTTGCGTGGGAGTGTCGATGTTCCCAAAAGGTTTGACTGCATTGGCATTATCGATGTTGAAGGTTTTTGAACCCAAAGTCACTTCATTTCCTTCGAAGTCCGCTGCTTTTGCAACGAGAGTGTATGTCCCGTTTCCACCGCCGGGCAAAAATTGAGTTAGAAGCATATACCCCCATCCGGCTTTATGGTTATTGGGATACCCTGGAAAAGCGGCCTGTACATCCGGGCGGGCTCCTTCCACGAATACGGCTTCACCGATAGGGGATTCGTTATAATATATTTTGACGCTGGAAACCCCGATATCGTCCAAAACCCACCCGGTTACAGGAACGCTGTTATATGTAGAGGAACCATCCACGGGAGTGGCAAAGTCTCCAAATGGTTCGGCGGTATTTTCCTGGTTGTAGACTTGTAATTTAACGGACACGGATTGGGGAGAATTGGTGGCGCCGGGGTCTGCAACTTTGACGGTGCCGTTGTATGTTCCTTCGGATAAACCGGTAACATTGACGGAGACGGTAATAATGCCGGCATCGGTACCGGAACCCGGTGTAACCGTGAGCCAGGTGGAATTGCTGCTTGCGGTCCAACTCGATGTTCCATTGCCGGTTTTATCGATAACAATCGCCTGCGGCAAGGTTACTAAACCTGCTGTGGAAGCGCCGTAAAACAATTGAGTTCGGTTCAGGGTAATGGAATAAACCGGGGCCGGGGGGCACTGGTCTTGATGCTCTTCCCAGTCGGGATCTTTCTTCTGTAACCATGCTCTTAATTTTGAATCCGTGGCTTTAAGACAATTATAACCCAGGTCTAAACCACTGACATTTTTTAAGTTTTTGAAGCTGGTCGGGATTTCCCCGGTTAATTCGTTATTGTTCAGGCATAAGTAAACCAGGTTGGCGAGATTTCCAATTTGGGATGGAATACTGCCGGTTAATTGGTTCTTGTACAGGAAGAGAATGGTCATGGATGTAAGGTTTCCAAATTGGGACGGGATGCTCCCGGTGAGTTTGTTACCGGTGATTTTAAAGACCGTTATGCTCTTACAATTCCCAAACTCGACGGGTATCGTACCGCTAAACTGGTTATTGGATAGATCGATGGATTTCAACTTGGTGAGGCTTCCCAATTGTGAAGGAATACTCCCCGTTAATTTGTTATTGGTTACATAAAACCCGATTAAATTGGTGAGTTTTCCCAATTGGGACGGGATAGAGCCGGAGAACTGGTTTTTGCTCAATAAAAGCACCTTCAGGTTACCGAGATTTCCCAGTTCGCTGGGAATCGTGCCGGACAACTGGTTGTTCATCAGTTGAAGTTGTTGTAATTTTTTTAGGCTTCCCAACTGGGTTGGAATTTTTCCTTTTAATTGGTTGGAAGAGAGGTAAAGGCCTTCGAGGTTACTCAAACTGCCCAGGTTGGCTGGGATACTGCCGATTAATTGGTTACCGGACAAAATGATGGCGGTTACCCTGTCCCCTGAGACAGCAATACCATACCAGTCGTCTTCAGTTCCAGGCACAGCGAAGCCGTCCGTATGCAGGGGTTCGGTTTTCCACCCGGCCTGGTTTGACCATTTTTCACCGCCAGTGGAATTATAGAGTTCAATCAATATGGCCCTTTCCGAAGCGGGAATGGCCCCATAATTGAAAATAGAACACCATATAAAAACAAGAAATAGTAAAAACAGTTTAAGTTTCATGCAGCCCTCTTTGGATTCTTTTATTATTAGTATATATTACAGGTTTTTTCGGTAAAAAGCAAGTTGATTTTGCCCGCTTGCGCCCACTTGCCGGCTGGAAGGATTAGAAAGATTATAATTAAGTTGAATTATCCCGGCCTTAGTGTTATAATTATAACCTTAACCGATAGTGAATTCGATCTATCGCGTGATTCGACAACAAAATGCTTTTTTGTTGTCGGTAGAGTGCAGAATTAGATATTAAGCGTCATATAAAAGGTAAAATAATTTATGTGAAATGAAAATAAAAATAAAATAAAAACGAGGTCGATCATGAAAAAAACAACCCTTAACAAAAAGTTAAACCTGAAAAAAGAAGTAATCGTTAACCTGGACCAGGTGGATATGGTTACGGTTTACGGCGGTACAAACCCGGATACAAAGGCAGATGCGACGGACCTTGGATATAGCTGCGTCACATCGACATGCTGCCGCACGTACAATTGCCCGACTGACGGCTGCTAAAATTATCTAAAAAAAGAATACCGCAGCCCCGGTTTTTAACTTCTATTGGGAATTCATATCGACGTGAAGTTTCACATGCCCTTATTCATAATCAGGTAAAACGAGGATATAGGCATTATGATTTCCCGGTAAAGGTTTGACTGCATTTCGAGGAGTCGATATTCCCCGGGAAGAGGGCTCCTCTTAATGCGCAATTCCCTCCAGGAATCGAAATCTATGGAAAAAACGCAAATTGACCTAACTACTTATCGCCTGGAGAAAGCAAGCTTTAAAAAAAAATTTGCGAAAAAAGCTTGAAATTGCTTTAAATACCTCAAGAGCCGCGATCGCGCATTCACCCCCGCGCTGAAGACGCATTAAACAAAAACAGTGGCCTCGTAGACATTTTTCTTGCCCTTCCCTTTTTTTCAAAGTCCAAGCAAAATTAAAAAACGAAGGCATTTGACTTATCGACCCGATTCCATTACAATACTCATATGAATACGATCCCCAGGTTTTTCAATACCGCAGGCCCCATCGACCAAGCGCGTCATTACAACATCGAGCCCCTTCAACGGGTAGACATGGAAGAAATCCGACAACTCATCGATGACCAGAAATACTTTGCCTTGCATGCTCCCCGCCAGACCGGGAAAACATCGTTCCTACTTTCATTGATGAAATATTTAAACCGGCAGGGAAAATACAGGTGTTTGTATATTAATGTCGAAGCAGCCCAAGCATACAGGGAAAATATCAGCCAGGCCATATATGTTATTCTTTACGAATTATCGCGCTCGGAATTCATTTACACCACGGATTCCTTTTTTCAAACCCATTGGAAACACATCTACGAAAACACCGGGGGACCTGTTGCATTAAGCGAAGCCTTAACCCAATGGAGCAGCCGGGACGAAAAACCGGGTGTTTTACTGATCGATGAAATCGATTCACTGGTGGGAGATACATTGATCTCCGTACTTCGTCAATTGCGCAGCGGCTATACCAACCGCCCGGTAAAATTCCCCCAAAGTATTATTTTATGCGGTGTTAGAGACGTGAGGGACTACCGCATTCATTCGGATACTGAAAAATCGATAATTACAGGAGGCAGCGCCTTTAATATCAAATCGGAATCCCTCAAACTAGGAAATTTTACCCCGGATGAAATTAAAGCATTGTACCTGCAGCACTCGGACGAAACCGGCCAACGATTTAACGAGGATATATTCCCATTAGTATGGGATTTAACCGAAGGTCAACCCTGGCTGGTTAATGCACTGGGATATGAAGTTTGTTTTAAAATGAAAGAAGGACGTGACCGGTCCGGGAATATCGATACAGAAATGATCGAACAGGCGAAAGAAAACCTCATTTTACGCCGCGAAACCCACCTGGATCAATTAACCGATAAACTAAAAGAAGACCGGGTTAAACGTGTGATGATCCCCATCCTGTCGGGTTCCGAAGACATCGATAAAATACCGGAAGACGATATCGACTATGTATCGGATTTAGGTCTAATCAAAAGAAAACCGCGAATGTCAATCGCCAACCGGGTATACCGAGAAATCATACCCAGGCAATTGACTTACAGTGTTCAAGAGCAAATATTGCAAGAATCATCCTGGTATATGATGGAAGATGGCCGCCTGGATATGGATAAGCTTTTAACTGCTTTCCAGGAGTTTTTCCGCAAGAACTTCGAGCATTGGGTGAATGGTTTCGATTATGAAGAAGCAGGACCGCAATTACTGCTCCAGGCTTTTTTACAGAGAATCGTCAACGGCGGCGGCAGGGTTGAACGGGAATATGGTTTAGGCCGTCAGCGCACCGACCTGCTGGTGGTCTGGCCCTATAAAAATGGAGTTCAGCACGCGGTGATCGAATTAAAACTCAAATACGACAGCCTGGAAAAAACAATTGAAAAAGGCCTGGAACAAACCCACGAGTATATGGATAAATGCGGAACCTCGGAAGGGTATTTATTGGTGATTAATCGATCCCCGAAAGCATCCTGGAAAGAGAAGATATTCAAAAGAAAAAAAAGTTTCAAAGGCACAAAAATCATTGTTTTCGGTATGTAAACCCCTTTTTAGTGGTTTAGTGAAGAGGTGCAGTTATATCATCAATAAATTCGGTCCTTCGATTGCCTTTATTTCTTTGAAGAGCAATCAAACGAATGGAATTCGCCAACCTCAGGCTGAAGGAAAAGGAGACAATCGAAAAATTTCCAGGTATATCCTTAATATTTTGAAAAAAAAAGTTCCCGGTATTCCAAGTATTACCAATGCAATTCAAGGATTCCTTCACCAAGTAACAATTTTATATATTGCATAATAATTAAAAATGTGTTTTAATTAATACTTAACGAATTTCAGTAAATAATTCACTTTTTTATCTCACCAAAATCAATGCCTATGTGGTAAAATTTTCTTTTTTTTTTTATCGAAGGGCAAACATTGAAGCGGCGGCAGCTTGCAAAAAAATAATAATACGAACAAACACATTGTAAGGTAATGATTTTCATATGCAAAATTTGAAAATTTTTAACATATTTGAGTATTTCGCTTTTAAGCGATAGCCCCCCTATTCAACCCGAAAAATCCAATGTTAGCAAGATTAGAGGATTCTTTTTTTCTTTTGCTATTCGTGACCAGTTCGAGAGAGAGAATCGTGGGAAAATAATGAGCAAGATAATTAAAAGCCAGATCGAAGATATTTTGCCTCTTAATCATAATCAAGAGGGAATGCTCTTTCACTACTTGATAGAACCGGACGCGAATTATTATTTCGAACAATTGAGCCTGGATATCTCCAGCCCCCTCGATATCGAAGCTGCGGAGAAAGCCTGGAATTTTGTCATTGAAACCAACGAATTACTGCGCACAGTGTTCCGCTGGGAGAAAATCAAAAATCCATCCCAGGTCATTTTAAAAGAACACCGCCTCCAGTGGAATTATTTTGATTTAACCCCTGTCAATATGAACAATACAGAAAAATACCCGGAAGAAATCCGTGATAAAGATCGTGAAAAAGGATTTGACCTGCGCGAGGTTCCTTTCAGAGTAATGATCTGCAAATGCGCTGAAAACCGATTCATTATGATCATCAGTTACCACCATATCCTGTTCGACGGATGGAGCACCGGCATTATTTTAAAAGAATTTATCAACGCCTACAGCCATTTTTCAAATAACAAAATTCCTTCGAAAATAATTAAAACACGGTTTAAAGAATACATTCAATGGTGGCATGGACGGGATACAGAAGGCGAAGAACACTTCTGGAGGGAATATCTCAATGGAGTGGACCCCCTGGAATTGTCGATCAAGAAGAAAGATAAGAATGAAGCGGCAAAAAAACACGGAAACTTCCAGGTTTATTTAAAGGAAGAGCAAAAAAATCGATTGGAGCATCGGGCAAAAGAACATCGGTGGACAATAAGCAGCGTATTTTACGGTGCGTGGGGAATACTGCTCCAGCGGTACAATAATACGGCTGAAGCTCTTTTTGGTGCAACTATGGCCGGTAGGTCCATACAACTACCGGGGATCGAAGATATGGTGGGATTGTTTATAAATACAGTTCCTCACCGAAGTAAGATTTTACCGACTGAACGCATTACCGATTTCCTTCAAAGAACAAAAGCCCAGGTGCAAACCATCCAGGCTTTCGAAAATACACCGCTCACAAAAATAAAAGAATACTGCTGGCTGGGAATGGATGAAAACCTTTTCGATACAATTATGGTATTGGAAAATTACCCCCTGGATTCGGCCTGGAAATCATCGAAGAATTTCCAACAAGGTAACCCATTATCCTTTCAATCCTATTCGATAGCGGAATCCACTCATTATGATTTAACAATAGGAATAACACTATATAATGAAATCAAGGTGGTCTTCCTCTATAATCCCGCAGTGCTGGAAAGCGTTTCAATACAACAATTAGCAGGCCATCTATTACGCCTCATCGATGAAATAACGTTATACCCGGATAAACCGGTGATGGAAATAGAAATACTATCGGAAGAAGAAAAAAAACAACTGTTGATCGATTTTAGCGGGAACAGGGAAGAATTCGGAATGGAAAAAACAGTAGTTCAAGTATTCGAAGAGCAAGTCATCCTCAAACCGGACCGGGTAGCCCTCATTAGCGGTGAAGGAAAATCAAAACTCGATGGTTTTTGTCATATATCCTACCTGGAATTGAACCGGAAATCCCATGAATTGGCTGTATTTTTGAGACAAAAGGGAATAGAAGCGGATTCGATTGTGGGTATCATGATGGAACGTTCCATAGATATGATTATAGGGATTTTGGGAATAATAAAAGCGGGAGGGGCCTATTTACCCATTGATCCCGGTTACCCCCAGGAGCGAATCGATTATATTGTGAAAGACAGCGGAATAAAAATAATCCTGTCCGAGTCCGAGATTCGAATCGAAAAAAAAGCGGGATTTGAAATAAAAACAAAAAGAGAAGAGGAAGAGAGCAGGACCAAAATTAATTCGAATTATTGTAAACCCTGGAATATGGTATATGTAATCTATACATCGGGTTCTACCGGTAAACCCAAGGGCGTAATAGTGAAACATGCGGGTTTAATGAATATAATAAATGCGCTCCAGGCGAAATATCCCGTTATCGAACCGGATGTATATTTGTTTAAAACCTCGTACTTTTTTGATGTGTCGGCAGCGGAGCTGTTCGGGTGGTTCCCCGGGGGCGGCCGGCTGGCCATATTGGACCCCGGCAGTCATATGGAAGCCGAAAAAATAGTCGAAGCCATTATCCGTTACTCCGTCACTCATGTTAATTTTGTGCCGTCGATGTTTTCCGAATTTTTGGATTTTATCGTACAACAAGGGAATCCCTTCATCTCGTTTCTCCGTTCTTTAAGATATATTTTTCTTGCCGGAGAAGTACTACCACCGGAACAAGCCCGGAAATTCCAGCAATTGCGTACGCACATTTCATTGGAAAATTTATATGGCCCCACCGAAGCGACTATCTATGCCACCCGGTATTCCGTGAACAATTGGGATGGAAATGGGTCGATTCCTATTGGAGTCCCAATATCGAATTTATGGTCGTATATATTCGATAGGAGTTTTCGATTACAGCCCCTCGGTGTTGTGGGAGAATTGGGAATTGCCGGTGTCGGCATCGCACGGGGATATTTGAATAACCCGGGATTATCGGCAGAAAGATTTTTGATCCACAGATTACACGGATTAGAAAGAGGAAAATCTCAATTTGTGAAAATCAGTGTAATCAGTGGACTCTCTTCTTTTTACAAAACCGGTGACCTGGCTCATTGGCTTACGGACGGGAATATCGAGTTTCAAGGGAGAATCGACAACCAGGTAAAAATCAGGGGTTATCGAATCGAATTGAGTGAAATAGAAAACCACTTGCTCCGGTACCCAGTAATAAAAGATACCGTCGTTACGGTACGCAAAGACAAAATGTCGGACCAATATTTGTGCGCGTATATCGTTCCGCATCGATACAACAAAGAAGAGCTTTTGTCATCGGATGATCTAAGAGAATATTTATCGAGGCATATACCCTCCTATATGGTTCCCTCTTATTTTGTTTCGATCGACCGGCTCCCCTTAACCGGGAGTGGAAAAATCGATAGGAAGGCTCTACCTGACCCTGTCGCCAGTGAAAATCGAAATATCTACCGGGCCCCTGGAAATAAAATTCAAAAAAAATTGGTAGAAATATGGGGAGAAGTATTGTTAATCGATTCACAGGATATTGGAATCGATGACAATTTTTTCCATAGAGGCGGCCATTCATTAAAAGCCACGCGATTAACCAGCCGGGTTCATAAAGAATTCAATGTAGAAATTCCCATCTCCGTATTGTTTAAAAATCCTACTATCCGGGGTATCGAAGAATTCCTGGTTACAACAGGGAAACACGGATTCCATTCCGTCGAGTCATCGGAAGAAAAAGAGTACTACCCGTTGACACCCAATCAAAAACGTTTTTATATCTTCCAGCAGCAAGAACCCCTCGATGTCAGCTACATGATGAGCGAAGCCCTGGGGATAGAAGGGCAATTAAATATAAAAAAAGTCGAGTACACGTTTAAGCAATTGATCGAACGTCATGAAAGCCTCCGTACTTCATTTCACATTGCAGGAGGAGAACCGGTACAGCGAGTTCACAGCATAGTAGAATTTAAAGTGGACTTCATGGATGCAACAGGGAAAAGTATCCCGGGCTTGATGGAAAGAAAAGGCTTCGAATTAGAGCCCTTCGACCTCAGCCTTCCCCCTCTGATAAGGGTCTTTATAATCAAAACGGGTGAAGACCGGTACTTTTTTATAGTGGACATCCATCATATTGTGGGTGACGGCGTATCGGTGGAAATATTAATCAATGACTTCGTGGCCATTTATACCGATAAAAAACTATCCCCATTACACATACGATATCGAGATTATGTGGATTGGTTAGTTCACAATGAAGGGAAAAAAATCGAAAAGCTGGAAAGTTTAAAATGGTCCTTACTTGAAAAAGAAGAAATAGTGAACTTACCCATCGATTGTTTTAGAACCGGTATACCCAGTTATGAAGGTAATATGCTGCGGTTTCGAATTAGGAAAGACGAGGAAGAAGCCTTAATTAAATTAGCACTAAAGCAAGAGACAACACTATATGCCGTATTACTAAGCGTATTTTCCATATTCCTTTCTAAGCTTTCAGGCCAGGAAAATATTTCCCTTGGAAGCCCTATTGCTGGTAGAACCCATTATGACCTGGAAAAAATCATCGGCCTCTTCATTAATACCCTCGTATTGACTACATCTCCTACGGCAGATAAGCAGTTTTCCCGGTTTGCCGGTGAAGTGGCCGGCAATGTCCTGGAGGCAATTGAAATCCAGGAATACCAGTATGATAAATTGTTGGAAAAAACCGCCTCTTCGATGGAAAACAGCCGGAATACTCTTTTCAATGTCATGTTCGTCCTACAAAACATGGACATGGCCAACACAAACATCCCCGGTTTACATATTAAACGTGACTTAGCTGAAAAAATCGGGGCGAAATTCGATTTGACCCTCTATTGTGAACAAAAAACCGATTGGATTTTCAAAATCGAATACCCCGTACAACTATTCGAAGAACAAACCATCCAGCGTTTTATTAACTATTTTAAGCAGGTAATATCGAGTATTATCGAAAATCCTCATCAAAAAATTTCCGACATCGAGATCATTACTGAAAAAGAAAAAGAACAAATTTTATTTGAATTTAATAAAGCCGACGTCCCCTTTCCCGCAGGAAAGACCATTTATGAGGTAGTCGAAGAACAGGCTGAAAAAACTCCATCCCGCATTGCCGTTAAATGG
>Ga0105104_10001805_pt1 | contig 15948 bp, 17 predicted proteins | sample PPLLaktember2015_3_FD_87034 | JGI IMG/M metagenome (GOLD analysis project Ga0105104, IMG submission 87034) | Freshwater sediment microbial communities from Prairie Pothole Lake near Jamestown, North Dakota, USA - PPLs Lake P7 Core (6) Depth... | ecosystem: Environmental > Aquatic > Freshwater >... | reverse complement strand
GCCCGCTCAGAGACTGTCTGAAAAGCCGTTTTAACCACGGATACCCTGAAGGGTACGATGTGAACACAGATGAAAAGGATTTCCGACGTTTTCATCTGGTTTTTCATCCAAAAGATCGGCGTTTACACCTGCCTGATTTGCCTAGCAAATCACGGGCGGTGCCAGGGTCCGCGTTGATCTGTGGTGAATGGACTGGCTAAAGACTTTTCAGAAACTTTCTCAGAGAGCGGGCGTTCGATATACATTATACGAGCACCGGCGGGCGCTCATATATCTCGTCGATTTTCTGCATCTGTTCCTTACTCAACAGGCCAAATTCCATTGCCCGGATATTCTCCTTCGCTTGCGCGACCGTCTTGAAACCAGGAATGGGAACGGTCCGCTCGCTGCGCGTCCAGATCCATGCCAATGCGATCTGTGCCAGCGTTCGTGTGTCGCCAGCATCAGCAAAAAGCTTTCGTACCGCCTCAATCCGCTGGAGGTGTTGCGCCGGTTTCTCCGCCCGCAAGTCCCAGCTGTGCCGCACATCGTCTTCCGGGAATGTCGTGTCAGGGCTGAACTTGCCCGTCAGCATGCCCATGCCAAGAGGAGATCGGATAATACTGGCTTGATCGTGTTCCTCACAGGCTGCCAGCATTTCAGGCGCATCGTATGCAAAAGTCAGGTTGTGCTGGATCGCTGTGCAATGTGGACCCCGCGCAAATGCCTGCGCCCCCTCCACCGAGTTGGTGCTCCAGCCATACCAACGGATCTTGCCTGCGCTAACAAGGGATTCCAGCAAATCGATCATGGCTGGCACGTTCTCGAGCGCATAATCCCAAACGTGCAATTGATACAGATCGATCACATCCGTGTTCAAGCGGCGCAAACTGGCTTCACATTCGGCGCGGACATACAGGAGATGATCGTCCTGGCGCGGCGTTACCTGTTTTTCGGCTTCGTTGACCTCGAAACCGAATTTCGTCGCGAGGACGATCTGATCGCGCTTCCCCGCCAGGGCACGTGCCAGAACGCGTTCGCTGTGCCCGCAGCCATAATTGGCAGCCGTGTCGAAGAAATTGATCCCGGCATCAAGGGCATAGTGAATGGCGCGGATCGACTCGGCATCGTCCACCTGCCCCCAGCCGGTGGGACCTTTGCTGCCATCTGCTTCCACCCACTCCCAGGGTCCACCCATTGCCCAGCACCCCATTCCCATGGCGCTCACTTCCAGATTACTGCGTCCCAAACGTCGCTTGAACATAGTGCCTCCAATTTTACGTGATATAGAAACACACCACCTTCGATTTGCAAAGTGTATGACTCCCGTTCCATTGTACGACTTTGATTCTGTGAAAAAAAGTATCTTTCATCCTATTGCAATTGCCCTCAAAACCTTATACAATTTAAATAGAAAATACTTGATCAGTGAGATCTGCCTGCAAAGAAGCAGGCAGATCTTTTATTTTCTCTGCGACTACCAAGCTAAGAATCGATATCCTCCACCGGCTCTATAATGACCACCGGAATATCCCGATCCGTTTTCGCCTGATATTTGTCGTACTGCGGAAAGATCTTGCTCATGATCTTCCACAAGCGCGGCTTCTCCTTTGGCGTAGCCGTACGGGCGCGTGCCGCGAACTTGTCCGCCTCCACTTGAATCTCAACGTTGGAGTCCTCTGTCAGGTTCAGATACCAGAGCGGATGTTTGGATGCTCCCCCGTTGGAGGCTACTACCAGGTAGCGATCCTTGTCCCGGCCGTAGATCAGCGCCGTCCGGCGGAGCTTGCCCGATTTACGTCCGCGCGTGGTTAGCAGCAGCGTAGGCATCCCTCGCCAGCGGTGACCTTTTTTGCCATCACTCTCCACATACTCCTGGATATGACTGTGCACCCAGCCCTTCGGGCTGTCGAAGACTTTCTTTTTAGGCGCCATGATCTATATCGATCACATAGGATGTAATTTCTTTTACGGCTGTACCTTTCGCTCCGCTGAACTCATACACATCGCAAAAAGCACGTATTTTCCCATCTTCCAATATCACTGTGCCGTCCACAGCCCCGGCCTTGCCATGCGTAGCAATATGACGAATGGTCAGCTCCAGCACTTTCTCATTTTTCATCTGCCCGAGGATCGCAGCAAAATTGTCTTTCCCTTCGATCAGCGTATCGCCGACTATATTCCAGCGGATATCGTCAGTCACATTGCCAAGAATGAATTTGGCATCCCGTTTGGCAAAGGCAGCGGTTAATTTTTCTATGAATACATTTTTAGGGGAGTTGCCGCAATCTGCACTAACAATAATCTTTGTCATACGTTCTACTCCTAAATTTTTTCTTCACAGGAATCATAACACGCCTGCGGGTCGTGTGAGCAACTCTTGAGCAGGTAAGACAGCCAGTTATATCTTAAGCAGATCGCGCTTCTCTGCCTGCATAGGGATCACAGAGCGATGCCAGTCGATCCTTAGTTGGACTTTATCCATGTGAACGGTCGTTTTGGACACAATCAGGCGCGCTCTAGGATGACTATAGGATGAGCGGAGGATGACTGACCCGGCTGCCGGGGTGGGAGTCACCGCGTTTTCACCTGTGGCAACCCCAGCATGGAACAGCCGGGGCAAGGTGCAGGCAGACAGTTTTTTAGCCCGGTGTCCGCAAATTTTCGGGATGCACATAGCTCACATATTGATCACGAATATGATCCCAGTTTGTGTCCACATCCAGAGATAATGTGGCTACTATCTCCAGGAAGATACAGTCTCCCTCACTCAGATGTGATACCGGTTTTGAGAAAAGCCTGGGGGCCTTCACCTTTTTCAGCAGCCAATCGTAATTCAACAATTCATTCTTCATCAATGCATTTATGTCGTTCAACAGCCGGTATTTGATCCCATCTACTCCACCGCGATAATCGGATATAACCTGAGCGAGTTCAAGTCGCCCAGCCCTTATGTCAAGCCAGGCTTTCCCGCCAGGGAAAAAATCCCCCTTCGCAAACTTGAACCTGGCACGTTCAGGGTCGATATATTCCCAGCGCCGTCTGCGCTCATTGTAAACTTCACAGATCCAATGAGGCGTAAGCTTCCCCGGCACGATATAGGAGGCATAACCACAGCGGGCTCGAACCGCCCTGCCCTTCAACCGCAGGATCGATGCAAAGAATACGGCATGATGGTCACAACTGAAAATTCCCCGTTGTGCTGGGGTCGATTGGAGATCCGGTGTATTGAGACTCAGAACTGCCTTCACCTGAGGGTTTGCCAAAACGTCGTCGACCGAACGATGATCTACCTGACTCCGCAAAGTTTTTCTGTAATTAAATCGAAGGCCGCTATTCTTCGCATCCATGGGATGGATCAATACCATTTTGATGAATTTGATGATCTCTTCATTGTCATCAGGTAAAGCCTGCAGGAGCTGGCAAAATTCCCTGGGGTTGGTGTATGGTCCTGGTGTCTGGTAGAAGCTGGTGGTTGGTTCCATAATTGTTTCCTCGATGCATGTTTTCGCCAGCGCGATTATATTCTATTCGCCCTGGGCAACCGGCAGCTCGACATAAGAAGCATGTGCCGCCTCGCGCAGGATCGAAACAAGCGGAGCCGGGTCCAGTTCCGGGGTGTGAAAACTGTCGGCGTCGGCGAAGGCAACTGTGATGCGCAGACGATGCCCGGTGTGGAAACGGTAGGCGGTCGGCAGCAGGTCGAAGACCAGCTCGATGGGTTCTCTCGGCGGGATCAACTGCACTTCGCTCTCGAAGTGGTTGTGCCAGGGCAGGCCCAGGTTATTAAACGGAGCCAGGCTCAGGCTGCGATGCGAAGCGCGTAAGTTCCCCTGACTGACGTACGTCGAATTCCCGTTCTCATCCACTTCTTCCAGATACATGACCAGGTCCAGGTCAGGGACGTCAGCGCTCAACCAAACGTGCGCGACCGGATGACCGACGATGTCCAGCGGCGCCTCCAGCGACGGCGTGGTATAGGTCAGGGATTTAGCATCGTTGGCACGCATATCCGGGTATTCGTGCGGCACAGCCAAACCCGTCCAGCGCGGCTGCTCTCCGCTCGTGGTGGTGTAATCCACTGTATACGTGTCAACGGCTGGGGACTGCGTGGGCGGCACGAGTTGCAAAGACCCATTGTTGACGGAAGCCTGCCCACTTTCCCCGGCGGGACCAAAATAGTAGCGTGTCGGCTGATGGGCTGCGATGGGCCAAACATCTGTGCTCTGCCAGGCATCGGCTTTATCCACCCCCTGCAGGTAATAGTGGATCGGCGCCTCGTCCATGATCCCGTTCTCGATGCCCTTGAGCCAGTAATCGAACCAGCGCTGGGCTTCGGCTCCAAAGTTGATATCGTCGCCGGGAGAATCGATGCCGCTGTGATCGGTCGGACGCACCATCAGACGTTTCGGGACCGTCAGATTGGCATAGGTCATGAAGTTGTCGCGCGCGTAGATGTCATACCAGCCATTGATCAGGTAGACGGCAGTCCCTGAACGGTTGATATCATCCAGAAGAGGATAGAGTGCTTGGCGCTCGACCCAGAAGTTCTGTCCATCAAGTGTCAGGACATCGCGATAGGGCATCTCTTCAATGCGGACCACCTTCTCCGCCAGTTCCACGCCGCCGCGTTCGAGGCGCGCCTGCGCCAACAGGGAACCATCCGTATCCTGATCGACCGGGGTCGCCAGTTTATCGAAGGTGAGATTCAACTGACTGTAGAGTTCTGCCATGGCTTTGTTGGGAACGCCGCCGGGGAACATCACGGCGCTGTAATTGTCCATCCAGGTGGTGGCAGGCAGGATCGCTTTCAGGTGCGGATTGCCGGTGCTGGCCGCCTGGAACTGGATCTGTGCCTGGATCGAATCGCCGAACATGCCGACGTTACCGTCGCTCCAGGCCTGTGCCGCGATCCAGTCGATGATCTGACTGGCTTCCTGTCCCACGACGGACGGGTCGTGAGCCAGCTTCCCAAAGGAAGCCCCCGTACCGGGCCGGTCGACCACAAGCACCGCGTATCCTGACCTGACCATATCATCCAGCCACTCCGCGCGGGAGAGGGCATCCATGCGTTTGCCATCCGCACCGCCCACGATCCAGGCCCTGAAGCGCAGCATCGGATCGTAATACCAGGGCATTCCCAGCCCGGCCAGATTGTTTTTGCCGTTTTCGTCAAAGACCGTCCAGGCCCGGCCATAGGGGGTGTACTTGAACAGGGTTGGCAGCGGCACATCAGCAGGCTCATTATCATTGACCGGCAGGAACAAGTCGTACGCCAGCTGCGTGCCATCCGGCAGGGTCAGGTAATCGGACGTGCGTTGGGCGCCGTCATAGACCATTTCGGAGTAGCCCTTATACTCGCCAAACCGCGAGATCTTCTCGGTCCGTGTTTGCCTGTTGAAAACGATCAGCAGCGCGATGGCTGTAATGACAGCCAAAGCAGCCAGGAGGGTCTTATGTATTCTTTTCATATAACGTTCCTTATTGTTTGAAAGCGGTGGTAGGGTTTCGCCCCGCAATGGAATGGAAACGCTGCAAGCTTCACTTCTTGCAGCGTTTATTAAACGGGCAAACGGCGTGATTTATTCGGTTCCATTCAATGGATGGCTCGAACTGCCTGATCGTTTTCCTGCCCCATCAGATACCTGTCACACTGCGAGCTGATTTTTTACTGTGACGGCTGCCCAACGATCAACTCTGTTTCTCCCTCGACCAGCCAACATCCATCCTGGCTGTATTTGGCAAAGATCTGCCTGGCTCTTGCTTCAAGTTTCTCAAAGAGCGGATGGTCTTCATCGGGCATAAACGAGGCAGTTGTCAATGCTCCGATGAATTCATCCCAACCCTGGTGGAATTGAAAGGGGAACGTTAATTTGCGAAAATTATCGTTTCCAAAGTAAAAGCAGATTGGTTTTTCCCTGGGTCGCTCAGTTACGACAGTAAAATTAGCACCGTATTCTTCCGTCATCAAGCTTCCAATCGCTTTGTCTTTTTCGTTGTTCATTTCATAATTTCTAAGCAGAGCCAGCCAGCCTTCCGCTTTTAGAATCCGCATCATCTCCCTCTTTGCCGGTTCAGGGTCAAACCAGTGGATCGCCTGAGCCACTGTGATGACATCCACACAGCTGTCTGACAAGGTTGTGTTTTCAGCAGAAGCATCAAGGACCAGAACTGACGGAGATGCCTCCATTCCTTTTGCAAGGATCTGCCTCAGTTCGGGATTGGGTTCGACTGCATAGATTTTTGCCACCTTATCGATGAAGTGCCTGGTTAATATCCCTGTTCCGGCTCCAATATCCGCCAGCCTCCATTTGATGGACATCCCTGTGATCCGGACAATTGCTTCGATCGCCTGAGAGGCATAATCCCAGCGGTATTTCGCGTATTTTTCGGCCTTTGTGGAATAGACGGTCTTTGTGTCCATCGTTTTGCTTCCATTTGCCTGCAGTCCTTATCCCTGGTCAACTCCCACTAACCGGGGTCAATCACTTACCTCCAACGTGATCAATACCTCCCAAAAAGCCGCCTGACAAGGTTCGGGGTCGGGACTCCGACCCATAAGAAAATAACCTAATCGATACAGGTCGTAACCAAAGAAACCCGTTTTATCAGATACGTCATAGTAGCTGAGCAACTCTTCATTGGCTTCGTCCTTAACAGTCACCAGATGGATCATTAGATGATCTGTACTCTCATCGTCTGTCTGGGTATTTGTCGACCAATCCTCAGGCAGGTCACGAATCAAATAAGGGAGCTTATCCACGATGTATATGGGATCCGACGCCAGGAGGATTGCCTGGCAATCAGGCAGGGTAAGATGAGTAAGCATGCCATGAACCAAAAAGTTGTCTGCAACCGGCTCTGCATGCCAGCTGTCTGCGGAATATTGCATTCCGAGCCAGTTTACTGTGGGTACAGTGGTAGGGGCAGAAGTCTCTGTGACAGGAACTGCGGTCGCAGCAACGGAAGCCGCCGGGACAGCGGGTCCGCAGCCAGCCAACAGCAGGCCAAACAGCAAAATGATAACGATCTGTTTTTGTAAATGATTCACGTTAATCTCCTATGGATTCCATAATAGTCTTAACATTCCGGGCTCAACGGTCAAAATCCTTGCGCAGACCAAATGCGGTGGTTTGATCCGGAAATAATTGAGGTCCGCTGACAATCCGGTAACCCTGCCGCTGCCAGAATCGGATCGCTTGTGGGTTATTCACCTGAACTCCCAATCGAATGGCCGTGATCTGCGGATCTTTCCTGATTTCAGCCTCGATCGCCTCGACGACAGCCTTCCCAATCCCCTGTTCCCGAAAAGGTGCAGCGATCATGAGAAGGGAAAGAAAGCCAACTTGAGGATCCCCTTCAAAATGGCTGGGAACATAATCAATCACCCCGATCATTTTTCCGCCGGTCGTGTAAATGCCACAGAAAACACCGCCTTCTGCGCGTGAAATTTCAATATCCTTGCGAACCATCTCCAGGGATGCGGTCGCCACCGGTCCCAATGCCAGGAAGTCCTCACATTGTCGATATACCTTCAGGACTGACTCTACTTCATCCTGAACGATGGGGCGTATTTCAAAGGCGTGCTCTCGAACTGCAATTTTAATCATCGAAGGCATCATCCTATTCCGTCCGGTTCGCCGCCCAACGGTTGCGTATGCTCGCACGAAAATCGCACGCCAGCAAGGGTGGTTGGCTGATTATCTGATGCCCTGCCGGTCAAGCCATTTGTGAATCGTCTCCGCCGTCTCCTGATATCCCTTCTCCATCATCAGATTGTGCCCCGCGCCCGGAACAGTAATATACTCGGCCTGATAGTATTCCGCGGAGCGGCGGGATTCCGGCTCAGAGATGAGCACATCGGCATCCCCCGCCAGCCACAGCAGTGGAATGGACGTCTGCTTCACCGGCGACCACCAAAGCGGATTGTACTGCCCTAACACCAAAAACGACTCCGGACCCAGGCGGGCATGCAGCTCCTCCGGCGCATAGAGCGCTCCGGGCCGGATGAACATTTCGGCGACGAGGGCCGGATTGCGGATCGTCGGAGTCGATGTCAACGTGCAGAGAGAAAGCAGCGCGCCCAACGGGTCACGCCACGTGGAGCGCAGAACCGAGGGCAGCATGTTGTGCGAAGTCCACGGTGCGACCAGCACCGCTGCCGGGAGAGCCTGCCCTGAGCTTGACGAAGGGTCGCTGCCGTATTTCAGATACCACTGCGTCAAGGCGCCACCCATGCTGTGTCCCATCAGGACAGGCCGCTGTGGAAGACGTTCGACCTCGGCTTTGAGGAATTCAAAATAGTAATTAAGCATTGCCCAACGGAGTGGGCGTTGCACAGGTGAGCCCCCGTGCCCCGGCAGACTGTACGCATGAGTTTCCCAGCCCCAGCTGGCAAATAATTCCTGCCAGTGCTGCCAGCACCATGCTGCGTGCCACATCCCATGCTGCATGAGGATGGGCGTTTCAAAGCGGCGGTGCCTAGGCGTATAAGTGACCCGTTCAATGCCGTTGGCGATGGAGTGTTGAATGGAGAATTCTTCTGTGTGCTGCATTGGCATCCTGAGCTTGTGTTGATCTATTCAGTGCTGCCTGAAGAGAATTGCAGGCTCGATCAGGCAGCCTCCCGGTGATTGTTTGATTTTATCGCGACTCCCTCCGTACGGCTTTGGTTGAGATACAGATCAGATACCGTGCGCCACACAGAAAATTGGGCGAGGTGAGCATGTGTATCGTTGAGTGCGTTCCGGACTGTACATCGAGATCATCTGTTAAGCCAGCCATGTAAATAAGAGTAGGCTGATTCCAATCCGGCATTTTGTAAGATGAGCTGTGCTTCCGGTGTCCAGCCCTGCCCATCAATCTGTATGGTTTTCTCGATATAAATGTTTGTGCCCTTGTTTTGCATTTCCGACACATTCGTATATGTTGTTAGAACAGTGATATGGTGTATAGACCCTGTCCAAATCAGCAGCCATTTTGGTGCAGTATCACAGACATTATTCGAGAGTGTCATAAATGCTGAACCATCATCGGGATATAAACAGGCGTGCTGCCCTTTCACTCGGCGAATCACATTTCCTTCAATCACTGTCTCAGGTTGTTGACCAAGTGTATATATGCCGCCTCCGTCACGGGCGCGTTGCATTACATCCGTAATTAGATTGTATGCCACCAGATTGTTACGGGCCGTTTGCGAAGCGGAGTTGGCAGACCAGCCCCATCCGAGCGATATTCCACTGTAAGGTGCATTTGATATTTCGTTATGGGTAAGATGCAGATGATCCACATAAAAAGCGATAATGGCGGGCGAGCCCCAGTATTCAACACCGACATTCGCAACCAGATTGTTAGTGATCAGATTATCATGCGCGGTGCTTTCAAGGAGCGGATCATCAATATAGGCATGCTGCCAATGTCCAACAATAATGGCCCCATCTGAAATATCATGAAAAAGGTTGCCCTGCACTGTAACATCATAAACATCGTTATTCAAATGTAATCCAGCTGCTCCCAGATGTTCAAAACGGCAACGCTCAAAACGAATGTTGCGCGCAAAATTAAGCTGGACATGGGCAGGCGTCATTTCCTGGCACTCATCACATATGCCAGGACTTGCCATCAAATCCTGGGCTTGAATTCCAAATGTGCCTCTTTCGCTTGCACGTGTCCAGCCAGCATACTCGAAAGACAAGCCCTCGAAGGCAAGATTGTGTACTTCCCGACCCACCCCGTCGCCCTTAATTTCAAGCAAAGTTTGAGTCTGTGGAATCACGACACCGGCAGTATTCATATCCTCGCCATCTCTTGGCATGTAGAAAAGCTCGTAGGTATCGGGATTGAAATACCACTCCCCCGGTTCATCCAATAACTCAAGAGCATTTTCCAAATAAAAAGGATTATCGTACGCTGGTATTACGTGGTGGAATGCGTTATCGTTCTGTCCCAGCGAAAGGGCATGGGAGTACCAGGGCTGCTTCAGCCAGATCGTTTGACGGTCAGCGTTCTTCTCCATGCCTTGCACAGGTAAGCGTATATCCCTCCAGCCGGAGACCCAGTGCAGTTCCAAATCCTGTGGGCGCGAAAGGTCGGGCATATTTGCCGACGAAATTACGATGCCATCTCTCGAACTGTCATTTCCGGCCGCCCAGCGAATTCCCTGCGTTGTCTCCCGAGAAGCTGCGCGTTGTGCACGTACGCCATTCACATACAGTTGACGGAAAATCCTGACATCTGCCAATACTGTTTTCCACAACTGACTGTCCGGAAGGCGCGCCCAGCCACTGACATTGATGCCACCTGAAAAAACGGGAGATTCATTCTCGGCCGCACGATAGATAATATCGAAACCATTCTGCCCGGAATCAGCAGCCGTGAATTCGATCGGCTTGCTAACCAAATACGTGCCACCGTGAATGTAAACCGCGATGGGCTGCTGCATTTTCAGGCTCGTTACCCGAATAACATCTCTGGCGCGTTCAATGGTCGCAAATGGTTTGTCGGCAGTGCCTGGCTCAGCATCATTCCCACCTACGGCAACATGGAATTCATACTGCACCATAGGAGTCGCGGTTGCCGTGGGCAGCGCTATGGCAGTCTGCGTTGATGCGGCGTCGGCGGTCTGTACGATCAGGGTATTGACTACCCAAGGGTCAATTGTAGAAACAGGCTGGGTAGTCAGTGAGGGGATACAGGCCATGACCAGCGCACCAACGGTAACACAGAACAACAATTTTGTTTTCCGCGTTGGCACAGACCCATACGATGCGAGTCGGAGTGACGAGAGAGCAAGGAACAGTGGTGTTTTTTTCAACGCGACCTCTTCAAACATCAGGACAGGCAACGAATGATTTTCAGGCTGCTCCCTGCAGGAATGCGCGTGCAACAGGAAGGGCTCACTGAGCCAGCCGCCTATAGGCTTTTGAACAGATTGATTTTTTGCAGCGCCTGCTCTATCGCAGTGTCAGGCCTGCTCTATCCATCGCGCTCGCTTTTCCTGCAAATCATTCCCCTTGTTTTGTGCAATGCTTTTTAGACTTTCGAGCTCCTTTATGGCTTGCGCCACCACATTTTTTGCCTTTTTCGTCTGCTCCAGAGATTCAGAGATCTTTGCCTGAACGACCCAATCAACGATCAAGCCATCGAAGAAAAAGTCGGCAAAGGATGCAAGTTCTCCAATATCAATCTGGAGCTCAACATTTTTCCGAACATCAGCCAGTTCTCTCTTGAATTGGCTGATCTCGACCTGAACATCATTGACGCCACTTCGGGCATCGTCAATTCTGGAATGTTTAATTGCCGTACTGATCAACCCACCGCCCATGATATCCCAGGTGCCCCAGTTTTCTGCACTTTCCAATGATTTGATTACCTGATCCAAACCGGAAACAACCTGATCTCCAGCCGTAATGGCTTCTGTCATTTCCTTTACTTCTACATCAAGGCTGGCTATTTGCTCCGAGAGAGCAATGAGTTCTTTCGCGACAGCCTGGTTTGATTGATGCAGAAGCTGTTCTTTTGCAGAAAGCAATAATTCATACTCAGATTCGATTCCTGTTAATTTATTGAATCGTTGCAGCAGACTGGCCTGGTCTTGTCGTAAAGCCTCTACATGATATTTCGTTTGTTGATACAGGAGTTGTACAGAAAGCAATTCCTGGCGTTCTTTTTCCAATTGTTGCTCACGACTGCCAAGAACCGAATAAAACAATGCGGTCAGGCTGGTACGTTCCAACTTTTCTACATCAACTTTTTCCTTAGCCAGTTGAGTGCCAAGCGATTCGAGCCGAGCAGATTTATCTCGTAACTCTGTTTCGACGGCGTGCAAATCCCGCTTAAGTTTTTCCTGGAGCCTTTTTTGTTCGGCAATTTTTGAAAGTCGTGCGCTAAGGTCTTGCAGCATGGTTTATTCCTGAGCGGTGCAACGGAAATTATATATTGAGCAACGATCTGCGGCTAGGCAGCAGCCCCTGGATGCATAAGCTCGAAAGCCGGGGTTTGCCACGTTACTTCAGCATTCAACAGATCACGTTTATAGTTCAGTACTTCCAACTTCTCAGGTATGACTTTGATGAGAATCAGGTACTTCCAGTCCGGAAAAGACTGGTCCCAATAGTCACGTTTCCGTTTCAGTTTCTCGTTCATTTCATCTACCAGAACAGCCTTACCCGTGAGCACCACGTATCCGGAGGCTTCATTGTGATCCGCATAGTACAGGCTCACCTGGGAATGATTTTGGATTTCCCGCACCTTACGGCACCGGCTGTTGGTGGCGATCCAGACCGTCATGTCCGCCTCTGGCGGGAACGGATTCATGGTCCGCGCGTGAGGCTGGCCCGATGAATCGATAGTGATGAGTGCGCAATACTTTTGCATGCTTATAATTTCCCGGGCGGCCGCGATCGCTGCGTCACGCTCTGCTGTAGTAGCCTTTTGCTCCGACTCAGTCAATTCTTCCATGATGAACTCCCTCCGACAATAGTGATTCCTCGAAGTATGATTTTGATATGAATGAAACAGGAAAGGATGGGGGACGTCCTTTATTCCTTCTGTACTTTTGCTGCTCTTGCCAAATTCTCCCTGACCCGGAACTTCACAATTCTGGTGATCAGGTCGAAAGGAACTGGCTTATCCAGCGGGAACTGCAAGGTGCCTTTCCCAGCCTGATAAGCCGATAGATCCTTTTTGAACTCTGCGATGCCAATGGGTGCAGGATAAAACCCGATATGTTTTTTGTAGGCTGCAAAGTAAACCAGAGAATGTCCTTTCAGGTTGAAGGTCGGCATTTTGTAACTGATTGTTTCTTCCGCGTCCGGTGCTGCTTTTCTGATCGTCATCCTGATCTTTTCGAGAATCTCCTGGACGTCATCCGGGAAGTCCGCAATATATTCGTCCATAGTTTTGGGCGCTGTTTGATTGGTTCTCATACCATCTCCTGCATACATCCTCTAAAAGATTCTGACCCTCAATCAGGGATTATACGGCATCCTGAGAACGGGGATAGCACCGCTCGCTGGAGCCGGTGTTAAATGGCATGCCATTTATCCGCCGATAGAAACCGCTGTGCCGTATACATGGCGATGGCAAAGCATAAGGTGATCAATCCGAAAACTCGAGGATCGTAGTACGAGCCGTTGATTGGGAAGAGCTGCCAAGACAGGTTGATCATCGTATGGAACAATGCCGCGGCAAATACACTCTTCCCGGAATGGATGTAGAGCCAGGTCATGACCATTCTTAATGATATCGTGTCCAAAGACCACCAGGCGATCCACTCCGCCGAACGATGAGCCTGGATAAGCGGTATGAAATGCCAAACCGCCCAAACCAATCCAAGGAATACGCCGACCCCAACAATCCCCCAGCGATGCTGAAGGGCTTCTGTGGCATAGCCGGACCAGCCGATTTCCTCCCCAAGTGCACCTATAAAGAAAAATGCAAACATTGGGAAAATGACAAGAGTTAACGGCGCGGGGTTGGGAAGCGGTTCATCAACAATACCGATCACCGCATAGGCCAAAACAGCAATCAGTGGATTTATGAGCAGGATAGCCAGAAACCAATTCCTGTTCTTTACGCGCTTGAAATCAATAGATCTCCGTAGAAGCTGGAAAGCACCCGGGAGACGATCATGTTTGTAAGCCAAAATAAAAGCCGCGACTGCTGGCGTGAATGCTCCCAGTGCACTAATGGGGAGACCGGGAAGTAATTCGATGGGACGTATTGTTTCCAAAACCCAGAATGGAATGGAGAGCACGAACACAAGCACAAAGAACATGAAATCGGACCGTTCATAGTGCTTTGACATAATTATCTTCCACATCTCCATTTCTACTTTCGTTAAGCAGGGAACTTAATTCTCCCAGGTGATATAGACTGTGCCGTAACAAGAATAGAACTACACCTACTTTAATTTTTCCTGCCCATTCAAACGACTTATTTTCAGAGTGAAAGTCCATTGCACACAGCCATTCCTCGGTTTTGTCCTTCAATTCCTGAATACCCCCCAGTATGTCATCCTGAGATGGAAGTTCTTCTTCGTTCACAGTTGCACAATCACTTTCAAAGGATTTTCCCGACGCAAAAATAATACTCGACGAGTCTTCAATATAGTATTTGACGGCTTTCAATATATGGAAGGCCAGGCGTACCGGAGTAATATTTCCGCGGCCTGTGTGGATCCATGCATCTTTGTCAAAATCCCTGACGATCCGCTCGAATACTCTCCAGGTATGTGCGTACTGCTTAATAAACTCGGTTTTCATTACTTTTCTCCAATGAGTTGTTCAATGTGATGGTCAGTTGCCTGATAGTTTAAGACATCAACCCCATCAGGGAGCGCAGATTGAGTCAGAATTCGTTATTGTTTCCATTTCCTGCCAGACTGCCGGATACCTTTGGCCGGAAGTTATTCTAACAAGTGCAGATGATGACGGCATATAAATATTCTCTTAAGAGTGAAATTTGTATATAAAAAGGGGAATTACTATAAAACTGCCAAATGGTTGGCATCCGCAGTATCAGGAACAGCTATGGATAATGTCACAGGATTACGAAGCACGATACAAGACACAGACCGATAAAAGACACCCCGTCAATGCAATAAGATTTTATCTGGGATCCTGGGCTTACAGGCGGGCAAACACATTTTGCCTGGCAGATCTACTCTTATAGGGATTCGGAAAATCGTTTTCCAATCTTGCAATATGTGTGCTCAATTGTGTGCGCAGGAATGAATGCGATTTTGCCAGCTCAGCGGTTGAGAAATTTAAAATCATAAACTCAAAGATGGCATTGGTTTCCGAATTTTCCAATTCGGTTGCCAGTTGATGAGCATCCTCCAATGTTTTGATAGTTGCCAGACTGTTTGGCGAGGCATTTTCCAGACATTGTCGCACTTTTCGGAGCATATCGCTATCGGCTTGTCCGGATAGACGATCTGCATCCACACCTGCTCTGATACGTTCCAGATATAAGGCATGTCCATTCTCTTCGTCAGCATAGTACTTCCAAAAGCTGGCAACTTCCGGATAACTGGCAAACATCTTTTCCAATTGCCGATACAAAGTTTCTGCGGCTCGTTCCAATGCAACTGCATACTCAAAAAGCTCTGCAACCATTTCTGTATTGCTCGACATGGCCATCTCCTGGTATTTGCTTTGATGCTTTGATATTATAACCAAACACTTGTTGAGTAGATTTCCCTTATTTAACAGACCAGCTATACATTGTCACCATCCATATGAGTAAGTTCGGCAATGTAAGGTAAGGTTCTGTAATAATTATCATAATCCAACCCGTACCCGACCACCCAGACATCAGGAATTTCAAAACCGATGTAATCAATTGGCATATCTACTTTAATATCCGCACGCTTTTTGCGTACCAGCACACAGGTACGCAGGGAGGCAGGCTCACGTTCCAGGAGCGTACGAGAAAGGTGATTAAGAGTATCACCACTATCGATAATATCTTCAACGATCAATACATGCTGATCTTTAATAAGTTCTCTCGAATCCATCAAGATGCGAACTTCCCCCATGGATTTGGTTTTCGTGTAACTCGTTAAAGCCATGAAATCGACCACATGCGTGGTCTGCAGCTGCCGCGTCAGATCTGCTATAAAGATAAATGCTCCCCGCAGAATTCCCAGAACCAATAGCTGGTCTACATTCTTGTAATCATCATCGATCTGCCGGGCCAGTTCACCTGTACGTCTGGCTATGTCTTCCGTTGAAATCAGGGTTTTGGAGTTACCAGGCAAAAGTTTATTCATAGTTGATCACCATTGGAAATTCAAGATAAGTACATCATCAGTATACATCAGTCCTATTCGGGACAGCCATGACATCGTACGAGGCAAGCATGGCTTTCTCAAAGTCCGAATGAGTATCCGTTTTGTCCGCTCATACCCTACGGGCACGATGTCTGCGCGAATTAGCGTTAATTTATGAGCAATTCGTGAAGATT
>Ga0105104_10001803_pt1 | contig 15951 bp, 13 predicted proteins | sample PPLLaktember2015_3_FD_87034 | JGI IMG/M metagenome (GOLD analysis project Ga0105104, IMG submission 87034) | Freshwater sediment microbial communities from Prairie Pothole Lake near Jamestown, North Dakota, USA - PPLs Lake P7 Core (6) Depth... | ecosystem: Environmental > Aquatic > Freshwater >... | reverse complement strand
GCCCAGGCGGGCATCAGCCTGACACTGCTGCTGGCGGCCGGGATCGTCGTGAAGAACGCGACGCGCGCCCAGTACGTGGAGAGCGGGTACGACCTTGCGCCGCTGGTGGACCTGGGCATCGAGCGACTGACTCCCGCGCGGGTCGAACAGTTCCTGCTCGATAGCCGTGTTGCGGCGGCCACGACGGTCTCGAACACGCCGCTCGCCGGACAGTCGCCCCGCGTCACCGTGAAGGTGGACGGACACTCGCACCGTCTCCGGCACACCATCGTCGATCACCGGTTCTTCGAGACGCTCCGGATTCCCATCCTCCGCGGACGGGCCCTCGACCAGGCTGACGGCGCAGACCGCGTGCGCCGCCTGGTCGTCAGCGCCTCGGCGGCCACGCTCCTCTGGTCCGGCCGGAATCCTCTGGGGCAGCAGGTGGATCTCGACCTGTCCGAGACGGAGACGCCGCGTTGGGAGCGGCACGAAGTCGTCGGCGTGGCCGCAGACGCGCTCACGGGGTTCTTCTTCGAGGGACGAGAGGTCCCGACGCTCTACCTCGCCGCCCCGGTTGCCTCGGCAACCACCCAGCAACTGGTGGCACGTATGCCTGGCGGACGCGCGACGGCCGCCGACCTCCGCGGGCTGTGCCTCGCGTACGACCCGAACACCCTCTGCCGGCCGATGCCGTTGCGGGCGTTGCTCGATCGCCAGCAGGTCCCCTTCACGGTCGCGGCCGAGATCGCCTCGTGTCTTGGCGGCGTCACGCTCGTGCTCGCCTGCATCGGACTCTACGGCCTGGTCAGCTTCTCGGTGGTGCGGCAGACACGCGACATCGGGATCCGAATGGCGCTGGGGGCCACGCAGCGGACCGTTCTCACCGGCGTCGTGCGCGCGGCGGGCTGGAGGATGGTCCACGGCGCCGCGTTCGGCCTTCCGGCCGCCGGCACACTGCTCGCCCTCCTCGAGTGGCAGGTGCCGATGATCGAGACCTTCGATCCCGGCGTGTTCGTGATGGTTCCGCTGTTGCTCCTCGCGGCCGGCTTGGCCACCGCGCTGATACCGGCACGCCGGGCGGCCCGCGTCGATCCCGTCGCCGCCCTGAGGCGCGACGGGTGACAATTCCAGTCCCGACCCCAATTCGCGGCTTACGGTTTCGTAAGACGAATCCGTCGCCGGGGAACTGGGGTCGGGACTGGTTTCTTCTCGGTTCCTCGGCCCGCCACCTCCGCTACCCCTCCGCCCGCCCGTCTTGACTTCCCCAGCCGCGCGCGGAGATAGTTCTCCAGCCCTTCAACGGAGGTTTTGATGCGCACATCTTCCCGGCTGCGCCTCCTGGCGCTCGTGACGTGCCTCGGCTGCGCTTCCTCGCTCGCCGCGGCGCCCCGCTTCGACAACGCCGAGTACGCGGCCAGGCGCGCCAACCTGATGGCGAAGATCCCCGACGGCGTCGCCATCATCTGGGGCGCGCAGGCGATCCCCAGTTACTACCGGTACGCCCAGAACAACGACTTCATGTACCTGACGGGCGCCGAGATCCCCGACGCGGTGCTCATCGTGGACGGGATGCTCAAGACCAGCACGCTGCTGTTCACCTCCACGGAGGCGGCGGCGCGCGCCGAGGGCATCAGCGCCGAACTGGTGAAGGACCCGAGAGGGTTCACCGGCATCGAGCGGGTGGCGCCAATCGAGAGCCTCGACGCGCTCCTCATCGGCATTGCCAACCGCTCGAAGGTGGTCTACACCCCGTTCCGGCCGGAGGAACTCTACCGGGAATCGAGCACGGAGAAGCTGGGAACGCTGCAGCGCAACATGACGCTGAACCCGTGGGACGGCCGCCTGACCCGGGAGCTCCAGTTCGTGAAGCTGTTCAGGGAGCGGTTCCCGCTGGTCGAACTCCGCGACTGCTCGGCCTTCATCTGGGAATTGCGGACGATCAAGTCGCCGGCGGAGATCGCGCTCTTGCGGCGGGCCGGGAAGATCGGGGCGGCGGCCCACACGGAGATGATCCAGGCGACCCGCCCCGGCATGTTCGAGTACGAGCTGTCGGCGGTGCTCAACTACGTGTCGGAGAAGCAGGGCGCGCAGGAAAGCGCGTACGGGGTCATCATTTCGTCCGGCGAGAACCACCCGTACGTTCACTACAACCGCCACGATCGCCAGCTCAAGGACGGCGACTTCATCGTCGTGGACGCTGGCCCCGACCTCGACTACTACGACATTGACATCACGACGTCGTTTCCCGCGAACGGCAAGTTCACGCCCCGGCAGCGGGAGGTCTACGAGGCCTCGCTCGCGGTGCACGAGGCGAACCTGCGGGTATACCGCCCGGGTCTGACCGCCGAGCAGTGTCGGAAGGAAGTCGAGGAGATCCTGACGAAGCGCGGGTTCGACCTCAACAAGGACTACTTCCGACGTATGCGCGGAGGCTTCGGGCACTACGTGGGCATGGCCACTCACGACGTGGGCGGCGGGCCTCAGGTGCTGAAGGTCGGGATGGTCTTCGCGAACGAGCCCTACATGTTCTGGCCCGGCGAGGACCTTGGCGTGCGCGTCGAGGACACCGTCGTGATCACCGAGACCGGCTGCGAGAACCTGACGCCCGGGATTCCGCGCACCGTGGCGGAGATCGAAGAGGCGATGCGCGCGAGAAAGCAGTAGCGAGCGGGGAGCCCAGGGAACCTCCTCGCCCAGGCCCTCATCCGGCGACTCCCTTCGCCCGCCTTCCGGGAACGTCACCGCTTCCGGAGGGCGGGCGCCACCACTCCGCGCCCAGTCTCCGCCTGAACTCCCGCCGGACCAGCGCCAGGATCATCACGGCTTGCAGGATCACCGAGGCAATCGACAGGTACCACACCCATTGCAGCTGGAACCCGGGTCGAGGCGCAAGCCCGAACGCCAGGACGGTCACGAGGACGATGCGCATGAAGGAGGTGACGAGCGAGGGCATGGTGTTGCCCATCGCCTGGAACATGCTCGAGGAGATGAAGACGACTCCCGACAGCACAAAGGTCAAGGACAGGATCCGGAGGTAGTCCGAACCAACGGCGATCACGGACGGGTCGGCAGAAAAGACGCGGATCATCGCGGCCGGCGTGAACTGCACCACCACCGTGAAGAGCAGCATCGCCCCGCCGGCCATCCCGAGCGCCGTGCGGTACGTCTCGAGGACGCGGTGCGGCTTGCCCGCCGCGAAGTTCTGGCCGGCCACGGGCGCGACGGCGAAGCTGAGTGCGACGACCGGCATGAAGAGCGCCTGGACCACCCGCTGGCCGATGCCGAAGCCCGCCTGGGCGGCTGACCCGAACGGCCGGATCACGTGGTAGACAACGAAGAGGTAGACGGCCATCAGCGCGAACTCGGCCCCCGCCGGCAAGCCGATCTTCAGCATGTTCGCCCAGAGCCCGACTCTCGGGGACCAGTCGCACCGCGTGATCTTCAGGTACGATCCTTCGGGCAGGAAGTAGAGGAGCAGCCAGGCGGTTCCGGCTACGACAGACACCAGGGTCGCCAGCGCGGCGCCCGCCACCCCCATTGGCCGGCCCGTCCCCCAACCGAAGATCAGGAACGGGGCGAGGATCATGTTGAGGATCACGCTCGCCGTCTGGACCACCATGCCAGGCTTGAAGTTCCCCGTGCCCCTGAGCGCGGCGCTCATCGCCACCATGCCGAACTGCCGCGCGAGCGCGGGGATGAAGTAGGCGAGGTAGTCGGCCGCCTGCGCGGCCGTGGCGGCATCCGCGCTCAGCGCGTTGATATACGTGTTCCGGGTGCTGAATGAGAAGGCGAAGAACACGACGGCGACCAGGATGGCCAGCACCTGGGCCTGCTTGAACACGAGCACTGCCTGGTCGCGGTCCTTGCGACCGGCCGCGTGGGAGACGAGCGTCGTGGTGCCGACGCCGAGCATCTGCGAGGCGGCAAGGACGACGAACATGATGTTGCCGGCGATGGCCACCGCCGCGACCGCTTCCTTTCCCAGCCTCCCGACCCAGTAGAGGTCGATCAGGAAGTAGAGAGTCTGGAAGACCATGGTGACCAGCATGAAGCTGGAGGTCTTGAGCAGGTGGCGAGACACCGCGCCCGTGGTGAGGTCCTGCATGCGGCTCCCGTCCGTGGGCTAGCCCTGTGCTAGAGCCCTGTCTTCGGCCTCGTAGTCGAACTGGTGCGGGCTGAAGCCGGCCGGCGGGTTCGCCCGCTCCCACTCGACCGTTCGCCGAACCGCTTCCTGGCGGCCCACCCTCTCGCGGAACCCCAACTCCTCGCGGATTCGCGCCGTGTCCGCGATCCAGTGCTGGGAGGTGTCACCGGGCGCCCGGAGGTGCACCGGAAGGCTCGCATCCGGCATGAGCCTGAAGTCGCCGTCCCAGCCCATCGCGCGCGCAGTCCCGACGGCCCACTCCAATTCCGTCAGCGTGTCGGCTTCACCCACATTGTAGATCCGCCCCTCCGCCCCCTCGCTCACGGCGGCCAGGGCGATCGCGCCGGCCACGTCCTCGACGTAGCCCTTTGTCGCGCGCCACCCTGCCATCGCGGTCGAGAAGGCGATCGCGCGGCGGCCGTCCATGATGCGCTTCACGATCGGCTGGAAACGGTGGAGCGGGTCGCCCGGCCCGTACACCATCGGCAGGCGCAGGACGATGCCGGGCAGATCCTGCTGGCCGAGGATCTCGCGCTCGACGGGGATCTTGTCGTACTCTTCGTCAAGCCATCCGAAGACCTGCTGCAGCATGGCCACCTGCGCGGGCGGGTACGTCTGCAGCCTCGTGCGCAGGGCCGAAGTGTCCTCTCGCAACGGCAGCGGCTCGGGCGGTCCCTCTTCGAGCCCGTGCGTGACGCCGCAAGCGCGGTAGACGTCCATGCTGCTCAGGGCCACCAGGCGCCGCGCGTGGCCCAGAAAGAGATCTACCAGTTCGCGGGCCTGTCGCCCGGAGCTGAGCACCACGTCGATGACGACTTCCGGGGCAAGGGCGCGAAGGGCATCGGACGACTCGCGCAGGCGACGGCGGTCGCCGACAACCTCGCCGGCGCCGGGAATGACCGCCGTCTGGCCGCGATGAAAGACAGTCACCTCGTGGTCGCGTCGGACCAACTCGTGCGTGACGCGGGACCCGATGAACCCCGTTCCGCCAATCACCAGGACGCGCATGACTCGAGTCTAGCGATTTCTCGTCCGTGGAGGAACCGGGGACCCTGGCATAGGATTGGTACCTGAGCGAGACTGGTACCTGAGCGATGATCGCCAGACGCTAGGAGACGCAACATGAATGCAGCGGGCGGCGCCGAGGCGGACGTGGCCGCAATCCGGAGGACCACAGCAGAACTCCTGGCTGCGGTGAATGCCTCTGACGTCACCCGAGTGTCGGCCGTGTGGGCGACCAACGGAATCCTCATGCCTCCCCATCGCCCGTTGGTGCAAGGGGGGGCCGCGATTCGAGAGTACTTTCGAAGCCTGTTCTTGCGCGGCAGGTTCCGGTTCCAGTTCACGTCCTCGAACATCGAAGTGGCAGGCGATGCGGCGTTTGAGCGGGTGAGCTATACCGTCACCGCGTGGCCGGCGAACGGTCTCGGCCCGGTCGAGGACGCAGGCAAGGGACTGCACGTCTACCGTCGGCAGCCAGATGGGGCCTGGAATCTCTATTGTGATATCTGGAACAGCGACCGACCCGAGGAGCGGCGGCCATGAAGGTCCGCAGCGGAGTCCATTGAGGAAGGAGAAGGCATGACCAACGACACGGTGCGGTTCGTCGTGGACTTCACAAGCTCGGGCGTTCGAGGGCACCGCGCAGGCGATGATCGCGGGGAGCCAAAAGGAGCCAGGTCCCCTGGCCTACGATTGGTACCTGAGCGATGACCGCAAGCGGTGTCGGCTCTCCGAGACTTTCGCAGATGCCAATGCCGTGCTCGCGCACTTCGTGACGGTGCCCGGCCCTGGGCGCGGCGGGTGGCTGGTTGGCGTGCAGCCTTTCGGAAGGCTGCACGCCAAGCCGTCTTGCTTGCCCTCGCGTTCACGGTCTCGACGGACACACGAGGCAATCAACGCTTGTCGAACACCATCACCTCGTTGATCGGCTGCCCCTTGGCATTGGTGCCCTTGGTCGTGATGGTCATGACCTTCCCGTCCGCTGAAATCGTGCGAGTGCCGGTGATGACCACCTTCCCGGCCCTCTTCTGCGTGAACGACACCGTGTGGTCATCGACTCGCTTGAGCGACAGGGTGTCGGCGTCCGGATTGCCGGTCTGTGGACGATCCTTGCCGTCGTAGTTGATCGTCCATTCCCCGGCAGTCGGCTTCCCGGAGGCGTCCACGCCTTTCGAGGACGCCTTGATGTCCTGCCCCGCCATGACGTAGATGCGCGTCTCGCTCTTCGGCGCCGGCCCGGGAGTGAACTGCGACTTCCCCACATTGAGCTCCCACGTACCGATCAACGGGTCAGTCGCCTGGCCCGCCGCCTGGAGCGCCGCGAGTCCGACGAGCGCAATGCCGAGAACCGTGGCACGGAGACACCTGCGGATGCACATCGCTGCCTCCTTTTTCAAGCGGGATTGCCTTCAGGGGATTGTGGCTGCGGCAACGCCAAACGTCAACCGCATTTGTCCGCCCGGCACGTCGAGGTGCCGCTGAAGGCGACCAACATCGCGCCGATCACCGGTCCCTACGATCGCACGTTCCCGCGCCCACTTCCTCTTCCTCGCAGAGGAATGACGGCGTCGCGGCGCCTGCGCTACTTCAGCGTGAAACTTGCCCCTTTCACGTCGCGCGAGTTGCCGCCGACGAACACCATGAACGCCCCCGGTTCGGCCTCCCAGCGACCCCTGGCGGTGTAGAACGCGAGGTCCGCGGGCGCGATCGTGAACGTCACGTCGCGCGCCTGCCCCGCCGCCAGTTCCACGCGCTCGAAGCCCTTGAGCTCCTTCACCGGACGCGTCATGGAGCCGACCATGTCGCGCACGTACAACTGTGCGATCTCGGCGCCCGCGCGGCTCCCGGTGTTGGTGACCGTGACGGTGACACGCAGCTGGCCGTCACGGCCGATCTCCGGTGCGCTGAGCTTCGGCTCGGAATACGTGAAGGTCGCATAACTGAGGCCGAACCCGAACGGGTAGAGGGGGTCGTTCGGGACGTCGGTGTAGTGCGACCACGTCACACCGGCCTCGGGGCCCGGGCGCCCCGTGTTCTTGTGGCCGTAGTAGAGCGGCTGCTGCCCGACGCTGCGCGGGAACGACACCGGGAGTTTCCCGCTCGGGTTGTAGTCGCCGAAGAGCACGTCGGCAATCGCGTGCCCGGACTGCGAACCGAGCAGCCAGGCTTCGACCAGGGCCGGGACCGCGTCGGCCACGTGGCCGATCGTCACCGGCCGCCCGCCCATCAGCACGACAACGACCCTCGTGTTTGCGTCGACGACGGCGCGCAACAGGTCGTCCTGCAGGCCCTTGAGGCCGATGTCGGCCTGGCTCCGGCCCTCACCCGACTGGAACGCGTCCTCGCCGATCGCCAGCAGCACGACGTCGGCCGCCCGCGCGGCCGCCACCGCGGCGGGGAAGCCCGATCGGTCGGTCGTGTTGTACACCGTGGGCGCCATGAAGTTGCGCGGGCCGGTGACGAGCTTCGTCCCCTCGGCGTAGAGGACCTCGGTGCCCGGCGACACCGCCGCCTTCACGCCCTCGAGCAACGAGACCGCGGAGTTGGCCGCTCCCTGGCCGCGCCAGTTGCCGAGGGGCGCGTCCTTGTCGTTGGCCAGCGGGCCGATCACCGCTATGGAGCGGACGGTCCTGTCGAGCGGCAGCAGGCCGTCGTTCTTCAACAGCACGATCGACTTGCGCGCGACGTCGCGCGCGGCGGCGAGATTGGCCGGTGTCAGCGTCGCCGCCTTCTCGCGCTCGGCGTCGGAGTACCGGTAAGGGTCGTCGAAGAGGCCCAGCGCGAACTTCACCCGCAGCACACGCCGCACGGCGTCGTCCACGAGCTTCACGTCCACCTGGCCCGACTTCACGAGGCCGGCCAGGTGGCCGACGTAGGCGCGCGATTCCATGTCCATGTCGCTGCCAGCCGTGATCGCCTGCCGGGCGGCGTCGGCGAGGTTCGCGGAGAAGCCGTGTGGGATCATCTCGCCGATCGAGCCCCAGTCGGAGACGACGAAGCCCTGGAACCCCCATTCGCCCTTGAGGATGTCGCGCTGCAGGCGCGCGTTCCCGGTGGCCGGGATGCCGTCGATCTCGTTGAACGAGTTCATGAACGTCGCGGCGCCGGCGTCGGCCGCGGCCTTGAACGGGGGCAGGACGACGTTGCGCAGCGTGCCCTCGGAGATGTCCACGGTGTTGTAGTCGCGGCCCCCTTCGGCGAAGCCGTAGGCGGCGTAGTGCTTCACGCACGCCGCGATCGTGTCGAGCGCCGCGAGGTCGCGCCCCTGGAACCCGCGCACGCGGGCCGCTGCCATCCGGGCGCCGAGGAAGGGGTCCTCGCCCGACCCTTCCATGATCCGGCCCCAGCGCGCGTCGCGCGCGATGTCGACCATCGGCCCGAACGTCCAGTGCAGGCCCGCGGCAGCCGCCTCGGTGGCCGCCACCCGCGCCGACCGCTCGACCGCCCCCGGGTCCCAGCTCGCCGCCTCGGCGAGCGGGATCGGGAAGATCGTCCTGTAGCCGTGGATCACGTCGTAGCCGAAGATGAGCGGGATCTTCATTCGGCTGTTCTCGACCGCGAGCTGCTGCGCCTTTCGCGTCGCGTCGGCGCCGGTGACGTTGAGCATCGAGCCGACCGCGCCCGCGCGAATCTGATCCCAGGCCGCCTTCTGCGCCCCCTGGCTGGGCGGCGGGCCCGTCACATCGAATGGGCTGCTGTACTGATTGAGCTGCCCGACCTTGTCCTCGAGCGTCATCTGCGCAAGGAGCGCGTCGATCTTCCTTTCGGTGGCCGGGTTCAGGAGTGTCTGCGCGCTCGATTCGCGCGGAGCGACCGCGAGGACGAGCACGCTCGCAACGAGGAGTCCGTTCCTGATTTGCATGATTGCCTCCGGAGTAGCAGGAGCGCGCACGAGAGAGCAGCATTCTAATCCGGTAGGCGTGGGGCCCTCGCACAGACGTCGCACACGAAACGACGTCTGCACGTCCGGCTGGGGAGGTCAACCGGGAGCCTACAGCACGCGCGACAGCAGCTCGCCCGCCACGTAGCCGGCCGCCGCGACACCAAAGCCGACGAGGAACATGTCGCGGCCGCTCGCCCAGATCCCGCGGCCGGTGAAGAAGCTCCGCGCGGCGCCGACCGCGAAGTGCGCCAGCATGCTGGTCGCCAGCGACACCCACAGGGCGAGGCCGGACGACATCACAAGGAAGGGGAAGATCGGGATGAAGGCGCCGATCGCGGTCGCTGCGCCCGTCACCACGCCATCGCCGAGGGGCGAGAGGTCCGGGGAGCCAATCCGTAGTTCCTCCCGGACCTGGGCCTCCAGCGCCTGCCGGGGATTCTGCATCATCGCCCGTGCAGTCTCCCGCGCCTGCTCGGGCGACAGGCCCTTCGCCTCGTAGATCAGCGCCAGTTCCTGTTCCTCGAGATCGGGCATGAGCTGCAGCTCGTGTCGCTCCATTTCGATTTCGTGCGCGTGGACCTCCGCCTCGCTCTTCGCGGCGAGATACCCGCTCGAACCCATGGAAAGCGCGTCGGCCAGCGCGCCGGCCACCCCCGCCACGATGACGATGTGAGGGGCCACGCTGGCACCGACGACGCCGGCCACGAGGCCGAAGTTCGCGGTGAGGCCGTCGTTGAAGCCATAGACGACGCTGCGGACATAGCCGCCGGACCCGCTGGCGTGCCATGGCTCCGCCTGGCGTCCCAGCACGGCCGCCAGCTCCTGCGCGTGGGCCGCCGATTCGGCGGCGATGCTGACCGCGGCCTGCCGGAGGGGCACCCGGTCGCCCGAGCCCTGCGCGAGAGCGAGGTAGGCCTGGACCTCGCGGCCTTCCTCGGCGAGCACCAGCGGCAGGATGATCGACGGTCCGAACCGACGCGCCAGGAAGGCCAGGAGGCGCGTGCGGCCGGACGGCTTGTGGCTTGGCACGTTCAGGCGGTTCTCGAGGAAGATCTGCTCCCAGCGCTTGACATGGCGATCCTCGACGGCCGCCAGCCGCAGGAAGAGCCCGCGCCGATCGGTGTCGGTCTCGGCGCCGGCCAGCGCGCGGTACAGAAACGCGGCGTCCTGTTCGTCGCGATAGTGATCGACCCAGGTCTCCGACATCGTCACCTCGTGCTGCGTCGCTGGCAGGCGTGGCCTGGCGACGGCTTCATGGCAATCCTGGGCGGCAGTGTCGATGTTGCCAGATTAGCAGTATCGGTGGCCGCCGCTCCGCCGCGCTGCCGGCACACCGCGCCGCACCGGGCCAGAAGTCGAGATCGTGGGTGAAGAGAACGTGGCCGTGGTCGCGGGCCCAGTCTAGAACCGCCCGGGGTGCAACGCGTGGTTAGCCGGCCGGCGGGTCGCGTTACTACCGCAAGGGCACTACCCACTCGGTCAGGAACCAAATCAGGACACCGATGACGATCACAGCACACCAGTATAGGAGCTGGTCGCGGCGTTCCCGCGGTGTGACCGTTCGCGTTGCGTCGACAATCCGATCGAAGAGCATGAACAGCGCGGCCGAAGTCATCAGGGCGCCAGTGCCGGCACACACGAAGCCGAAAGTGGTCCGACCCTGAAGTCCAATGACCGTGAACATTGGTCCAAAGCTCGCGCATGCGGGAAAGAGCACTCTCTGGATCATTGGCATCGGTTCTTCGCACCGTCCTTTCCCGTCCGGTCCTTTTCCGTCCGGCTAACGCGAGCGTTCACCCGCCAGCGCTCGCGAACTCACCAGTTGGTCTTCCGTTTCATTCGACCCAAGGTTCGGCGGTGGCGGCGGCGCGTAGCGCGGTCATCATGATCTTCATCGCGTCGTACTGCCGAACGTCATACGATGACCGTCTGGTGTTTGTAGGGCGAACTCCCGCATTCCCCACGGCTTCGTCTCTGGCGGGGTCCGAATCACTGCCCCGCGTGAAACGAACTCGGCGTAGAGCCCGTCGATGTCATCCACGTTGACGTACGCCACGTACGAATGGTCGCCCAGCTCGGTCGCCGGCACGGCGTCCGTGCACTCGCCCAGGCCAACGCGGACGTTGTCCCGAGAGAGCCAGCTCCAGCCGTCCGACTCGTCCCCGAAGTCTCGGCGGAAGCCCAGGGCATTCACGTAGAAGTCGGTGGCAATGCGAAGACTTCGAACCGCCAGAATGAGCCGAGCTCCCTCGAGTCGAGCCATTTCCCCGCCCTCCATCGACTTGTTCGTGTCCGCCTAAGGTACGCGCTGAGCCGCAGCGCGACGACACGATACACCTGGTCGCGCTGTCGGCTCCAGCGCGGGTTAGGCCGCCCGCGCGCCGACCCTACGGCTTCAGCGACCCTGCGAGAAATGTCAATACGCGGTCAAACGTCGCGGCAATCACTGGATCCCCCATTGCTCGGTCGAAGCCATGTCCTCGGCCAGGCATCGCAATTAGTTCATGCTGAATGCCATGGCGCTCCAACTCATTGGCCATGAGTACGGATTGCTCAAACGGAACGTCCGTGTCGTTGTCCCCGTGAAGAAGCAAGGTGGGCGGGTAATCCTTGGTAACGTTGCGAAGGGGACAAAACCGATCAAATTCCCTTGGTTCCCTGTCCGGATCATGCCCGACCAATTCCATGGGCCAACGTCCCTGTTGACGAGTGAAAAGATAGAACGGCCAGCGGTTCATGCCAGGATCCTCAGCCATGACGCGAGTACCAACCGCCCGATAGGCCTCCTCCTTCGACACGGAAGGCTGCCGATGGTGAAACGGATCAGGTCGGCTGTACCACGCTCCCGTGATATCGCCGTAACCGTAAAAAGACACGACGGCCTTCGGAGGCGGCGCGAGCACGAATCCGGCAATCAGCGCAAGATATCCACCGGCCGAAGGCCCGACGACGGCGACACGATTCGGGTCAATCCGGAACAGCTTCGGTCCGTCCGTGCGCACCCATCGATGGGCATCTTCAAGGTCTTCGATGATCTGCGGCAGTTTGGCCTGAGGTGCCAGCCGGTAATCGATTGCAATGATCGTATAGCCCGCGCTGAGATACTTGTCGGCCTGGACTTGATCCAACCCCTCGCGGTTCCCCATGATCAGCGCTCCTCCATGGATCCACAGGAGGGCCGGCCTTACGATGTCGTCAGGCGTTCGGTACACGTCGGCGCGAAGGCGAAGATCTCCAATCGTCTTGTAGACGTAGGTATGTCTGACCGCCTCCCGGCAGGCCAGATTCTGAACGCTGGCGATAGAGAGTGCCGCGAGAAGCGCCGTACGGCACTGAAATGTGCAGCGGTTCACGGTTTATTCATTTGAACACCCAGAGGGGTGCCACCGGGGGAACGGCCTCGTGAGGCACGGCGCTCCGCGCGCGTCAAGGCCCTGCGGCGGCCTTCGCGGTGTGCTCCGCGCAGCCTTGTTAGCCGGCCGTGTGTGATGCTCGCACGCCGCCATAATCCTGCCTTCGGGACCGAAGTGCGGCTCGGCTGCCGGTCACCTGCCCGGCGTTGACGATCCAGGGCGTGCCGAACTGATCGATCAACATGCCAAACCCTTTCGCCCAGAACGTCGGTTGGAACGCCATCTGCACCCTACCATTCTGCGCGAGCGTGCTGAATACGCGTTCGCCCTCGGCGACGTCGTCGAAGTGCGTGGCCACACAGAATCCAGCGGGCTTCGCGAATTGTCCCGGAGGCGCGTCGGCGCCTTGGAGCACCTGATCGCCGATCTGCAGCGTCACGTGCATCACGCGGCCGTGTGCTTCAGCCGGCACGTTCGATGCCATCGGCGATTCGCCAATCGTCTGTATGAACGAGATTCTCCCACCCAAGGCCTTCTCATAGAACTCGAACGCCTCGCGGCATTGGCCGTCGAAGGCCAGGTACGGATTGAGTTTCATCGACCTGCTCCTCAGTCACACAGGAACGCGCAGCTCACTCAGTTCTGTCGGCCCGCCGGTCAACTCCGTTGATGTCCGGACGGCGCCGATTCTGCCATGCTTTCCAAGAAAGCGGTCACGGTTCATTGCGACCCGGCTAACGGCGACGTTCACCCGCGCCGGCTCATGATCGCGCCGGCGTCGGGTGCAACGCAGTGTTAGCCGGGTCGTCCTCTCACTTCGAGTCCAACGTCTCGACACGGTCAACGCACGCACCCGTTGCCCGCCGGCAAGCCTTGAACCGAACCGAGGAGGCGTCCGGCGACAGGACGAGTGCCGAGACGACCTGACTTGGCGGATACCCATCCTGAGGGACGAGCCATCGGTCCACGCGTATCTCTTTCGTCGTGGCGTCAACGAGAATCAGCCGCGCGTCCTGAACCAAGAACGCCACTGAGCGACTGTCTCCGGCCCATTCGATAACGTGGCACCAGTCCTGGTCTGCGGACAGCTTCCGGATCTGCTCGGCATCGCTGCCATTGCCCGTTCCCAGCCAAAGGCTCTGCTCGGGCGGGTCGGGGGACGGATGGTTTCGCACGAGTGCACGATAGTGACCGTCTGGGGATTGACGGGATGTGGCAACGCGGGGGAGCCCAAGCTGTTGCTTCGAACACGCTGCCTGCAAGCAGAGGACTCTTAGAAGGCCAGCGAGCACCGCCGTCGTTATGGCACGTTGTCCAGGTGCCGTCATCTGTCGTTGATCTCCGGCTAACGGTCGCGCCACCCGCATCGCGGCTGATCCTCAGCAACTCGGCGTGCCGTGCATCCGGGGTCTCCGGATCCCCGTCGCCACGGTCGTCGGTATAGTCGCCGACGGCATGACGGCCCAGGAGATTCTGAGTGCGTTCCCCGACCTCCAGGACGAGGACATCAGAGAAGCACTCTGCTTCGCCGTGGCGCCGTTCGCCAGCGTGATCTTCGCCTGCCGTGCGACCAATGACGCTCCTCGTCCATAGCGCTCCTGGCCCAGGAACGAAGGCGTATTCGGCGTCCCCCGGTCGGAGGCCAGCGGGGCAACAGATGCCCTCCGGCTGTCACGTCGTCGACAGTGTTCATCTCCCTCTTCGATCTTCACCCTTGTGGAAAGAACCAGTGAACGTAGCCACACTCGCTGCAGATGACGCAGATACAGCTTGGCGACGCCCACTCGAGGTTGAAGAACGTCGCAACGCCCGCATGGAGTTGCGCTCGCCTTTGCCAGAACGTGTCGTTACGGCACACTTGACAGCGGAAAGGCGTGCCCAGCACTTCCACCGTCTCCGGATTGGTCTGGCCGAATAATCCCATTTCGTTGCGTCTCCGTGTCCGGCTAACGTGCGAAATGAGCCGCGCGCCGCGGCGACATGATCGCTCGGACCGTGACGAGCGTCGGCTCCATTTCGGTGTTAGCCCGCCGGCGTGCCGCCGAAACAGACGATATAGCCGTCAGGGTCTTCAATATAGAAATCCTTCGTGCCCCAAGGCGTCGCCTCGAGTGGCTTGAGGATCTTGGCGCCGTTGGCGACGCACTGTTCGTAGAATGCCTCGATGCCCTCGACACCCGCCGAAGCATCGAGGTGCTCGTTTTCCCGGCGATGCTGGCGCTCGGCCGGATTCTTGGGCGCTTCCTTCAGATGCAATTCCAATCCATCCACGCACCCGATAGCGTAGAACCCGCCCCACGGCTCGCCAAACTTGAAACCCAGCCTCTGGTAGTACGCGATGGATCGCTCAAGGTCGTCGACGAGGAACTGCGGAGCGAGCGAAGTGACACGCGGCTTGGTTTGGTTCGTCATTGCTGTTAGCCAGCGATCGTCGAATCTGCGGCCACGACCTCACGACGTGAGTTGAGTCGCGTGAGACGCTACAACCTGCCAATGGCCTGCGCGGCGGATGAACACGTCCGTGAACCGAAGCGTCACCGTTGTCGGCTTTGCACCGCCGCTCGACGCAACAGTCCGGCCGGTGACCACAGCCGCCTCGCCGAACACGCGGACCACGACTTCGTGGATCTTCACGCGCTCGGCACCATCCCTCGAAGCTTTGCACATCTCAAGGCATGGGTCTTTCAAATCACGTTTCCCGTGATGTGGATCACCGACCATTCGTCCGCCAGCATTGCACCCCAGGCCGAGCAGTCGCCCTTCTGCCAAGTCGCAGCCAACCAGCCCCCTTCCGGGCAGATCATGCTGGTTGGCATTCCCGCCTGCAACCAGGTTCGAGGAGGCCGGAATCCCGATCACCTACATGAGCAAGCTGCTCGGCCACACGAACCTCACGACCACCAGCCGGTACCTCAACATCCACCGCCGCGAGCTGCACCGCATTGATGCAGCGATTCGAGGAAGCGCGAGGCACGGCCAAGCCCGCCGTTGCACAACGGTTGCACACGGACAGCTCTCGCTCACTAGCCGTTGTGTCGAGCACTGACACGACGCCCACATCTTAGAGAGTTAGGTGTTGGTGCGGAAGCGGGGATTTGAACCCCGATGGGCTTGCGCCCACTAGCTCCTGAGGCGAGAAGAAGGTGACGCCGGGAAGCCCCGCGTGGGGTTTCCCGGCGTCTTTTGTGAAGTCTGGGACACGGGACACCACGAAAACCCGCCCTGCCGCGCTCGCCGTTACACAATCGTTGCACCCGACAAGCGGCTTGCGTCGTCCGGCTAGCGGGGGCCTGACGGAATCCTCCTGTTTCCTTCAACAAACCAGCGCGCGGGCCCGCCCAGGTAGCCCCACCAGGCTAGCGAATCGCATGTTTCTCTTCGAGAACTGTCCTGAAGCCCATTGTGCAAAGACAGGAAGAACGTCGGGGACAGCCCGGTTCGTCGGCTAGTAGGTGTTGAACCGCCACTCACTTGTCGGCGGCCGCACACCGAACTGTAACGCACTGCGAGAGCCGTCAGGCCTTGGAACTCGGGCTCGTCGCCATTGGCGCGGTCGCTGGCCCACTCCAGAACAACCCGGTCCTTCG
>Ga0105104_10001802_pt1 | contig 15956 bp, 15 predicted proteins | sample PPLLaktember2015_3_FD_87034 | JGI IMG/M metagenome (GOLD analysis project Ga0105104, IMG submission 87034) | Freshwater sediment microbial communities from Prairie Pothole Lake near Jamestown, North Dakota, USA - PPLs Lake P7 Core (6) Depth... | ecosystem: Environmental > Aquatic > Freshwater >... | reverse complement strand
TCGCTCTCGCTATGATCCCGGTATGCCCTACGATGCGGTCTCCCACCGGCATCAGGATTTTTTAAGGGAAGCCGAACAGTCTCGCACGGCCGATGAATACGCTCTGCTGCAAAGGGAGCAGCGATTAGGAGGTCAAATGGCAGTCGTAAGCCTTTATCCAACAGCCCGGCTCAGAACGGGCGGAACATTCCTGGTGTTGTTTGTTTTGGAAGCCTTGGCCTTTGCCATCCTTCCGCTGTCAGGGCGTTCGGAATGGATGCCTACGCTGATCTACGTCCATGCCGCGATCATCGCCGCCCTTCCGATTGGTTTCCGGATCTTTTATGGGACCGGAAGGACAAAAGATTACTGGCCTGTGATCTATGCCCTTTTTGCGGCGGGGATGGGGATCCTGGTGAGCTCGCTCTGGCACATGGATCTGACCAGGCTGTTCGGGTTCGCAGCAGATAGTCCTCAGGGAATTTCCCTGGCTATCTTCTTCCAGAGCCTCCTGCGGGTAACGGTTGTCCTGATCTTGATGGCCGTTGGCCGGGTTGGCTGGCACTCGATCTATCTCCAGAAAGGGAACCTCCGCCTGGGCCTTGCGGTTGGCCTCCCGGCTTTTCTCGTCCTGGCCGCCGTCGCTTTCCTCCCGCTGGCCAACCAGGCCGGCATGGCAGACAGGCTGGTGAAGCTGCTGCCCTGGATCCTGCTCTTTGTGCTGTCCAATGGGTTCGCTGAAGAGCTGCTTTTTCGAGGCCTGCTCCTCAAGAGGGTCGAACCGTTCCTGGGGAAAAGCCTATCCAACCTCCTGACGGCCATCGTTTTTACTCTTCTTCATTTCCCGGTGACCTATGTCCCCGATCGGATCCCATTCCTGGTAGGAACCTTCCTCCTGGCGCTCATCTGGGGAGCCCTGATGCAGAAAACGGACAGCCTGTGGGGATCGGCGCTGTTTCACGCCGGAGCGGACTGCCTCATCATCTTCGGGGTATTTGCCAGCCTTTAGGACAGGTTGACGATATGGTCTCAAAGGACCGACAATTATGAACGATGTCGTACAGGTCCAGAATCTCTGTAAGTCGTACAGAAGCCTGGCTGCCGTGGACGATATCTCCTTCCATGTGTACGAAGGGGAGATCTTTGGCATGGTGGGTCCCAATGGAGCTGGGAAGACGACCACCATCGAGTGCATTGAAGGACTGCGGCGGCCCGATGCAGGCCAGGTCCGCCTCCTCGAGAAGGATCCCTGGCAAAACCGCCGGGAGATCGCCGGGCAGGTGGGCATCCAGCTCCAGGAATCCAGCCTTCCATCCCGCCTGCGCGTCCGCGAGGCACTGGCCCTGTTCGCCTCGTTCTACAAACGCCGGGCGAATACCGGGGAACTGATCGACCGGTTGGGATTATCCGATAAGCGTTCCGCGGCTTTTCAGAACCTCTCCGGAGGTCAGAAACAGCGCCTGTTCATCGCCCTGGCCCTGGTCAACCGTCCCAGGGTGGTTTTCTTCGATGAGCTGACCACCGGGCTGGATCCCCAGGCCCGTCATTCGATGTGGGACCTGGTCAGGCAGATCCGGGAGGATGGCTGTACCGTCTTCCTCACCACCCATTTCATGGAGGAAGCCGAACGCCTGTGCGACCGGGTAGCGATAATGGACCACGGGCGGATCATTGCCCTGGATACCCCCGAGGCCCTGGTACAGGCGCTGGGCGCACAAAAGCGGCTGGTCTTTACCCTGCCGGAGGGACAGGCTGTGCCGGACCTGGCAGGCATGCCTCAGGTCGATCGCACGGAATCATCAGGCTCGCGCCTGGTGGTGTATGGACATGGCGAGCGTTTTACCAGCGCGGTGGTCTACGCTCTGGAGGAAGCCGGCACGCCGTTCCTGGATCTGCGCACCGAGCAGCCCAATCTGGAGGACGTTTTCCTCTCGTTAACCGGTCGAGAGATGCGGGAGTGACACCATGAGAGGCTTTCATACCCTTACCCTGACCAATTTTCGCCTTTACCTGCGCGAGCCAATCGCAACCTTCTTTACGCTGGCTTTCCCACCTTTGATGGTTCTGCTGTTCGGAGCGATGTACGGCAACCAGCCGAACGAGCTCTTTAACGGTTATGGCTCGATGGACATCTCGATGCCGGGCTATACCGCCATGATCCTGGGCACCGTCGGCTTCCTGGGTGTACCCATTACGCTGAGTGGATACCGTGAGACCGGGGTGCTGCGCCGGTTCCGAGCCACACCTTCGCAACCTTTACCATACATCCTGGCCGATGTCACCGCGAACTTGGTCATGACATTGGTGGGGATGTCCGGCCTGGTCCTGGTCGGCGGACTGCTGTACCACGTACGTTTTGAAGGGCAGGCGTTGAGCGTGATCCTGGCGGTCATTTTGGGTGGGCTGACGATGTTCTCCATCGGTTACATGATTGCCGGCGTGGCGCCTGGGGCGCGTGCGGCCCAGGTCATCGGGATGGTGATCTTTTACCCGATGATGTTCCTCTCCGGTGCCACCATCCCTCTGGAGGTGCTACCAGAAGGCATCCGCCGGGCGGCGGACTTCCTACCGCTCACGTACGTTGTGCGGCTGCTGCGTGGGCTGTGGTTTGGGGAGACCTGGGGAGATCATCTCACCGAGGTGGCAATCCTGGGGGCGGTGCTGGTGGTGTGCACAGCCGTTGCAGCGCGTTTCTTCCGCTGGGAATGAGGCATGACCCGCCTGGAGCAGCAGCTCAAACCGGAACCCGTCTTTGGACCGTGATTGGAACAGCATAGCTGAAATCTGGGGTTCAGTTCAATTCGCCAGGAAATCCTTCAATCTATTGCACTCGAGCTGCCTTTGGCGTATCATCCTACATGAGAACGATAGGGCCGCCATGCGAAGGACTGATCATCATGAGACAGCTCGGCACGCCTTTCCGACGCATCTCCCATTCTCCTGTTGACAAACGACTTTTCGCCCGATACGCCATCCGCGAGACGATGGGCATCATCGTCATGGGCGCAGCCCTGTTCGGATCGGCAGGTAAGCTTGCCTGGTGGCCTGCCTGGGCATTGATCGGGGTCATGTCGGCCTGGATCGCAGCCACAGCCCTCATCATCCTGCAGGTCAACCCGGATTTGCTGGCCGAGCGCCTGGGGCCGCGCAAGGGGGCTAAGGGATGGGACACGGCGATCATGAGCCTCCTTGGCCTTTTGCAGCTGGCCCGGTACATCATCGCCGGCCTGGACCAGCGCAATGGCTGGACAGGCAGCTTTCCTCTGGTCGCCCAAATATCTGCCCTGATCGTGTGTGGGCTGGGGTACGCGCTGGTCGTCTGGGCGACCGCCTCCAATGCCTTTTTCTCCCAAATCGTTCGCATCCAGTCCGAGCGCGGCCACAAGGTCGTGACCGGCGGCCCATACCGCGCCCTGCGCCATCCAGCTTACCTGGGTGCGATCCTGTATGAAATGGCTGCGCCAATCCTGCTCGCTTCCTGGTGGGCCTTCCTCATCAGCATCCCGACCGCTATCCTGCTCGTCCTGCGCACAGCCCTGGAAGACCACACATTGCAGGCCGAGCTCAACGGCTACATGGAATATGCGCGACAGGTGCGTCATCGTCTGGTTCCGGGCATCTGGTAGTCCAAATCGATTGGAGCCATGTGCTTTCGGTTTTGCCTGCAGCAGGAGGTTGACATGATTGATCCAATTCCGGCGAAGAAATTTGCCTCATACGTCTGCCCCACCTGCAAGGGACCGTTGGAATTCCAGCCAGGGGCCTTATGCTGTGCCGCTTGCAGCCGTTCTTATCCGATCGCAGACGGGATCCCGGACTTCCTGGCTCCCGTCGTGGATGACATCCCGGATCCACTCGTCCAGCGCATGGACCGGGCCGACCACGGCGCCTTGAAATGGATGAGCGGCCTGTACGAGGGGCGCTTCTGGTATCCCCTGGTGATCCGCATCTACCTGGGCAATAATTCAACCTCGCTGGCCGACCTGATCCGGCGGATCCAGGCCGCGGTGAACGTCGAGCAGGGGGTCGTGCTGGACGCGGCCTGCGGCACGGCCACCTTCAGCCGCCGGGTGGCCTCCCCCACTCGCCGCGTGTACGGGATCGACCTCTCGATGGCCATGCTCCGCAGAGGCGCCGAGTACGTCCAGAGCGAGGGGGCAACCACCGTCCACCTGGCGCGGACCCGGGTGGAGAGCCTGCCATTTCCGCAGGGGTTCTTCGACTTTGCCATCTGCTCGGGCGCGCTGCACCTGTTCCCCGACACCACTGCCGCGCTCAGAGAAATCGGGCGCACGCTCAAACCCGGGCGCCGCCTGGTCGGTTTGACGTTTACTGCCGGGAAGCAGGGTCTGGTTCGTTACGCATGGTTCCGGAAGAGGATGAAGCAGCGCGGCACAATCCGCCTCTTCCAGATCTCCGAGCTGGAAAGCCACTTCCACCAGGCCGGGTTTGAGCTGCTCGAACCGCTGATGCTGGGCTCCGGTGTTTTCTTTACGGCAGAGAAACGAGATTCTTGACCCAATAGAGATGAAACCACCCGATCAACGGTTCCACTTTCAGAGCAAAGATCAATGGCGAGCCTGGCTGGAGGAGAACCACGCCCGTGAAAAAGAAGCCTGGCTGGTCATCTTGAAAAATCATGTCGCCAGGCCAGGTGTTCATTATGAAGATGCGGTAGAAGAAGCGGTGTGTTTCGGTTGGATCGACGGCAGCATGAAACCGGTCGATGCCGAAACATACATCCTGCGGTTTTCCCCCCGGAAGAGCCGCAGCATCTGGTCGGTCTCCAATCAAAGGCGCGTCGAAAAATTGATCGACCAGGGACGAATGACGGAAGCAGGAATGGCGAAAGTTCGGGAAGCGAAAGAAAACGGGGAGTGGGAAGCGGCGATCCGCCGGGAAGACACCTCGAGCCTGCCTGAGGATCTGAAAGAAGCCCTGGCAGGGAATGCGAGCGCGCAAAAGAACTTTGACAGGCTTCCACCGTCGCAAAAAAAGCAGTACCTTTACTGGATTGCCAGTGCGAAGACGGAAAAGACCCGCCAGAGGCGCATCCAAAAAATCGTCGAGAGGTCAGCGAACGATGAGCGGACCGGCGTCTGAGGAAAAATGGGGACTCATGAGCGCAGGCAATGAATAACGAAGCGATTGCCGGTCTCCGCCTGTACTATGATCCCGAGGAGCACGAAGCCGCCCACTTGATCCAGGCCGCCTGCGAGCGCAGCGTGCCGCTGATCTGCCAGCGCTGGGGGCTGCCCCTGCCCGAGGACTGCCGGGTGTATGTGATGACCTCCTGGCCGGCCTTCCTGTTTCATGCGGCTCCCTGGCTCTGGAGAGGCCTCCTGGCCTTGACCCTGCCGCTGGTTGCCAGGCGGGCCAGCACGATCTGGCCGTATGCGGGCGGCTGGGCCTTGGTGTTCGGCCGGCGGCGGGTGGTGGGTGTCAAGCCGCCTCGCTTACTCCAAACCTCCAATACCAACATCGGGGAACAGATCTTCGTCGCGGGCCTGGATCCCAGTGATAAAGTACAGTCCATCACCTGCCACGAGCTCACGCATGCATTTACATTCCATCTCAAGCTGCCTACATGGCTGAATGAAGGGTTGGCTACGCTGGCGATGGAGCACTATCTCGATCGCCGCATCGTACGGGAGGAGAACCTGGAAACCCTGGCTGCCCACCCGCCGGCGCGGAGCGGGCGGGGAATCCCGCGGGTGGACAATCCACAGGCACTGATCACCGTCTATGCACGCGGGTACTGGCTGACACGTTTCATCGAAGAAACCCGGCCGGAGCTGCTGAGAGATCTGCTTTCCAAACGCCGCGGGCAAAAGGAGCTGGAGGAAAAGGTAGCCTCGGCGTTCGGGAAAGACCGGGAAAGCTTCTGGAAAGAGATCGACGGCGATCTGAGGTCGCGGTTCCGTCAGGTCAAATGCCCAGCTTCACCCTTTGTTCCAGTCCAAACCAGGGGAACAGCTCGGGATTTCCAAACGTCGTGACATCCGCCAGCAGGCCATCCTGGCGATGGGCAACACCAGCCACCAAGCCTATCTGAACGCCCAGAACAACAAAGAATTTTTCGCCATCGACGTCTGGGATAACCTGGAGAGCATCCAGAAGCTGTACAGCGACCCGAACCTGGCCGCCGAGTTTGGCCGGCTCTTCGAGGGCCAGCCGGAGGTGACCGTATGGGCCGATGCGGGGTGGCTGCAGTTTTGAGGGGCTGATGATTTGATATATTTGACGCCCGGTCGAAACACTGTTCCATAGCGGAGATGGCTGATGTCAACCTGGATCGCCCAGCGGCTGCTGGGCGATCCGGCTTGTAAGCGAACCGCCTCTCAGGGACTCTTCAGGCAGTCTCCTGAAGGGTGCCTGTCCTGTAGATCGGGCTGCCCGGTATGGATGATCCTCTTCATGGGCACACTTCCGCCTCGCGGTGTGTGAAAGCGATATAATCAATTCACACCCATGCGCATCTTGATCGCCGACGACGAGTACTTGGCCCGCTCCAGCCTGAAGAGCATGCTGGAGGAGTTAAACCTGCCGCTGGACTACGTGGGAGAGGCGGCCAACGGCGAGGAAATGCTGGCGGCGGTACGCCAGCACCTGCCCGACGTGGCGTTCGTGGATATCCGTATGCCGCGGTTAAACGGGCTGGAAGCCATCCGCCGCGCCCGGACGGTTTCTCCCTGCACCCGCTGGTTTATCCTGACCGGATTCCCGGAATTCGAATACGCTCAAGAAGCCATCCGCCTGGGGGTCTCGACTTACCTGCTCAAACCGGTCAATCCGGAGGAGCTGAGCCGGGTGCTCCAGGATTTCATCGAAGACCACCGCAAGCAGATACAAACCCAGAACCGGCAGTTCGAACGCGAACTGGTGGCTCTGGCCTATGGGCTGACCTCCTTCGACCTTGAAACGCAGGACAGCTCCATCGGCCGGTTCCATTATCTCGGCGCGGCCATCTATATCGACAGCCACCTGCCGGAAACAATCAAAGCCGAGCGGCAAACCCGCTTCTGCCGCCTGCTCCGCGAACACCTCGACCGGCACCTGGACCTTCACAACCGCCTGGCCCTGTTCGTGGCGCCCGGTGGGGAGCTCACCACAACCGGCGCCTGGGAGCCGCGGCCCGGCAGTCCGGCCAAACAGCGGGTTCTGGCCTACCTTCAGGCGGTGGAGCAAGAGGCCCAGACCGCCGCCGACGGCGACCTGGTGGTCACCCTTCTGACCTCCAGGGCCTGCCCATCCTATCCGGCGTACCAGGAGCAGCTGGAACAGCTCCACAAACTGGCCCCACTGCGGCTGCTGTGCGGGGTCGGGAAAAAGCTCGAGCTCACCCAGCTCACCCAGGAAGCCGGGCTGCCGGGCGCCGCGGAGATCAGCGCTGCCCTGCTGGCCTTGTCCCGCTCGTACCAGGAGCGCAGCTATCTGGGCTACATGAATGCCCACGCCGGTCACGACCGGACGGGGCTCGAAAAAACACTCCGTACGGTCCGAAAGGCGGACTTTCGCCGGTGGTCAACCGCAATGGCCGAATTCTTGCGACGGGCGATCCATTTCCAGGCGCCGGCTCCGGAGGGGGATCTGGACGGCGCAAAGGCCTGGATCCAGGCCCTGCACAACCACGGCGAGCGGCTGCTGAGCGAGATCCCCAGGGAGGAGATCCCTGGAGCCGACATTGTCAACCAGGTGGTCGCCCTCATCGATCAGAACTACACCCGGGATATCAGCATTGGCCAGCTGGCAGAACAGTTGAACATCACCCCCAACTACCTGAGCACCCTGTTTCACAAGAAAACCGGGTCCACCTTTCTGACCTACCTGAAGCGAAAGCGCCTTTTGAAGGCCAAAGAGCTGCTGGCCGATCCGAACAGGCCGGTCCACGAGGTGGCCGAGCAGGTCGGCTATGTCAGCGTGCGCCACTTTGCCCGCCTGTTCGCCGAACAGTTTGGCTGCCTTCCCTCCGAATTTCGCGACCGCTTTAAATCCCCATCCTCTGCCAAGGACTCGGGATAAAAAATACCAATTGAATTTAACCACCAAGGGCACAAAGTCCACAAAGGAAATCATTGGTTTAAGAAAAACCAGGAAACCTTCGTGTTCTTCGTGTCCTTCGTGGTTAAGTGAATTTTTTCGAGAAACCGGCACATGCTGTGTAGATTCGGGGCATTGGATTCGTTTCTGGGCGTGCTATGATGATGGTGGATGCATCCCCAATCGGTTCCACATAATCTCATCCTGCCTTATCCAGGGAGCAGGCTCGTGCCAGCTCCGGAATGAGAGGGAAAACCCAACCACCGAACGCAACCCGCCGTGTTCCTCAGGGAGTTCTCCGGTACTGTCGTTTTAACCTTCACTGCTCAGGAAGAAGCCACCTGCGCTTCTTTTCTGCTCTATGATTTCCCATGAGCCCAATTGGACTCCGTTTGTCGATCCAGGAGAGCATACAGATGAACGCTCGGAAGAGATTTTTCGCCCTGATCAGCACCCTGATACTGGTGGGGATCCTGGCTGCCTGCGCCACCCCTACCACCCCGCCCCCCGCTGCACCGCAGCCCACTTCTCCCCCTGCCCAAAACCCGACTACCCCGCCCGCTGCACCCGTACAACCCACCACCGCTCCCGAGGCTCCTGCAGCCGAACCGGTCACCATCTCGGTGATGACCAACCGGATCGGCGAGCAGGCCAAGCTGCTGGAAGACATCGCCCGCAAGTTCGAACAGGAAAACCCGGACGTCAAGGTGGATTTCTCCGCCCCCGGCAAGGACTACGAAAGCCTGATGAAAATCAAGATGGCTGCCAACGACATGCCGGATGTGTTTTCCACCCACGGCTGGGCAAAGATCCGCTACGGCAACTTCCTGGCCGACCTGCGCGCTGAACCCTGGGCGGCCAACATCGATGCCGCCATCAAACCCGCCGTGACGGACGAATCCGGCATGGTCTACGTGCTGCCCATGGACCAGGACAAAGGCGGCCCGGTCTACAACGCCGACATTCTCGAAGAGTACGGCGTCAGCGTACCGCTCACCTGGGATGAACTGCTGGCGGCTTGCGAGACGATCAAAACCCAGAGCCAGGGTGAGGTAACCTGCATCCACATGGGCGGCGCCGATAACTGGCCGGTCGGGCAGTATTACGACTTCTTCTCGACCCCGGCGGCCATCAGCCCGGAAACGAACGACGCTGCCGCGCTGCTGGATGGGTCCTATGATTGGACCAAATACACCGTCGTCTCGGAGAACCTGCTCGGTCTGCAGGATAATGGGTATCTCAACGTCGACGTGCTGACCGCCAAATACAGCGACTCGGCGCTGGCCTTCGCCGAAGGGAAAGCCGCCTTTGGCTTCTACGGGGCATTCCTATGCGAAGAAGCCATGAAGACCAACCCCGATTTGAACTGCGGCCTGATGCCCATCCCGGCCATTGCCGCCGGCGACGACCCGACCCTGGTGGGCGGTGAAATGACCACCTGGGGCGTCTGGAAAGACTCCAAGAATATGGAAGCGGCGAAGCGCTTGGTGGCCTACTACGCCCAACCCGAGAATATCACCGCCGTGGCCAACTCCAACAAGCTTCCGCCGGGTCTTTCGGACGTTCCGTTCGACGCCGGCTACCTGACCGCCTATTACGAAGAGTATGCCGGCCTGCGGGTATTCCCGTACTTTGACCGGGTCTACCTGCCCAACGGCATGTGGGACGTGCTCTACCGGAACGGCCAGGACGTACTGGCAGGTGGCATTACCCCCGAGCTGGCCACCGAGAACATTTCCAAGGAATACGACCGCCTCCGCGCCGCGCAGTAAGTTCCTTCGAAACCCATCCTGACACCCGATGGGGACCCGGATTGAGAGCGGCGCAAGCGACATGTGCCGCTCTCAACATCCAGGCGCCGGATTCCTCCCACGGTTTTTGATCCAACAGGTGTCCCTTGCTCGCCAAACCCGCCGAACACCCTCCTGTCCGAGAAGAAAGCGGAACCCTGCAGGGCTGGGCAGCCCAACCGGGCCGCCTTCACAGGCACCTGAAGCGGTTCCTGGATTCGCCGGCCTCGCTGAACCTCATGTACCTCCCGGCGCTGCTTTTCTTCGCATTTTTCATCCTCTATCCGCTGGTGCAGGGCGTGAGGATCTCGTTTACCAACTGGGATGGGTATTCGGCCGACTACTCGTACGTCGGATTGGAAAAGTACCACTCCATGTTTACGGATATGCGGACGCGCCGGGTCGTGGTGAACACGTTGACCTACGGCCTGGGCAGCACCCTGTTCCAAAACCTGCTCGGCCTGGCGTACGCCGTGTTCTTGAACGGAAAGTTCAAGGCCAAAGGCGTGATCCGCACCATCGTCTATATCCCGGTCATCGTCAGCCCGCTGATCATGGGCTACGTCTTCTACTTCATTTTTCAATACGATGGGGGAGCGCTGAACGACGTTCTGGGATTGTTCGGCAAGGAGGCGATCGATTGGCTTGGAAAGGGGGAACGGTCGGTCTGGTTAATGACCTTCGTGAACACCTTCCAATTTATGGGGGTATCCATGGTGGTGTATCTGGCTGGCCTGCAGGCGATCCCCAAGGATTACCTGGAAGCGGCCGAAGTCGACGGCGCCTCGGCGTGGTCGAAGTTTATTAACATCACCCTGCCTTTGCTGGCCCCGGCGATCACCATCAGCATCGTCTTGAATATCATCGGGGGGCTGAAGCTGTTCGACGTCATCATGGCCATGACGGGGGGCGGACCGGGGTACGCATCCCATTCGCTGTCCACCATGATGTATGACCTGTACTTCCCTCGGCAGGATGCCGGGTTTGCCGCCTCGCTGGGGAACCTGATGTTCGTCCTGATCAGCGTCCTGGGGCTGGGGACGCTGCTCCTGCTGCGCAGAAGGGAAATCGACCTATGATGCGCAAAGCGATGCGCCAGGCGATCCGCCAGGCGCCCACGGCCACCGCGGGGCTGTCCATCTGCGTGTTCCACCTCGTCCCCTTCTATATCCTCCTGAACCTGGCCTTGAAAAATATCCAGGACCGGAGTTCGAGATGGACTCCACCGGAAACCCTGTTCCTGAAAAATTTTACAGACGTGTGGGTCCAGGCAAAGCTGGGCCAGGCGCTGGCCAACACCCTCATCATTACCGGATGCAGCGTTGCGTTGGTGGTCCTGGTGGGTGTCCTGGCGTCCTATCCCCTGGCCCGCTTCCCAACCCGCTGGAACAACGTGATCTACACCTTCTCGATCGCCATCCTGATCGTGCCGGCGCTGACCGTCCTGGTTCCGCTGTACAAGCTCGTGGTCGACATTCACGGCATCAGCACCTATTGGGCGATCGTCTTGATCCACACCACCTTTTTCCTTCCCACCGTCATTTTCCTGTACACCGGGTTTATCCGCACCATCCCCCGGGAGCTCGACGAGGCGGCTCTGATCGACGGCTGCAGCCGCTATGCGATCTTTTTCCGCATCATCTGGCCGCTGCTAAAACCGGTGACCGCCAGCGTCATCATCCTGACCATGCTGGGGATCTGGAACGATTACCAGTTCTCGCTGTTTTTCCTGCAGAAGCGGGCGGTCCAGACCGTCCCACTGATCCTGTCGCAGTTCTTCTCGCAGTACCAGAACAACCTGCCCCTGGCGGCAGCCGGGAGCCTGCTGAGCATGGTCCCCATGGCGGTCGTGTACCTTTTGCTGCAGAAGTACTTCATCAGCGGTCTGGCGGAGGGAGCGGTCAAGGGCTGAACCCAGGCGGCTTGCATGCAAGCCGCCTGCCGGCTGAAACGGAGAGACAGGATGAGCGTCGTGTACGAGAAGGGGACAGGTCGTTTTTTCCTGACCACCGGCCGCACCGCCTATGCCATGGGCATCGATCCAACCGGCAATCTCCAGCATCTCTATTGGGGGCCGCGGCTGCCCGTACCCGGGGACTACCCGGCTGTGCAGGAAGTCGGGCAGACGGTGGGGATCGGGAAGAACGGGGAAAATCCCCGGCATCTCTCCGAACACAATTTTTTTTATCCCTACGAAGCCGGGCAGGCGGTCATTGAAGAAGAGTACGTGGGTTGGGGAGGGCTGAACTTCGTCGAACCCTGCCTGAAGCTGGTCTTTCCCGACGGGGTGCGGGATCTGCGCTTGAAAACCTATGCGCACCGCCTGGAGGCGGACGGGGACCTGGTCGTCACCCTCAAGGATACCGATTATCCCCTCTTCGTCCACCTGCGCTACCGGGTCCTGGAAGACGTCGACCTCATCGTCCGGCGGGCCGACATTGAAAACCGCTGCTCCACCAGCGTGTGGCTGGAGAGCGCCCAATCCGCGGTCTGGCACGTCCCCCCGGGCGTCCCGCCGGGAGGCCCGGGGGGAGGGGAGTACCGCCTCTCGCAGCTGGTCGGACGGTGGGGAAACGAGTTCAACCTGGAGCGGGTGACCCTGCCCCAGGGGAAACTGGTGATGGAGAGCCGGCGCGGCATCACCAGCCACCACCAGACGCCCTGGTTTGCCCTCGACCCCGGCGGCGCCTCCGGCGAGCACGACGGCCCGGTGTGGTTTGGCGCGCTGGCCTGGAGCGGCAATTGGAAGATGGTGGTGGAGCGCACCTCCAACCAGCAGGTGCGCGTCACCGGTGGGATCAACGATTTTGACTTTGCCTGGGAAATCAAGCCCGGCGAAACCTTTCAGACCCCGGACTTCATCGGCGGGTACACCGGATCGGGGTTCGGCGAATGCAGCCGGCTTCTGCACCGCTACGGCCTGCACACCGTCTACCCCGAGGCGACCCGCGGCCGGCCCTGGCCGGTGTTCTACAACACCTGGGAGACCTTCTGGTTCGACTTCGACGAAGCCAAACTCATGGCCCTGGCGGAAAAGGCGGCCGCCTTGGGCGTGGAGGTGTTTCACGTCGACGACGGTTGGTTCGGCACCCGCCAGAACGAGTATTCCGGGTTAGGCGATTGGACCGTCAACTGGACCAAGTTCCCTCGCGGCCTCCAGCCGCTGGTGGATAAGGTAAGCGCCCTGGGGATGACGTTCAGCCTGTGGATCGAGCCGGAAAACGTCAACGTCGACAGTGACCTGTACCGGGCCCACCCCGATTGGGTCTACCGATTCCCGACCCGCAAACCCACCATCCAGCGGGAAAGCCTTATCCTGAACCTCGGCAAGCAGGAGGTCCGGGAGCACCTGTGGGGGTGGCTGTCGGGCCTGGTGCAGGAGCACCACGTCCGCCACTTCAAGTGGGATTTGAACCGCCACATGAGCGAGCCGGGCTGGTGCAGCCTGCCCGCCCAGAAACAGAAAGAAGTGTGGGTCCGGCACGTACACGGCCTCTACGAGCTGCTCGACCGGCTGAAGAGCGCGTTCCCCGAGGTCACCCTGGAATGCTGCTCGGGCGGGGGCGGGCGGGTGGATTACGGCATCCTGAAACGGTGTGAGATCGGCCTGGCCAGCGACAACCACGATCCGCTGGCCCGGCTTCAAATCCAGGAAGGCTATACCACGATCTACCCGGCCAAAACCATGGGCTGCTGGGTCACCGACACGCCCTCCCCGCTGACCAACCGCAGCCTGCCGTTGAAATTCATGTTTCACGCCGCCATGCTGGGCGCGCTGGGGATCCAGACCAACCTGCTCCAGTGGGGAGAGGCGGAGATGGAGCTGGCTCGCCGGATGATCCGCCTGTACAAGGAGATCCGCCCGGTCATCCAGGAAGGCGACCTGTACCGGCTGGCTTCGCTGCGGGAAGGCCACCTGATGGCCAGCCAATATCTTGCGCCCGGCGCAGACCGGGCGGTCATTTTCGCCTTTATGAAGACGCACCCGGCCTGTCCGGCCCCCCGCACGAACATCCTGCGCTGGGGGAGCCCGCGTTTCCTGTTTCGGGTTTTCCCGCAGGGGCTTACCCCGGGCCGGTGCTACCGGGTCGACGGGGAAAGCTCTCCACGCAGCGGGGAATCGATCCTGCGGACAGGCATCCAGATCGAAATGGAGGGAGACGATGACAGCCAGATACTCCAGATCCACGCCGTCCCGGGATGAGGCGGCGGAGCCGGCCGCTGTGCCGGAGGGCAGGCTGCTGGTCCATTACCGCCTGCGGCCGGATACGATCCAGGCCTACATCCGCTGCCACGAACAAATCGAGCCGGAGCTGCTCGCCCTTTACCGGGAGGCGGGGATTACCGAGATCAGCTGTTTCTTGAGCGGCCTGGACCTGATGGTCTACGTCCAGGTTGAGCAGGAGCGGTACGAAGCGGCAAAGGAAGCACTCGACCACAGCCCGCTCGAAAGGAGCTGGCAGGCGCGGATGCGCACCCTGCACGACCCGCAGTTCCAACCGCAGCATTTCCAGGAAGTGTACCGGCTGCCCTCCGCCGGCCCCACGTCCCCCGCAGCCGGAGAGAACGTCCCATGAAATACATCGCCATCTTCCACGCCAACCTGAACTACGCCTACCTGACCGAAGACCGCTATGAGTTTGTGATCCGCTCGGCGTACGAGCTGATCCTGGACACCATGCGAGACTGCTTCCCAGGGACGAAGTTCGTGTTCGAGGCGTCCGGGTATACCTTGGAGCAGATCGCCCAAAAGACCCCGGACGTGCTGGAAAAGCTGAAAGCCGCCCTGGCCAGCGGTTGGTGCGAGTTCATGGGATCGCCCTACGCCCACCCGATGCTGCCCAATTTCCCGTTTGAAGACGGGCTGTGGTCGATCCGCTTTTCCAATGAGGTGTACGAACGCCTGCTGGGAATCCAGCCGAGGAGCTTTTGGAATCCGGAGTGCGGATGGTGCAGCGCCATCCCGGAGCTGGTCCGGACAGCCGGCTATGCCAACCTGATCGGCGATTTCGAAGCCTACAGCCGCTCCTGCAGCCCGGATGGCACACCCTTACGCCCCGAAATCTATGCCCGCGAATCCAGCAGAGAGCCCGCTTTCTACAATTTTGGTTTTCAATACGACCTGCCCGGCACGGAACGGGCCATTCACTTCCCGTTCGCCCGGGTCCAGGCGGCGCCGGAGGGCAGCCTGCGCATGTTCCTGCGCACCGACCGCATCGCCCAATATGGGGTGCGTTACTTCATGGGTATGCCCGGATATTCGTTCGAGAATTACCTGGAGCTGATCCAGAAATATTCCCAGCAGCCGGAGGGGGAACCCGAAGGCGCGTTGATCATCTTTGCCGACGACGCCGAGTATATCGGCACCAACGGCTGGTTTCGCCTCAAATACCAGAACCAGCCGGACTGCGTTTTCGAAGCCACGCCTTCGTCCAGGGACAAGCTGATCGCCCTGGTGACAGCCGTGCGCCGCCTGGGAGATTTCACCACCTTCGACGAAGCCTGCCGCCGGCTCCCTCCGCTGGCCGAGCAGGCCGCCTTCGACGAGGATTCGGCCTGGCACGGCGCCCGCTCTTCGACCTGGGCCAGCACCCCCATGGCGCGGCTGCTGCATCCCTGGCAGGAGACCGTGCGCGCAAAGCTGCTCACCATGGATCCGCTCTTTGATGAGGGCACGCGCCGCCTGGTATGGTATTATCTTACCAACTCCTACAACTCCGATGGACAATGGCCGCCCACCCTGGTGGAGGCCCCGCATATCGTCCACCCGTTCAACTATGCCTACTGCTTCGATAACCTGCTTAAGGCAGAGCTGCTGGTGGGCGGGGTCCGGCGAGAAACCCTCGATACCGACCCGGCGGGTACACTCCAGACGATCCTGTCCCCGCAGCAGGAGCGGGTCCTGGCGAAGGCCGGGCAGCTGCTGGATTCGGACGATCCCGAAACGCGGGACAATGCCCGGCGGGCGAAAACCCTGGTCGAACGGACGCGGGACGTGGCCTCCGTTCGCCAGAGCGGATCCCGGCTCTTGTACCCATCGGAGTACCGCATCCGCGCCGAAGCCCTGGTCGAAGCCCGGCGGCTGGTAGGAGGTGTGCTCATCGAATAGACGTGGGTCCGATACGATCCCTTTGGGAAAGGGCGACC
>Ga0105104_10001801_pt1 | contig 15960 bp, 11 predicted proteins | sample PPLLaktember2015_3_FD_87034 | JGI IMG/M metagenome (GOLD analysis project Ga0105104, IMG submission 87034) | Freshwater sediment microbial communities from Prairie Pothole Lake near Jamestown, North Dakota, USA - PPLs Lake P7 Core (6) Depth... | ecosystem: Environmental > Aquatic > Freshwater >... | reverse complement strand
GGGACCGCCCCTCGGCCCCTGGTATTGCAGGACCACGGCATCGCCGGGTTGTACTTTACCGTCGGTTACCCCTTTATTAAGTTCCGCGACGGACTTAAAAACCCTGGCGGTATAAACCCTCTTTAACAGGTCTTTATTCTCCACGACCGTGTGCCGGACGACTGCTCCTCTGGGCGCCAGGTTGCCGGTCAATACCGCCGTCGCGCCTTCCGGCCAGAGCGAGGCATTGAGCGGCCGGATAACGTCGGTATCGGTGCAGGTAACGCCTTCCAGGTTTTCACCCACGGTTTTGCCGGTCACGGTTATACAGCTTTTATCCAGGTATTGCTCGATGCGTTTCATGACCGCCGGTGTGCCGCCCGCCTGGTGGAAATCATACATCGACCACGGGCCGGTCGGCATAACGTTAACGAGCGAGGGGACATGCCGGGAAACATCATCCCAGTCCTTTAGCGTTAAAGGCAGTTGCGCTTCATGGGCAAACGCCTGCATATGGGCGACGGAATTGGTGCCCCCGCAGGTGGCCATATCTACGGCGATGGCGTTTTTCATGGATTTCATCGTGACGATATCGTTAGGGCGGATGTTGCGCTTGACCAGCTCTATGATCTTTTCACCGGTTTCTTTAGCCTGCCAGATTTTTTCCGCGGATACGCCGGGCGATGTGGCGGAGCCGGGCAAAGCCAGACCCAGCCCCTCGGTTAAAACCGCCATCGTGTTGCCGGTAGTGAATTCATTACAGGCGCCGGCGCAAACAGCACAAGCCGTGGTGATTTCCTGCATGATATCGTTAGTTGCCTCGGCGGACAGGTTTTGCCCCTTGGTTTTTTCCGTGTAAAGCGCCTGCCCCCTTACAAACCCGATGCGTTTGCCTTCATAATCGGACGGGAACTGCTGCCCCCCGCCGATGAAGATGAAAGGCCGGTTTAATCTTAAGGCCGCCAGGACCAGCCCGGGGATGATCTTATCGCACGTTCCTAGCCCCACCCACCCGTCGCACCAGCTTATATAAAGGGATGATTCCGCGCCCGCCAACACCGCCTCGCGCTGGGGCATATCGTAAAGCATATCGCTCTCCACTTTATGGGGGACGGAACAGAGGCCTGGGACGTTGATCTCAAACGGCATGCCGCCGGCGTTGCGGATACCGGCTTTAACGCCCTCCGCCACCGCTTTTAAGTGGATGTGTCCCGGCGATTGCTCGCTCCAGGAGTTGATAACCGCGATGCGCGGCAGGGCAAGCTCTTTAGCCGTAAAGCCCATGGCTTTGAAAATGGCGTGGTGCCCGTAAGCCCGGGGATTATATGCGGGTGGATTTGTCATAAGCGCCTCCTTGTATGTTATAAACGAAGGTAATTTACGCTTAGACATTGTAACAGCTTGTCATAAAAGGGGCAAGATAGTTCTAAAAAGAGGGGTGAGTGATTAGGGGTAAGGGGTAAGTGTCATTGCGAGCCGTTGAGTCCTTCCGCTGAAGGACGAAAGGCGCGGCAATCTCTATTACCGGTTTGTCATTCCCCAAACCCCATCTCAAAAATGGGGCGGAATCCAGCCCGGGAATCCTCTTCTTTTCGCTTAATAAAGAGAACGGAGCTGGCCTCTTTTACGTTAAGTCCAAGCTCATGACCCCATGGTTTGTCACTCCTTGTCAAAGGAGGAGACAAGGAGGATTTTGGATGGGTGGTGTTGTCATAAGCGCCTCCATTGTATGTAAGTATCAAATAACAACCGGTCAAGTACCAAAGAACTATTAAGTGTCAAGTTTAAACAGGGGATAGGAAAACACGAATTCCGCCAGACATCGTAACAGCTTTTCGCTCCTCTGTCATGCTGGAGGAACGAAGTGACGAAGCATCTCAGGGTGGGGTGGCAGAGAAATACTGCAATAATTCTAACAGCTTGTCATAAAAGGGGCAAGGGGGGTCTGGGAATGATGGGGTGGGGCGATAATTGAATACACTCACTTAGATATCGGGATGTCAACTTTACTCACACCATTATGATTCGGCGAATAATCAATCTTTATTAAGTATTCCTGAGGGGTATCTATAAGTTGAATTGTTATCGATGGTCATCTATACTTTCAGCGTAATTGTGTATACGTCAAGGATCTTGTAGAAGAATCCTAGCATTAGGCCTTATTCAAAAGTGTGTCTCAAGTGTAAATCATCTTACTGAAATAAACCAAGACTGAAGAAAATAACAAAAAGGAATTAACGCTATGTTTCGTAAGCCTAATTATTTCTTTGTTGTATTTGGAGAAGCCCATCGAGATACTTACCCAGTTGACGGAGGAGTATATAGTCATGATGCAAATTACATAACAAGTTCGGGTATAACGTTAGGGGATGTAATTCTTTTATACTGTTGCGGAAACTACCCTAAGCATAACCAAGAAATTCCGGGGCTTGGTATTGTTACAAGTATAGAAACCGATGGCATCCACTATCAGTATTTACCGTTTTGTCATCCTGTTAGTTGGAGTGCTTTCCAGCCTAGTGTACCTGATTTGCAGGAACTAGGTAAGATTAATTGGACACTAAAAGGTAATTGGTTAAGGAAAATTAGTAGTATATCATTTCGTACAACAATTGGTGGCAGACAAATAGATTGGCCTTAATACATATACCTAAATTGACAAGTTTATTTAAGTGTGGAAGGGGGAATCAAGTAATGAGTCCTGACGGGAAACCGGACGTTAAAGAAATAAAGGCTTTTCTGGAATCTTTTCTTGACATATTCAACAAGTATTCTGCTGAAATATTCGGCGATAGAGAACGAAATAAGCTTGACGACATGCGTAGACAACTTCAACGCCTGGAACCTCGTATTACTTCTTATCTCATTCAAATCAATGGAGATGGAGTTGTTGTACTTGGTAGTTTTGGTGTAAGACAACAAATTGCTCACCGCGATTTGATAATAACGGCCTTATTGGGCGGCAATAACGAATTGGCACATAACTTTGCAGATTATGATGACTGTGTAACATCCTACATAAACCGAGCATTAGGACGTATTGACTCTGGTTTATGGCCTTCAACAGAACCACCTCCGATTCTTGTTGTGAATGATAAAGAACTAAAAGACCGTTGTTCAGACCTTCTTGAATCACCAGGGAAGTTTGATAGGGTTGTGAGAGAGGCCACTCTAATACTTGAAGACCGTTTACGTAAAAGAGTGTCCCATGAAAGGCTAACAGCCTTAATTCCAGAATCAGCTAAGCAAACAGCAGATAATCTTGTTAACTCTCTTTTATCTCCCACTAGTCCTGTTCTGTCTATAAGTACTGACCAAAAAGAGCGAGCAGCTTTTCATAAAATAATGTTAGGTGTTTTTTCATATCTAAGAAATCCGTTTCATCATCAAATCAATGATACTATTGATTGGTCATGGTCTTGGTCAATAGTTGGATTCATCGATCATTTGCTTAATGAAATAGAAAAATGTGAAGAAATACAATAAAAACCGCTATTTACTACCATGTCAACACTGATGACCAAGTGAAACAGGGGACAAGCCTCAATTTGAGTTGGAGGCTTGTTAATAATTCTAAAAACCAGTTTGAGAGGGGTAGAGGTGAGGTCGGTAATACAACTGGAACCCCCCCTTTTTCCTTCAAAGCTAATTTATAGCTAACTCATATTAGACATTATCCTCTTGACAAATAAGAACTAGTGTTCTATTATAAAGCTGCACAATCAAACGTCCTGTTCCTTGTCCACGAGGAAAAGGACAGGAGGAAAAAGAGTCGGTTACAAAGTAATGCCATCGTGAAACGCGAGTTACATAACGTAAAATTACAAACCAGAACGAAAGGCCGTTTTGAAGCTGGAACAATTTCCAGCCATCCGCATAATTCAGATATGGATTGAGGCTAATACCAGGAAAAAAATGTAATGAAAAAATACAACATTATGTTGGGGTAAATAAAAAGGGCGGGTTTTATCCCGCCCCATATTTGTATTTATTGGTAGTATTTGTAGTATTCCCCCGCAATCAACCATCAGGGCTGGTCCGCAAAAAATGTCCAGCCCTGTGTAGATTCTACTTTCCTGTAAGTACCTGTCTTATTTCAGGCTGTCCCGCAGGATCTTCCCCGTAGCCTTGTCTTTCCAGTAAGCCCGCTGCTGGACCGGCCAGTTAAAGGTGATCGCATGGTTGGGGCAATCGTTAACGCAGCAGCCGCAGTACCAGCATTCATCGGGGTGGAGAATAACAGGGGGTTGGCCTTTTTCCGGGTTGGGGATAAACACATCTATCTGGCAAACATTTACACAGGTGTTGCAGCCGGTACAAACATCCTTATTGAACGTTACCGGATTAGCCGGGGTAACAATATTAGGTAAAGCTAAAACTTCTTTATGAGGCATGATGTTCCTCCTTAATTCCTTTCATAGACTGCGGTATGGTGTCGCCTATTTCTTCTTGTACACACCGGCGTAGTCCTTGTTGTGAGCTTCATAGTTGGCTTTCATGTTGCCCCAGTAATTCAGGGGCTTTTCACCCGCCTTGGTCTTATTATTTTCCATCTTGACGGTAATGAACTTGTTCCATTCCGGCGGGTCGATCTGGGGATAATCTACTCTGTAGAAGTTCAGTACCCGGCTGCTGGCTTTGCGCGCCAGCGAGGCCTGGACGATAATCTGCCCGTGGGTCAGCAGGCTCGTGTCCTCGATACTGCGCATCAACTTGTGGGGGTCGAGGGCATAAAGCCGCGGGACATGTACTTCCTCGACTTCTTTCAAAGCGTCGAGTCCCATATTGAGCATCAGTTCTGACTTGAACTCCGTGCAGAAGTACTGCAGCGCCTTGCCGACTCCTGCGTGCAGTTCTTTCCAATCGATGCCCTCGGTGCGGTTGATCGGGGCATAGATGCGGGCTTTTTCCAGTGTGACCTGGTCTTTGGATACTTTCCCCGCGCCGATCTGCTGGGCGTAAGCCGCTGCTTTTCTGCCGGCATAACGTCCCGTCGAGGCGGCGTAGCTATGGTCGCCGGCCGCGAACATCTGTTCACCGGCGACATACAGGCCGTCGAGCGATGTCTTGAGGTCCCAGTCAACCACGGGCCCGCCGAAGCCGGCGGTGTACCAGTGGGACGGGCTGGTCCCTTCGATCGAGTTATAGTTCATCAGCAGGTGTTTCGCCGGATTAAAGCCGGCATTTTCATAGGAACTGGTGATGTTCCGGGTGGTGGACTCCTCACCCAGCATCAGTTCCCAGGTTACTCGGCGTTCGATAGGGGTCATACCGGGGAAATCCCCGAAGAAGGGCAGGGCGTAGGTTCCGTCCTGGATACCCTTCATGATTTTCGCTCTGTTTTCCGGGGTGGGCCCCATCGCGCCGCCATCCGGCCATCCCTGCAAAGGCCAGGGCAGCTTTTTACCGTTGGCGTCAACGAGCTGGATACCTTCAAAACTGGCGTCACCGGCCCCGCCGTACCAGGTATGGTGGAACCCGCTGCCCAGCCCGTGCGGGCCGGCAGTCTCCATCATTGTCAGTTCCGCGCCGGCTCTCCAGGCCATGGCCATGCCGTCTCCTGTTTTGGCGCGGGAGGCGGGGAAGGTATTGTAACCCGCCAGTTCGGTATTGATGAACCAGGGTGAACAACTGCCGGAGGTAGACAGCACCGTCGCCTTTGATTTGAAGACCATAAATTCGCCGGTGCGGTTGTTAAAGCCCGTGGCTCCTACAACCCTGGCGCCCTGGACACCGCCTTCGGTCAGCAGGCTGGTAACCATGACGCGGTCGTAGATTTTAACGCCCAGCCGCAGGCATTCTTTCTTCAAAGCAGGTTTAAAGGTCGTGCCCCAGACGCGGACCGTCACTTCAGTGGCGTGATTGGGGCTCATACGGGGAGAAAACATTAGCTTATCGTCATAGCGGCCTTCAGCCCCCAGGTATTCGTCATCGGTGTCCCGGATTTTGCCGCCCATCAGTTCCATTTCTTGTAAAGTATCCCAGTCCTCACGGCATTGGATTTGCAGACCGATGCCGTTGGTGTAGACCAGCGGGAGTGTATCTGTCGGGGGTTCGCCGGCGTGCATTGGGTGCTCCGCCAGCCGTTTCGCCCAGTCATCGGGGTCAACCTTGGAATGGGGATTGGCGGGCGCCACACACCAGTGGTCGCAGCCCGGGCCTCCCGAACCGCTCCTGACGGTATCCGCCTTTTCCACCAGCGCCACTTTCAAACCTGTCCTGGCGGCGCTGATAGCTGCCCAGCACCCCGCTATCCCCCCGCCGATAATCAGGACATCGGCCTCGATTTCGCTTTCCTTATCGTAGCGGATGGGGTAGGGCCAGGGTGTCGGCTTACCGTATTTGTCTAATAAATCATGCCATCTGGTCATAAAATCCTCCTGCTTACAAACATATCTCTGAAAATTTAGAAAAATGGTTTCGTTAGATTTTACTCCCTTATTTGTTATTATTCAACTAAAAATGGGAAAATATTTTCAACAGGCGGTATTATTTACGATTATTGGGATTAAAAAACGGCAACAAAAAAGGGGGACCATCGTATCCGGTTGATTTTACCAGCGCCCTGAAACGCAATACTCTTAAAAAGAAAACCTTCCCCCTCAATGCCAGCGGAGACAGGGACCTAAAAGGGGGTGAGATTCTTGATTAATAAAACATTCGCTTTTTCCTCAAAGCTAATTTATGGCTAACTCATATTTGACATTTACCTCTTGACAAATAAGAACTACTGTTCTATTATTAACTTCTCCCCCTTTTGTAAAGGGGGATTAAGGGGGTTTTTATACCCCCTTCACATTAACAATAAAATATTGAGAAACGAATCAATCGTAAGGTGAAGCTAACTTTACAAAAAACGAAAAACGAATAATTGAAGCTGGTTAGCCTCGAAAAAACCAGGATAAAAAAGAATTCTTTTATTTCGAATATTTTTACAAAACGATTCGTAGCTAAAATTCCGGCTAAAGCAGAAACATCAAAGCTAAATCGTCTGATTCGTTAATATTAAAAATGGAGGTTATTTAACTAAATAACAGGCCAACAGGGTGGAGTATTGTTACTTATTGGTAGTATTCCTTCCCCTTTTCCCCCCACCCCGGAGAAGAAGAGGCCGGGGGGCGCCCCCGGAGCCCCCGCCAAAGGGAATTCTTCCCTCTGGACTCTCTTATTAGTGTTTAGAGTTTCCCCGCTACTCGAATACCCTCTTGCGGCGTAGCCCCTCCACCTCCGCCTGGTTCATGCCCAGAATCTTCGTGCAGATGTGCTCCGTATGTTCACCGATCATCACCGGGCGGCCGGTAGCGGTCGGCACGGCGGAAAGCGTGATGGGCGCCGGGTGATAATAGCGTAGGCGGCCCATGTAGGGGTGTTCTATCTCACGGTAGAAGTTGTAATAGTTCATCTGCGGGTCTTCGTCAATGTCTTTAGAGCTGGAAACCGTGCCCGCGCCCACGCCGTTCTTCTGCAAAAGCTCTTCCACCGCTTCCGGCGGGTAGTTCAGCGTCCAGGCTTCCACCAGCTTATCCAGTTCATCGCTGTATTTCAGGCGGTCGGCGGCAGTGGCGTATTTCTTGGCCTCCGTCCACTTGGGACTGCCTACCGCTTTCACAAAGTTGTCCCATTCTGTATCGTTGGTGACGGCAATCGCCACCCACCGGTCTTGCCCCTTGCACCGGTAGATGCCGTGAGGCGCGGCGTAATCGCTCTTATTGCCCTTGGTCTTGAATTCCCGTCCATTGAGTTGGTAGTCCAGGATCAGGGGCGTCATGTAGTTTACACCGGTTTCCACCTGGGAATGGTCGATGTACTGTCCTTTGCCGGTGCGCCGCTTGTAATCGAGGGCGGCCATAATGGAAAGCGTGGCATACATCGGGGAAAGCTGGTCGGTATAATAAGTGGATGGGGGAACCGGCGGACGGTCCGGCCAGCCGACGATATTGTCCATCATCGTGACGGCGGTCAAAATAGACCCGAATCCGGGTTGTTCCGCCATCGGCCCGGTATGCCCGTAGCCGCAGGTGCGGAACATGATGAGGTTGGGATTTATCTTTTTCAATCCCTCGTAATCCAGCCCCTGTTTATCCATCACGCCGGCCGGGAAGCCTTCCGCTACCACATCCGCCCATGCCACCAGTTTCTTGAAAATTTCGATTCCCTCCGGTGTTTTGAAGTTGAGCGCGATGCCCATTTCCGGCGCGGTGTGGGTGATGGAGTAGAAAGTGCTGCGCTCCAGCTCCCCGCCTGTTTGCCCCGGTTTGGCGGGGGCGAGGGGTGCAAAAAGCCGTACCGGGTCGGGACGGGTGGAAGTCTCAACGCGGATGGTCGTGGCGCCGTAGTGGGAAAGGTAGTTACAGGTATAAACGCCCACGCCCGCCCAGCATAACTGCACCAGTTTGACGCCTTCAAAGGGCTTTTTGTTATCGGTTTTTTCCGGCAGCTTGGCCGCCAACCGGGCATTGAGATTTTTGAGGATTTCGTCATTGTGCTCCCCGATGTGCGGCGCGCGCTTGTAAGTGCCGACGTATTTCTCCGAGGAGACGACCGCGCCGCCCGGGAACTTAAGTTTGCCCAGTCCATCATGGTCGATCTCTTTCCAGAATTTACGCACTTCAAGCTGCGGGTGCTTTAAAATGTCTTCCGCATTATTGCAGGGCCCGAGCTGGAAGCGGTTTTCCACCGCCAGCTTGAGCAGTTCGTCTTTGGTGTGGTTCATGAAGAATTTGCCGAGACTGTCCATCAGCTTTTCCGCCTGCTCGCGCGTCATGTCAGCCCAGCTTTTCTTTTCCCAGTCCCAGCCCGCTAAAAAGCCGATATCGATACCGTCTTTCTGGAGGTATTCCATCATTGAGGAGTTGTTCTTGGCGGCCGTGGGGTTGAGGAGGAGGTTGAGGGCGATGAAGCCGTCTTTGCAGGGCCAGAGGAGCGTGTTGTAAAACGTCGAGCCGTCTTTCAGGGTGACCGATGCCCGCGCCCGGCCGTGCCGTGTGACCACCTGGCCGTATAAAGCGTAAGGGCCTTCCATTTCCGCGGAGCAGATGATATCCAGCGCCTGCTGGGTGATGGCGTCTACATGCTGGCCTTGGCCGGTGTGGGCTCGCTGTATCAGGGCGATCATCGTCCCCGCTGCCCCGTTCATGGCGCCCACGCTGTGGGTATGCTCGTAAGAAGTGGTTAGCGGAGGCCTATCTTCATAGCCGGCGGTATAGACCATGCCCCCCAGCGCACGTACCACGATATCCGGGTCCTTATAATCTCTATACGGCCCGCGCTGCCCAAACCCCGAAATCGAGGTGAGCACGATGCCCGGGTTGACGGCGCTCAAGTCTTTATAGCCCAGCCCGATCGACTCCATATAGCCGGGGGCGTAAGATTCCAATATCGCATCCGCTGTCTTGACGAGGTTTCTAAAGGTTTCTTTGCCCTCCGCCGTCGTAATATCCAACGTAATGCTTTTCTTGTTGGCGTTGAATGCCAGCCAGTTCAGGTTTTTCTCCGGGTCGACTTTATCTTTGTAAAAAGTCCCCCTAAAGCGGGCAGGGTCGCCGCCGGGCGGCTCTATTTTAATGACCTCCGCCCCCCAGTCAGATAAAGCGCGCCCCGCGATAAATGCCTTCTCCGTCGTCAGGTCAAGGATACGGTAACAGCTAAGCATGGTGTCCTCCGGACAAATCAAAAATTATAAATCAAATCTCAAAACTACCCCCGCCCCGTTGTTATCCCGTCATTCTTCGTCATCTTTGATGACGCGCCATACCGACGAAGTCGGAAGGCGTGAGATTCTCTATTTTGCCTCATTACATTCTTGAAACTAAAGTGCGGCCGAGGCGAACTAAAAGCAGTTTTGTATCCGGCTAATTATAGCGTGGAGGAGGGAAGGGGGGCAAATACCGATGGGTTAAAGACATCCCGTTTGACATTCACGCTCTTCTACCCTAAAATTATATGGTTGTTTCCGATCAGGAACAGCGTCTTACGGGGCGTAGCGCAGTCTGGTTTAGCGCGTCTGAATGGGGTTCAGAAGGTCGGCAGTTCAAATCTGCCCGCCCCGACCATAGCTTCAAAAAAAGCAGTCGCGACCTTCTAATACCTTCATTATGCCACGAATGGTTGAATCTGTTGACGACCTTCTGATACAATGAAAAGCAGGGCGGGACCGCTACTGAAAAGTGGTTATAATAACGCGCCCAACAGCACCCTCTGGAACATCTTTAAAATCCCTCATTAGAGGCTTTATCCTCACCAAGCAAACTGATGGCTTAAGCCCGCGCACGGTAGAATTTTACGGCGAAAACCTCAAGCGTTTCCTATGGTACTCCACCCAAAAAGCATGGTCTGATGATATCCGCATGCTTACGGAATGGGATATCCGAGAATTTCTCGGATATGTTGCCAATGAGACTGACAGGTGGGGTCTTAAAGGAAACGGATCAGAGCCAGCGCAACGTAAAGTGTCCCATACTACAGTCCATCATTATTACGTTGTCCTGGCTAATTTCTTCGGCTGGGTTGTTCGTGAAGGTTACTTGCCGGACAACCCTTTGATAAAAATCAAAGTAGCAAAGCCGAAGAATAAAGTCATAAAACCATATACCCAGGAAGAGGTCAGCCGGATGCTGGCTGTTTGTGATAAGGACTATGAAACAAATGCTAAGTTCCTGGGTAGTCGTAACCGCGCTATTGTCTTAGTGCTTCTTGATGCCGGTGTTAGGTTAATGGAACTAACGGGCATGAAAATGCAGGACGTGAACACCTCAAATGGAAATATACGGGTCATGGGCAAGGGGAGCAAGGAAAGAGTAGTTCGGATAGGCAAAGTGGCTCAAAAATCGCTCTGGCGTTACGTCATGCACCGTCCCGTTAATGGAGCGGATGAGTTATGGCTTACTCAAGGGGGTAAAACCTTGGGGGCTGTTGCCGTCCAGTGTATGATGAAACGGCTCAAGGAACGGGCGGGGGTGAGTGGAGATGGTAACATCCATCGATTCAGGCATACCTTCGCCCTGAACTTTTTAAGAGTAGACAAAAACGTATTTAACCTGCAATACCTGCTGGGACATACCGAGCTGGAAATGGTAAGAAGATATACTTCAACCTTGGGCATGGAAGATGCCCTCAAAGCGCATGAAAAAGCCAGTCCTGCTGACACCATGGGGTTTAAGTAGGCGATGAGACAAACAGGCAAGGGCGGGCGGTCGGCACCGCCGCACCCGCCTGTTGATAAGATTTGATGATAATGATAAGTATTGACAACTAAAAGCATGAGAGTATAATTCAAGTAGGACATTAACAACAGAATTGGCAATGAGATAAGCCGGGCAATAATTTTGCCGAAACTCGTTACCCACAGTTAAATCGGTGAAAAGTAGACCATCTGCTTAACTGGTTAGTTGATTAAGCTGGTTCCGAGAAGATCGGATTATAGGATGGGATCCCGTAATAGCACTGCGAAAGCAGTGCTTTTTTTTGCTCAAAATTCGTGGGTGAAGGTGATGATGGGAATAACAGTAAACGAAGCAGGTCGAAGGGGAGGGTTGTCCCTGCTCACAAAGCGGGGTAACAATCACTTCTCTGAAATAGGTAAAAAGGGCCAAAAAGCCCTTAGAAAGCGTTACCCTAGCATGGCTTCCATCTGGGGTAAAAAAGGAGGTAGACCGAGGAAAAATAACATCTAAATGCGGTGGGGGAAGTGAGGCAAATAATTAGAGGAAGGATTGCGGCCCGCCCTAATACTGTCTCACACCCCGCTCATATTCTACACCTGTATCATGGGCGGGTAAATATGTACACGTGCAAAATATTGTTAAGGAACAAAAGGCTAGTAGTGTTGTTTTATTAACTCCACTGCTAAAAGCGGCATTAACCTTCGGTGGGGTGGTGGACTGGCCGGAATACCTTCATCCGGCGGGGGCGCAAGCACCCGCATCCCTTAAATTCAACGTCTGTATTGTTAATGAGGACAAAGCTAAAACCCCTCATTTTCACATAATAACGCCGGAGGATGTAAGGTGGGCGGTGTTGATAGCAGGGGAAATAAAACAGGCTTCATCATTTCTTGATTACACATCAAACCTGGCGGATAAACGGGTATTGGTTTATAACCTGGCTGACAATGCGCTGGCAAAAGTAATAAAACCTCAAGACGCTTCTCGTTACTTTCCTGGAGGGCGTAAACGGATTAAAAGCAAGATATACAAGCGTTTGGGTCGATGGTTTAACTGCCCTGGGTATCTGCTTAGCCTAACATTCGATCCTGGCAGGATTTCGCGTACTGACGCATGGAAACAGGTCGGGGCGCTCAGGCGGGAGTTCATGAATAGGGTCAATCGATGGCGTAAACGTCACGGTTACTCGAAAGCAAAGTGCATACCTGTTCTAGAAGTACAACCAGCAACGGGATATCCGCACATACATATCGTGTTTCCCTACCTTAGATACCTGGCTCCTGTTGAGTGGATGCGGGAGCAATGGGGGCAGGCGGAAAACTCCATCAACTTCCAGGTTAAAAACTCGGTGTCTCCGGTATCGTATGTCTGTAAGTACATCTCGAAACTGGAAGGCTGGTCTGACGTGGCACTTTCATACATATGGATAAACCGGACCCGACTTTATTCCATGTCAAGGGATTATGTCCTGCCCGATTACTCGGATAAACGAGTACCTGAATGGCATTTCGGAGTTATCGAAAGTGCGGACAGGATGTTTAAACACATGCCAGCATACCGTTTGAAATATCACACAATTTTGGGGTTGGAGGATGGAAATGAAATTGCCAATTAATGTCCGGGGGGATTTAGCAACAAAGGTACATATTGTTATTACGCACATGGCTATTTCTGATAAAGATATTAGCAACGATGTAGTGAATCCCAAACCTATAGAAATGGTAGCCAATGAAATAGAAGTGCCTTATCCGGTAGCTATGGAGCTAATGGAAGTGCTTGATGCGTTTTTCCTGTCGCATCGTAAGGGAGTAAAACTTTACGATTGTCATGGCAGTGTAATGCTTGACTTGGAAACGGGCGAAAAATATCCGAAGGAGGAAACGTAAAAATGAGTAAATGCGGGTGGTGTGGTAAAGAAATAGCCGGTGACGTTAAGTTTCTTTATGAAAGCGAGGCGTTGGTGAATGATGATGGTGAAAATGAAGTAGAAGTAATGCCAGCGTTCCAAGAAGATTTATGCTGTACGGGTTGTGAGTGGGCGTTCCTAGCTGAAATGCATCGGCTGTTTGGTCTTTCTGGTAAAGAATTACGGAACCATCTTATTGATATACACGGTTTGAGTTATCCACCTGGTAAACCTGCGGGGGTAATGAGGAATGATTGCTTAACAGTTGACATAGCTTATAAGTTGGCTACTGAATTCGTTGACGAAGTAGAATAACCAATATTTCCAATAGAACATGAGCTTATTCACGGTCTTGATGGCAAAAAACAAAGGGTCGAATACATGAACTGGCGACTAAGAGGAGCAACGCTTCATGCTGTCAGGGTGGGGCTGCCTGTAAAAGAACTGGTGCAATTTTAAAGATGCTTGATAAATCTAGTTTCCCATATATTTGAATTTTCGCGCCATTATTTTCTGTAAGTGATCGTAAAAACACAATAAGCCAACACAATTGTTGGTATAACTATTGACAAATCATATTCGGAGTTGTATTATTGCAACATAAATGTTGGCAACAATATTGTTGGGAGGGCAAATTGAAGAAATTAGTAAGGAATGTTGGCAATAAGGTAACAGGCGACAGATTCTGGGATAGAGAAAATGAAGTAGATAGCCTAATTAAGCTGTTAAAAGAAGGTGCCAATGTTCTTATAACGGGACAAAGGCGAATGGGTAAAACAAGTTTGATCAATGAAGTTGGGGAAAGAATAAAAAACGATTATATTTGTTTACAACTAGATTTACAGAGAGAAGACAATCCTACTGATGCAATTACTCAGCTTTGCGTAGAAACAAAGCCGTTTTTAAATATCTGGAACAAGACGAAAGAAATATTTCGTAGTGCGGGGGCGGGAATCATTGGAAGCATTGATTCACTCAAGATAGATGATTTAAGAATAAGTTTTAAAAACGCAATATCGAATAACTGGAAGGAAAAGGGGGAAAGGATTTTAGAGACGTTGTCGGTATCTGAAAAACGAGTAATTATTTTTATTGATGAATATCCATATTTTATAAATCGTTTATTAAAAGGGCCAGAACAGAAGATAACAGCAGAGAGGTTAAGAGAAACAGAATTATTTGTCTCATGGATGAGAGCTATGACTATTAAGTACCAGGGAAAACTACAATTTGTCTTGACGGGGTCAATAGGGCTAGAGCCAATTCTACGGCAAGCAAAACTAAGTGCGAGTGTGAATAATTTTACACCCTTCGAACTAAAACCATGGGAGGCTAAAATAGCTTCGGGTTGCATCCAAGCATTAGCAAATAACTATAAAGTAATATTTGAAAAAGATACGATTGAGTTGATGATAGAGATACTCGGATGCTGTATTCCGCACCATGTACAGAAATTTTTCTCCTGCATTTATGATGACTGTAAAATGAGAAATAATATGAGGTGTGGCCTGAATGACGTTAGTAGGGTATATGATAGCAGTATGTTAAGTTTAAGAGGCCAGCCGGATATGTCTACATATGAAGAACGTTTAAAAACAGTTCTTGATGAAACTGAATTACCATTCGCTATCGAACTCCTGACAGAAACTGGTTTTTCCGGGAAATTGACTCATGAAGCAGTAAACATTATTTCGAATTCATTTGAATTTAAAGGGCGGAAGCCAGGCGAAGTAATCCGTGAAGTCCTTGGAATATTGGAACATGATGGATATGTAGAGCAGAAAGATGGTAATTATGTTTTCGTTTCAAAATTCGTGAAAGATTGGTGGAAAAAGCGTTTCGGGTTTAATTTTATTCCTGCTGCGAAAAGGATGGTGTAAATATGGTAGCGAAGCAAATAAAAAATAATCCAGCATTTTTATCGGAAGAAGAACTAATTAATAATTTCGTAGTTCGGAAGACTGATTTAGACATAATGATCGAAACGATTAGGGAGAATTCAACTGATGCGAATCAACATCTTCTCATAGTTGGGCCAAGGGGAATGGGAAAAACAATGTTGGTATTAAGAATAGCTACTGAAGTAAGAAGAGATAAAGAACTTTCGTCAAAATGGTATCCAATAGTATTTGGAGAAGAAAGTTATGAGGTGACAACAATTGGAGAATTGTGGCTAAAGGGGATTTTCCATTTAGGAGAAGAGACGGGTAATGAACGATGGAAAAAAGCTTACAAAGAATTGTTGACGGAAAGGGTAGAAAAAAGACTTTACGATCGAGCATTATCTCAATTGATGGAATTTGCAGAAGAACAAGGAAAACGCCTTCTCATCGTAGTTGAGAATTTGAACATGCTTCTTGGTGAACAAATAAAAGTTGAAGAAGGATGGATGCTAAGGCACACACTAATAAATGAACCTAAGATTATGATGTTAGGGACATCTACAACTAGCTTCGATGAAATAGAAAATATTGATAAACCATTATTTGAATTATTTAGAGTCCACAGGTTAAAACCACTCGAGCTTGAAGAGTGTCGCGAGTTCTGGAAATCTATTACAGGTAAATCAATAGAAGATAAAAGAATGAGACCTATTCAGATATTAACTGGTGGTAATCCAAGACTATTAGCAATAATCGGTTTTTTTGCAGCAGGAGATACATTTTCTGAATTGATGAGCAACTTAACGCATCTTATAGATGAATACACCAGTTACTTTAAAAGTAATATAGAAAACCTACCGTCATTGGAAAGAAAAGTTTTCGTAAACTTAGCTACTATTTGGGAACCAGCTACGGCGAGTGTGGTTGCTGAGAATGCAAGGATTTCTGTAAACAAAACAAGTGCGTTGCTAAATAGATTAGTATCTCGAGGCTCGGTAATTGTAATAAATGATAAAAGCAGAAAAAAAAG
>Ga0105104_10001800_pt1 | contig 15977 bp, 12 predicted proteins | sample PPLLaktember2015_3_FD_87034 | JGI IMG/M metagenome (GOLD analysis project Ga0105104, IMG submission 87034) | Freshwater sediment microbial communities from Prairie Pothole Lake near Jamestown, North Dakota, USA - PPLs Lake P7 Core (6) Depth... | ecosystem: Environmental > Aquatic > Freshwater >... | reverse complement strand
CAAAAGACCGCCTGTCACGCGGGATGCGGACGGTCGCCGCATATCCAGATCGGGGTAGGAGGCACATATGCTTAGCGTATGTGCGCTCGCCGCTGGCGCCAACCCCACCTCCCTGACCAGTACATCCCCTGGACAAAGCACCAGGATCTGCGACCCGCATGCGGGGAGGGAGGACTTGCTTAGGAAGTATTCCCACCTCGTTTGTATTTCCCCCTTATCTGGATTAAACTAATCCAAAATTTCTCCAATTATTTTGGGTGGGGAGTAGCCAATATGTCCATCTGGATGAAGCTGTTCCACATTGTCACCGCGATCTGGTTTATCAGCGGGATGATCGGCCGTTGGGCAGCCTACCGCCGGTCGGCGACCGCTGCGGACCTGCCCAGTCTGGCAGCCCTGATGCGTTTGGGTGAGTTCTTCGACCGCCGGATGGTCATCCCCGGCTCGCAGGCGGTGCTGTTGTTTGGCCTGCTCACCGCCTGGCTCCAGGGTTGGCCCATCCTGGGCAGCTTACAGGGCAGCCCCATCAATTGGGTATTCGTGTCATTAATTTTATATCTCAGCGATATTCCCATCGTTATCGCTGTACTGGCCCCACAGCGAAAAATCCGCGAAAGAGCCCTGGCAGAAGCCCTGGAAACCGGCGCGATCACCCCCGCGTTGAAATCGGCTTTATCCAACCAGACGGTTACCATCGCCCGGCTATACGAAGCCGGTATTACGGCGGCCATCCTGGTTTTGATGGTCCTGAAACCTTTTTAGGATGTACTATTCTACCCACCCCCAAACAGGTTTCGAAGGAACTTCAACAGCCGGGTGAAGAAATTGTCGGCCGGCGGGTCTTCCGGAGGTTTAGGCGCCGGCGCAACTTTAGCGGTATGCGCGGCGCTGGCCAGCTGCTCCATGTAGGCAAACGGCAGGCGCGCGTAGCCTGGCGAGATGCTGCTTTGCGAGGCCCAGCTGGTACCCCAGCTGTTGCGGATCAAAAAATAACCCCCGCCCGGCACCTGCGGATCCTCTTCATAACCCACCATACACATCGCATGCCCACCCTCCCGGTGGTCGCCCGGCAGCGGCAGGCGGATATCACCGGTGCGCCGCACGGGTTCGGTAAACCAGTAGGTGTACACCGGTACAGCAAAAGCGATCGGCGAGCCATCCGCCAGCGCCTGTCGCAGGCTCTGGATCGAGCGGGCCGGCAGCTTCTGCGTCTCCGTGATGCGGAAGGGAGATGCTTCCGCAGCGGCATTGGGCGGAGGTGGGTTTTGGCCTTCATTCCCCGCAACGGGGCTGGGGTTATACGGCCAGATTTGCTCGGGACACTGGCCATCCGCCAGCAGCCGGTCCATCCCCACGCTGATAAACGTACCCGCCCCGGGGATCAGGTCGTGCTGTTTGCAGTCCCAATACAGGTACTGCTCTGAAAGGTCGCGGTGCCCCCCATCCGGACCTAACAAGAATTCTCGAACGGCCGTACAGGCAAAAGAAACGCATGTGCCCCGCTGCCCCTGGTTTAAAATAGGAGGCATGCGGTCGTGCAGATCTACTTTGGATGGCAGCGGGGCGAAGGACAATGCCGCCGTTGGGCGGGTGTCTTCGTCATCCGGCTCATCCAGCGCGCCGGTACCAAACGACTGGACGTCGCCCGGATCGAACGAAACTCCGAAGGGAAGCGCGCTCTGGGCCAGGTCGACCAGCTGGATCACCTGTTCGACCGGCAGGTCGAGCACCTGCGCCAACCCGCTCGGGCCGTTCCCCTGGACAGCCGCGCTGACCAGCTCCTCGGCGGTGGTGATCCACAGCCCCGCCAGCCGGTCCGCGACCTCCGGTGGAAACCCTTCAATACCCGTTAATGGGACACCACTTTTATCAGCCATTTTCTTGCCTCCTCAATCACATCAAATCATTGACCCGCAGCCTGACTGCGGGATCGCCAATTAAGATATATCCCTCGGCGTCATTCCGCTCGATCCAATTGACGGCCAGCGCATCCGCATCCAATTTATCGCCCCAACCCGATTTCTGCAGCATGGCGCTCAGGCTGGTCGAGAGGGCCGCGTAGCGCTCGTTGAAATCCTTCAACGCGAAACCCATCGGCTGGCCAATCAGAATCCGGCCGATAGCGTTCTGGAAAGTCTGGATCTGCGGACCCGAATGAGAGCCTACAATCGAATAACCCCAGGCGCGCTCGATATGCCCGATACAGGCCAGCGCGCCGCCGGCCGGGTGGGTAAGCCAGGTTTTGGGCAGGGCTGCCAGGAAGGGTAAATCGGCGATCACCTGGGGGGCCTTCCCCGGGGTGTGGACGAACTGGTCCCGGTCAGGCGTTCCCGCGCCGTAACAGGCAAAATGGAAGATCACCATCCCCTGCACGCGGCTGTCGGCAGGTACATCCGCCGCGGAGAAATAATGGTTGGGACTGATACTGCCAAATCCCGGCCAATCCTGGCACAACAGCGCCCCCTGGGCAGCCTTCTGGCTGGGGTGCCCATGCGGGAAACCCATCCCGTGGCTGGCGCTGAACATAAATGCCGGAGGTTTTTTCCCCTCCGCCTGGCAAATGACGTCCAGAAAGGCCGCTTTGGTCGCCTGGTTGCCCCACACCTTGCGGGTCTGGTAGCCCCACTGTTCGGCAACCCCGGGAGCGGCGGGGTCGTTCCCGATCGCCGGCGTCCCATCGGCCAATGGGTTGACCAGGAAATCCGCGCTCATTTTGGTCGCCTGGTCAAAGGCATGCCGCGGCCCAAAAAAGACGGCTTCCTTCCCGTTTGGAACTGCCGGACTGATCTCATAATCGATGACACTGGTCGCATAGGCCGCATATTCGGCCGGGGTATCGAAATGCAGCCAGCCTACACCGTATTCCACATCCAGCAGCTGGCCAAAATTGAATGGGATCCGCCGCGGGTCGCCCACCAACAACACGTAGTAAGGGATTTTGGTAGGCTCGACGCTGCCTGGGGTGACCTCATGCCGCCCCAGCCATTCTTCCCACCCTTCGCCCTCCTCGTAATCGAGCACCTTGACAATCTTATCGTTGTTGATCTGTTTGCGGCGGTGCTCGATCAGCGGCTCCAGCGCGGCAACCACGGCAGGATCCTCGTCCTTCAAAAACACGATCCCCCAACCTGCCTGGGTAACATCCGCCGGGTCTACCCCTAAAGGAAGACCCATAAAAGGCGTGCGGATCTTGTGCCACACGCTGGACAGCCAGCTGGCGATACTTTTATTTTTTGGCTCGCCGCGCGCCAGCGCAGCCACTTCGTTTAGATCCAAGGGCTGCACGAGGTATTCCCCGGTCACCCCATCGATCCCGTTGATCACGATTTGTTTTTCGTCTGGCATACAAACCCTCCTGCTGGTAATAAATCCGCGGCCGTCCTGATCCGGAGACCGTCAAGATACGCTGGTTCACTCCTGCCTTTATTGAAACGCCTCCCCTTCCGCGGAAATCCAGATAAAGGGGGCGTCGTACCGGGATTGCGAGTCTCTGATCGCTATCTGTAAGTCTTCATCGGTCATCTCGAAAAGCTCCGCACTTTTCTTCAGGGTTTCGAAGGAAGGTTGGAGTACAAAGAAAGCGCTGGTGCTGTAGCCATCACCCTGGAGCACCGCAACGGAAACCGGGCTCAGATCGTAGAAACCGGCCTCGGAAAAGAGCCGCGAAGCGGTGTCGGTATCCAGATCCCTACCGCGCGCATCCTCCACGACCACCTGGTTGGGGAACTCTATCCGCGGGGTAACCGCCCGATCCGGCCACAGGTCCCGCATCATCTGCCCCCAGGGGATACCCACTTGAACGGCCTCCTGGAGCCGCTCATCCGTCCAAACCAGACCCGAGAAGTGGAATGTCACTTCTCCGGCCGGCAGCACCAGGGATTCGGGGAAAGGCTGGTTATTGACCTGCGCCTGGTCCTGAGCAGACTGCATCCAGCGGTCCAGGTTGGGATAGCGGTCGATCAATGCCGGACGCAAGGCTTCCCAGACTTCCATCGGTTGGTCCAGGCGTCCATCGATCCCGTTGATGTTCGGGGGCTCTCCTCCCGGCTGGGAAAACCACAGGCTGCCCTGATCCAGGACTAAGGGGTCCGTCGTTTCTCCCGTCCCCATATCGGTGACGGCCTGCACGCTCACATTGCCTTCATAAACCTGGACGATGCTGAGCTGGTCAGCGGGTAAATAGATCACGGTGAACCACGTGCCGGTTGTGCCGACGGCTGCGCTGGGGCTCTGGACATTCACCTGGGCGGTACAGTTATTGATGACCCCGGTCATCCCGGCAGTGCCGCATACTCCCAACCCGCTCTGCGCATCTTCTCTCCGGCAGGTGCTGCGGGTTAGCTCGGAATCCTGGAAAACGAACAGTTTCAAACAGCCCTGGATGTTGATCTCGGCCTCTCCGTCACGGTTGGTGGACACCAAACCTCCCGGATCGAGCCCGAACAGCTCGTCGTTGACCAGCTCAGAGAGCGGCTGCGCCTGGCCCGCAAAAACAGAGGCGTTCAAGCGGCGCACCTGCGAATCAGGGGTGATCTCCACGACCTGGGTATTCACCACCGGGGGCGCCTCCGTGGAGGTTGGTTCGAGGGTTTCACCGGGTTCAGCCGGCGTAACGACCAGCGGGGTAACTTCAATAGGAGTTTGGGTTCCGGTGGGCTGCACCAGGGGGAGCAGCGTGCAGGCTGCGGCGATCATCCAAACGAGGATCAAACCCAGCGCAAATCTTCGGTTTTCCCACCTTGCTTTAGCATTTCTTCTCATGTAGAAACCTTCCTCTTACTCGCCGCTCCGGTCGAGATAATCTTTCAACCGCTCGTACCAGCTCGTCACCAGCGTGCGGCCAACCAGGGCGCCAAGCACCAACGCCATACCCGCCAGCCCGGCTTCAACCAGGGCCAGCAGGTTAGACCAGTCCGCGAAACGGCGGATCCATGCCTGCCATACAGGCCACGTAATATAATCGAACTCTACCTGGAAGAAACCGCCGGAGAGCGAGACCGAGATACCGCTGCCCAGTCCTGGAAATACCAGAAAGACGGCTTGAACCAGGGCAAAGGAAAGCGCGCCGAGCGCCGCGGGAAAGATCCAGTTGACAGCTTTGCGTTTTCCCCAGCTCAAATCCTGCCCGGAAAGGGCGGTGCTTACCCCCAATCCGGCCACAAAACCCAGCGGAATGACCAGAGGAGCATCGGATAGGGATATACCATTCAAGACAGCCACCAGGGTATTGGCCAGCCCAAACCCCAGCGTACCCATTAAGATCTCCGTGCGCCTGCGTGAAGGATGGCGTTCGCTCTGCCAGGGGTTTTCTAATAAAAGCGGTCCGGACAGGGCCATAAACAGCCCTGTGATACCCGCCAGGACCAGCCCCCAATAGGAAAACAGGGCAAAGAAGATGGTTGCCAGGGGGGACTGGGCCAGCCAACCTACGAGCAACCTTTCTAACCCCAACCCCAGCCCCGCGCCAATCCCGCTTCCCAGGGCCATCCAGGTAATCCAGCGCCGCTGATGGCGGGCACGCCGGTAAGCGCGCCACAGGTAAACTCCCAGGCGATCACCCCATGAACGCCTGGCGATCTCGTCTCTGATTTCACCGGCATCCGCCAGAGCGCCCAACACTTCGGAGCGGCGGCGGAAACGGCTGAACCCGGTGGGTAGATCGTCCAGGGCGTCTTCCAACCGGTCGACGGCCTCGTTGCGTCCGGAGGATAAGGCCATGAGCGCCAGGGCGGCCGTCCGGCGGTCGACACTGTCCGGGCTCCCGGCCGCCGCCCAGGCCAGCTCGCCGTAGTCGCCAGACCTGCCGGGCAGTTTGGGCAGGTCTGGGCTGCCTAACCCAACCAACCTCCCGGCCAGCTCGCGGGCCGATCCGCCGGAAGCCAGATTCCGGGCGGCAGTCTCGGGCATTTCCAGCGAGCGGATCAGCCCCACCTCTTTTTCCTTCGACCGCAGCCAGGCCAGCCAGGGCAGCGGGGTCTCATCCCGCAGCACGGCCGCGCGCAGCAGTACCAGGATTTTCACGGGCTTGGTGTCCAGGTGCTGGCCATACTCCGCCAACATAAGCAGCTGCTGCCGGGAGGCCAGGGCGCGGTCGGGAAGACGGCTCCCCGGAGAGGCATGCACCAGGCTGGCCAGCCACAGCCGCCAGACCCGTTCCAGCTCATCCCCGGCATTATACGACTGCACGATCTCCTTGCCGCCCAGGCGGATCGCCTCTTCAGCCACCGTCTGATTCGCAAATGCATAGGTATAGCGGCGGTCGTCGCTCAAACGCCGCACCAGCAGCTCGGCTTTGACCAACCGGTCGAGAACCTGGTTTAAGCTTAATATCGAACCATTTCCTGCCGTCTCCCCGTTGGTCCCGCCGGATCCAACCCCCAGCTGCTCGGGAAGAACCCAATGTTCGGCATCCGGCGCAGCCATGGCTACCAGGACCTGCCTTGCCAGATCCGCCTGACCGGCGAAGCGGGTTTCCAGCTCTTCTTCCATGTAGCGCACCAGGATACCGTCCGCTCCCCCGGCCTCCTTGAGATAAAGGTTTTCGTCGATCAGGGGCGGGCGGCGGTTGAGCGCCTTTTGATACAACCAGGTACAGGTAATCTGGAGCTGCCCGGGGTCGATCCAAACCTGGCCTTCCGAATTGGTTTGCTCGCCGTACAGGTCGCCAAGATCCGGGGCGATCTGCTCGCGCGCCAGCTCGGGGGTGAGCGTTACCGGCCAACCCAGAGCATCCAACGGACCCACCATGGCCTCAACCGCCTCTTCCAGCTCCAGCGGAGGGATTTCGATCCAGGGTCCGCTGCGGTTATCCAAAAGGGGGCGGAAGGGTGTCAGCCCTAACAGCGAATCTTTATGGATCAGCAGGGCCAGCTTCAAACGGTCCCCCAAAACCCGCAAGCTGTCTTCCAGCGCCTGCAAGATGGTTTGCTGGTCGCTCTCCGGAAGCTCGCAAACTTGCTCGAACTGGTCCAGGAACAGAGCGATATGGGGATAGTTCCCCGAGCTGACTGCCCGGAGCACGTCCGCCAGGGGGGCATCGCCCGCGACCCGCAGGTAGAGCGGGCGCCCTTCCACCCGAAGCTGCACGCGAAATTCTCCTGGCAGATCGGTGTAATTGGCCAGGCTGACGACCAGCCAATGCTCGGCTTCCAGGAGGGGCCGCACCCCGGCCTCGAGCAGCGACGTCTGCCCCACCCCGGCTTCGCCGTATACCAGAGTGACCGGGTAGTCGCACATGTGGCGGTAGACCTCCCGGGCGAGGTTCTGCCGCCCTTTGAATAAATCGCGGTCCTCGCGCTGGTAAGCGGCCAGGAATTTGTACGGTTGGCGCTGGGCGGGTTGGAACCGCTGCTGGGGATTGAAGAGGATCCCGTCTGCCAGGTGCATGTACAACACCGGCACGGCCCATTGAACGTATTGGTGATCGAGCAGCGCGCTGCGCGCCCGGTTGACGGCCAGGTCGACACAGCCGGTATCCAGCAGGCTGGCGTAGAAGCGCCCGGCAAACTGGCGCGCTACCGCATTTTCCACCTTCTCTTGCATGCAAACCACCGCCGGGCAGCCGGCTCGCACCAGCTGCGGGCCCACTCCGGCAAACGCATCGTGGGTGGACTGCTGGCCGCTCTCGCACGCACCCAGAAATATCAGCTGGGGCAGGCGCGGGCTGGCCGCCAGCAGCCGGACCAGCTCGGTGGCCTCAACGCCGGCCGGGCCCTGGCTGCCGTCCGGGTAGGTACCGGTCAGGATCAAATATCCGGTTTGCTCGTCCTCGCGCCAATCGCCGTGCCCAACATAGTGCAGGATATCGAACCCCGGCCCCTGGTTGAGGCGGTCCGCGATCTGTTGAGCGGTCACCGCACCCGAAAGGACCTCATATTCGAGCTGACCAGACAACGGGTCGAACACATCCGCGATGGCCTGCCTTTCGACCTGCGGATTCACATACAGGGGGTTGTCCGGCCTAAATGGGCTGGAGATCACCACCAGGACTTTCAGTGCCCCGGCGGGCAGCGGCAGCCCCCAGGGCTGCCCGGTTTGCAGATAGCGGGAGAAGACGATGTTCGCAGCCGCGCACATGGGCAGCCACTGGTTTCCCAGCGGGTAGAACAGGCGCTCCCAGGGGATACGGTGCAAACCGGCCTGGGTTTCATCCAGGCGCAGCGCCAGACGCACACCGCGTTCGCGCGAAGCTTTCAATGCCGCCGCGTATTGGTTGGATAGGTTACCCGGAAAAAGACAGTTATATAAAGCCTGGCCAAACGCCTGGGTTTGACCGGCGGCCCAATCGTTTTGCAAAGCCCGGGTCTGGCTCAGCAAGGCGGCCAGGTCGAGCTCCCCACTGGCTCCACTGCCGTCCGGCAGGGTTATCCGGATACGGCAGGGCAGGCTCTCTCCCTGCCACACGACTTCAACCGTCACCGGATCGGGTAAAAAACCAGGCATTGATTTTTCAGGTGATTACCGGCTCATCGACCGGCAGCTCACCTCTCCTGATTTATCGCCCCGCAATAAAATTGACCAGGCTGGGCCTGGGTCCGGAACCCGGACCAAACGGGACACCAGCGGGTCCGGCAGGTTTGATCGGCACAACCGAGGCAAACCCTTTTAAGATCAGGGGAGCGGTCAATCCCACATTGATCGCCAGGAAGGGGTTTTCCGGAGCAACGTTCTGGATCATCACCAGCCCTCCTCCGGCCAGGATCATGAGCAGCGTGACAACCCAGTAGAATGGGCTGCGCAGATAGACCGGCAGGTTGGCAGACTCGCGCAGGGTATACCACTTGAGCAGCTCACCCAGCGCTCCGCCGATGACCCCAAACAAAAAACTTGTTCCCATGCTCTCTGCTCCTTTCAATACAAGAATGATGAGAATGTTGGACTATGCTGCCTAATAAGCAAAATATAGTTTTTCAAGGTCTTTTTCACCGGCAGTCCCCGATTCAATTTTAGCGCGCAGGTCTTCTGCCTGGAGATCGAAAGCCAGCGGCGCTTCCACCCCAAACGAGAGACCTCTCCGGGCTGGGATCGACTGCGGCAAATCGCAGCTTCCATTCAAGATCAGGTTGAGAGTGGCCTGGATGATTTTGCCATTCCCGGGCAGGTTGCGGTGTCCTTCCTGGATATAATAGACGTCCGCATGCTGCAGCCGCGCCGACCACAGCGGCACAGTTCCATCTCCTGAATTTTCACCTTCCCCAACCTGGGTTTGCTGGAGCCGCAGGCCCGCCCCATCCGGGACGAGCTCAACACTGACCAGGGTTTCGACATGGCACCCCGCGATCACCGCCTGCGGTATCTGGGGGTCAGAGGCAGCCAGGCTTTCGTGCAAGCGCCGCCCGCTGTCCAGGTATTTCTGCTGGATCTTGGGGAGACCCCAGGCAGCGGCATCATAAATCTCAAAGTTGGCGGGGTAGCTCGACCCGGCAGGCAGGCATTCGCGCGGCGCGGGTAAAAGCTGGTAGACGCTCGGCAGGCAGTAGACCAGGTCGCGCATATCGTTCTGCTGGTTCAGCCGGTCTGCCGTCGCCATCATCCAATTGCCATTGATCAGGTTATCGATCGCGTTGGTCGCGCCGTAATTGGGCGTCCCATGCATGATCACGCGGCGGATATGTTTCTCGGCGCTGTCAGGATGGCGCGCCATGTAAGTCCGCGAGACCAGACCGCCCATGCTGTGCGCTACCAGGCTAAACTTGCGGTTGGGATCGCCCTCCGACCAGCGCTCGATGCAGGTATGCAGGATATCGGCGTTGTATTCGATCGGCCGCCGCCAGTCATAGGGAAACTCGTGCAGGTTGGTCTGGCGGTTCAACAACAGGCTGATCTTCAGGTACGTCATTTTTTCTAACCCGATCGGCACGATCTCCACATCGGGGCTTTCATCGCTCTCGCCATCGGGTCCCATCCGCAAATAACGCCCTTTTCCCTGGACGAATAATAATGGGTTGATCCACAACAGGGTCGTCACACCCCGGATGCTGGAGAGCATCGAACCCATGATCCCGGGAAGGAGCACGACATCTTCGCGCGGCCCGGCAGCCGGTGGGGAAAACGAAATCCCGCGGATTTCGGCTACCGTTTCGGGTCCGATCAGGCGGGCCACGCTCTCTTCGTCATCCCCACGGACGATCTCATCCTCGATCTCCGCCAGAGACAGGGTGGACCAACGGTGTAACAGGTCATTGGTATCCAAAATGCCCTCCTATTTATCCAACCGGTTATATAACGATCGAATGCTCCCCAGGCTGAAGGACATCCAGCCGGTAACCATACTCCTCAGGTGGGTATTCGCGTACCAGCAGGCGTGAAGCATCGGTATCATTGGTCGCTACAATCCGGACCCGGCGCTTTTGTTTGCGGACGGCTTCCACCAGCCAGATCAGGGCGGCCAGGTCGGGGTTGTTATATCTCCCGTTGGCCGAAAGGATATAGGTGTTGGCGGTGACCGTATCGAAGAATGCCCGGTTGATGTTGCGCGCGCTCCCGTGATGGGGCAGCTTGAGAACGTCGACATGCAGCTTCCCACTCGCACCCAACAGACCAGCCTGTTCCAACCCCGTTACCAGCTCATCTCCCCGGCCGTCCCCGGTCAACAATATTTTCCGCCTTCCGGAGACCGCCAGAAGCATGATGCTGCTCAGGTTTGGAACGCTGCGATCGATCTTCTCGGCTTCGACTTCATCGGCAAAATGAACCCGGCTCTCGAATTTCTCCAGCCATTCCAACCATTCCTTCTTTAACCTTTGCAGATTATCCGGGCTGGGACCCACCACCCACAGCTTCAAGGGTTTCAGCAGGACCGGGTTGGATACGGCCTGGGTGGTAATGATCGCCTCCGCAAAACCGGGGTTCAATGGGATGCTTAATTCCTGGCCGGCCAGCAGCAGCCGGTGGCCTTCGCTGATCCCAAAGGCCACCGCGGGCGCAGACCCCATAAAGGACAGCGCGGGTAAGGCCGAGGACAGGCTGAAATCGAGACGACCGGCAATTTCGCCGTCCCCCCCAACCGTCTGTTGGAAGGCATTGTGCCATAACGCCTGGATCGGGATGATCTCGGTCTTCCCGGCAGAGCGCGCATCGGCGATATCCGCCATCATCTCGAGCAAGCCAATGACATGATCATTATCCACATGGCTCAAGATGGCCAGATCCAGGCAGCCGCCTTTCTGGCGGATCCGTTCCAGCTCAAAACGCAGGTGTTTTTTGTAGGTGCCTGTGGGGCCCCCGTCGATTAATATATACTTTGGCCTGGCAAGGGTGCCATATTCCAGAATTAAACAGTCCCCAAACTCAGCCTGGACTACTCTCAATCGCAGCAAAGGCCTAGCCCTCCTCTCCACGGACCGGGTTCAACCGACTGGACGAAGTATCTGCACACTCTTCGATGGATCTCAACCGTTTATTTTTCCCGCCATGCATCGCTCACCGATGAATACGACACCGAAACCGGCCCGGGCTGCAGATTTTCTGCGCACCACAGGTCAGGTTTGGATTGGAAATTCGGGCTATTGATGAGAGGATCTACCTCTCTCTCGGAAATTACCACATAAATTGTTTAAATTATTACAATATTTATCTTAATTTTAAATATAGCATTTTATGGAACTGGATTCAAGCGTCAGTGGAGATTAGATGCATTTACATTTTTGGGCGATGTCATCCTGAGGGAGCGTTCTTTGCGACCGACCCAGCATGACATCGATTTGGGATTTTCGCCCCAGGACTCAAATGCACCCTGGAGATCATATATATAGCCATAAACCCATATTCGGGCGGGTTCGGGTTGTTTACGTACCAGGTAAAGTAAAGCCAGATCCCGGCCAGGATCGTCAAGATATACAGGGCATAAGCGATGCGCATATAGCGCTTGTAGTTGCGGAATTTGAAGCGTTCGGGGACCAGGTTGTTGCCCCGCAGGGCCACAAACCCGCCAAAGATAAATGCCGGGAGCCCGATCAGGCCGTGCAGAGCGCTCACCAGGTAAAATTTTACCGAGCGGGTCTGCATGAAATCGCTGATCACAAAATCTATAAACGGGAATATCATCATCCACAAGACCATGATACTGGCCAGGGCGACGGCCACGCTTTGGACGCGCCGGTGGGCTTCGTAACGCCGTTTCAAGGCCAACCCAACCCCGATGGTCAGCAGGATCGCCACCAGGATCATGACCGACAAGGTAATATCGCCAGCGCGGTTTGCGCTCGTTCCAAAAAAACCGGGTTGGTGTAGGAATTCGTCCATAGCAATCCTCGAAAAATTAATATAGGATCAAGAAGACCACAGAGCTGCGATGACGATGCCGGGCTCCCCCGCGGCCCTTTTTTAGCCGGCGCAGCCCGGCTTCGCACCGCTTCAGCCCATCCCATCCGCGGGGGAATAAATCCCCCCGCTAGTCTTGCAAAGCCGGCTTCGCCGGCTCAACCCGATTCCCAGGGCCTTTCTAGCCGGCGCAGCCCGGCTTCGCAAACGTAGAGGGTGACTTCAGCCGCCCTCGACCCCCGCGAATTCGGTGTGGGTCGCCCCGGGTTGGGTGAAGCCTACCCCCCCATCCAGGGCGACCCAGGTCTCCAGTCCACGGGTCGCCCCTCCGAGAATCCAATCTTTACCGGTTACCGAGTACTCTCTTAAATAAATGACTGCTTTTCATTTTGCGATGAAAGCAGTCATTGACCTGATTATATTATTCGTAAGAAATATGTCAATTCGGAGGTGAATGGATGGGCTTTACCTCCACACCGACCGCATGCATGATACAGGCCAGGCCCGGCCGGGTGCCGTCGCTGCTGGTAAGCATGTTGGCCGACCCACCGGTATCCACACCGTTCTCATCTAATGCTGCCCAACCCCCTTCCGGCAGGCAAACCACGCCCGGGATCAGGTCATCTGAAATCCGGGCCAGGATGCGCGCCGCGCCCCGTTCGTTGAAGAGAAGCACCAGGTCTCCATCTCGGACGGCGCGCGCCGCCGCATCCTGGGGATGCATGCTCAATGCATGCGCCGGTTTGTCACGGATCTGGGGGATATTGCTGCCCTGAGAATGGACCAGGTGGGGAGATTTCGGGGTGATCAGGCGCAGCGGAAAGCGCGGGTCCGCGGGCGGCGGCTGCCAGGTTGGGATGGCCGGGAAGCCGGTATCCTGGTGATAGGCCTGGCTGGCTATCTCCACCTTACCGGAGGGGGTGCTCAAAGGATAACCGCGCGGATCGGCGCTGAAATCCGCCAGCCCCACCCGCTCCTGCTCGGGCCCCCAATAGATCCCCGCGCCGCGGAACTCATCCGGGTCGGGGATTTCGGAATCGCGGATAAACTCTTCGATCCAACCCGCGGCAGACCGCCCTTCCGAAAATTCTGCCCGGAAACCCAGCCTGTCCGCCAGGTCACACAGGGCATCATAATCGCTGCGCGCCTGTCCAGAAGCAGGCAGGATTTGGGGCTTGTAGGCCAGGTAATTCCCCAGCCAGGGGATGCCAATATCTTCCTTTTCCAGGGCGGTCGCCGCGGGAAATACCACGTCGCACCAGCGCGCGGTAGGGGTCAGGAAAACATCGTGGCAGATCGCGAAGTCCAATTTTTCAAACGCGGCCATGTTTTTGCGGATATCACTGCCCTGGTTGATAAAGTTAGATCCCAGGACATAAGCGGCCCGTACGTCGGTCGGGTAACCGCCGCCGCGCCCTTCCAGGATCGCGTCCGGCCAGCGTTGGATGGGCAGCTCGGGAAGCGCATCCAAGACCGGCACGGGCAGCGTGCCGACCCGGGGGGCTGCCAGGCGGTTGTTCAAGGCGCCCGTTGAGCCGCCGCGCTGCCCAAAATTGCCGGTGGCGATCTGCAGGGCCACGGTCAGCCGGTAGGTCTCTTCGCCGGCAAACACCCTCTGGATGGAATAGCCCGGGATCAGCATGGCCGGTTTTGACCCGCCGTACGCGCTCGCAAAGCGGGTAATCTCCTCCGCCGGTACGCCGCAGATCCCGGCCGCCCAGTCTGGCGTCCGCGCGCAGCTCCCCGGGCTGCCGTCCAGACCCAGGACATATTTTTCCAGATCCTGGAAACCCACACTGTGAGCCTCGATAAAGGCGCGGTCCACCCGCTCTTCAGACACCAAAACGTACAGGACGGCCAGCATCAGGGCCGCATCCGTCCCGGGCCGGCAGGGGATCCACCAGGTGGCAGCCTGTTTAACGGTCGCCGAACGGCGCGGATCGATCACCACGATCTGCTTCCCCTGCCGCCTGGCCTCGACCAGCCGCTGCGGGAGTTCGCTCCCCAGGCGGGTGTCCAGCACATTGGCTCCCCATAAGACGATCATCTGGGCATGCTGCAAGGTCGCCGGGTCGAAACCCGCGCGGGTCCAGTCCTGTCCCAAAACGTAGGGCAGCACAAAACGCGCCGCGCCGTTGCTGTAATTGCTGGATAAATTTGTGCAGCCTCCAAACAAGGCCAGGAACCGGCTCACCAGGGGATAGGTGGCATGCAGCGCGCCGGTGACGCCCGCGCTGCCCAGGTTCATCACCGCGTGCGGGCCGTATTTGGCGCGGTTCTCGCCCAGCTTCCCGGCGGTGATGTCCAGGGCTTCAGCCCAGCCGGCTTCACGGAACTGCCCCGACCCGCGCGGCCCGCTGCGCACCAATGGCTTGAGGATGCGGTCGGGAGCGGATTGGGTCAGGGGCAGGTTGAAACCCCGCTGGCAGCCTTTGAGATACTTCCCGCCGGCCGGGTTGTTGGATATGCGCGTGACCCGCCCGTCTTCCACCCAGGCCAGCAGCGGGCAGGCATTCCCTCCGCAGTCTCTGCCGCAGAAAAACGGTATGGATTGGATCGTCAATGTGGTTTTCCTGTCTTTGGATGGGTTTTGGAAAGGGATAGCTTGACCTATTGGGCGATAAGGTGAATCTTGTTATTCCTCATTATAAGATATTTATCCCACATTCCGCACCTAAAAACAGTGAGCAGAGGTATTTTTAGCTCTCGGTGTTTTCAGGCTCTTCTGCCCGAAATGCCAGAAAGGCGGACCGATCTCCCTGGTGGATTTTGATGCTACCACGCCCTTGTCTTTTCCAGAGAGCATCAGCCAACCATTGCCAAGGACCGGGTCTTTTTCGTCTTGGCCCTCCCAGGCGAACTCAAAGTGTTCCTCCTTACCGGTTTTGACGACTTCTCCATCCAATGCGCCGGATAGAAGACCACCAACCAGCGCTGGGGAATGTCGCCGTAGGTATTTTCGACTTCCTTGCCCCAGTAGCCTGGGGTTAATTCCACCATCGCGGTTTGCTCCGTTTCCCGCACCAACCGTTTGGCTTCTGCCAGGGTTTCGGGGACCCGCATCAACCAGCGCATCTCCTTCAGGTTTTTCAGATTGTCTGCCGCATATCCGGCGCTATCCATCACGAAATAGGGCTTTTCACTCTCGCCCAACTGTTTGCAGTAGGCTTCTATGCTGGTGGCGAATGTCTCTTTATCGCTGCTGTTGCCGCTGAGCACTTCCAGCCAGATCGGTAATGCCGAGCGCTGGCTGGTGATCAACTACACTACCACTTGCTTCAGATCCGGGCGGTGATCCCGCGAATAACCTTCTGTGATCGTAATGACTTCCTTGTCTGGTTCTTCCTCTGCATACTGCCCATGCAGATGAAACGAACTGCTGTCCAGATGCACAAAGCGATGTTCGATCTGGTACACCTGCAAGGCACGAGTGGCTACTTTCGCAAATACCTCCGTCACCCCTGTGGCATACAACGTTTCAAAGCTGCGTCCCAAGCCGTCATCGTTGAAATCTTCTGCGCTCGGCCCTGGATGGATCAGTAAATCCACCGGCTTGTTGTGCAGGTAATCCGGCATCTGATACAGCTTTTCAAAATGAAACATCAACCTGCTGACATAAGCATTTGATCGGTATCAGTGCCGGTTCACACTTCGTTGACGCTTCTTCTCGAGCGCATGCCACGCCTCGGAAGACGGTTGACGAATACTATTCAGTT
>Ga0105104_10001799_pt1 | contig 15979 bp, 14 predicted proteins | sample PPLLaktember2015_3_FD_87034 | JGI IMG/M metagenome (GOLD analysis project Ga0105104, IMG submission 87034) | Freshwater sediment microbial communities from Prairie Pothole Lake near Jamestown, North Dakota, USA - PPLs Lake P7 Core (6) Depth... | ecosystem: Environmental > Aquatic > Freshwater >... | reverse complement strand
TCCGGGTCTTTCCACACGGTGAGGAATTCGCCCGCGCCGATCGTGTTGGTCCACGTCGCGTTCGGCACGTCAACGGTATTCCCAACCGCAGTCCTGCAGCGGCCATCCGCGTCAATCTTTCGTCCGTCGGACACCGCCACGTCGTAAATGCGCTCCTGCAACTTGCCGTCTTTGCCGAGCCAGCCCTTGATGATCTGGGCGCGATCGAGGTTCCCGCTGATCGGATCCTTGAGCGCCGCGACGAGAAACGTCGGGGACTTGCCCTGGGGCGCAGCCCGCAGGTCGCCGCCCATCGGCACTCCCATCGTGTACCCGACTTTCGCGGGCATGCGATTGTTGGCGTCGCTCGCCTCGAAGTCCCAGCCACCGAAGAACCGCACGACCATGCGCGAGCCGGTGGTGGCATAGGTTTCCCGGCGCTGCATCGCATCCCAGAGCGAGGCGCGCGTGTTTTCCTCGGCCCACACGGCGGCGTAGCCCGACGAGACGACTTCCCAGTCCATGATCTTCACGCCGCTCTGCTTGTTATCCATGAATACGGAGCTCATGCGGTGCGGGCCGGGCTCTTGCGGCGTCGTCTTGCCGAAGAAATTGTCCTCCTCGAATGACGCGAGGCCGGTGTGCGCGTCACTGCTGCCGATGAGTCCGAACTTGTAAGGGTTCACGCCGAGCTTCGCCTCGAGCAGGAGGCCGTTCTTCAGCGCCGAGCGCGTGTATTCGAATTCGAGCATCTCCTTCGTCTTCGCCACGCTGGCGTCGAGGTTGCCTTTGTCCCACAGCTCGTAGTCGGCGAACTCGTCATTCGGCGAGAGGAACGGATGCGCCTCGCCGTCGCCCTTCATCTGCGTCGCCTCGTAGAGCCGCTCCCACTTCACGCGCTGCTCGGCATACTCGCGGGCAATCGCTTTGCCGAACGCCTCGACGATCGGGAACATCGTGCCGTTGCTCAGGTTGCCGTTGTGCGCAATGGCGAGCACGCTGCCGCCGGTTTTCTTTTCGTAGGCGTCCATCCATTTCCACAGCTCGACGGGATTGGAGCTGCCGTAGGGCGGCAGGATGGTGAACGGCTCGACCTGACTGGCCTTGTCAGCGTTGTCGCGGAAGATGACGTTGCGATGCAGGTTGTTGCCCTTGTCGAGCGCCGTCCACTCGTAGCCGATGAATGCGGTGAAGCGGCCCGGTTCGTTGTAGTGCTCGGCGGCGGCGATGGTTTCCTGCCACGCGCCGCGATAGGCACGCGAGCCGGGGGCATACAACAACTCCTTGGGAAACGTGCCTTGGGCAACGTTGCCGATAATGTCCAGCGCGGCCTCGGCGCCTTTGCCCCCCTGGATCATGTCATACCACTTGCGCCCGGTCGGGTGGGTGAGCAGCTCGGCCTTGCCGGCGAAGAGGTCGGGGAAAAAGCCCATGTTGTCCGAGTGATCCGCGACGACGAGGAAATCGAGCGGGCGCGAGAGCTTCGCGGGCTGGCCGCTTGACGCCATGACCTGCTCGCCACGCGCGAACCGATACGCATCGCGCGGGCCCAAGCGGGCGCCGAATGACCCGGCGTCCATCGAGAAACTGGTGTGCAGGTGCGTGTCGCCGAAGAACGGGCGCGTGGGAAAGGTCCGTGCGGCGTACGGCGAATACGGCGGCTTGGCGGGAAAGACTTTCTCCGCCGCCGCCTTGTCGAGCGTGCCGATGTCGGTGGTGATCTGTTCCTGCGCGAACGTCGGGAGGGCGAGGCTGCCGACGGCCAGCGCGCAGGTGAGCGCGACGGCGAGGCGAGTTTTTATGTTCATGGTTGTTTTCCGCTCCTTCGTTTTCATCGTTGTGGTTTTCATAGGTGATGCTTCCACTTTTCATCAGTGAGACCGCACTCAGGCGCGCCGGCCTGCACTCCATCGCGGCAGGCCCACACTCCCTGCCACTCACCGCCCGCCCATTGACAGGCCAGCCGTATTGTCTTTATGGAGTCTACCCTCATGATACACAGGGTGGGTGAGACAGTTTCGGTGTCTCAATAGGGTGATTTGGAGAGTTTTGAGAGGCTCCCATGTACAAACCACGTCAGCACATCCTGGCTCTTCGTCACTTTTGATACTCCATTGAAAATAGCCCGACTATTTTCATGCCTCTTGGTGCGCCGCGGGGCATGGGCCACTGACGTGAAAATAGCCTGGGCGATTTTCATTCGTGGTGGTGAAGACTCTTCATGAAGACTGCTGGCGAAGTCATTTTTGCGGCGGCCAGCACGCTGATATACCAAGTTTTCAACGGCGTGCCAAACATGAATCGCGTGTACCTCAGACTTCGCCAGCAGTACCACTTTTGGTGAACGCCAGCTGATGGCCCAGTCGGCAGCCAGGAGGTTCCTCGTTTAGCTACTGATTCAAAAGGATTTTCTGATACATTGCCCTCTATTCGCTGGTGGCAATTTTGCTTCAGCGAGCCTGAATCACCAAAAGTGACGAAGAGCCAGGATGTTGTGACCGTGACGTCGATGGCTTGCTGAGCCGACCGTATGCCGTAGAGATCCGCTCAAACCGTGATCATGGCTGCGTGGGTGAGGCCTGACACGCGTGACACCTCCCAGACGGCGGGCGATAGCGCACCAGGGACTCGTGGGGGTTGCACGGGATCCACGCGCCTGGTGATGGGGCATCACGCGTCGGGTCACACACACCATCTCGGATGTCTCTGGCTTGGCGTGTCCGCCCGTCATACACCTAGCGGGATGATCGTGCGCCCGACAGGATTAGCGGGAAGGTTGGCCATGCCTCTCGCCCATGTCCCGACATTCGCCGACAACGCCGCCGCCGCAGTGGGCGGTCTGACGGCGGGAACATGCGAGAAATCTCTGCGTGCACGTTGATGGGTATGCGATACCCCCCGGTTTGTCGGTCCTCAAGGCACACGGCGTCACGCTGCGCGAGCCCTGACATCCTCCTCCCTATGGCGATGGAGCGGGGGATGTCAGGCGGGGTAAGCGACCCCGTCCTCTCGCCAGGTGGGCACCGTGGCGCCGTCGATCGGCGCCTCACCGCCCGTCTCAGCGGGCGGCGGTCACGGGCCGGTGCGCCCGCAGGAAGTCGCGCACCTGGTTGACCGTCTTGGCGAGCAGGTCTTTTGGCTCTCTCCAGGGATAGACCGTTACTTCGGCCTTCGGTGCCAGCTCTGCGATATCCCTGGAGACCGGGTATGGGTGCGCTGGTGTGTCGTCAGGCATGACCAGCATCGGCGTCTGGCACGAACGCGCGAAGTCGCGTGACACGCTGTACACGAAGTCGGGCTGGACGCGATAGAGGTTGTGCAGGTACGCGTCGACGGTCTCCATGGTTACGTCGGGCCGCCGGGCGCAGAGCTCGGGGCCCCATTGATTATGGCCGGAGTTGTACATGACGTCCGGGTTCTCCGGACGGTGCCCGACCGGCTGGCAGAGCACGCCGGCCACGACGCGGTCGGGCGCCCGCTCCATGAGCTTGAGGGCAAACGGGCCACCGATGCAGTAGCCCATGAAGAAGAACTCCCGGATGCCGAGGTGGTCCATCAGCCCGAGTTGGTCCTCCGCGAAGGCTCCCCACGGGTCGTTGACCGGGACGGGCCCGCTGGACTCGCCGCCGTTCGCGTTGCGCTGGTCCATCGTGATGCAGCGGAACTCGTGCGTGAATGCCTCCATGGCGTTGAACACCGCGGTGGTCCAATTGCTGACGCGGGAGTTCAAGCCCCCGCCGGGTGTGACCAGGAGCGGGAATCCGGACCCGGCTTCCTCATAGCGGATGCGGACGTCTCCCTTTTCATAAAACGGCATGTCAGTCTCCTCACATGGGTGTGAACGAAGGTCAATGTCCGAGGCGATGTCTTCGCGCGAGCATACCATCACTGAACGCATATTGTCTATTGTGCTAGCCAGCTTGGATTTCCTAGGCCAGCTCTGTGCCTACGGCGTCCGCTCCTGGCATGCGTCGCAGCGATGCAAGACGCGCCTGCAGGGTCACGTGAATGGCACGAATTCGCAGGCCTTGTCGATGGAGGACCGCCCATCGATCGTGATCATGTGATCGCCATAGGGACTCTTCGGACCGACAGCCATCGACGTGCCGCAGACCGGCTGTGTGAACAGCGCAGATCAGGGACCCGCGCGGGAACGATCATCGACGTTGAGCCGCTGGCCCGCGTTGCCGTGCTGTGAAGGCACCGCGACCACGATCTGCTTGCGCGCGCGCTCCGTGAGTGGCATCTCGCCGAAGCATGCGTTTGGGTCCATGCCAAGAGGCGAGGTGTGGTCTTTGGCCACCTTGCGCGCCGCATCGGCCTTGGGACCGCTGCACGCAAACGGCGCTGGCCCTCCCGCTACTCCCGCGGAGGAGAAGAGGAGGTTCGCTGACACAAGCATGGCGATAATTGACGGAATGAATGCTCGTCGCATGACGATCTCTCCCTCCTCCTCGAGTGATCGTTGTGATCTGTAACGTGTTTCGGACTTCATGGGGGTTTTGCCTCAACCATGATAGGCCGTGGGTCTCAGGCAGACCCCCTGGCCATGCAGGGATTCTTCACTTGCCACACGATAACTCAGAAATTAATTTTTGTGCTGGTTTATTCTATTATTGCTCAACAATTGCTCAACGCAGTGTGCTGGGTCGTGACGTGATGCTGTGCCTTCTAACGTTGGCTGATGGGCTGGACAGCGCCAGCTATGGGCCGATCTATCCCTCCGTGCAGAATCTGCTGCTGGCAGCCCGGGCAGCCGGTCTCGGGGCAGCGTTGATCACGCTCCCACTGTGGAGCACCTGGCTGGTACGGCGGGCACTCGGGTTGCCGTGGCGCGTCACCCCCTGTGCGGTCGTACCGCTGGGTTGGCCGATGGGGCGCTATGGGCCGACGACGCGGCGTCCCGTCGGCGATGTGGTACACCTCGATCGCTATGGCGACCAGCCGTTCAAGACCTCTCAGCCTTGACGAGGCGCGGCCTGGCGCCACCCGCCAGGGCGGGGTAGACCCCGCGGCGCCGAGTCCAGTGCTCACTGCATGCGGCGGCACCACTGATGGTCAGGCCTGTCGCTGTCCCACGATGAACTGGGTGATATTGCGGAAGTGACGTGGGCCATCGCCGTGTGGCCACATCAGGGCCTTGACCGCGTCTCGCGCTTCTTGCTGGCGTTCGGGGGCGAGGTCGGCGGCGGTCGTCCCCGCCAGCACATCCCAAGCCAGGTCAAAGTTCTCATAGGCAAAGCCGAGCGTCTCGGTCTCGACATGCGCTGTGATCCCTGCCTCGGCCAGTTGCTGCAGAAAAGCGGTCGGATCCGCCAATGCGCCAGGTCCGACACCCGAGACCGGAGGGGGAGGGGCAAAGCGTCCTGCGGTGTGCTGGAACCACAGAGTGTCGCACGGCTCAGGCCCGGCCCACACGGCCGCCACGAACCGCCCACGGGGGCGTAGCACGCGCGCGATCTCTCGCGCCGCCGTGGCCCGATCAATGGCATACATCAGGCTTAACGATGCCAGTACCACGTGCACCGCCCCATCTTCCGCAGGGATGGCCTCCGCACGCCCCTCGCGGAACCGCACATTCCCCACGTCCATGGCTCTCGCCCGTTGCTGAGCGACCGCGAGCATGGCAGGGCTGAGATCAACCGCGAGCACGTCCCCGTGCGGGGCGACGAGCGCTGCCACCTGGAGTGCGACCGACCCGGTGCCGGTCCCGAGGTCGAGGACGTGCTGGCCTGGCGACAGGGCCGCGCGCCGGATGACCTGCTGGATCACGGGCGCAAAGCGCGTATCGACCTCACGCTGGTAGATCTCCGGATAGCGATCCCAGATCCCGCGTGGCCACGTCGTCCCCTCATGCTCACGCCCAGCTGGTGGGCTCATGTCATCCCTCCTTGTCGGCCGAAAAATGTCGATGAAATGGGCCGAACGCTGGCGCTGAGCCGCCGTTGGAAGCGGGAGCGCCGCGGAGGCTGGAGGGCGTCGGCTGCAGGCGGTTGTTCAGCATGGACTTTAGGCGTGGACTCGGCCAGTAAGACCCGGCCGATTGGTCTATACAAGTCCGCCCCTGCTTGTGCTCTCTCGGTTACATGGGCAGTCATTCCGCAGAGCCAAGCTCCTATGTATGTGCCACGACGGCATGGGTCTCTATTGGCGCGGCCAGTCCATCATCGTCGACATAAGCGTGCAGGGCTTCGGCGACCTCACGCACCATCGCTGTCCGGCTGCTCTCATCCATCGACGCCACGCGAGCGGCAACCGGCGTGGCTGCCAAATAGCCGAGCACGTAGCGCTCAAGGGAAGGAAACCGCAGCAGATTGGTGGTGATGCGTATATGGACCCTGGCGAACCCCGCGCCGGTCACAAGGGTGCGCAGCTCGTGCGGATCCGCGAGCGTAAACGCCGCGCGGATCGGGGCGCCCGCCACTTCTCCCAGATGTCGCTCGAGCGCATTGAGCAGTCCCACGTAGAAGGGTTGCCGGTCTAAGGCCCGCCAGACCCGCAGCACCAGTCGCCCTCCCGGCACCAGGACGCGCGCGATTTCGCGGAGCCCCCGGAGCCGGTCGGCAAAGAATTCCAGGCCCCACTGGCAGAGGGCAACATCGAAGGCTCCATCCGGCAAGGCCAGTGCGGCCGCATCGTATGCGTGCCATTCGATGGATGGCCCCTCGTGCGGCTCCGCCTGCGTACGAGCCACGCCGAGCATCCCCTCGTTCAGGTCCGCTCCGGCGACCTTGCCCGTCGGGCCGACGGCCTTGGCTGCCAAGCGAGCCAGCACGCCAGTCCCACAGGCCACGTCAAGCACACGCTCACCAGGACGCAAGGCAGCGAGTGTCACAAGATCCTGCGCTGTCTGCATGAACGCCATGACGTTATGCCGCTCATAGGATTCCGGGCCAGCACCCGCCAGCTGCCACCCCGATTGTTGACGCATGTCCGTCTCCTCCCACGTCTTCGCTGAACCTATGGCAGAGGCTCCCCACAAACCTCAAACGCCCCCACGCCTCTGTTGCGTCATGACCCTGGAGAGACGTCTATAAGTCCAGATACTTTCACCACGCTATTGGTTCCCCTTGACGAATATGAAGCAGCCGAACGCCAGGCCTGAGCTGCTGCCGGAAGCGGGCGCGACGCGCGAGCGGCCGCTGGAGGCCGTCAGCTCCAGGCCCTGGTTCGGCCGGGAGAGCCGCATGACCATGGCAGCCTTGCTCATTGCGTCAGCTACAGCGCGGCGGTCATCTCCTTCACCGCGCGCAGCCCCGATTCCAGTGCGCCTTGCATCCATGTATGTGCAAGCGACGTATGTTCCCCCGCGAAATGGATCCGCCCCTCTGGCGTCAGCAGATGACGATGAAGATGCGTATGCTGCCCGGGTTAAACCACGCAAACGCGCCGCCAGTCCATTTGTGCTGGTCCCAGGCGAAGCTTTCGGTACGCAGCACCGTTCCTTCCTGAGCCACTTGCGGATGCAGCTTGGCCAGATGTCGAAGCGCCACCTCATGGCGGTCTGCCACGGGGAGAAGACCAAGCCGCCGGGCATTTTGTCCCCACGAATACGAGGCAAGCATCACTGCGGGCGCCGCCGACACGCGCGCATCTTGCGCATCGGCGTTATCAGAAGGGTAATACGTCGATCCAATCGGCAGATCGGTGAAGCTGCCGCCGCCATAAATCCCGTCGGCCGATTCCCAGAATCGCTCTTGGCAGATCGTGAGGACCTTTGTCGAAGAGTCATAGGCCAGTTGCCGGACGGCGCGCATTTTCTCGCCGGAAAGCGGGGTGTCGATCCGCTGGAGCACCGGGCAAGCTAACGTGCATAGGACATAGTCACCCACCACACGCTCAATCGCCCCTCCCGCGCCGCCATTGCGGTAAACAGCCATCGCAGACTGCGATGCTGCGCCCGTGCCGTTTTCCAGCCGGATCACTTCGCACCCTTGCCGCGGCGGCGTGTTCAGTTTCGATGCAAACGCGGCCGCCAGCGTATCCGTCCCGCCGACGATTTCGTCGAATTTCAGCGACCATAACTCCAGCATCTCTTCGCGCAGATGCTCGGTCGCGGCCGAATGCATGAGCGTTTCGATGCCGTAGACGCTCATCAGGAATTCGATCGCCTCCTGCGACAGCCCTTCGCCCTCGCACAACTGCTGCAGCGAGAGTTGATCGAGCTTCCGCATCACATCGCTGGGAAGCTGCGGCGCAAGCAGTTCGGCCCGCTGGGCATCGGTCAGCGCCTTGAGCTGTTTCACGGCCGTGGCCGCAAAGAAATCGTCGGGGTTTTCTCTTGCTCGTCCGGACGCAGGGCAAAAAGCGGATTGAGCTGCTTCACATCCTCCGCCCGTACACGCGTTCCGCGGATGTGGTAGTACGCCTTGGGATTCCCCATGACGAACGTGCGGAGGGTGAGGCCGAATTCCTTGCAATAGTGACGGGTGAGATCATGCTTCTCGGGAATGCGCATCGCGCCCGCCTCGCCGTAGAGCCCGTTCTCAAATCGCAACGTACGCGCCCGCCCGCCGATGTGCGTCCGCTCCGCCTCGAGAATGGTCGCCCGATGGCCCAGTTTCTCCAGTTCATATGCCGCAACCAACCCCGCCAACCCCGCGCCGACAATCACCACATGGATCGGCGTGCGCTCCGCCGCAGCGGTCCGGGCGGCGCTGAGCATGGGCAGCGCTGGCGCAGCAGCAGCGGCGGCGAGCAGCCGAAGCATCTCACGCCGAGAGAGCAAAGCAGCATTCGTCGAATGACTCATTAAATCTCCTGACCCAACGTAGGGGGTTGTGGTCGAGTCGAGAGGTTGCCTCCAGTGTGGAGGTCTGCTTTGTGTGCCCTGTTGCTCCCGCCTGTCGGTACCGGGAGTGTCACAGTATTCGACCATGCACCGTTGTGCACCTCCCCCTCACAGAAGCCTGCCTGTGGTTTTCCCACACAAGCCTCTTCATACGGTCTTCCCCCCGATGGGATGGAGTGGCACCAAGCGCCTTGGATGTAGGAGGGGATACCGTTTCATGTACCGGCAAAGCCGCTCCCAGGTGAGCCTTTCGGAAGTACAAAGCCGAACGCTGGAATTCACCTGCCGCCCGACGCAGCCACACAACTAACAACGCGCCATTCAAGATTGATGAGAGGCACGCTGAGGGCGGTCAGGTGGAATGACTTGTTATGCTGCGTGTAATCGCAGATATTCAATGTCCGAAGTGAACACACGCGGCATATTTTCACGCTTTTATAACGAGGCGTAGCGTTCGATGAGTTCAGCCACGATTTCCGGCTGCTCGTCAGCCACATAATGCCCGCTGTCTTTGATAGTTTCGATGAGGACGGTTTTACAACCGTGCGCACGCATATCTTCCCCCATTTTCGGCAAAAGTTTGGCGAAAGATTTGTCGCCGCCAGCCAATACAAACGGCACGTTGATTTCATTTCGTTGTTCCGCGTTGAACTCCTCGTTGGCGGGAAATGCGCGGTAGAACTCCATCCCGGCGCGCAGTTGTGCGGGAGTAGCATAAGAATTTGCATAATGAGTCGCATCGGCATCAGTAATCGCTTTTTTGTTGACTGTGCCGCCGGTAAAAAAATGTCTGAAGTAAACACTTTGCCGACCGGCGATTAACTTTTCGGGCAAGTCCGGCGTTTGGTGAAAATTAATATGCCAAAGCATCGGATCGCGTTTGACCTCCTCCCACGGTTCGATGCCGGGCAGCGGCACATCGAGAATCATCACGCCGCGTGCGGCTGTCGGATGAAGACGCACGAAGGCGTAAGCGACCATCCCGCCAATATCGTGACCGGCGACATAAACGCGCTCCAGTTTTAGCTGTCGCGCAAGCTGATGAATGTCTTCTGCCATGGTCGCGGCATCATAACCGCTTGGTGTCGGCGATGAACCGCCCACGCCGCGCAAGTCAACGGCAATCACGGTGATCTTCTTCGCCAGACGCGGCATAATTTTGTGGAACTCATACCAATCCTGAGGAAATCCGTGTATCAAGATGACGGCGGGACCCGTTCCGCCGCGAACGTAATGAAGCGTCGTTCCATTGACTTTTGCAGTATTGGAGACAAATCCTTTCCCAAGTTTCGCCACTGCCGGGTCAATCTGCCGCTGTGCCTGCGCCTGACCAAAAGCACTGCTGCACCCAATCGCGATAAAAATAACAACTGCCTTCAAAAAGTTACATTGAATTTTCATAAGTTTCGTACCCTCTCAAGAATTGGTGACTCCAAAACATCTGCTTCTTCTGTCGGTAAAATGAAGCGGCATAATGCCAGCCTTCAGCTGCTGCCGGAAGCGGGAGCGCAGCGGACGCTGGAGGCAGTCAGCTGCAAGGCATTATTCGGCAATGCCTTTGAGCCAATTTACACTTCAAGACCTGACCCTCTGCGTGCTTCACCGTAAGCGCTCGTTTGTGTGCGCCGGTCCCCGATGGTGGCGAACCGGCGGCAAAGGCTTACTTAGGGAGAACCATTACTTGACGCGTTCCCAGATTAGCGTCGCGACCATCTCCTTACCAATGAACGGGCTTACGAACGGCGTCGTTTTCCACTGGAGTCGATCGCCTTGGATCTCGAAAAGGCGCGTTTGTTCCGTCCCGTTCCATGCCTGGTTCCACGAGACCTCTGGGGTCAGGATGAGCTTATTGCCCTCAGCCCGATACTTGCCGGCGTAAGCCACCATCGTCCGGTAGAGCTGCGCAGCTTCGGCTTCGGTCGCATTTGGGGTGGCGGGTGGCTTGCGGGTAGGGTCGGTAAACAGGATCATCATACGGCCGTCCGAGGTGAAGGTGAGCAAGCCGTGCGGATGATCACCGAAATTCTTGTGTACGGCTTTGCTTTGGGTCTCCTCCTCGGTCCACGACACGAGCCGCCAAGTGCCGATAATCGAATCGGCAGCCTGCGCCACGCTGAACACCGCGCTAGTCGCCAACGCAAGCACGACCATTGGTATTGTGAAGCTCGCCTTCATTGATCTCCTCCTTCTAGGCTGGGATTTCCAATATGGGACCCTTGCCACCCTCTGCGGCATCGAACGAGCGCACCGTCCTGTTCGGTCAGCTCGTTTACGCGTTCCGACCCGTTGCAGGCTGCCATTCTCGCGGCGTATAGACCGTATGCGGCTCCGTGGTTATACGATTGGTCCCCGCGACGGTCCATTTTCAGCGACACCGCCGCTAGCCCGAACGCTCCTCATCCCTTTCGCTCGGCCTGTGCCGCCTTCGATCAGGCGGAGTGCCATGCGAGTCGCTCGATGCGCCAGAGGCGCTGCCCAAACAGGCGCTGCGTCAAGTGGCTTTCGGTCAGTTGGCCACATGGTGGTTAGCATGCACCGCCAAGGCTACGATCGCGTATAGGGAATTCAAACGCTATTTTGCTAAGACCACTGTTGCTGGCGTACCTCCTTTCCACTCCGGTGGAACTCATGCCGAACTCTTGATTATGTGGAAATCTGTCCACATAACCTTCCCGACAGCCTTGCTGGGGATGTCAAGATCACCTCCCATAGGGTCCGGTTTATACGGAAGTCTTGCAGCGTCATGGCCTGAATTCGGATGGTATGCGGCAGGATGTGATGCGTCCCCTTATTCGGCAGCCCGGCCGACGGCGGCCACGACCTGGAGCCAGCACGATACCTGCGGTCTAGCATGCCTTCGGCAACGCGGTGCGAGGCGTCGCCCATCTTGCCCGTGGGAAGGCTTAGATGCGTGTGAGGATTTGCGGCCTCAGGAGAAAGAGGCGTCGTGCAGGGAGGGACGTCAGGATAGGCTCGGTGGGGTACCGCTGGGGATGATTGCCAGGCATTGGGGGCCTCCTTCATCACGGGAATACGAGATTGGATGACCCAGCCAGAGTCGATTGGCGTGATTCTAGCGAGGCCGGTAGACCCTGTCAACGCCGACGTGGTGACCCGTGTCATCGACCTCGGGTGCGCATGTCACCCATGCAGGCACGCCTCGCGCTCCTGTCGCGACCCTCTGTGCGCGCACGGCAGCCCAGCAACCCCGCTGTGCAGCCTCTCGCCGCACCCCTGCGCTGCCGAACCGAAGGGGCGTGTTGATCTGGCTGACGAGGGTTGCGAGGTTGAACATCCCGGAGCACGACCGGTCAGACGTGCTCCCGTGCTTCTTATCGTGGGCGAGCGCCTCGTCGATCGCCGCGTCACACGCGACATCCTCGTGACCGAATCCACAGCTCGACGAGGACCGGACAGTGGTCGGAGAGTTGATTCCACACGGCTTTGTCGGCTTGCCGAGAGGTGAGCTGGCGAAACGAGCTACGATCGACCCAGGGCACTACCCGTCGGTCGACGACGATGTGATCGATGAACTCGGTGAACATATTGTCCCGGCAGCTCATGGGCATATCCTGTGTGAGTGTCATGAGGTCGGCGTTGGCTGGCTCGCCATCGTCGAGGTTGACCCAGACCTGGTCGTTCGGCCGATTGAAGCGGCGGTTGAAGTCCCCCAGCACGATGAACGGTGTTGGGCTCTCGGCCGCCGCGTCGATCCAACCCTCGAGGACCGGCACCTGCGCCAGCACTGTCTCGCAGGCCGAGCTGGTCGAGGCGTTCTCGAAACAGCCGCTCTGCAAATGCACCGACATCACTTGAATCGTCTGGCCGTTGCGCGTCAGGTCGATGCGGGTGCCATAGCGCAGGCTGCCATCGCCGCGAATGTCCAGCGCCTGGAAGTCCGGCTGCCGCACGACCGTGAGCCCGCGCTTGATCGCGAAGCCGGTATTCTGCTGGCCGTTCAGCGATCCTTTGGGCCGGTCGTCGACGTACACGTCATAGACCTCGGTATCCACCACCCGACTGAGCGTCGCCTCGCCATCGACCTCCTGGACGGCGAGGATATCTGGCTCAAAAAGCCACACGTCGCACCGGATGCGGTCGTCATCCGTGACCGTGCGTTTCACCGACGGGTCTGCCCCGGTATAGGTCGATTGGCCATCCTGGGCCTGGAGGTTCTCCAGGTTCCAGGTGGCGAGCCGTAGCCGGCCACTCGGATGAGGGGCGGGCGAGCCTTTCGGGACACCACCCCAGGGGGTCGGAGGTCGGTTCCCCCGTGCCGGGACCACTCGCGAGATAGCTAGGGGTAATCCAGCCCGTGTTGATGGTGCCCTGGACGGGCTCGCCCTACACCTCGATCTAGCCGGTGGCGGCATTGACGTGCATGACCGTGGCCTAGGAGCCACTGACCAAGCGCAAAGATACGCGGCTGTCGCCGGGGGCGGGATGCGCCGGGATGTGCTGATCTCGTTCGACGAGGCGCACCTGATCCCCGGGCCGTACCTCCGTGGCATAGGCCAGTGGAACCACGGCCACGAGTAGAAGCATGAACAGACAACCCATACGACTCATGATGGCTTGCCCTCCGGTGATCCATCGTCTCTGGCCCGTGTGCCGGCTCAAGGGGCACACAGGTCTGGGGCTTCCGCTTGCCGGCCTGGAGACGACGGTGCCGACGTCTGGCGCGCACCTCACGTCTTGAACCGTCGGTGCTCGTATCGGGCCTCTCCTTCGTTCCCATCCCACAGGAGCCCGTCCCCACTCTGACGCTGCAGTGAGGAGGGCATAGGCCCATCACTCCAGCGGCTCGGGTGTGCTCGAAGGCTAGGTAAAAGCGATGCCGAGTGCGACAGACGATGGCAAGCGTCGAAGATGACTGATCAATCGAGCGCCGTCAGATGAACTCAGACATGGCGGCGATTGATATGAAAGGACGCCGTCGCGCACGGGTGGAGTGGGGGTCTCGGCGTGAAAACATGGCCAACCGTAGGCGAGAGAGCCGTTGTGTGGTCGTACACAGTGGCGTATAGATCTGCACACCCGGCAGAACGGGGGAAGATGAACACGTGTCGCAACCCGCGCAGCAGGCATACGCCAGGCGAGGTTCGGGTCACCGGCTCCAGCACGGTGGGCGCCCATCGCTGAGCGTTGGTGCCCTAAGGCTGTGCTGTGTGACACAGCTCCTCCCACCTATGCGGTGGTTCACAGGTCATCATCCTCCGGCGACGCACGTGGGGGAGAATGTTTGACGGTGGGCACCCCAGCCAACATGGCACCCTCTGTATCACGCCAATAGCCGATCAGCCATCCGCACGATGACGCATCTGAAACTCGTCAGATGACAAGGCCCCAGATGATAGACGTCTCTGCATGCCGGCATGACACGCTGTGGGCACGTTCGTCACAGTCGTGCAGCGCCCCCCCCGTGCCCTTTCGCCAATGCACATGTGCGCTGATCGCGCATGTGTGCATTGGCGATCGGCACCTCCTCAGCACCTCATGCGCTGGCTAACGATGGCTCAACAGTACGAGGGTGAGGGAACGGGGCCTTCCTCGTCTGACACCCCTTCGTGAGCGGTGGAATGCTGCATTTCGGACGGCACTCTGCAGACGACCCAGTCAGAGGAGCGCACCGTCATGAAGCCTAGCCCCTGAGATAGGGCCTGCACCGCGATATTGGTCTGGTTCACCTCCGCCGCCACAACTCCGACCCTACTCATAAGGATCGCCCTTTGGACCAGTTGCTGACACATGCCATGACGTCTGACCTCGCACGCCACCACGATCGCCAGCTGTCTCACACGTCCCCAAGCGCCAGCCTCTCCTGATGAGGGCTAACCATCCCCGCTCCTCCGCTCGTCTCGGCACGTGCCGCACACCGAACAACAGCCGACCCCGGGCACTCGACCGAAGCATCGTAGCCACGGCAGAGAAGGCCATCTCTCATGGCTAGGTAGACATCCCGGCGAGCACTCCCTGCAGCTTGGCGCGGGCATAAGCGGCGATCGACTTCGCATCGACCAAGGTCCCGTCCGCTATGGCCCGCTCGACCTCCTGAACCGTCAGCCCCTTCACTTCGATGATCTCGTCTTCATCCCCTGCCGCGTGATCGGGCACTAGACCAGTGGCCATAAACAGGTATTGCTTCTCAGTACAGTAGCCTGGGGAGGGGTACATGATCCCCAGCGCACGCCAGTGCTCCGCCCGGTATCCGGTCTCTTCGATGAGTTCGCGCCTGGCACACTCCAGTGGCGCTTCACCCGGCTCGAGGGTGCCCGCCGGGAATTCCAGTAGCGTCTCACCCACGGCAAACCGGTACTGTTCGATCAATATCAGGCGACCGTCTGCCAGCTGGGGAATGATCACGACCGCGCCCGGGTGTTTCACGACCTGGCGCACCACCGTCCGACCGGACGGCAACCGTAGTTCTTGCTCGACGATCGCAAAGATGCGATAGCTCTGAAGTACATTCGTGGACAGCACGTCTGCTATTGGCATGGCTTGGATGCTCCTCAAAAGTCCGGTCACGATTTGCTAATCCACGGGGGCTCAACACCGACGGCACGGGAGAACTCAGTCATAGCCCTGACCACGTCCTCTGCCAACGGCGGTGGCGAGGACATGCACATCGAGAGTTCCCCGTCTTTGGCTACGGTCATGCACTCGAACGACCCCCCATCGGCCTTACCGCAGCGGATCAGGCGCGTACCGGATGCCCTGCCACTGCCCGGGGTCATGCCCATAGAACAGCGTGGCGCCGTGCGTGTCGCGTAAGTTCCGCAGGGTGGTCAAGGAGTGTGACATGGCGTCGGCATTCCAGACGGATTGCGGCAGCACGTCACGGTCCAGATGCTCCTGGGTGTAACAGGCGTCGCCTGTCAACACCAGTTGCGTGGCCTGGCCGTCCCGGACCCACAGTGACTGATGCCCAGGGGTGTGTCCGTGGGTGGGGATGAGCACCAGTGTGCCGTCGCCAAAGAGGTCGTAGTCGCCATCGACGAGGTGATAGTTGAGCGGATGATCAAAGTCTTGCGGATCATAGTGATTGTCGGGGCCACGCGCCCGCGCCATCTCCCGGGACTGGACGAGGAACGTCGCCTGTGGGAAACACTCGTTGCCGCCACAGTGGTCAAAGTGGAAGTGTGAATTGATCACATGCGTGATGTCTTCCGGTCGCATGCCGATACGCGCCAGTTGGCTGACGACATCGTC
>Ga0105104_10001798_pt1 | contig 15982 bp, 16 predicted proteins | sample PPLLaktember2015_3_FD_87034 | JGI IMG/M metagenome (GOLD analysis project Ga0105104, IMG submission 87034) | Freshwater sediment microbial communities from Prairie Pothole Lake near Jamestown, North Dakota, USA - PPLs Lake P7 Core (6) Depth... | ecosystem: Environmental > Aquatic > Freshwater >... | reverse complement strand
CTCCATCCAATTCCGGGTGTCATGCTGTTCGTCGTGGGAATGGTGTTCATGCTCCAGCCAGGTTTTCGCAGGCGCATCTTGATCGCTTTGATAGTCATCTCGGTTGCGACTCAGGTTTTGAACGCTGATTACTGGAAACAATATTGGGAATACCAACGCACAATGTGGTGGCAGCTTGCCTGGCGCGCGCCGGACATTCAGGACGATACCCTGGTGATGACGTACAGCTCGGGATATAACCCCCAGCAGGATTACGAGGTTTGGGGACCCGTCAATTTGATCTACAACCCCAGCCCGGCTGAGGTGCCCGCCATTCAGGCAGAAGTGCTAAACCCAGATACATCCTACAGCATTTTAAAGGGAGATGTGCTTAATAATTTCGTCCGTGACATTAAACTTCACAGGGATTTTAACAATTTGCTTTTGCTAACAGTGTCACCATATTCCTCTTGTGTCCACGTCCTGGATGGGCGTCTGCCTGTCTACTCCGCGCGCGAACCGCTCGTGATCCAGCAAGTCGGAAACTATTCCCATGTTGACCGCATCATTCCAACTGGAAGTTCTCCTGTGCCACCTGCCTCCATATTTGGATCCGAGCCTGAACATGGCTGGTGTTATTACTATCAAAAAGCCTCCCTCGCCCGTCAAAACGGCGATTGGGAGGAGGTCAGCAGAATATACGAGCAGGTCCTTGAGTTAAACCTCGAGACCGCTGATAAATCTGAAATGATTCCATTTTTTGAGGCTCTGGTTAATCTGGGCCGACATGAGGAGGCCCAGGCTTTTTACGACAAAGAGATCAAAGGCCAGTCAGAAATGCGCGTGCCTTTATGCGCTTCTCTGACTAACGATCCGGGATACCCGCCGGAATTTGGTTACGATTATCAAATGATCCATGCGATGCTGTGCAAGTCCTAAAAGCAAATAAACCCAGTATCGTTCGCTTCACTTTGCAATCCCGGCCTCAAAACGTTCAGATCGTTCCCATCACTTTAACGATACAACCCGTTTCCTGCGATTTGTAGGCCGCCAATGCCAGGCGCAATGCCTGGATTCCATCATCCAGGGTACAGGCCGGTTCAGACTCCCCGCGCACGGTCTCGATGAAGTGACGCGTTTGCGCGACGAAGAGCTGGTTCCGTTCGAAGCCCACAGGCGGGGAGAAGGTTTCCATAACGGAAGCAGGCGGGTCGTCTGAATAGGAGCCGAAGGAGGCAGGAAATTTGGAAAGGTGGAGCATCCCATCCGAATTATCCCAGCGCAAGGTCCCCTCTGTTCCAACGATTTCCAAACGGTGAACAGGCGGGCGTTGGAAATAATTGAGATGAACTCCCCCGAGCGTGCCATTTGTAAACTTCAATCCTATTTCGGCCATATCTTCCACATCGATTTCAAGTGGGGAGATCTGACCGTTGAACGACCATAATGATTCCACTTCGCCAAGTAAATAACGCAAATAATCGAGTGGATGGGTAAGCGTGACGATGACACCCCCGCCGAGGTCTGCGCGGGCGGCGTAACTCTGACGGTAATCCTCCCACGGATGCCATTGTGGAAGATACTCACCCCAATGGGCATGGACGGTTAATATTTTACCGAGCGCATTGGATTGAATGAGCGCGCGCGCTTTATTTAAAGTCGGATGATAGCGGAATTGGAAGCCAACCAGAATTTTGCTTCCGCTCTTCTCGGCACTCTTTTGCAGAATATCGAGACGTTCCAGGGAATGCGAGACAGGTTTTTCAAGCAGAATATGACAGCCTGCTTGCGCGGCCGGGATGGCAACATCCAGATGCACGGAGGTTGGATTTGCCACAATCACTGCCTCGGGCTTGTGCTTTTTGAGCGCTTCCTGTAAATCCGTTTCAACAGGGTAGCCAGCCAGTTCATCATCGGGCAACGTCGCTTTGCGCGTGCGCAGTAGGATAATGTCCTTCTCTCCCAATGCAATTAAATTACGAAAATGCCTTCTCCCAATCGAGCCAAGACCTGCGATGAGAAACTTAGTAGGTTGGGGCATGGGAGTTGGTAGATTGGTAGAGCGGTAGATTCTTAGTTGGTCGCAAGGTCTGCGATGTCGTAGCTGGATGGTTCTTCATGAACTGTGCGTTCTCCATATTCTTGTTTTCCTTGTTGTTGTCCGCGAACGTATCGAATATATCCATTGAGCGACCGCAGCGCAGAATGACACAACTCTCTTTGCTGAGATATCTCGCCCTTGGTGTATTGTTGATCATCGCAGACAACGAAAGCACTTAACGTTTCCATGATCGAACCACGAGCTATATAATAAAAACGAAGACTATCCAAATAATGATAACGGCCATATCCTTCAGCAATGTTCAAAACAGCACTCGTCACCGCGCGCCGTACTTGGTCGGCAAGATTGTACTTCTCTTCGGGCGGCAAATGAGATGCAATACGATACCCTTCATGAAAAACTTTCATCGCAAGCTGGTAACACTCCAAATCCTCAAATCCACGCATTTCCTTTTCGGCCATTTTCCACTCCTTCCTCAGTACACCAATTCTCAATTGACCAACTCCCAATTTACCAATTTCCAACTTACCAATCTCCCGACTTCTCATACCCCCATGTGACCAGCATCTCGCCCGCGACCTCCTTGAAAACAGATTTATCGCGCGCGGTAAAAAGCTTCTGCCAATTGCCAGCCTGACCCTTCGGCAGGAAGGAGGCGATGTCCTCGTTGCGCTTTGCCTGCCACTCTTCGTCGGGATTGGACGACATTTCGTCAACGATCGTCTTTTCCAGTGATCGATCTGACTCAACACCGAGGAAGTTCCAGAATTTTTGCATTTCAGCGAAAGGCTGCTCGAGCAGATCTTCGTATCGCAGGCTGTGATAATTTTCGCCGAACAACCTGCGGCCTTCCGATTCGGTCTCCTGTAAATTCGTGACCCAACCCTTCGCCACGCGGCGGATCACACTCTCAGTGAAGATCGAACGCGAGCCATCTGTGAACTGAATCTGGTCTTTGCGCAACTCTTCGATAATCCGTTTATCTTCCGCTTTCAGGAATTTGGACTCCTCCACTAAATTGCGGAACCTCTCCGAGATCAGCACATCGCGTCCATCCCGGACGATGTAGACCAGTTTCGCGTCGGGGTAGATCGCCTGCATGTCGCGCACCGCCTGCCCATGGATCGTTGAGGAGGGGCTCTTGTCCCCGACAATACGCTTGCCTTCTTTTGCCGCGTCGCGCTCCAGGATCAAGTCTGCGGCGGCGCGCAGGACGATGGGCGAGAGGTCGCGCCCCTGATTCCAGCGGTTAGACCTGCGACTCAGCCACTCCTCCGCTTCGGGCGTGTTCACCAGCGATTTGAGCAGGGGTTGGCGTGTAAAAAAGTGCGCCTGATAATTGCAGTGCACTTCAGGGTGCAAGCGCACAAGGCGCATCAGAAGCGTCGTCCCGGAGCGGGCGTGACCGAAGAGGAAGAACTTCTGGCGCGGGAAGAACTGCTTGATCTCCGCCACCTCTGCCGCTGTGATGGCAGGAATGGGATTGCGTTTTTTCTTTTTAGAGTCGCCTTTGAGCAGGATGCGGGCGGCACTTTTGAAACGAGAAAGCATTATTGTGATGTCTCCAACTATCTTTTCCAGTTTAGCATTACCAACCCAGCCAGGCAAACCAGGATTCCCAGGATATTGACCCACGAGATTTTATCCTTGAAAAGGAATATCGCCACAGGGACCAAAATCAGTGAGGCGACTACATTGACCAGTACCGCCGCGATGCCAAGCTGCCAGCCGGCCCGATAGGTGAGCAGGAAACCGAACTCAATACCGACAATGGCGATGGCCAGCCCGATGCTTGCCCAGTTGAGTTGTTTGAATTCCGCTGCGATACCGTTGGTGGCGGGGAAGAAAAAGAAACCGACCAGGGTAACCACGAAGGCAACGGCATAGGTCACAAGCAATGAAACCGTGAAGTTGACATTGGCTGGCGTGCTCTTGGCAGTAAAGTGATAGAGCGCGCTGGAGCAGATCGCGAGGGTAATGGAGAAGTAGAATAAAAACATGGGCTTTTTCATTTTTACCACAAAGGATCACAAAGGTCTTGAACCGCGAAGAGCGCAAAGGGCGCGAAGATTTAAAAGTTTTTCTTAGCGTTCTTGGCGGCCTTTGCGGTTCGCTTTCTCGAGGATTTTCAAAATATACTCCGCCGTGCGCTTGCCAGAGGTTCCATCTGTAAATGTGATTTCGTCTTGGATAAATTTCCTGCGTTCCAGCGCGTCGAGCGAGGGGTTCTTGAGGTAGAGATTGATGACCTCGCAGAGTTCCTTCTCGCTGCTTGCTAAGCGCCCTGCCTTCGCTTCACGGAAACGTTTGTGAGTGGGCCAGTTGCCGATCTTTTTCAAAGAGAGCGAATATTTCCTGGGCTTGTTCCACCCGCCGGGGATGTCGATCACCGCCGCGACGATCGGCGTATCGTGGACGGCGGTCTCGACGACCATGGTCGAATAGACCGTGACCAGCACATCCGAGTGCGCCATCATGGAGGATTTTTCGTCCATGTCTTCACCGCCATAGTAGCCGAGCGATCCGCCCAGGGCGACAGGTTTGACGACATGCACATTTGGATATTGCTTTTCGAGCGCGAAAATAAGCTCGCGCTCTTCGGCAAAGATCCTTGGCTTATCCTGGAAATGACTTGGGTGCAGACGGATCAACAATTGCGAAGGTTCAATCAGCGCATCTGATGAAACTAATTTCGCCAGCGCTTCCACATTGGGGTAGTTCGGCGCGAAATGGACAAAGGAACAGGCGTACGAGATCAACTTGCGATTCGGATCGAGTCCGTGGAGTTTGAAATAGTCTTCCTTCGACAGCAACCATTCTTTTCTGAAATAACCGTCATACGACGGAATGCCGCCGATATGCACACGCGCGGGATCCCAATCGGAGCCGTAGACCAGCTCGTCCTTTTGGAGTTGAGACCAGCAGGTGGCGTAGTCCATCGAGGCGCCGGGGATCGAGTAGCTCGACGGGTTATCCCAGCCGACGATCGCAGCCAGGGTCGGCGCGTGGTGCAGAGTCGCTTCACGGAGCAGGTAACGGTCGAGGCGCCAGCCGGCCGTCGAAGCGATGACAAGATTCGGCTGGTGAGAGGCAAATAGATCGGCGTACAGGTTCGGGCGGGGGATGAAGCGATTCTGGATCCGCACCAAAAATTTGCGGGCGAAGGCAAACGTCCGCAAAACGAGGATCGCCAGGGCTGCAGGGATCCAGATCCCCAAACGGAACTTCCACGAGTTCTCGACCCAGACTTCCCAGATGTGGCTATCCATGGCCTCGGTGTTGATGCGCCACGAGCCGCCGACGCGCCGCAGGTAGACGAGCAACCATTGCAGGCGCGGGCTCACTTTGCCTGCATAGGCGTTGGCTTCCTTGAGGCGCAAGCCTTCGAACGTGAGACCCGGGCGGGCAAACCGCTGCGCGATGTGGTCTTTGGTTTCGTCGTCGGTCAGCACGACGATTTCCACACCCGCCGCCAGCAGCGTCGGGACAACGTCGCTTTGGAGGAAGTAGATGATTGCCATGCCGTGGTCGGCGGAGATGAAGATTTTTTTAGACATTGGTCCTTTTCTAGTGTCATTACGAGCGAAGCAATCCCGCTATTCTCAGTTATTCTTTCGTTTGCAATTTAGTTGAGATTGCTTCCCGAAGGCTCGCAACGACATAGTTGTTATGAGTAATACCAATTAAAAATCTTGTTATACGTTGCCAGTAACATCTTTTTGACCGGTCCCAACTCCAGCACGCTCCGCGCCAAACTCGTTACCTTCTTACTTTTTACTTTTCCGCTCTCTTTTCCCAACTCTCCACGCAAATATCCCAGCGTATTGGACATATTCATCGCCAGCGGATCGGAGACCATCAGCCGCAGCAAGCCTGCATCGTTCATGCGCTTATCCAACTGGCGGACCTGGCCCATGGGCTTATCCATGTCAAAGGGCAGGAACTGCTGGAGCGTGGATTTGTAGGCAGTGAACTGCCAGTGGGATGCGCCTGCAAAGGCAACAATTGTTTTATCCGACTCTGCGTGAGATTGCTTCGGGCTTCGCCCTCGCAATGACGGAGTATAAGTAATTCTCCAATCCCTCGTCTCTGTGTACACCTTTTTGTTCTCTTCTTCCGTCTGTCCAAGCGAGAGGTTGAATTCCAGGAATCGTTCCCACGGGATGAACTGCCCTTCTTCAAGTTTGGCGTTCGCGCCCGCCCACTTGAGCGTGGACTCAAAAAATTCAGGCGGCGTGCGAAAGGGACGCGCGGTCACCATGCCAACGTTGGGAAAGGTTTCAAGGATTTCCACCGAGCGTGAAAGCCAGTTCGGGGAGAACAAGACGTCGCTATCGGTGTAGGCGATGATCTCGCCCGGCGCGCCCGCCAGCATCACGTTCCAGGCGCCGCCTTTGCCCATGTTCTTCTCAGCCAGGATCAAATATTGGATTCGCCCCTCTTCCTTTTCCTTCACCAGGAAGTCACGCACTTGCGGGCAGGAGCCGTTGTCGAAGACCATCAGGTCGAACGACAAGCCTGCCTCCTTGCGCATGGATTCCATACATACCTTCAAAACATCCAGGGTCTCGGTATAGAAGCCGCTCAGGAAGGGAATATAATTTAGCAGTGCGGCAGTGATCCGCTCCGGGCGGGGAACGTCTTTGACAAACTTGGCAGGGTTTTGACCCTTACGCATTTTCACCCTTATTGACTTGTTCCAGCACTTCGCTCAACACTTCCTTCATGATCGTCTGTGACAATCTCTCCCTTTCCGGCCGGGAGAGCACAATGCCTTGTGCTTTCAGGGCGGCTTCAGGTGCATTGTGCAGGAGCCTTAGAATCTCTGCGCTTAATTCCTGATCGCGGACATGTTTTCGGATTTGAGTCAGAAGCTCTTCATAGGAATTGCCAGGGAATGACGGTTGCATATTTATTCCTTCCTCTTTACTTAAACAATTTCCGGAAGCGTTTTTGCCAGCGCTTTGGACGGGCGATGTTTTCGATCATATTCTCGGGCAAAAAGAAAAAGATGGCGCGTAAGAATAATTCAAGGCCACGCAGGAAGCGCAGGTACGACATCTTTGGGCGAACAAGTTTACCATCCACCAGTTGGTGGGTTGCATCCAAAACTGTGTAACGAATATTTGCCTGCCCGCCTGCGAGACGGATGTTCTCGTTCGAATCCGGATGTTCATAATGCGGCTTCCCACCGGGCAGGTGGCTGTAGTCATGGTTTTGATGGACGATCATGACCGACGGCGTGCAATCGATCACGGGCCACTTCTCCTTGCGGGCTTTGTAGATCATCCAGTTATCCCAGCCCGCGCGACCGATGGTAAAGTCAGGGACGTCGGTGTAGCAGGATTTGGGGAAGAGGAAATAGTCGCTGCCCGCAGGACGATGGAGGCGGCCTTGACGATGGACTATGGACGAGAGGCGGTTTTCCCAACCTTCGGTGAATTCGATGGGTTGAGTGATGTCCAAATCCCAGCGCTGGCTGAGGAGGACGTAGCACTCGTCACGTTGAAAACGTGACCTACAGGATTCCGCTGCCTCGATGAAATCAGGCATCAGGAGCATGTCCGTGTTGATGATGCAGAGCAGGTCACTGTGACTATTTTCGCGTGCCAGTTGAAACATGGACGAGATCAGCGGTGTACCATTGTCATTACACTTTACATCGGGGATGTGCCTCACGCCCAGTTCACGCGCGGTTTCGGCGAGACCTGTCTCTTCGCCAAGCAGAATGACTTCGACCTTGGGAAGCAAAGTCCAGGATTTGAGCGCGTTGCGCTGGATCATCGCAATGTGCGGATCGGTAAAGGGTTTGGGGGCAGAGAAAAGAGTAATCAGTGGCATCAGTTATCAGTGTTCAGTAGTCAGTGATCAGTGGCGCGTTTATCAATATCTTTGAGAGTATTGTGCCGTACACCTGCATTGATTTCCATCAATTTGGGTTCGCTGTGAACAACGTCCAAAACTTCCTTCCACGAGAAATCGTCGCGATCATCGAAGCGGCTGTAGACCTGGCGGATAAATTCGAGATCTTCGGGCGTATCCACCGTCCAGCGGTAGTCACCGAAGTCGGTGGTGTGATGCAATAACGCGACTTTGAATCCGCGAGACGAGACACCTGTTTCCAGCGTTCGGCTTTGACGAGTCAATTCAACGCCTTCATAGAAGTAAGGCATGGCATGTTCGCGGTGCTGCGGTTCTTTGGCTACCTTCCAGGCTTTTTCCAGATTTTTGAACGCGCAGGCTTCGACGTCCAAGCCAATCGGATAGGTCCGATGCCAGGGAGGCGGGAGACGGTTGCAGACAAAATCGTATTCATCGTCGAGCAGAGTGTTGACCACATCGTCAATTAACGTGGGATCAATGACCGGGCAATCCGCGGTGATGCGCACGACCACATCTGCTTTCGCTTGTTTGGCGGCTTGATAGTAACGGTCGAGCACATCGTAGAGGCTGCCGCGCGCGAAGGGGATCCCGCTGAAGTCGCAGTATTCCGCGACGGGGTTGTCCGAGGGATCGGTCGTCGTGGCGAAAACGGTTTCGGTCACGGAAGCAGCCCGCGCGGTCCGGATGAAGACACGCTGCAACATGGGCTGACCCGCGATATCGGCAAGGATCTTCCCTGGCAGGCGTGAGGAGGACATGCGTCCCTGAATGATGGCAACAATTTTTTGGGTCATGGTTAAAGAATTTACCACACACCTGCCCTGGCGGGCAGTGCCAGGGGAGAGCACTGAGTCCACAGAGTTTTTTAAAAGGTTTCTCCGTGATCTCTGTGAGCTCCGTGGTGAATTAATCGGTTTGTGCCTCCGAGGAGATCGGCAAAGGAGTCACAAATCCCTTTGCACGGAATTTTTCAACGTAATCACGCACGATCCAATAATCGAGCCCGACCTGCTCAGCGATGTCGAAGATTGAATGCTCGCCTTCGAAACGCATCATAATCTTTTCGATGGCACGGTTGAGCGCCCAGTTCTCGCGCCAGTCGACCCACAGACCATGACCGCTGAGAAAAACGGGACCGCGGAACGTGCGCTTCGGGATGTAGTTACTGGCATAGATACGGATGATCTCTTCGGCAGTACCCGCCGCGCCGACGAGCATGTCTTCGTGCATGATGTCGAGGTTGTCGTCAGTGGTGTGATACTCGTCATACGGGTAACGGTTGAGCGAGATACATGGCACATTGACCCCGGGTCCGTTGACCACGCGTTCATCGTTGGCGGGCGCGGCGGCGAAGTCGCGTTCAGCGTGATCGGTGTCGCGCAAAACATAATTTGTGACCTGGTCGAGGAGATGATCGTGCTGACGGGTGTGATGCCATGCAATCTTATTTTGATTGCCCGTCATCTCCATAAAGATGCCGCCGCGCAGATCCGGGATCAGCGCCTCGTTGTGCGCGAGCCAGGCAATCGTACCAATGGTCTCGGGTCCAAACCAGAAGCGCACGTTCATCGACCCAGCCGGAAGCGGATTCTCGGCGAGGCGCCGCGCCAGCTCGATCGTGCTGACCACACCCGCGCCATCGTCGTTAGCTTGCATAGGATGACAGGTATGCGCCTGCACAAGGAATTCGCCCGCTGCAGGGTCCGGTCCGCCCCGGGGGTGGATGACCGCGGTGGCAACTTTGAATCCCTGCTGCGGGTCGGTGACGAATTCAGATTTGATCACTGCGTGATATTTTTTATCGCGCGGAAGTTTGTCGAAAGCATTTTTGGGTAAACAGAAACCCCAATCGCGTTCGTAGTATTTGAAAATCCACGGGATCGCGCCCGGGCGCTTCTCACTGAAATACAAATGCGGCTGGAGTTCTTCGAATGAAAGCGTTTTATCCACTGGCAAAGAATAGGAAACAATGTGAAGCGGATTATCCTTGAAATCCACAATCCGCTCGCCGCCTTCGGTTTCAAGATACGCCTCATGGAGGACATAGCGCTCAGGTACTATCCAGGTCCAGACGGGAGTCAGCGGTGCGTAGGTCTCGAGGGTGTAGTTGGATGAGTCGGGCATGTACGAGCCGACGATCTCCAAGGTTTTGTCCTGACCGTCGGAGGCGAGGGTGCGATGCAGAGGAAAGAACTCTGCGAGGATGGATTTGAGGGAGGAGTAGGGTTTCATTTATGGAATATTTGTCCGCGAATTTTCGCTAATCTCCACGAATTTAAAAAGATTAGCGCCAATTCGCGAAGATTAGCGGACTCATTCACTTTTCTTGATGTAATATAACAAATGCGGTTCACGCTTCATCTCACGCGCCGTGAGCTCATAGACTTCATTCGCCTTCATCAACTTGACGTCGGCTTCGCCGATCTTCGCCACCTTGATGATGCCAGCTTTCTCCATCAATTCGCCCATCGGATTCACTTCGGTGATGACGCCTTTATCGATGTCACGTACAAGCATCTCAAAGGTATCCGTGTACGTATTGCCGTTCTCATCCGTCACCTCACCCGTGAACTGTTTCAGGAACCGATAGTCCACGCCTTCCATTTGCTCGATATGATGGAAGAAGGTCATGCTGTTCGTGTACGACAAGCCAATGACCATGATCTTGCCGTCCAGGTCACGCAGTTTGCCAAAGACGGAATTCCGTTCATAACTGCTCTTATAGCGCAGGCTGCCAAGCATCTCTGCATGTTTGCCCAAAATCGCAAATGAATAAAAGGGATGAAAGACCCGTTTGGAGCGCGGGTCCATCCGCACCATCTCTGTCAGTGCTCCCATCTTCGAACGGGTCTTGCGCACGTCCCAGGGCTTGCCCTGGGTGAAGTCGAAATTGAAGGTCGGCATGATGAGCGTGCCTTCCGGGCTGAGAACCGCCTCCAGCGCCCGGACCACGGTCTGCGGCCCACCCTCCACCTCGCCCAGCGATTTATAGGAACTGTGGACCAGGAGCGTATCGCCCTCTTCCACACCCAATTTGCGAAAACCTTCGACCAAATTTTCAAACGTCAACATGATGCCTCCAAAAATCTATCTGCACGCTTCGATTGCGTAGCACTCAGCGCGATATGGTCTTTTCATATGCCTCAAGAAGTTTACCAAAATTCTTCTGCCAGTCCGCTTTTTGCTCCGCGGTCTTGCGCGCCGACGCGCCGATCTTCTTGAACAGCCTGCGATTTTTGATCGCATGTAAGATTTTCTCTGCCAGGTCATCCACCTTGCCGTCACGGAACAGCCAGCCGTTCACTCCGTCTTCGATCCATTCCCGGTTGCCTGGAATATCCGAAACGAGACAGGGCAAACCACTCGCCAGCGCCTCCATCAGCGAAACGGAGGAGCCATCCACGTGGGAGGGCGAGATGTAGAGATCAGCCATGTGATACCAGCGCGGCAGATCTGCCTGCCCGATCTGCCCGCCAAAATGGACCCGCTCCAGCACGCCACCCTTCATCAGGATTTGACGGATCCTGGCACTCTGTGAGCCTCCACCTAAAAGGATAAGGTTCACACTGGAATTTAACGCTGCAACTTTGACAAACGCCTTTGCCAGGACGTCCACACCATAGATCGATTCCCAGGTACGGTTGCAGAACAATGTAATTGAGCGATTTGTGATTTGCGATTTGTGATTAGCAGATGGAATTGTAGTCTTAGGGTGGAAGTGTTTCAAATCGATTCCCCATGGAAAGATCACAGTCTTTTCAGGATCCATGCCAAAGTCAACAGCCTTGTCACGAGAGACTTTGGCATCGCTAATGAAAAACGCGCTTCGTTTCAACGTGTAGCGAGTTACCCAGCTCATCCACCGATTGCGGTCTGCCTCCTGCACCAGGTCGTAGCCCCATGACATCGTGAGAATCGGGCGAAATCCGCTCAACGCCGCCAGGAACGCGCAGCTCTGTACAGGGCCGGCGTGGAGTAGATCAGGCTTGATCTCCCTGATCAGCCGTTGAAGGTCAAGGGTCAAACGTGGAACATCACTCCAGCGAAATTCACGCTGGCCGCCGGCCCAGAGGAGCTGTTGAATGTTTTCAGGAACCGGGCGATCTTCGGTCTGGCGCTGGTTTGGTTCCAGCTTTAAATAAAAAATCTCATGCGCCGTCTTTGACAGCGAAGATAGAAAACGATAATCATGAGGAGTGTAGTTCTTTGAAAAATAAATAATCTTCAAGGTTCCAGGTTCCAAGGATCAAGTTCCAAGCAGATGTTATGAACGGTTTGGCGAATTCGCGCGGCGAGGGTTCCGGAGGATTCCCTGTTTCAAGCCGCCAATTAAAGCCTTGCACTTTTTCGCCTGTTCATAATGGGATTTGAAAATATCCTGTTTGATATGTTCCACGTCCACCGCGGCGTAAAGCAAGGATTGCACTTCAACAGCCGAACGCCGTGCAATTCCCAGGAATCGAGCGAACTCGGCCGTAGATTCGCAATCGAATCCCTCTGCGATATTGGCCATCACAGAGACAGAAGCACGTTGAATTTGATCACGCATTCCAAAATCTTTTGCAAAAGAACCATCCGAAGTCGTTTTGTAGATCATTTTTACCAATATACGAGCCTCCTGCCAGGCAATCAAATCTTCGAATTTTGTTATGCTCGCCATTTTATTTCCTCCTTTGTGTATTTCATTATGAAAATTCGAGGCCAATGAGACATGGGACCTGGAACATGGAACTCTACGCACCCAGGTCCGTCCAACGTAATTCCTGACCATACTTGAAATCGTGCAACGCCTTTGTTCCAAGGACGTTTCCGATCTGGTCAGGTTTAATCGCACCCGGAGTGGCGGGGCGCAATACATCGATCATGTCGCGGGTGAAGACCTCGCCAGCTTTAATAGCGCGCGCCGCCCGCAAACAGCGGCGTTGGACCACGGAGGTATCTTTTTCATTCTCCGCGATGAACTTATCGGAGGAGCCGAGAGCGCGTTCGAGCAGGCGCGTCTCCTCGACCATCTTCGCCCAGTTCTCGGGGTTCATGGCAAACTTGTGGTCCGGTCCTTCGCGATCGTTGCTGTCGGTGAAGTGACGTTCGATGACGCGCGCGCCCAGCGTCACAGCGCCGAGAACGGGAGCCAGGGCATGCGTATGGTCAGAGAGGCCCAGGATCACATCGGGAAACATCGTCGCATACGTTTTCAAAACATTGACATGTAAATGATCATAGTTGTTTGGGCTGGCGGTATAGTTCGTGTTGCATTGCATCAACACCAGTTGCTTGTTGATCTTTAAAATGGCATGGACTGCCTTTTGGACTTCCCCAATCGTGGACGCACCGGTCGCGACAAAGAACGGCTTGCCTTTGCTCGCCATGCGCTCCAGGGCTTCGATCCAGTCGATTTCACCGGAGCCGGCTTTATAGACAGGCACGTACTGGTCAAGGAAGTCAATCGCAGTGAAATCATAAGGGGATGAAAAGTAATCAATGCCCACCTCCTGACATTCCTCCACGAGGGTCATAGACCACTCAAAGGGGATGGAGGCTGCACGATAGACCTCCGTCACAGGTTTCTTCCAGGTCGCCTGGTGGCTGACCTGGGCGTTCATGTGGGTGAAGCCATAATCCGAAACGATCTTCGGCGCGTCGAAGTTCTGGAATTTGGCGGCGTCGGCTCCCGCTTCCTTAGCCAGACGGATGAGCAGTTTCGCCCGTTCCAGGTCGCCATCATGATTTGCAGCAATGTCCGCAATGAAGTACGTGGGATGGTTCGTGCCGATCGTTCGATTGCCAAATTTAATTTCCATGATTCTCTCCTTCTCAGGAAATGAGGTTATTGACGTTCCAAATTTTTTCTGGCTTCGACGGGATCCCCATGCGAAAATATATCAATGTCCAATGTTTGAAATAGATTGCTGTTTAAATTCCAAAGCTGAATAAGACTGACAAAAGCTCCCATCGAATGGATCTGCTCGACATCAATGGGATGAAACATGCCATAAGAAATACTTACGCCATCCGCGTCAATTTTTTGAAGGTACTCAGGGTAATCGATCAGTCTTCCGGTCAATAAAGCGCGGACGGTCAATTCAGGGTGAGAACGCTTGGCATGAAATAGTTCCTGATGATCAACAAACAGCAATAGCACCTTATCCTTCATGCCCGTTCGCTCAAGCGATCGGATGACCTCTTTTGTCAGTCCGCCCTCCGGGCTGAAAAAGGTTTTGATATCCAGGGATAAGGTTGCGCCCACCTCACGCGCCCAGGTGAGGACATCTTCCAGCAAAGGCAGAGGCTCGCCGTCAATCCTGAGTTCTTTTAGTTCTCTCCAAAGCAACTGACCGCACCATCGTCCATCGGGAAGCTGGTAGTTGTGCCGTAAAAACGGGACACAATCCTGGCTCATTTGCACGTCAAGCTCGATCAAGTCTGCGCCCAGTTGATGACCCAGCCGGATGGCGGGCCAGGAATTCTCAGGCACATCAGCCCCTTCCATGCCACGATGCGATTCGATCAGTGTTCGGCCCGTCCTGGATCTGAGAAGTTCAAGAGTCATATATCATCCTTTGAAGTATAGGAAGGAATATTTGTGCGTTAAACACTTTAAACCTTCCGTGCGATGATTTGAAAAAAACGTGCCAGGAGTTTGTATGGATGAAGTTCGGTCAATGCAAATTCGAGGCGCTCGATCTGCTCGAATACCCCTGGATCTGACTTTCGTTCATTATCCCCCCAGTAATCACACAGACATCGAATTCCGTAATCTTTTTCTGTGATCATTCCAAAGCTGTTCATTATCTCGCTGATTTCATCCGCACTATAGCTGACTATGTTTGTATCGAATATCTTGGTCCTGGATGTATGTGAATTCAGCAAGTTACCTGCTTCTGCGAAGTTACCATCTAAAAATGCAGCATGATAAGGCGCGGAATACCTGTTTATACTAACGACCGAGATGATCCCATCCGGCTTTAGCAAACCGGAGAAGGCTCTCATTAATGTCGGAACGTCATCAATATATTGCAGGACGTTATGGCACAAGATCAAGTCGAATTGCAGATCCGGGAATAACTTTGAAACATCCCTGACGTCTGCAAGGTGGGTTGCAACCCGCGCCTGCGCATTTACTTGTGCGGCCCGCTGCCGTGCATCTGCCAGCATTTCCTGTGAATAATCAACAAGATCAACAAAATGTCCCTGCCCAGCGAATGGGACCGAATCAAGTCCGTTGCCGCCGCCCGCGTCAAGGACACGCATCTGATTTTGACCGAGGTATTTTGCCAGATTGGATTGAACCAGCTTATATTTCAGCTTCGACCAGGGAAGTTCCATTTCCTGCTTCCATAAGGCAATCTTGTTGTCAAACTGTGCAGATGTATGCATTCTTATCCTCTAGTGGCTTTCAGACAAACATACGTTTTGCTGCATATCGGTCAGGTTGTTTTTTTGCCACTCGCTGATTTCGCAAAGATACTTAGCCTTCGATTCAGCTGTCGCGTAGGATGCTTCAATGGAATTCCTGGCAAAACGCAGCAGGTCGTTGAGCGTGTACCCAAATTCCCTGGCTACGGTGATGTACTCGTCACATAGAGAATTGCCGAGGATGGAAGGATCATCACTATTGAGAGTGATATTCACTCCTGATTCATCCAACTCACGAAAGGGATGCTGGCACATTGTCGGATAGAGGTTGAGGCGGATGTTACTCGTCGGGCAAATATCCAGGGGGATTTGACGTGCAGCCAGTTCTTTAACCAGGTCCATGTCCTCAACCGAACGAACGCCGTGACAAATGCGGTCTGCCTGCAGCTCCCGAAGCGCGCCCCAAACGCTTTTTGCTCCCTCAGTTTCTCCGGCGTGTGGAATACTCCGTAGTCCCATTTGTTTTCCTTTTTGAAACACGTCCTTAAACGGTTCCGGAGGCGCGCCGACTTCGTTGCCTCCAAGCCCAAGACCGATCCCGCCATACTCCCGCCCCTGAAGCGCATATTCTAAAACGGTGTTGGCTATGGTCGGGTCAAACTTCCCAGGGTTGTGGCCGCTGAAATGCCGATGACGAGGAAT
>Ga0105104_10001797_pt1 | contig 15995 bp, 13 predicted proteins | sample PPLLaktember2015_3_FD_87034 | JGI IMG/M metagenome (GOLD analysis project Ga0105104, IMG submission 87034) | Freshwater sediment microbial communities from Prairie Pothole Lake near Jamestown, North Dakota, USA - PPLs Lake P7 Core (6) Depth... | ecosystem: Environmental > Aquatic > Freshwater >... | reverse complement strand
GTGACCGTCAGTTCTATCCGCTAATTGGCGCGAATTTACGCAAATTCTCAAACGATTCGTGGAGACAGCGTGCCCGCAGGGTATTGGCGTGAATTCGCGGACTCATTTTCGACGTTGAGAAGACCATGTCTGTATGCAAATGAGGAACATGTCATTCCCCGGAGGGGCACCGGGGCGGTGTGAGGAGCAAAGCGAAGCATCCCTCCTCACGGGGAAAGAGACCTTTCGGTCGCGGAAGAACGCTCCCTCAGGGTGACATATCCTGTCTTTTTGTAAAGGTGGCAACTTGAGTTAATTAAAAGACTTCGACCAGCGGTATACCGCTGGTCGAAGTCTTTGTGGAGATGGCGGGAATTGACACTTGATTCCGGGCTTTCGCCTCGGCGCTGACTATCTCTTGAAGTGATTTGTATCACTCCTCCGGCGTGTTGTAAGGAGATTCGATTTAGATGTTTCTCCTTACCCTAGTACTCCCTATTACAGAATGTAACGTAGGAGCCTATAAGTCGATGCAGGGCTTTTCTCTTTCGAGTTCACCCCTCAGGGTCGGCAGCGGCGCGAGCCGGTAAGCTTTCCCTGATTAAGCCGGATTTGCTCGGCATGTCACCACGCCGAGGGGCTCATTTAGTTGTTAAAGAACCCGCGTCCGAAAGATTCGACCCTCGAAAATCTACGAGCGTAGTCGGTCGAGGTTTGTCATCGCAGAGGTCTCGTCCGACAGGAACTCTCTGCGACCAGCCACTGGTCTTTCGCACGGTTAGTGGCGTAGTGTGCGGCACTCCACCATTGTTTCGCCCGATCCGTCACCTGGCGGAGGAAGGTGCCGGCGGACGTGACGCCCTTGGGCGCCAGCTGTTATATCGATCGCTTATGCAGCGAGGGGCATAGCAGCGTACTGAGTGCGATTGGCACTTGATTTTTTGCGCTGAGTTTACGAGTTCGGCGCCGCTCGGCTCGCATTCCGGGACCAGCCTCTCCCGTCGAAGCCTGTCATCCCCAGGCAGGGCAACTGCCCTGCACTGCAAAATAATTATAGCACATTCCCGGTAAGGTTTATCTTGCTCAACAGGCGGCTTTATGCTAGACTATTAATATATTGTTAAAAGGAATAGCTTCCTCATGAGCGAAAAAATCCTCATCATTGACGACGACCTGGACACATTACGACTGGTGGGGCTGATGCTCCAGCGTCAGGGATACCAGATCAGCGCAGCCACCAACGGACAACAGGGATTGGAGAAGGCGTTCGAGGAGGATCCCGACCTTATCCTGCTTGATATCATGATGCCCGACATGGATGGATACGAAGTGGCACGCCGTTTGCGGCAAAATCCTTCGACCGTGGAAACGCCGATCCTGATGTTCACAGCCAAGACCCAGCTCGATGACAAAGTGACCGGGTTCGAAGTTGGCGCAAATGACTATCTGACCAAGCCGACCCATCCCTCCGAGTTACAGGCCCGGGTCAAAACCCTGCTCGGACGTGCCCATGAGAAAAAGGCACTGACCGGTTCGGACAGGGATGAAGACCGTGGATATGTGGTTGGCGTGCTCGGTGCGCGCGGCGGACTGGGCACCACGACCATGGCTGTGAACCTGGGAGCGGGTCTGCAAGCACGCACAAAGGCTGACGTCATTGTGGCCGAGATGCTGCCCGGGCAGGGGACCCTGGCACTGGATATCGGTGTAACCAGTTTTAATGGGCTTGTGGATCTGCTCAGCCTCAGCAAATTAACTGACCTCACTCGCGACAAGGTCCGGGAAACACTCGTTCAGCACAGGTCGGGGTTGAAACTTCTGCTGGCGTCCGACCGTCCACGCGACATGCATTTGGTCAATCAGATTGCCAACTATGAGGCGATCGTTCGCAGACTTTCCATGCTGGCACGTTTTGCAATTCTCGATCTGGGCGTGGGGATCCAACCGTTTGCCGAAAAGGTCCTGCCGCTGTGTAACGAACTGTTCATTGTCCTGGAAGGTGTGCCAAACACCATCACCCATACCCGGGCGCTGATCGACGATGTGTCCTCCCTGGGGGTCCACAAGAAACACGTCAAGGTGATCCTGAATAATCGCAGTCGTTCGGATACGCAGTTGCCTTCCAGCCAGGTACAGACAAAGCTGGAGCACGAGATCCTGAGCACCCTGACACCCGCTCCCGAGTTGTTCGTGCAAGCCAGCCGGGTCCAAACGCCTGCCATCCTGTGCCAGCCCGAGAGCCTGACGGCCCGGCAGATCACGAAACTCGTGGAGTATGTTACGGAACAAGAGGCCCTGCCACGATGAGTGTCTCCGCCAGTCCGGAACTCGCCTCCAGCGCGGCGATTGAGGACGCGGCGGTGTTGATCCGCAAGGCAGAGCGCGCCGTGGTGCTGACGGGAGCCGGAATCTCCACCCCGTCCGGGATCCCGGACTTCCGCTCAGAGGGGTCGGGCTTGTGGTCCCACGATGAGCCGATGGAAGTCGCCTCCTTAAATACATTTCGGACGTACCCTGAACGTTTCTTCAACTGGTTCCAGCCGCTTGCCGGTCAAATTTTCGGTGCGCAGCCAAATGCCGCTCATCTTGCCCTGGCTGAATTGGAAAAAGCCGGTCACGTGCGGACGGTCATCACGCAAAATATCGATGGCTTGCATCAAAAGGCTGGCTCAAAAAACGTGGTGGAAATCCATGGCAGCCTGCGAACGGTTTCCTGCACCAATTGTTTCAAGCAATTTGAAGCCGGTCCCTTTCTACAGCCTTACATCGAGACGGGAAAAGCCCCACAGTGCTTAAATTGCAATGGTATCCTCAAGCCAGATGTGATATTGTTTGGGGAACAACTGCCGCAGTCTGCATGGTATGAGGCACAAGGCGCGGTGCGTCAGTGTGACCTGATGGTTGTCGCCGGTTCCTCCCTGGAAGTGCTCCCCGTCGCCAGACTGCCGATGCAGGCACTTGACCGGGGCGCACATCTGATCGTTATCAACAATACACCCACCTACATAAATGTCCGCGCCGATGTTATCATCATGGCTGACGTTGCTACGACACTACCCAAAATCGCGAAACGAGTGTTCCATGGCTGAGATCAAAACCCAAACCCTGGATAGTTACCTGCGAGTGATCGAAATCTCACGTGACCTGGCGTCCACGCTGGATCTCGATATCCTGCTGGATGACATTGTGCGCGCCGCGGCGGATATTACCCGGGCGGAAGCTGCTTCCATTTTGCTTTACGACGATACCGCGCGGCAACTCTACTTTCAGGTTGCCACCAACATCGACGAGCCAACCATGCGCGGCCTGATCGTCCCGCTCGACAAGAGCATCGCCGGCTGGATCGTGACCAACCGCAAAGCGGCGCGGATCGACGACGCTCACAAGGATGAGCGTCACTTTGGCGAGGTGGAGCAGACCATTCGTTACTCTACAAGATCGCTGCTGGGGATCCCCCTGATCACGAAGAACAAAGTCGTAGGCGTGCTGGAAGTGATCAACAAGAAAAAGGGGCGCTTCACCGACCCGGACGAATCGATGCTCTCCGTGCTGGGGGCGCAGGCTGCCGTGGCGATCGAGAACGCGCGTTTGTTCCAGCAATCGGACCTGATCGCAGAGTTCGTCCATGAGCTGCGCACCCCGCTTGCCTCGCTAAGCACCGCCACCTACCTGCTGCTGCGGCCCGAGATGTCGCGCGAGCAGCGCGACCAGATCGTCAACAACATTCACAACGAGACGTTGCGCTTGAATTCACTGGCTTCCTCCTTTCTCGACCTGGCTCGCCTGGAATCGGGACGGGTACAGTTCCGCAAGACGCGCTTCAGCGTGGCAGACCTGCTGTATGAATGCCGCGACGTAATGATGTCCAAGGCGCAGGAGACGAATGTTCAGATCCGCGTCGATGTCCCGAACGACATGCCGCTCATGGAAGCCGATCGGGATAAGATCAAGCAGGTCGTGCTCAACCTGCTCAGCAATGCCATTAAATACAACCGGCCGAACGGCTCCGTGATCATCAGCGGCACGTTCGACCCGGTGAATATTTCCATGGCCGTTCAGGATACAGGCATGGGCATCCCGGACGAATCGATCCCGCACCTCTTCGAAAAGTTTTATCGGGTGCGCGAACATGAAGGGGCAACCTCAGGCACAGGCCTGGGGCTTTCGATCAGCAAGCAGATCATCCAAGGCCATAACGGCCGGATCGAAGTCAAGAGCAAGCTGGGTACGGGAACCTCGTTCACCATTCAGATCCCCCGTCAGACGCGGACGCCCCCTCGCAGTAACGAAACTTTCTAGTTCTACCCTCAGGGCTCGATCAACACTTTGAGCACGCCTGTTTCTGCGGCGTGCTCAAATGCTTTTAAGGCATCCTGCAGTTTGAATTCGTGCGCGACCAAAACGGTCGGATCGACCTGGCGTGATTCCAGCAGGCGCAAGGCTGGTTCGAACGGACCGCAGCGAGAACCGATCAGATTGATCTCATCCACAACCATCGACGAGAAGTTGACACTCAGCTCGCCTTTATAGGTGGATTTCAGCACCAGCGTTCCGCGCGGACGAATGGCCTGCCGGGCTAAAGAAAAGCCGCTCGGCGACCCGGTTGCTTCCACTACGATGTCCCACCTCCAGGGTTGGATCTGCTGCTCGGTGATGACCCTGATCCCGCGCCTCTTCAGCAGATCCTGCTGGTGCGCATGCCGCGCGACGACGCGCAGATCACAACCGGTCAGAGCCAGCGTCTGGGCGATAAGCTGTCCGAGCCGCCCTGCACCGATCAGCAGGACCCGGTCCGTGGGTCTCACCTGGATCTGCTGCTGGATCTCCAATGCTGCGGCGAGGGGCTCGATGAAGACCGCCATCTCATCCGGGACAGAGTCGGGAACGGGATGCAGGTTTGCAACCGGTAAATTGGTAAATTCGGCGAATACTCCGTCGCGCCTGGCGATCCCCAAAACTGTGCGATTTTCGCAATGGGTGGAGCGTCCATGCAGGCATTGTTCGCATTGACCACAGACGGCATTGATCTCACCCACCACCCGCCGGCCGATCCAGGCGGCATCCTGCGCTTCCATCACTTCCCCCACAAATTCATGTCCGGGGACGCCGGTGTAAGGGTAATAACCTTTGACCAGTTCAAGATCGGTACTGCAAATCCCGGCCTTGCGGATTTTGATCAGGGCTTCATCCGGTTTGCGCAATAGAGGAATATCACGTAAGGAGATTTTATTGTTTTCGAGCCAGAGTGCGTTCATCTTTATCACTCAGCAACCACCCATTGATCGCGTCCATTATTCTTGGCTTCATAGAGGGCCGCATCGGCGCGGGCGAGCAGCGTCTGCCAGCCCTCTTCATGGATTTTGTATTGAGCAACACCGATGCTGACCGTCACTGCGATCTTTTGCCCGACGGATTTGATCTGCAAAGAGCGGATGTGCCTGCATAATCGTTCTGCCTGCTGGGTCGCGGCGTTCAACGTGCTGTGCGGCAGGACGATCAGGAATTCCTCTCCGCCGTAACGGCCGATGGTATCGGGGTAACGGATATGTTCCCGCAGTTCACCCGCCAGGCTCCGCAAGGCATCATCGCCAACGATATGACCGTAGGTATCATTGATCTGTTTGAAATGATCGACATCCAGCATGGAAACGGTCAGCGGCGTGCCATAACGATCTGAGAAAATGACCTCGCGCTGCAAATCCCCAATGATCTGCCGGCGGTTGGGGAGGAAGGTCAGTGCGTCAGTGTGGGAAACCTCGTCCGCCTGCGCAATGACTGCTTTTAATTCCGTTTCCTTGATGCTCAGGATGCGCTTTGTGCTTTGCAATTCGGCGATCACCGTTTCCAGGGAGGCAGCCAGGACAACCGGTTCTGCAATAAATAGAACGCGGTGGCCCGGCATGGGAATGAAGAGACACACGAAATGCTCGTTCCTGATCTCGCCGGCAAACTCCAATTCTCCCTTTGCCCGGATGCGCTTATCCAAAGCCGTTGAAAGCAACCGAGTAAACCGACTCCGGCTGGAGGAGAAGAGAAAATCCTTCAGGTATGTTTGATCGCGGCCCTTCTGTCTCAACACCTCAAAAGCCGGGTTACACAATAGCAGCCGGCCTTCTTTGTCGAGCAAAGCTACCCGCAGACCGGTAGCTTCGAGAAAAGCTTCGACCCCATATTGAGCAAACAGCTCTGTCAACTCACTCAACTCTGCATCCTCAACGTGCACCTCGCCTCCCAAATTGACGTTCGAGCATATCCACAGAAAGATGGATCATCGTTGGCCTGCCATGCGGACAGGTGCGCGGCGAATCACAGGCTTCGAGATCATTCAGCCACGCGCGCTGCTCTTCCGTCGATAACGCCTGCCCGGCTTTGACCGCCATCCGTTTGCAGACGCGCGCTGCGAGCTTCGCTTCGATCTCGCTCTGCAGGGGCGATTCGTCCTCCTCGAAATCCTCCACCAGGGCGCGCAGCGCCGCAGACGGGTCACTGCCCATGAAGAGCGCCGGCATTGCCCGCACCTGGAATGTGTTCGGACCGAACTCTTCCACGTCGAAGCCGAAGTGTTGAAGAATGGGCAAATTGGTAATTAGCAAATTTGCAGATTGAGGAGGGATGGTTACGACCGCCGGGGTTAACAAGGCTTGTGAGGGAATGTTCTTCATTTCATGCTGGGTCATCAGTTTTTCGAAGAGGATCCGTTCGTGGGCGGCGTGCTGGTCGATCAGGTACAGCCCGTCCGGTCCTTCGGCAACCAGATAGGTCGCGCCGATCTGGCCGATCAGGCGCAGGAGGGGAATGCTGGCGATTTCCGATTTACGATTTTCGATTGACGATTGACGATCCCCAACTTCCGATTCCCGATTCCCAATTTCCGACTTCCGACTGTCCACTGATGACTGACTACTGCCCCCTGGCAACTGTTCATCATGCCCGATCGCCCAATCCAACCCCGCGTTCCTGGGCTGTTCCATCGGGAGCGTGCGCGTGCTGCCCCACAGAGACGGCGCAACATTCGGGACGGGTGAATACGCCAGTAATGCCCGGCGCACCGAACGCTGGACAAAACTGAAGACCTTATCAGGAGATCTGAAACGCACTTCCGCCTTTGCCGGATGGACATTGACATCCACTTCCTCGGACGGGATTTCCAGGAAGAGAGCGGTCAGCGGAAAGCGCCCCACCATGAGCAGGGTATGGTATGCCTGCAAAAGCGCGCTGTTGAGCGAAACATCGTGCACCCAGCGACCATTAATGAAGAAGGTGATTTCCTTGCGGTTGGAACGCGTCAGGGAAGTGGGACTGATAAACCCGCTGATGCCGAAGCCCTCTTCCTGCGCCTGGATCTCGAGCAACTGCCTGGCGACATCCACACCGTACAAGGCCGCCAGGATGGCACGCCGGTCACCATCGCCGGAGGTCTGCAACACAACATTTTTTCCATCGGATAGTTTGAAGCGTTTCCCCGGATAGGCCAGCGCATAACGCGTGACCAGCGAATCTGTGGCGCGGCGCTCTGTGGTATCACTCTTCAGGAATTTCAAACGCGCCGGGACGTTATAGAACAGATCCTCGACCCGCACCGTTGTACCGACAGTCGTTCCGACCCTGGTGAGCTTGCCGGCGGTACCACCTTCCACGCGCAGGCGGGCGCCTTCCTGTTCATTCTGCACGCGCGAGGTGATGGTCATTCGTGAAACGGACCCGATGGAGGCCAGGGCTTCGCCGCGGAATCCAAGCGTGGAGATGGAAAAAAGATCGGTCGAGCGGACCAGCTTCGAGGTCGCGTGCCGCGAGACGGCAAGTTCCAGCTCGTCGGAAGGGATCCCCGCTCCATCATCCGCAACCTCGATCAGTTTCTTCCCTGCCTCTTCCACGGCAATCATGACGGAACGCGCGCCTGCATCCAGGGAATTTTCCAGCAACTCTTTGACAACGGAAGCGGGCCGCTCGATCACCTCACCTGCCGCGATCTGCGATGCAACCTCAGAAGAAAGTAAGCGAATGGGCATGAGGCGATTATAACCGCTATAATTAGCGGCTCAGGAGCCCCGGATGAAACGATTGATCCCGTTATTTATGCTTGTGATTACAGCCTGTCAGGTGAACAACCCCTCACCCACGGCGTTGCCGACACCTTATCCGCCCGAAGCCAGTCCTACCGTTGTCCCTCCGACAGCTGTGGGTCCCACCGTTATTCGTCCGACAGCTGAATCATTGACAGCGCCGACCCAGACAGCGACCCTCTCGCCAACATCCACTTTCAGCCCTCCAACCGCTACATTCACGTTCATTCCTCCAACCTCTACATCCACGTTGTCCCCAACCCTGGCAGATTACGAACCGTACACAATTGATTTTTTACGAAGCCGAACCTATGGCGGCGGGAATCTCGAAATCATTGAAATCGTCGAAGAGACCGATTCGTTCACACGTTATCTGGTCCGCTATCCCAGCGATGGACTGAACATCTCCGGGTTTGCCAATGTCCCGAAAGGGGATGGACCCTTTCCCATCATTGTGGCGATCCACGGTTATGTGAATCCGGCGCTCTATGAAACACTGGATTACACCACGTCGGCCCTCGACGTCCTTACACAGCAAGGCTACATCGTTATCCACCCGGATATGCGAGGGTATCCGCCCTCTGACAGTGGCGACAACCTGTTCAGGGTGGGGATGGCTGTGGATGTGCTCAACCTCCTTGCGCTGCTCAAATCAGAGTCCGGAGCCCCTGAACTGTTTGCCACGGCTGCATCGGAGAGGATCGGACTATGGGCACACAGCATGGGTGGGAACATCGCCCTGCGCGTCCTGACCGTCTCTTCGGATGTAAACGCTGCCGTACTCTTCGCCTCGATGAGCGGTGATGAACAAAAGAATGCCGAATTTTTTTCCAGGGTTACTTTGGACCCGATATTTCAGGAGGAATTGGCCGCCTCGCCGACGGCCCTCGAAGGTATATCGCCGATGTATTATTACGGTCACGTCACTACTCCCATCCAATTGCATCATGGTGCAGTGGATCAGACGATCCCGGTCGCATGGGCAGAGGAAACCTGCACTGCGATGACTGCCGCGGGTGTCCAGGTCGAGTGCATCTATTATCCAACGGAAGATCATACATTTCGCAGCCGCGTTGGCGAACAGGTGCTTGGGGCGATGTTTGGCTTTTATGAAACATACCTTTCTCCATAACCCTCGCAAAGGTTTGGATGGAGACAACATGAGACAATTTTTACCGGTAATCTGTTTAGCGATAATGACATTGACAGCCTGTGTTCCTGTGGTTCAACCGCCGGCGGCGACACCGACATTGACAGCTTTGCCGCCTGCCACCGCGACCCAGCTTCCAACCCTGCCGCCCACGCTTCCCCCGACGCTTTCGCCAACACCCGATCCATATTTTGCCTGGACGATCGATTCTCTGCGCGCACGGACCTATGGGGGCGGGCAGATCGAGTTTCTGGAAGTGATGGGACAAACTCCTGTTTTCACACGTTATCTGATCCGCTATCCCAGCGACGGGTTGAACATTTACGGTTTTGCGAATATTCCCAATGAGGCAGGTACATACCCGGTCATTATCGCCCTGCATGGATACATCGACCCGGCACTTTACAACACGCTCGATTACACCACGCGCTACGCCGATGCGCTGGCGAGCGCGGGGTATATTGTCCTGCATCCGAACCTGCGCGGCTATGCACCTTCGGATGGGGGCGAAAACCTCTTCCGAGTGGGGATGGCAATCGATGTGCTCAATCTGATCGCCCTGGTACAAGCGCAAAGCGGAGGGACAGACCTGCTGCGGACCGCCCGCCCGGACCGCATCGGGTTGTGGGGTCACAGCATGGGCGGCGGCATCACGACGCGCGTCCTGACGGTCAGCGCTAACGTCAAAGCGGCTGTGCTATATGCCGCAATGAGTGGTGATGAACGCAAGAACTTTGAAGCCATTTTCCAGTGGTCCGGGCAAACGCGCGGGTTGGATGAACTCAACGCACCGGTCGAGGCGCTCGAGCGCATTTCACCGATGCACTTCTTTGGAAACATCAGCGCGGCGGTCAGCATCCATCACGGCACAACCGATGCAACGGTGCCGGTGGACTGGTCGGTAACCACCTGTGATCAACTGACCTCCCTCGGCCGGAATGTGCAATGTCTTTACTATGAAAACATGCCGCACACCTTTATCGGTGCGGGAGATGCGGAGTTCATTCAAAACACGGTTCAGTTTTTCGATCAGAATTTGAAGGCGCCCTGACTTTAGCCACACACCTGCCCCGGGCGCAGGCCGTCTCGCCTGCCCGAACGGGGCAGGTGTGTGGCTTAACTGCTAGTCATGATCCAAAAAGGTATAATCATGCCATGCGTTTTACGACTTTATTCTTCGACCTCGACGACACTCTTTATCCGTCTGCCACGGGTCTCTGGCACGCCATCAAAGAGCGCATGAACCTGTACATGCGTGACCGGCTGGGCATTCCGGAGAGCGATATCCCGTTCCTGCGCGAGCAGTATTTCAAAATGTATGGGACGACGCTGCGCGGCTTACAGGAACGACACGAGGTGGATAAGGAGGAGTACCTGGCGTTTGTGCATGACCTGCCGCTCCAGGAATACCTGACCCCGAACCCGATCGTGCGGGAGGTGATCGCTTCGCTGCCAACCCGCAACCTGATCTTTACAAACGCAGATGCTGCCCACGCCCGGCGTGTCCTTACCATGCTCCAGCTCGAGGGCCTCTTCGAGACGGTGGTGGACGTCAATGCAGTCGCGCCGTATTGCAAGCCCATGCCCGAATCCTTTGCCATCGCCATGGACCTGGCGGACGAGCCCGATCCGCGCAAGTGCGTGATGATCGATGACCTGCCGCGGATCACACGCGCTGCCCTCAACGTGGGCATGGCAAGCCTGTTATATGGCTGTGACAAAGCCACAGAAGATGCCAGCGGCGTCTTCACGGATTGGACGCACCTGCCCCTCCTGCTCGGAGATTAGAAATGGAATCTGGTAACGCGGCAGTCGGATTATTGATCATCATCCTGTTGATCGTCGGCGCGAACCTTGTGATGTTCGCTGTTGTGCGGGGCTGGGCAAAAGGCGGCGATTCGCGCTGGATGTCGGCCTTGAAGGATTCGCTGAGCAAGCCCACGAACAGTTCAGCGAATAAATCCATGGATGAGCTGCGGAAACGCGTGGCGGAACTCGAAAAGAAGACAAATCATGACGACTCGACGGGCAAAAATGGGGTTTGAGCTGGTTCCAGGCGATTCTATGAACAGGGGCGCATTAGACGAACCATATACGGCGCTCATATGTATTCACAACAATTCATTCATTATCTATTAATCACGCCATAGTATCTTTAGTTTGTTTTCGTTAATCCTTATGGAGGCATTTGTGAACAAAAATATCAAAATATTACTAGGCTTCTTTGTGGGGGGCATTTTACTGGCTGGAGCCTTTGCCGGTGGACTCATCGTTGGAAATGTTTTGCCGTCCGTTGTTGAATTGCCCGGTGTCGTCCTTCCGCGTTCTCAGGCGGTACAGCCTGACCAGCAATCCGCCACGCCCGATGATCTGCAGAGCCTGTTCACTCCATTTTGGGAAGCGTGGAACATCGTCCACGAGCAATATGTGGAACAGCCGGTGGATGACCAGGTGCTCATGCAGGGCGCGATCCGCGGCATGATGGATGCCCTGGGCGATCAACAGACCTTCTACATGGAGCCGCAGCTCTTTGAAAGTGAAAGCTCCTCCCTCCAGGGAGAATACGAAGGGATTGGCGCCTATGTGGATACCGATGGCGAGTATCTGACCATCGTGAGCCCGATCGAGGGGTCGCCGGCGGAGCTGGCTGGTCTGCAGCCCGGTGACACGGTGATCGCCATCGATGGCGAAGATATGACGGGCGTCGCCCCCGAACAGGCGCGTTTAAAGGTGCTGGGACCGGAAGGGACCAAGGTTACTTTAACGATCGCACGCGAGGGGGAGTCCGAACCGCTGGAGGTCTCCATCACGCGCGCCAAGATCACCATCCGCAGCGCGGAAGGTGAGATGCTCGAGAACGATATCGCCTACATCGACATCAACACATTCGGCGAACGGACTACGCAGGAACTGCGCCAGACACTGGATGAGTTGTTGAAGGAAAACCCGAAGGGCATCATCATCGATCTGCGCAATAATCCCGGCGGATATTTGACGACGGCCGTGGAGGTCTCTTCAGAGTTTATCGAGGAAGGCGTAATCTTAATTGAACAGTATGGCGATGGCCGGCGCGATGAACACAAAGCGCTGGGGAATGGACGGGCGACCGACATCCCGATCGTTGTCCTGATCAACGAAGGTTCCGCCTCCGCTTCCGAGATTCTGGCAGGCGCCCTGCAGGATTACGAGCGTGCCAAACTCGTCGGTATGCAGTCGTATGGAAAAGGCTCGGTGCAAAACTGGGTGCCTCTCTCCGACAATCAGGGCGCGGCGCGCGTGACGATCGCCCGCTGGCTGACGCCGGACGATCGTTTGATCGATCACGTCGGTCTGGCACCGGATGTGGTTGTTGAAATCACAGTCGAAGATTTCGAAGCCGAGCGGGATCCACAGCTAGACGCCGCGATCGAAACCCTGCAGGCGATGTTGAATGGCGACCCCATCCCGACCTCACAACCCACCTCCAGCCCCCCTGCAACGATTACTCCTGCTCCCTAACGTCATTTGAAAGGAAGTGAACATGTTCTTTGATCCGATGTATCTTATCTTTATGATCCCGGCCTTCATTCTGATGGGTGTTACCTCCTGGTATGTAAGGCATTCCTACAGCAAATGGAGCCAGGTACGCGCCTCCAGCGGGTTGACGGGCCATCAGGCTGCCCAACGCCTGATCTCCACTGGCAACCTCTATGGTGTTCAGGTCCAGGGTACGGCGGGGCAGCTCAGCGACCACTATGATCCGCGCAACAAGACCCTGTATCTCTCCCGGGGTGTTGCCGACAGTCCCTCTGTGGCGGCGGTCGCGATCTCTGCCCACGAACTCGGTCACGCCTTGCAGGATGCCGAGAATTATTTCCCGATGACGGTCCGCTCCGCGCTTGTGCCGGCGGTCAACATCGGCTCGAACCTGGGATGGATCCTGATCATGATCGGGCTTGTCCTGCAACGGGTCCAGATCGCCTGGCTGGGCGTGCTGGTCTTTTCCGCCGGAGCGCTGTTTGCGCTGGCGACGCTGCCTGTGGAATTTAACGCCTCGGCGCGCGCAAAAGAATTGCTCTACTCAACAGGGATCATCCAAACCGAAGATGAACGCCGCGGTGTCAACCAGGTGCTCAACGCCGCCGCGTTGACGTACGTCGCCGGTCTGGTGACTGCCATCATGCAGTTACTCTATTATGTTTTCCTGATCGGCGGCCTGGGAAGGCGCAGAGATTAGCCTAACAATGCTACAGCCGCCGTCCCCGGCGGCGTTTACCGGATAACCCTGCGCCGTCCTCTACGCCCGGCGCAGGGAGCAAGATTCCAACCAAACACCCGCGAAGGTTTCGCGGGTGTTTGTGTATAATCTTCCCGATATGCGGAAACTCATCTTCGTCCTGGTTCTTTTCCTTGGTGCCGCTTTTGTCTATCTCAGTTTTGGTGAACTGGAGAGCATTGCTCAAACTCTTCAACATGGGAATATCTGGTTTCTTCTGCTGGCTGTCCTGATCCAGTTTGCCTGGTTCCTGATGGCTGGTCTGGTATTTCGATCCCTCTATCACGTGCTTGGCATGCAGGAACGACTTTACAGGCTTTCGCTTCTCATCGCTTCCGCGAACTTCATCAACATCGTTGCGCCTACTGCGGGTGTCGGCGGAGTGGCAGTTTTCATCAGCCATGCCGGTCGTAACGGACAGTCGGTTGGCAAAGTGACCGTTGCCAGCATGTTGTATGTGTTTTTGGATTATCTGGCATTCCTGGTTGTGCTGACACTCGGGTTGATTGTTCTCTTCCGCCGGAATGACCTCGATCCCACCGAGATCGCTGCCTCCGCGGTCATGTTCTCCATCGCTGCCGGGTTTGGTTTCCTGTTGTATCTCGGTTCGCGTTCTGCGTCTGCGCTGGGCAATGCCCTGGCAGGGATGGCGCGCCTGATCAACCGTGTCGTGGATCCATTTATTCATCGAGCCTATCTCAGCGAAGCACGCGCCCATGAATTTGCAAACGAGATGGCAGATGACCTGAAGTCTTTACCGGAAAGGGTCAACAATCTGCTCGTGCCCCTGCTCTATTCGTTGACTTGCAAAGCCTTGTTGATGGGTGTACTCGTATCCGCCTTTCTGGCTTTTCAGGTCCCATTTTCCGCCGGGACGATCATTGGCGGCTTTGCGATCGCGTACCTGTTCCTGATCATCTCCCCCACCCCGGCGGGTGTCGGTATCATCGAAGGGATCATGCCGCTGGCGCTTTCCTCCCTGCGTGTGCCCTGGAGTGAGGCGGTGGTCATCACGCTCGCCTATCGAGGAGTTACGTTCTGGCTGCCCCTGGGATTTGGCGCGATTGCATTCCGAATGTTGGACAAGGAAAAGTAAACTTCCATGCCGCTTCCTTCTGTTTTGGATTTCTGGAAACGTGACCCGGAGACCGCGCCGAACCTTGTCGCCTGGCAGACGCTGCCGTCGCGTCCCGCCCAAACACATCCCTTTCCAGATGACCTGCCTGCTCCCGTCAAACAGACGTTGATCGCCTCCGGGATCCACAACCTTTACTCGCACCAACTCGAAGCCTGGAGGCATGCGGGCGCGGGCGAAAACATAATCCTTTCGACAGGCACAGCCAGCGGGAAGACCCTTGCCTACAACCTGCCGGTCTTCGCTTCCTTATTACAGGACCCCGATGCGCGCGCGTTGTACCTCTTCCCTACCAAAGCTCTGGCGCAGGATCAGCTGTCAGCGATTAGCAATCAGCTCTTAGTCTTGCACTCACTGGTTACTGACCAAGGGTCACTGAACACTGCCATTTACGATGGCGACACTCCTCCCAAAGATCGTCCTGCCATCCGCAAGAACGCCCGGATCGTGCTGAGCAATCCCGACATGCTGCACACGGGCATCCTGCCGCATCACACCAACTGGAGCGACTTCCTCACGAATTTGCGCTTCCTTGTGATCGACGAGGCACACACCTATCGAGGCGTCTTTGGTTCGCATGTTGCCAACGTCATCCGCAGGCTAAAACGTGTGGCGAACTTCTACGGGGCAAATCCGCAGTTCATCCTTGCCTCTGCCACGATCGGCAACCCCAGGGAGCTTGCCGGGCATCTCATCGAAGAGCCGGTTCATTTAATAGACAACGACGGTTCCGCCCGCGGTCCGCGTCACTTCATCATCTACAATCCGCCACTCACCGACGCATCCCTGGGCTTGCGAAAATCGTCCCTGCTCGAAGGCGTGCGCCTGGCACAGGATCTGCTAAAGCAGGATGTGCAAAGTGTGGTATTCGCCAGATCAAGGCGAAGTGTTGAGATCATCCTTACTTATTTGCAGGGAATTCGGGATTCGGGATTCGGGAATTGGGAATCGGAAATCGAAAATCGTAAACCTGAAATCGGAAATCAAGTACGCGGTTACCGCAGCGGCTACCTTCCCAATCAACGCCGTGAGATCGAAAAGGGCCTGCGCGAAGGGACCGTCAAAACGGTCGTGGCGACGAACGCCCTCGAACTGGGGATCGACATCGGCGGGTTGGGCGCAGCGATCCTCGTCGGCTACCCGGGAACTGTCGCTTCGGCGCGCCAGCAGGCGGGTCGCGCGGGGCGCGGTCTCGAATCCGCTGCGGCGGTGATGGTCGCCTCGGCGACTCCGCTCGACCAGTTCCTCGCCCATCATCCCGAATATTTCTTCGAGCGTTCCCCCGAACAGGCGTTGGTCAACCCCGATCACCTGCTCATCCTGCTCGAGCATTTGCGCTGCGCGATGTTCGAGCTGCCATTTCAAAAAGGCGAAGGCTTCGGCGCGCTGTCCGGCGAGACGATCGATGAATAC
>Ga0105104_10001796_pt1 | contig 15996 bp, 9 predicted proteins | sample PPLLaktember2015_3_FD_87034 | JGI IMG/M metagenome (GOLD analysis project Ga0105104, IMG submission 87034) | Freshwater sediment microbial communities from Prairie Pothole Lake near Jamestown, North Dakota, USA - PPLs Lake P7 Core (6) Depth... | ecosystem: Environmental > Aquatic > Freshwater >... | reverse complement strand
TCCGCCCCCCGCCTTCCGTGTACGTCCCCACGGGCGTCGCATTGACCAGCACGTCCCACTCGCCGGCCGCCGGCACCGGCGCACCGACCTCTCCGCCGCACAGCACGGCCACCTCACGCGCGGCCTCTGGCCGCCGGGCATGCACCTTCACCCGCCCACCTCGGCCGGCCGCTGCCAGGGCAACTGCCCGGGCGGCTCCACCGGCTCCCAGCACCGATACCCGCGCCCCCTCGAGGCGCACCTTCCCTTCCAACGGCGCGAGGAACCCTGGAACGTCGGTGTTGCGCCCTTCCCAGCCTCCGCCCGACATGCGGAGCGTGTTCAGGGCACCGGCCTGGCGCGCCAGCCCGTCGGCCGCGGCCACCCGCCCGAGCAGATCCACCTTGAACGGGGCTGTCACACTCGCGCCCGACAGGCCGATGGCGCGGGCAAACACGACGAAATCGTCTGCGTCCGCGGCTTCGAGCGGAAGGAAGACCGCGTCCACGCCGCGTGCGCCGAACGCCGCGTTGTGCAGGATTGGCGAGATCGAATGACCGATCGGCCGTCCGACGACGCCGTACAGGGCGGTTGCGGCCGTCAGGCTGCGGAACCGGAACTCATGCAGCAGGCGGGACGCCGGCAGTTGCCCGGGCGCCACCTGCTCGCCCGCGTAGGTCCAGCAGCTGCCAAACCGCGCGGGGAGCACCCGCGACGCGAGCCCGGCCGGTCCCATCCCCACGACCGAGACCCGCTCCCGGCCGCCGGCACCGCCGGCAATCGAACACAGGTCCGCGGTCTCCGCCAGCCTCCTCGGCGTCACCGCCAGCTTCACCACCTCGGCACCGGTGCTGCGCATCGCGCGGTACCGCTGCGCCAGGTCGGGCGGAACCCCGTCGAAGTCGTGAGACGACAGCACCACGCGCTTCCCGCCCAGCCGGGCCACGAGCGGCCCGCACTCCGCGCGCCACTCCACGTCCACGAATTCCGCACCGCGGTCCATGGCCGCGGCCAGCAGCGCAAGGCGGGCCGTTTCTTCGCCCTCGAACCCTCCGCCTTCCCAAGAGGGCCGGCACGTGACAATGACGGCCGTGCGCCGCCCGGACAGGGCGCCCACGACGTCCGGCCGGTCCAGCGCGTCGAGACGCAGCTCGACCAGGTCCGCCACGGCAGCGGCTTCGTCCCGCTGCCGCCGCAGTTCCTCGATCGTCTTCGCCGCAACCGTCACGCACAGGAGCGGAGTAACCATAAAAGCAAAAAGCCTCTTCAACCAACGGCTGAAGAGGCTTCCCTGATTCGTCAAAAGCTCGTCGCTCAGGACATCGAAGCCCCTTCAGTGCTGATGCCGTACCACCACCACGCGGCCGGTGCACACACCACCGGCGCGAGGGCGGCGGCGGCGGACGGGCGATGGCTGAAAGGACTCGGGTGCATCATGTCCAGCGAAGGCGTTACAGTAGCAGAGCCCGCCCCCGGGCGTCAAACGCCGGGGCGCCGGCCAAAGGCCAGCCGTCCGGCTTTCTCCTTGACCTGCAAGCAGTTGGTCCGCCTATAATGAAAAGAAATCCGACCTGTCACCTTGCCACTCGTATACCCGGGACACCAGTCCTTCCCATGAACGTTCGGACTCTCTCTTCGGTTTTCCTGCTCGCGCTGCTGATGGTCACCTGGCCTGCGGCGGCACCGCGCTACATGACGGTGGACGAAGTTCGGCCAGGCATGGTGGGCATCGGCCGTACCGTGTTCGAGGGCGAGCGTATCGAGGAGTTCAAGGTCCACCTTCTCGGCGTCATCCGCAACGGCTCGGGGCCCCGGCGGCACCTCGTCCTCGCCCGCCTGGAGGGCGGCCCGCTTGCGAACACCGGCGTCATCGCCGGCATGAGCGGCAGCCCCGTCTACGTGGACGGCCGGCTGCTCGGCGCGGTCGCGTTTTCCCTGGGGCAATTCTCCAAGGAGCCGATTGCGGGCATCACGCCGATCGACGAGATGATCGAGGCCGCCGAACCGGGATCGCGACGCCCGGCGCTGAACGGCAAGGCCAGGATTTCCCTCCCGATCACTCGCGAATCGCTCTCGGCGGCGCTCAACCATGCCTTCGCGTGGTTTGGCAGGCCCTTCGCCGATCGCCCCGGGGACGTCGTGCTCGCGCAGGCAGGGCTGCTGGGACCGGAACGCGGCAGTGAGCTGGGCACTCTCCTCCGGCCGATCGCCATTCCGCTCGCGATCGGCGGCTACTCCGGCCCGGTGCGCGACATCGTCGCCGACGCCTTCGGCTCGTCCGGCTTCCTGGCCGTCCCGGTGTCCGGGCAGCCACCCGGACAGGCCGCAACGACCGTCACGACCGGCCGTGCCACCCTCGAGCCCGGCGACGCCGTCGGGGTGAACCTGGTGACCGGCGACGCGTCGCTCGGCGCCACGGGGACGGTCACCGAGGTGGATGGCGACAAGGTCTACGCGTTCGGGCACCCTCTCTACAACCTCGGCCCCACGCAGTTCCCCATGACGCGGGCGCACGTCCACACCCTCCTGCCCAGCCTCGCCTCGTCCATGAAGGTCTCCACGACGGGCGAGACGATTGGCACCTTCAAGCAGGATCGGTCCACCGCCATCGCGGGCACGCTCGGCCCCGGCCCCGCGCTGGTGCCCGTCAAGCTGTCGCTCGAGACGGGCCGCGGCCTGAAGAAGACGTTCACATTCGAAATCGTGAACGATCAGATGTTCACGCCGCTGCTGACCTACGTGTCCATCCTGAACACGCTCTCGGCTTACGAGCGCGAGTTCGGCGCCGCGACGTTCACGGTCAAGGGCAAGGCCGTGGTCCGGCGTCACGGCGAGGTGGCGTTCGAGGACGTGTTCACCGGCGACCAGCCTTCGATTGGCGCTGCGGCCTACGTGGTGGGCCCGTTGAACTTCCTGCTCTCGAACGACTTCGAACCCATCGAGCTGGAGGGCGTGGAGTTGGCCATCACGACGAGCGAGCAACCGCAGACCGTGACGCTCGAACGCGTCTGGCTGGAGACGACGCGGCCCAAGGCCGGCACGACGGTCCCGCTCAAGCTCGCGCTGCGCACCTATCGCGGCGAGGAAGTCACGCGGACGGTGCCGATCGACATCCCGGCGAACGCCACCGGCGCGCTCTCGATCCTGGTGACCGACGGCACGCGGCTGGCGCAGATCGAACAGCGCGACGTCCAGGCTCCGGGCCAGGCGACCGACATCCCGCAGATGATGCGCCTTCTGAATCGGACCAAGAAGAACAACCGGCTGTACGTCCGCTTGATGAACCAGGACCCCGGCGCGGTGGTCAACGGTGAGCAACTGCCGTCCCTGCCGCCGTCGGTGCTCGCGGTGCTGGAGTCGGAGCGCAGCGGCGGCACGTTCTCGCCCCTCCGGAACGCGATCCTGGGCGAATGGGAGGTTGCGACCGACGCGGCCGTCTCGGGATCGCGGATCCTCACGATCAACCTCAACCAGCGCGACGACGACTAACCATCACCCGACACGCAATGCTCCACCGAAACGCTCGACTCGTCCTCACGGCGGCCGCCGCCACCGTCCTCGTGCTCACCGGCCGCGCCTCAACGCCTGTCTTCTGGCAGGTGGCCACCCGGGCCGACTTCCTGAAGGGCGAGGTGGAGAACCTGTCGATCGACAACGACGGGCGTCTCTCGCTCGGCCCGGCGACAACCCCGGTGCACGACGCCGGCGCGCCGTTCGTGTGGTCGCTCGTCGCGGGGACGGACGGCGCCGTCTACGCCGGCACGGGCAACGAGGGCAAGGTCTTCAAAGTGGGGGCCGACGGGCAGGCCACCACCTTCTACGACGCGGGCGAACTTGCGGTCCACGCGATCGCCCCCGCGCCCGGCGGCGGGCTGTACGTAGCCGCCTCGCCCGATGGGCGGATCTACAAGGTGGACGCGAAGGGGCAGGCCACGCCCTTCTACGATCCGGACGACAAGTACATCTGGTCGCTGGCCGTGGACCCCGCCGGCAACGTGTTCGCGGGCACTGGCGAGAAGGGCGTCGTCTACAAGATTGCACCCGACGGCAAGGGCGCGGTGTTCTACAGGACGCGCGCGACCAGCGTGCTGTCCCTCGCCTTCGACCGCGACGGCCACCTGCTGGCTTCGACCGAGTCGCCCGGGCGCGTATTTCGCATCGACGGCGACGGCAAGGGATTCGTACTGCTCGATACCCCGTACCAGGAGATTCACCAGCTTCGGCTCGACGCGCAGGGGGCCATCTACGCGACCGCGATCAACGGCTCGAAAGGTGGATCGGAGGCGTCGGGAGCCGAGGTCACGCAGGCGGAACCGAGCAAGACGGCCGCGCCCGTCCCGACCGTGACGACCGAAATCACGTCGATCTCGATCCTCGACGTGGGCGGGGCGATGGGCGAAAAGCCGGTCACCCCCCGCGCCGCCCCCAGGGCCGCGAAAGGCGCGCTCTACCGCATCGCGCCCGACGGGGTCTGGGACACGGTCTGGGAGTCCCAGGAGGACATTCCGTACGACGTCGCGCTGGACGGCAAGGGCGGCGTGATCATCGGCACCGGCACGAAGGGCAAGATCTTCCACGTCGCCGGCGACCCGCCGAGGGTCACGCTCGTTGGCCACGCCGACGCGCAGCAGGTGACCACCTTCCTGCCCGCGGCATCCGGCGAAACGTACTACGCCACATCGAACCCCGGCCGGATCCTCCGCCTGTCCGCACGCCGGGCGGCGCGCGGCAGCTTCGACTCCGAGGTGCGGGATGCCATCACCGTGTCGAGCTGGGGCACGATCAGCTGGCGCGCGAGCACGCCTGCGGGCTCCTCGGTGGAATTGCGAACGCGCTCCGGCAACAGCGACAAGCCCGACGACACGTGGAGCGCGTGGTCGGAGCCGTACCAGAACTCCGAGGGCGAGCAGATTCGGAGCCCGAAGGCGCGCTACCTGCAGTGGCGAGTGACGCTCGCCGCGAAGGACGCGAGCCCGGTCCTGACCTCGGTGACTGCCGACTACCTGCAGCGAAACTTGCGGCCCAAGGTCACGGGCATCACCGTCTACCCGCCTGGAATCGTCTTCCAGAAACCGTTTTCGACTGGAGAGGCCGAGATCGCCGGTTTCGAAGAGGGCTGGCCCGACACGCGGCCTTCTCCTGCCGCCCTCGCCGCCGGGACGCCGACGGTGAGCCCCGCGCAGGGCCCCCCGTTGGGGCGGCGTACCTTTCAGAAGGGGCTTCAGGCGCTCTCGTGGAAGGCGGATGACGACAACGAGGACAAGCTCCAGTACGACGTGCTCTACCGCCGCGAGACGGACACGGCGTGGAAGACCGTCCGGCGCGGCGTGATCGACCAGCTGTTCGTGTGGGATACGACGTCGGTGCCCAACGGAACCTACCTGGTCAGGGTCGTGGCGAGCGACGCGCCGTCCAACCCGCCGGGCTCCGCGCTGACCGGCGAGGCCGACAGCACGACGTTCGACGTGGACAACACCCCCCCGGCCGTGCGCTTCACCGGCCTCCGCACTGAAGGCGGCCGCCACATCGTCTCCTTCGAGGTCCGCGACGACCATTCCGCGGTGCAGCGCGTGGATTCCTCGAGCGACGCCAACCGGTGGCGTCCCATATATCCGAAGGACGGAATCTGCGACTCGCGGGTCGAGCAGTTCGAGCTGGTGGTGGACGGCGATCCATCGAACGTGGTGATTCGGGCGATCGACGCCATGACCAACGTGGCCACCGCGCGCGCGAACGGGGAGACGGCAAAGCCGGTGAAGTAGAGAGTTCTGCCTGCGATCAACGGTCGGCACAAGGCTTGAGAGCCTTGTGCGGCTGGGTACATAGAAAAGGCCCGGGCGCTTGCCCCGCGGGGAGCGCTCGGGCCTTTGTCCTTCCCGGCTTGCCCTAGGTCGCGGCGAGCGCGTCGACAGTCGCCAGCGACGAAATCGACCGAACGGGCGGCCGCACCTCGTCTGGCTGCAGCTTCCCTCGGACCGTCAGCTGCGTGTAGAGCCAGACCATGTTCACGGCAACCGGGGCGTTGCCCACCCTGGCCGGCTCGAACCGGGCCTTCGAGATGGTGTCGAGCAGCGTGACGATCGCCTGTTCCTCCTGCCGGCTCCGCACGCTGCCGCGGACGGCCTCGGCGTGCAGGAGCTCGAGGTTCCGGAGCTCGCCCTCCCGCGTCAACACCGCCGCGAGCGCAAATACCGACTCGTCCTCGTTCGGCAGCGCCGCCTCGGGGAACGCGTCCCCGTCCGTCGGCCGCGGCAGGAACACGCGGTTGTCCGGGTTGAGCGGGTTCTCGTTGGAACCTTCAGGAATGGACCTCGCGGCGATCAGGCCGCGAATCGAATCCGGCCGCATCTGCGCGGCGTAGAAAAAGATGCCGAAGATGATGGCGACGCACGCCACGGTCGCCCCGGTGGCCCCGAGCGCGGCCCAAAACACGTGCAGGTCCTCGAAGACCCGCTCGCCCCAGCCGGTGATCGACTGCTCGCGCTCGGCCTTGACCCGGCTCACCACCCCCGCCGCCAGCCCAGCCAGCACGTCGGGCTCGGCTGCCGCGACGGCCGATCCATCCCGAACCATCGAGCCGAGGAGCGCCAACTCTCGCATCTCCACGGCACACGACCGGCACTGCCTCAGGTGCGCCTGCACGGCGATTTGCTCGCCGACGGGCAGCTCCCCATCGTGAAATGCGGACAACAGGCGCCGAACGCTCCGGCAACTCCGCGCCATCATGACCTGTCCGCCTCTCTCAGCTGCGCCCGCAGCGACTCGCGGGCTCGTGTCAACCGCGACTTCACCGTCCCCACTGCGACGTCGAGCGAAAATGCAATCTCCTCGTAACTCAAGCCGTCAATCTCCCGCAGCACGATCGCCGTGCGCTGCTCGAAAGGAAGCTCGGTCAGCGCGGCCCAGATCCGCGATGCCAACTCCTTTCGGCCGAACATCCGGTCCGGCGCCTCGAGGTCGTTGGCCGCCGGCAGGTCGCCGTTGGCCTCCAGCCGCTCCTCGAGGGACACCTGCTCCGATCGGTGGCGCCGACGCCACCAGCGCTGACGATTGCGGGCCTGGTTGATGACGATGCGATAGATCCAGGTGCGGAGGGCGGAATGGCCTCGGAACCGACCGATGGTGCGGAAGACGTTGAGGAAGACTTCCTGGGAGAGGTCGAGGGCCTCCTCGGGATCACCGAGGAGGTGCAATGCCAGGTGGTAGACCATACGCTGGTGTTCGTTCACCAGCTCGGTACACGCCGCCTCGTCGCCGGCCGCACAGCGGCTGATCAGCGCCGCTTCGCGGCTCCCGACCTCAGACCAGCCAATGGCTGGCGCGCGTTTCACGGTCAGTTCCCCGGCCACCTGGGCTAACCCCCTCACTATAGCAGTTTCCCCGCAGGCTGTCAGGAACCGTTGAGCCAGCGCCCCGCTCCGGGCACCGTGCTCCCTAATCCGTTAGACCCCTTTCCCTGCCGAAAGTTCCGTCTGCTGCTACCATATGTGCCCATGAAGAGGGGCGTTATCCTGTTCCTCTCGGTGGCCGTCCTCACCGCCCTCCTGGCCTGGCAGGCGCTGGCACGGGAGCGCGCCTACCGCCGGCTCATCGCCGCCGGCGACCAGGCACTGGCCTCGGAGGAGACCTTTCCCGCCGTCGAGGCGTTCAGCGGCGCCATCGCCCTGCGGAGCGACTCGATGATCGCCCACCTGAAGCGCGGCGAGACGTACCGCCGGCGAGGCGAAACGGCGGAAGCCCTCCGCGACCTTCGGACGGCGGCGCGCCTGGACCCCACCGCGACTCAGCCTCTCGAGTTGCTCGGCGACGTCAATGCCGAGCTGGGGCGCCAGGTCCGCGCGGCCGAGGCCTACGAGGCCTATCTAAAGCTCGACGATCGGGCGCCGCGGGTGCTCTACAAGCTGGCACTGGCGCGCTTTCAGCTCGGTCAGCCCGCGGCAGCGCTCGAGCCCCTGCGGCGGGCCCTGGCCGTGGACGACCGTCTGGCGGAAGGGCACTATCTCCTTGGCCTGTGCCATCGAGCCCTCGGCGAGATGACGGAAGCAGCGGCGTCGCTGGAACGCGCCATCAATCTCGCGCCGCAACTCACAGCCGCCCGGGAAGCGCTGGCGGCCGTCTACGCGTCCGCGCGGCGCGACCGCGAAGCGCTCGTTCAACTCGAGGCGCTGGCCGCGACAGAGCCCGACCGGCTGGAGCGCCGGATCGCGGTTGCGCTCGGGTACGCGAGGGCGGGCCGCCACGATCTCGCGGTCGGCGCGCTCCGGCAGATGGCGGAGGAGCATCCGGAGGACGCGCAGGTCTACGTGGCGATCGCCCGCGTGTGGCTCGAGGCCGCGGAGGTGAATCGCGATCGAGTGGCGCTCAGCAAGGCCTTCGAGGCCCTCGACGCGATCTCCGGCCGGACCACTCCGGGCAGCGAAGCCCTGACCCTCATGGGCCGCGCGCAGTTGCTCGCCGGAAACGCCGCGGCCGCGGAGCGCAGCCTTCGCCAGGCGACGGTCCGCTTCCCGGTGGAGCCCGCCGCGCTTCTGCAACTGTCGCTGGCCGCGGAACGATCGGGCCACTACGCGACGGCCCGAGACGCGTTGATGCGCTACACCACTCTCTCCGGCGACGGCCTGCCCTCGCTGGACCGCGCCCTCCACCTCGGCGACCTCTCGATGCGACTCAACGAGCCGCAGGCGGCCGCCGAGTGGTTTGGCAGGGCTGCGGCCAACCCCTCGGCCGGGCCGTCCGCGCATCTGCAGCATGCGGAAGCGCTCGTCAAAGCCGGCGACGACAACGCCGCGCTCGCCGCCGTCGAGCAGGGACTGTCCAAGGACCCGAGGAACGCCGCCCTGCTCACCCTGCGGCGTCGGCTGGCGCCCCGCAAGTGACCTCGCGGCCCCACGCGTCCGGCCCCTGTTCAATCCGCAACCGCGCCAACAGCTTCGCCAGCCCCTGCCTCGAGAGCCCGAGGTCCCGTGCCGCCTGGCCCCGGTGGCCGCCGGCCCGCGCCAGGGCAGCCCGCACGTAGCGGTTCTCGAACACAGCCCGGGCGTCCTCCAGGGTGGCGGCACGCTCCACGGCGCGGCCGGCAATGATCGCCGGCAGCAACGCGGCGCCCACGGTTCCTCGCTTGGGCGCCTGCACCGCCAGCGCGGCCATCACGTTCTGCAGTTCCCGGACGTTGCCCGGCCAATCGTACCGGGCAAGGGCGGCGAGCGTGGCAGGCGCGAGCGCGGCGCGGCTCCCCAGCCGTGACGTGGACGCCCGCCAGAAGTGGTCGGCCAGCACGGGGATGTCGTCCGTCCTGTCGCGAAGAGGCGGGACGACGATTCGGATCACCTCCAGCCGGTACAACAGGTCGCGCCGAAACAGGCCCGACTCCGCCGCCGCGCGCAGCGGCCGGTTCGTCGCCGACACGAGGCGCACGTCCACGGGGCGGGAGAAGTTCTCCCCGATGCGGCGGATCTCGCCCTCCTGGATGGCCCGGAGCAGCTTCGCCTGCGCGCGGGCCGTCAACTCGCCGATCTCGTCGAGCACGAGGGTACCGCCGTCGGCCTCCTCGAACAGCCCCTTCCGCTCCGCGACGGCGCCGGTGAAGGCGCCCCGCGCATGGCCAAAGAGCTCGGCCTCGAACAGCTCGTCCGAGAGCGCCGCGCAGTTCAGCGCGCACAGGCGCCGCCGGGCGCGGGGACCGAGCCGGTGGATGGCCCGCGCCACCAGCTCCTTTCCGCTGCCGCTCTCGCCCTCCAGGATGACGCTGAACGGCGCGGCGGCCGCGCGGCCGATTTCGTGGCGCAGCGCCCGGACCGCCTCGCTGACGCCGAGGATCTCTTCCCGCGCCGCTTCGTCGGCCTGCGCCTGCGCGGCCCGCCGGTCCACCGACGCCCGGACGCAGGGAGCCACCGCCGCCGCCGCTGCCGAGAGGACGCCCGCTACCCTCGCCCAGTCCGGCCGGACGTCGGCGGGCCAGCGGCAGGCGAGGGCGGCTACCACCCGGCCGGCGAACCGCACCGGGACGGCGGCTTCCAGGCCCGATGGCGACGAAGACGGGGGCAGCGGATGCCCCGTGGCCATCGCGCGGCGCGCGACCGGCTCCGGGACTGGCTCGTACCCGTCCAATGCGAGCGGCCACAGCACGTCGCCGTCCCGGGCGAGACAGACGGCCGTCACCAGGCCGTACCGGCGCCGCAGCCGGGCCACGACCGCCTGAACGGCCCCGTCGTCGTCTTCCGACTCCTGGCACAGTGACAGCATCTCGACGACGTCGCTGACGGCATCGGAGCCGGCCGCGCTCTGCGATGAAGGGCCGGGGCGGATCACCGGCACGCCTTCGGGCCGGCAGCGCGCCGCCGGAACAGGCCCGATGTCGCAGGTGCGCACCGCCCTCTCGGCCGCCAGTCGAACCACCGCCGGCAGGCGATTCGAGTCGAGCCGCGCGAGCCGCGCTGCAAGGGGGCGGGCCTCGGTTGCGCGTCCGCTCTGCAGCAGCGCCGAGACGAGGCCGATGCGCAGGCGGAGCGCACGCAGCGGCGCGCGGGCGTGTCGGGCGGCGAGGAGTCCGGCCGCCACTTCCTGCCGGACCAGCGCGATGTCGCCAATCGCTCCGTACACCAGGGCTAGGGCGGTGCAGGCCGCGGCAACCGCCGCCGGCGCGCTGGAGACCCGCGCGCGCTCGCGCGCCTCCGCCGCCGCCCGCCCGGCAGACGCCAGATCACCGCCGGCCAGCGCGAGACGGGCGAGCAGGCAGGCGCGGCCAACGTGCGGGTCCACCCATCCCGGGAATCCGCTCCAGGCGTCGGCCGGCCGGCCCGTGCCGAATGGCATCACCGGCTCCGCCACGCGGCTCACCGCCGGGTCCGGGCGCGCGGAGAGCGCCAGGGTGCCCTCGTCGCGGGCGGCGGCTTGTCCCTCTTCGTAGCGCCCTTGCCAGTAGAGGCAGCGTGCGAGCGCCGTGGACGCAAACAACCGCGTCTCGCCATCGCCGGTCTCCGAAGCGGCGAGGCAGGCGGCGTGCGCCGCCGCCTCCGCCTCCTCGAAACGGCCAGCATCGGTGCGCGCGAGCGCCGCGAACGCGGCCGCGCGCGCCGCCCAGGTCACCTGCCGGACTGCGTCGAAGTGCTGGCGGGCGGCCTCGAACTGATGGCAGGCCTCGGGCGCCCGCCCGCGCAGCAAGAGCAGCCGGCCGAGCGCAAGCGCCGCGTCCCCTGCCCCCGAGCGGTCGCCCCGGCGGCCTGTCATTCCCAGGTGCTCCCGCAGCACGCGCTCCGCGGCCGCGTGCCTTCCGCGGGTGATGCAGGCGCACGCCTCCAGGACTCGGCCGCGCAAGCGGCTCTCGGCCTGAACCGGCTGGGCGGCGTACGACACGCGCGGTTCACGCGCCTGCAGCGCTGTCGGCGACAAGCGCCCGCTCCAGGTTGTGCGGGCCGCGGGCTCGAACAGCAGCAGGACCACGTGGGGCCGGCTGCTCTCGAGGCCGAGGCGCAGGAGGCTCAACGCCAGCCCGGCTTCCCCCGTTGCGATGCCTACCCGGTGCAGCAACAGGACGTGGCGCTGGGCCACGACCTCGAACAGGTCTTCGCGGGGAATGCAACGGCTGCCGTCCTCGAGCAGGGACGCGGCCAAGGGTACGTATCCCCGCGCCCGGGCGGTGCGGGCTATCGCGCGGAGCAGCACCCGTTGTTGCGGCTCCGGAGGCAGCGCGAGTTGGAGGGCACGGGGTCTCCCGGGCACGCCGGTGTCGAGCACTTCCGCGAGCCGGCGCGTCGTGTCGAGCACGAGGGACTCGCAGGCGTTCGTTGCGAAGGCCGCGGGCGCCGCGGCGCCGCGCCAGCGTGAGGGCACAGGTGGACTGCCGTGGCACGACGCGAGGAGACGCTCCAGCCGCTCGGCCTCGGCGGCAAGGATGCGAGCGCGCGCGACCGACGGGTCGGGCTCGTCGTCGGGCTCGAGCGGCATCCCGGTCTCCTCGTCCGGCATCAGCGCGGGACCGCTGCCGTGGTGAACGACCTGGCTCCAGGTGAGACGCCCGGCCCGCCACCCGCGCGCGTGGAGGAAGGCCACCGCCGACAGGAGCGCACGCGCCGTCGCGGCGTCGCGCCCTCTCCAGCACGCCTGCGGCGGTCCGTCGGTGAACGCCTCGAAGCCACCCTCGCGGCCGGCCGGCCCGAAGTCCACCATCTCCACGAGGTGTGGATGCCAGAGCGCGGACAGTGTGGCGCATCGCCGCGCCCAGGCAGCCGCCGGTGCGCCGTCCACGGGCGCGACCGGCCGCACCCACACCTTCTGCCCGGACGAGAGGTCGAGCGCGCGGCCACCAGGCCACGCGAGAAAGCGATCGGCAAACAGCGTCGGCGTCACGACCGCCTGTTTTTGCAAGAAGACCGCCGCGAGGCGGCTGGATTCCGCACCGGTTGGCCGCCCTCGAAAACAGGCCGGATCCCGCGGCCGCCCTCCCCTCCCGCGCCCCGCGCGGGGTTCGGGGCCGCCGCCAGGCCAACCGGATGCGGCAGAAACTTCGGCTAGAATGGGGCCGTCATGCTGCGGTTTCTGACTGCCGGCGAATCTCACGGCCGCGCACTCGTCGTCATCCTCGAGGGGATGCCTTCCGGGTTGGAGATCGACGCCGACGCGATCGACCGGCACATGCGCCGGCGCCAGGTCGGGCACGGGCGCGGCCGGCGCATGTCGATCGAGTCGGACCGCGTCCAGATTCTCTCCGGCGTTCGCCACGGCGCGACGATCGGCTCCCCCATCGCCATCCTCGTTCCGAATCGCGACTGGCCGAACTGGGAGCACACGATGGCGGTCGAAGCGCAGCCCCCGGCCTCTGCCGGCGGAGCGCGGCGCTCGAAGGTCACGCGGCCGCGTCCCGGCCATGCGGACCTGGCAGGCGGCCTGAAACACGGCTTCGACGACCTACGGGACGTGCTCGAGCGCGCAAGCGCCCGTGAAACAGCCGCACGGGTTGCGGCCGGCTCGGTGGCCCGTGTGCTGCTGGCACGCCTCGGCGTGACGCTCGCCTCCCACGTGACGGCCATCGGTGGCGCCCGCCTGTCTCCGGGTGAACCGGTTCCCTTCGATCGCATCGCCGCCATCCCTGACGATTCCCCCACACGTTGCGTGGACGACCGCGTAGGGCAGGCGATGATCGCGGCGATCGATTTGGCGAAGGAAGCCGGCGAGACGCTGGGGGGGGTCTTCGAGGTGGTTGCGCACGGGGTGCCGCCCGGGCTCGGCAGCTACGTGCAGTGGGACCGCCGCCTGGACGGGCGCCTGGCGCAGGCGTTGATGTCTGTTCCTGCCGTGAAGGCCGTTTCCATCGGCGACGGCGTGGAAGGATCGGGCCGGCGCGGGTCCGAGGTCCACGACCCGATTGTCCCCGCCTCTGCCGCCGATGCCGGCAGGCCCTGGGGCCTCGCCCGGCCGACCAACCACGCGGGCGGCCTGGAAGGCGGCGTCAGCAACGGGGAGGAAATCCGCGTCGCCGGCTACATGAAGCCTATCGCGACGCTGATGCGGCCGCTGGCGTCGGTTGACCTCTCCGACGGGTCCGTCGCCGCCGCGGCCATCGAGCGGAGCGACACGTGCGCGGTCCCCGCCGCCGCAGTCATCGGCGAGGCCGTCGTCGCGATCGTCCTGGCCGACGCGTTCACCGAGAAATTCGGCGGCGATTCCGTGACCGAGATGACCGCGTCCCTCGAGGCCTGGAGGGAGGGCCTCCTTCGCCGTGCCCGCGCGAGGCGCCCGGCGGTCCCGGACGAAGGGTCGGGCCCGCTATGATCCTCCCCATCGTCAAATACGGCGGCGTGCCGCTGCACCAGCCGGCTGAAAACCTGGCGGACATCACCGGCGAGATCGAGGCGCTGGTGCGCGACATGGTTGAAACGATGTACGCGGCACCAGGCGTCGGCCTCGCAGCGCCGCAGGTAGGGATCCCGCTGCGGCTCTTCGTCGTGGACATCACGGTCGGCCGCGACCCGCGCGGCCTGATCACGCTGGTCAACCCGGAGTTCGTGGCCAGGGAGGGCATGCAGCTCGAGGAAGAAGGGTGCCTGAGCCTCCCGGGGTTCAACGCGACCGTCGCGCGGCCGGAGAAGGTGGTCATCAAGGGCCTCGACCTGCAGGGGCGAGAGCGGGTCTACGAGGGCGACGGCCTGCTCGCCCGGGCCTTCCAACACGAGATGGATCACCTCGACGGCAAGGTCTTCGTGGATCGGCTCCGAGGCATCAAGCGCGACCTGATCGTGCGGCGCATCCGCAAGCAGGTCCGCGCCGGCAAGTGGTGATCACCATGCCCGCCCTGCGCGTTGCCTTCTTCGGCACCCCCGAATTCGCGGTACCGACTCTCTCCCGGCTGATCGACGCTGGCTTCCCCGTCGTGGCGGCCGTCACGCAGCCCGATCGCCCTCGCGGCCGAGGGCAAAAGGCCTCCGCGGGCCCGGTGAAGTCGCTGGCCGTCGAGAGGGGCATTCCCGTCTTGCAGCCCGAGCGGTTGCGCCACGAGGACTTCCTGGGAGCGCTCGGCGAGACGGCGCCGGACATCGGTGTCGTGGCCGCCTACGGGAAGATCCTGCCGGAGCCGGTTCTGACGCTGCCGCGCCTGGGCCTCGTCAACGTGCACGCCTCGTTGCTGCCGCGGTGGAGGGGCGCGTCGCCCGTGCACCGCGCGGTGATGGCCGGCGACCCGGAGACCGGCGTCTCCATCATGCGGATCGTCAAGGCACTCGACGCGGGGGCGGTCTTCGCGATGGCCCGCCGGGCTATCGGACCGGAGGAGACCGCCGACGTAGTCGAGCGGGACCTCGCGGTGCTCGGCGCCGATCTGCTCCTCGACGTTCTGGCCTCGATCGAACGCGGGGACGCCACGGAAACGCCCCAGGATCCGGCCGGCGTGACCTACGCGCCCCTGCTGACGAAGGAGGAGGGACGCCTCGACTGGAGTCAGCCGGCGGTCACCCTTCACAACCGCATCCGCGGCCTCCACCCGTGGCCGCATGCGTTCACGTTCCTCGACGGCGCGCGCGTGATCGTCCTGCGGTCCCGGCCGCCCGAGCCGGCCGCCGTGTCCCATGGAGCGCCGGGCGAAGTGTTGGGCATTGACCGGGACCACGTGGAAGTGGCCACGGGCGGCGGGACGTTGCGGCTTTCGCAACTCCAGGCTGAAGGCCGCCGCGCCCTGCCCGCCCGCGAGTTCGCGGCCGGGGCGCGCCTGGCGCCGGGCGCCCGGTTCGGGTCATGAGCCCGGTCGCCCCTGCCCGCGCCGCCGCTTATGCCATCCTCCGGTCGGTGAACGAGGGACGGGCGGATCTCCCCGATGCCGTGGCCCGGGCCAGGGAGCGGCTCGAGGACGAACGCGACCGGTCGCTCGCCGCCGAGATCGCGGCCGGCACGCTGCGGTGGCAGGCGGCCATCGACGCCGTCCTCGACGGATTCTCTCGCGTGCCCTCCGCGCGGCTCGACCCGGAGGTGCGCGACATCCTGCGGAGCGCGGCTTACCAGTTGCTCCACCTCGAACGCGTCCCGCCGTCGGCCGTCGTGAACGACGCGGTCGAGCTCGTCCGAAGGGAACGGAAAGGCAGCGCGACCGGCCTGGTCAACGCGGTGCTGCGCCGGATCGACCGCGAGCGCGATCGCCTGCCGCTTCCCCCGCCCCCGGCCCCGGGCGAGGACGATGGCCCGGCACTCGACTACCTGTCCAAGACACTTTCACACCCGCGGTGGCTGGTTGCCCGGTGGCTCGCGCGCCATGGCTTCCAGGCCGCCGAGGCGTGGGCGCGGTTCGACAACTCGCCCGCGCCAATCACGCTTCGCGCGAACACCGTGAAGATTACGCGCGATGCTCTGGCTGCTCGCCTTGCAGTCGCGGGCGTCGCAACGGCCCCCACCCGTTTCGCGCCCGAGGGCCTTGTCGTGTCCAGCGGCAACCCCCTTCGCACGACACTCGCGTCGGAAGGGCTGTTCGTCGTCCAGGACGAGGCATCACAGTTGGTAGCCGCGTTTGCGGGCGCGACGCCGGGTGAGCGTGTGCTC
>Ga0105104_10001795_pt1 | contig 16000 bp, 11 predicted proteins | sample PPLLaktember2015_3_FD_87034 | JGI IMG/M metagenome (GOLD analysis project Ga0105104, IMG submission 87034) | Freshwater sediment microbial communities from Prairie Pothole Lake near Jamestown, North Dakota, USA - PPLs Lake P7 Core (6) Depth... | ecosystem: Environmental > Aquatic > Freshwater >... | reverse complement strand
TGTCACCCTGTCACCCTGTCACCTTGTCACCTTGTCACCTTGTCACCCTGTCACCTTGTCACCGCTAGAACGGATGCCCGATGGTGAAGTGGAAGTTCCAGTGGCTGAAACTCCCCCGACTCGGGGGAGGTTTCGGATTGTAGCCGACATCGAAACGCACTGGGCCGATCGGAGTCTGGGCGCGCAGTCCGAACCCAATGGCGTTGCTCCAGCCCGCCTGGGACACGTCGGTAATACTGTTGAACACATTCCCGATATCGTGAAAGACCGCTCCGTGGATAAACCAGAAGAGCGGAAACCGCAACTCGTTATTTGCTATCACGACACCATTTCCACCGAGCGGCACGGGTCGTCCTTCCGGGTCGGGACGGCCGAACTCGTCGACGAGGACGATGTTGCCGTTGGCATCCCGGAGCAACGGGCCGGCCAGGTCTTGTGGGAGGCCGCGCAGGCTGGTTGAACCGCCCGAGAAGAAGCGTTCAGAGATCGGCACCGCGTTTGTGACATTGATCAGCTGGTTGTTCGCAAACGGAAAGATAGCCCCAATCCGCAGCGAGGTCGCGAAAACCACGTTCGGCGAGAGCTGCTTATAGTACTGACCCTGGGTGAGTATCCGGAAGAACTGGCGGTCCGACCCGATCAGCTTCGTGGACAGGAGCGCCTCGCCGCTAAGGAAGAAGCCCGACTTGGGATCCACAGGATCATCTCTCGATTCATTCAAATAGGAAATCGAGACGCTGGAGAGTTGGACTTTTTCTTCCTCCCGAAAGAACTGAAGCGCCGTCGCCAGCTCGGGAGGGACATCAATTCTCACATTCTGAAAATTAAGGCGAACGAAAAACGACTCACGCGCGCTGAGTCGACGTTCCGACTGCGTGGAGCCGATGACCCTCCAGGCATCAAAAGGACGTCCCGTGAGAACGCGTCTCGATTCCTGCAGGTCAGTCAGGGCCAATTGGTTATCTACCGCCGCGGTCAGCACCGTCGGCATGTCCCACCCGAAGACGCGGGGAAGCGTATAGGAAACGTTGGCACGCTGGCGTTGGCGACCGGCCCGAAGGCCAAAAGAGAGCGTGCGGGCCATGCCGAGGAAGTTTGAATTACTGATGCCGAAGGTGCCTCGCACGCCTTCAAACGAGCTGTAACCCAGACCGTAAAGCAGGCTGTACTTCTTCGCCTCTTCGACCCGGATGATCACGTTCTTGACGTTTGGGTCCCCAAAAGAAGAAGCTTCTTTGACGTCGACACGATTAAATACCGCCAGATTATGAAGGTTGGTTTCGGTAGTCAACACCTGCTCGAGCGAGAGAGGTTGCCCAGGCTTGACGACAAGCTCATGCTCAACAGCGGAGCGCTTGGTATCGATCAGGCCCGCGACGATCACGTGCTCGACGTACCATTTCTCGCCCTCCTCAATGGTGTACCTCACGTCGACGCTGGCCGGTTTGGGGTAGCTGATCTCGTATTGCACGTCAGTCCCGCGATAGCCAACATTCTCGTAGGCAGACAGGATGCTGGTGCGGTCTTGCGCGATCCCGACGGGGGAGAACGCCTGGCCTTCCGTCATCGTAAGCTCACGTCGCAGCCGGCTTTCCTCTAAGTGTTGATTCCCCACGATTTGAAGCCCGTTAACCACGTGCCTCGGGCCTTCTTGGATCTTGAAGACTGGGGTTAGCTTTCCCTGCACCGGGAAGTCAGCCCGGATTTCCGGCTCCACTTTGACGTCCAGATAACCACGCTGCTGATAAAAAGAGGCGATCCGCTCGGCGTCTTCCCGCATAAGCCGCTCACTGAAGACACCGGGAGAGATGATCCCGGCCTCTTTAATCCTGAGGATCCGTCTCAGCCGATCTTTCCCAAACGCGGCATTTCCTTCAAAAACAGGGTCTCTGACCTCGTACTTGTTGCCTTTGTTGACCCTCACGACAATGCGAGGGTTGGCTTCACTCCCTGAAGTCTCATAGCTGACGCCCGCTAGGAAGTAGCCCTGCTTTTGAAGTTTAGTCTCGAGGGTCTCGACACTCTCCTGCACAAGGGCAAGCGGTGCGCCGCGCTCCGTGAAGAGTGATATTCCCTTGATCTCCTCGCTGTTTGCGTCGATTCCCTCAAACACCAATTGGGAACGTTCTCGGGGAACTACCCGAAGGATCAGCGATACCGAATTCGTCGCCGCATCGTAGGCGGCTCCTCCCCGGAGATAGATGTCGGGGTTCAGATAACCCTGCGGGATGAAATACCGTTCGATGGCTGCGATGTCCTGGTCCATCTGGCGTTGAGAGTACGGTCCTCCGGCGCGCGTCGTTATCAGGGACTGAATCGTGCCCGGGTTCACGTTGCCCTCCACATCGAACTGCAGGACGGCGACCCGGGCCCGCTCGCCGGCCTGAATCTTGAACTTGATCTTCAATTGCGCGACTTCGTGGGCGACTTCGAATTGCGGGTCAATCTTGGCCTGGTAGAAACCGTTCGCCTGGTACATCTCCTTAAGACGGGCGACTGTTTCTTCCATCAGTTCCGGATAGAAGGCCTCTCCGGCCCGGAACGCGAGGTCGCGTCTCAAGTCACGGGGCTCGAGTCTCAAATCTCCGTCAAAAGTGATCTCTTTGATGTAAAAGCGGCGGACCAGAACGAGGTCAAGGTCCAGCGAGTCGGTCCCGACCGGGCGGGAATCGATCAGGATATCGTGGAAGAGCTCGGTCGAGTGCAGGCGTTCGATCGTGTGCTTGGCCTCGGTCTTCGAATAGGGCTGGCCCTCCCGCAGCCCGATGAGGGCGTGCAGATCGTCATTCGAGATCTTGCCGAGCGGGCCGTCACTCAGGAGCTGGATGCGATGAATCATTTTCCCTTCCGGATCCTCTGCTGCTTGCGGCGAGCAGAAAGCAGGGAAGGCCAGCAGGACAGCGACCGACATGAGGCAAACACGCAAGGCTCGGCCTGCACGAACCGAACTAAACGCGCGACCGTTGCTTCTTGACTTGAGAGTCACTGTCTGTCTCAAAATCGCTTTCTGAACTTGAAGTCGATGGCGAGAGAGCCGTTCTCTTCGCGCGTTCCAATAGCCGTAAGCCAATCAGTCAACTTGTACTCGATACTCACGAATTGTTCCTGGGAGGGATTGCCGAGGACCGTCTGATATGTGACGGTCAAGTCCTGGGTCAGCTGTTTCCCCAGGGTCACGCGGGCGCCCGGGTCACGGCTGCCGGCGTAGAAGAAGGGGTCGATAGAAAACTTCTCGAAGCCGAAAAGACGGCTCGCCCTGGCTTCCACGGTCTCGCCGAGGCCCTTAAGCAGGAGGCTGCTGGCCATCGAACTGGCCGGGCGTTGGGTCGGTCCGCCCAAGCCGCTCTCTTCTTGCGTTTGATTGAGAGCCAGCAGGCTGACGATCGTCGAAGTCGGCAGAGGCGGTTCGGATCTCAACGTCATGTTAAGACGCTCTATGGGGCCTCGGACCCCGATCGTGATTACGTGCTCGAGCTTTTCGGTCGTAGCCTCGAAGTTGAGGTTGGGATGAGTCCTTCGCGGATTGTTGAAAGTCACGGTTCCACGAGTCACCTCGAAGTCGTTATTTTCCAGGCTTAGCTGCCCTTCATCGATAGAGAAACTGCCGAGAATGACGGGGTTTTGCAGGGTGCCCCGGATCGTAAAGTCGCCACTGCCGGTGATATCCGCCAGATTGTTACTTACCCGAATGCTTTGATAGGCCTCCACCGAGATATTGAGCTCGGTTTGCGGCCCGCCACTGCCTCCTCCTCCTCGGATGTTCTCGGCCTCTGGAGCCGTGAGAGCGAGGATCAGTTCGGGCATCGAGACGTTTTGATTGTATTCGGCCGACCGGATGTAAACGGCGCCCGAAAGCAAACTGGAACGCTCGCTTTTGAGAGCATCCAGGTCGACGTCGACGATTGAGACAACGCGTGCAGGATACTGCACCCTCAGCCCAGACCCGGAGATGTTGACCTGCCAGCGGGTTGGACGAAGGCCCTCCAGGAAAACGCCGCCTTCGGCGTTAATCACGCCGTAGCCGGTTCGCGCAGTGAAAGAGTCAATCGACACCTGGTTGGCGGTGAATTTGAACTGGCCCTCGGCGGCGTAGAAACTCGTCGGGAGGCTGGGGTGTGCCATCGCGCCTTGGCGCAGCTCGGCCGTCCCCACAATGCGCGGGCGGTCCAGGGTGCCGGCAACCACAGCGTTCACCTGCAGCTGGCCGCTAGCCGTGCCTTCCGGTATAAAGCCGCCAAGCAAGGCCAGGTTCACTGTCCCGTCAGCCTTCATCGTGAGAGGCCGACGCTCCTTCAACGTGACGTCCCCCTCGATTCTGAAATCCGTCTGGGGCCCGCGAAAGGCCACCCTCGGAATATGCAATACCCCGGCCGTGTACCCGATTTTCATCGGCTCGGTGTTTTGCACCTCATAAGTTTCGACTTCGAGCCGGAGGAGGGACAGGTCCGCCTGCCCGACCAGGCGATCGGGAGTCTGCAACGGGCCGTGAAGCTGGACCTTGCCGTCAATGATTCCTGTGAGTTTCGGAAGCTCCTTTCCGAGAAGGGCCAGATATGGCTCGATAGGAAGCTGATCCAAGTCGACGGCGGCATTGATAGGGTACGGCTGGTCGAGGCCGACATCGCCTGCAATGTCAAAGGGCTTGCCCCGAAAGACGTTCAGAAGCCGAAAATCCGCCCTCCGGCCCTTCACGTCCCCTGACAACTGCACCTGTTCAAAGCTGTATTCTTTAACCGCAACAGTAGCGGCGGAGGCGCGAACCCGGAAATTCGGGGCCTTCACGCTGCCCTCTCCCTCGATGGAAAAACTAACCTCACCGGAGGCTTCGGTTCGGCTGCGAACCGCCTCGATCGACTGGAGCTGCAGGCCGGTACCCCGGACGTCGAGTTGGGCGACTCGAGTATCGAGGTTGATCGCGGCCCTTCCGGAGATCGTTCCGCCTGCTGCTGAGACTTGAACGCCTTCCAGGAGCACCTGGTTTCCCTTGAAAGAAATCTGCGCGCTCGCCGCTCCTATCGACTCACCGTAGACTTCACCGTTGCGCACGGCCACCTGGCCTCCGCCCTGGTAGCGGCTGCGAGCGGTTTCGTGGAAATTCACATTCCCAGACGCGATTCCGTCAACCGGAAGACCCGGCCGAATGAAAGGCAGGAAACGTGCAATTGGCACGTTTTCGAGCTCGAGGTTCACGGAGTTCAGATGGTCCGATGCTTCGCCGGTCCGGAGCTTGGCGGTGACGGCGGCCCGGAAGTCCGGCGCTTGCAGGCGGACATCTTCAAGCTCGACCTGGCCGGGCGCCACTCGCACGCCCGCCTCTAAATTCCCCAGAACCTCTTTTCTCGCATAGATATCCCGCGCTTTGACCTGGGCGGTCACGTGCGGTTCTTGTGCTTCTTCGTACAGCCTCGCCGTGAACGATGCCTCTCCTCGGGGATCAATCTGGTACTGCTCGATCACCTTGTCCGGCGTCAAACCCATCATCTGCGCAACCCGGACCAGCTCGGTGGCACGTTGTGACTGCCCGTTGAAAGCGATGTCGTAAACGCCCTTGAAGCTGATCTGCCCGGAGTATTGAATGTTGCTCGTTGGAAGCCCGATCGTCCCATCCCGCAGGAACACCATCTCGTTCCGGAATGAGACCTTGCTGTTGCCTGTAAACGGGACCCCAGCCGGTGAGGGAGTATTCGGGGCCGGAGGAATCACCGGCCGGTCTTGCCTGGCAAAACCGCTAAACTCGCCGCGATAGAAGGCACGGCCCTGGCCGGAAATTTGTGTGAACCGGGTGCCCGGCCATCCCACCACCCCGCTGAAATCGCCGGCACCTGCGACACCCACCTCCTCCAGGTCCAACTGGACGAGCTGCGGACGCAGGCTGACGCCGCTTGCTTCGACCTGGAACTGCGAGCGGTCCGTCTCGTCAAACTTCAGAGTGCCGCGGGCATCGACGAGGCCGGTGTAGAGATTGGCCCTCAGCCGGTCAACCTGAACCCCGTCCTTGTTCATCTTCACCCTGGAATCGACCCTTCGTAACGGGAACTCCATGAAAACCATGAGGGGCGACTCGACGCGGCCTTCCCACGTGAAATTGCCTCCTGTCCCGGTGAAGACGCCGGTGGCCTGGGCCCTGCCCTCCTGGAAAAACTTGCCGAGGTTCGGGTGTTCGATCTTCGGGACATTCGCGTCGACTTTGGTATCGAACCGATAGACCTTCCGCCGCAGATCGGATAGAGCGCCTTTCGCCTTGACGTTCACCTGCTGGGAGACAATGTCGACCGAGGGGAGGCGAACCGCGTTGTCGTACAGTTCAAAGGCGATCTTGCCTGTCGTGTCGTCGAGGCGGAAATCCGCAATTGCGATATCGAGGGCCGAGAGGTCCAGCGTCCCGGCATAGCGACGGTTGGGCGTCTCCTCAAAGCGCCACATCCCGTCCAGTCCGCCCTCGCTGGTTTCGACATGGATCGGGCGATCGTCGAAGAGGATTAGACCATCGACCATGTCGAGCCTCTTGATTGCCAGCCGGGTGATCGAAAAGGGCTTGCCGCGAGGCTTTTTGACGCGTTCTGAGAAGATATTAGTCAGATTCAGGCGTGTGTTTGCTTCCTCGATAATCCTGATCCGAGGCGACTTGAGGTAGAGTTTGTCCAGGGAGACTGAGGGCTTGTAGAGCCGGGTAATGTCGTAATTCAGACGGATGCGGTCGATGTGGATGGCCGGCTGCCGAGGCTCGGCCAGGCTGTAGATTTTGAAGTTGGATATCTCGAACTCGCTGGTGAAGAGCCTGACATCGACGCTGTCGAGGCTCACCCGCATCATGAAGCGCCGTTCCAGGTAGCCCTTAATTTCCTGGCGTACCCACTGATCGAACCTGTCGCTCTCGACGAAGATCAGTCCACCGACGATGGTTATGAGAAGCAGGCATAGGATAACGCCTACCGCTATCTTGATGACCCGCCGCATTATTCCCCTGAAACCCCGCAATACGTAAATCTTAGCAGAAAAGTGGGCAATCCGGCGCGAGGGCCTAGGGCAAGTTAAGATTTACAGAGTCACAGCAGCGAACGGTAGAACGCGTTACAGAGCCGCGCACGCAGTGGAAGGGTGCGCAGCGTCTTTTGCGGAGCAGCCACGAGCGGAGTAAGCGGGCCACCCAACGAACCGTAACGGCGCGATGGGTGGCCCGCTTACTCCGCTCCTGGCTGCTCCGCAAAAGACGCTCCGCACCCTTCCACTGCGTGCGCGGCTCTGTAACGCGTTCTACCGTTCGCTGCTGTGACTCTGTAACGCGCCTAAGATAAAGTGACAGAAAAGCTAATGGGTGCAGAATTATTGACAAGATTTCGGTATGATGATTATGATTTGACACCCTTGGGAGACGTGACTCAAAGAACGGGTTCGGCGAGTAAAGGTGAGATAGAGATCTCTTTCGACAGCGAGCTCCGGTACCTGGACGTGGTCCAATGCGTTTCGGACAGTATCACCAGGATGCTGAGTTTCGATGACGATACCCGCTATTGGGTGGGGATGTCTGTCCGTGAATCGGTGACAAATGCCATCCTCCATGGCAACAAAATGGACGAGGGGAAGCGCGTCTGGGTCCGGTTTGCGCTGGATCCCGAACGCCTTGTCATATATGTCCGGGATCAGGGGGCGGGTTTCGACGAGTCAAAACTTCCGAACCCCCTCGACCCGAAGAATCTGCTTCGACCAAGCGGCAGAGGAATTTTCTACATCCGTACTTTCATGGATGATGTTCGTTACACCGTCCTCCCCGAAGGGGGGATGGAGGTCCGGATGGAAAAACGGCTCAACCACAAAGTGAAAAGTGATCAAGAAGGAGAGGGAAATGCGAATTGATACTCGAACGACTGATGGCATCACCGTTCTTGATGTGCACGGCAGGATCACGATTGGTGAGGGCAGCGTGGAGATGCGTAATAAGCTTCGCGAGTTACTGCAGGCCGGCAAGAAGGATATCCTGCTGAATCTGGGCGATGTCAGCTATGTCGACAGCTCGGGGATCGGTGAACTCGTCAGCTGCTACACGACAGTCACCAACCAGGGAGGCCGACTGAAGTTGCTCCATTTGACGAAGAAAGTTCAGGAGCTTTTGGCCATCACGAAGCTGTTGACCGTTTTCGAAAGCTACGAAGACGAGAAGAAGGCAATTGCCAGTTTCTCGAAGTAACTTTGGCAAGAGATAATCTTTACGTAGTTGACGGAGATCGCAAGGTCCCTTTTCTGCGCGGGATGATCACTCATTCCCTCGTGGTTCGAGGACTGAGTTTTGAGGATGCGTACGAGGTCGCGAGTACCGTCCGAGAGCGCATCAAGCAGCGCAAGGTCATCGAGAAGAAGGATCTCGCTCTTCTCATTCAGGACGTTGTCGAACAGAAGTTCGATAAGAAGTACCTGGCAGGAACCGCTTCCGGGGGTGTTGTCCCGCCCGCGATCGTCGTCAAGGGGCAACACCTCAACCTTCCTTTTAGCAAGGGTCTTCTCGCGCAGTCTCTCCAAGCGTCGGGGCTAGAGCCCTCGGCTGCCTACGAAGTATCGCAGGAGATCGAGAGTCTACTGTCGCGCCGGGGTGAAAAGGAGATCAAGCGTGACGAGCTCCGCCGGGTCATCTACGAAACCATTGTGCGCAAGTATGACCCGAAGTTCGCCGAACGCTACCTGCTGTGGAGATACTTTAAGGCACCTGACAAACCTCTGGTCATCCTGTTCGGCGGGGCCACCGGGGCGGGGAAGAGCACCGTTGCGACCGAAGTAGCCCATCGGCTGGGCATTCAACGGATTCTCGCCACCGATACCGTCAGGCAAATCATGCGCACCATGGTCTCGCGTGATCTGCTGCCCGCTATTCACTACTCGTCGTATGAGGCCTGGAAGGATCGCGTCGGGATCGGAGTCGACCCGGATACGGCCGTTATTGAAGCGTTTCGAGAGCAAGCCTCCCGGGTTTTGGTCGGCGTTCGGGCCATGATCGAGCGAGCCATTCACGAAAACTTCAGCATGATCGTCGAGGGTGTCCACCTGGTGCCCGGACTGGCTCAGCTGGAGCGATTCGCTGACGACGCTTATATCGTCCCCCTGGTGATATCCACCCTCGACCGGGAATCCTACCTGGAACGCTTCCCGATACGTCAACGCGAGTCAGAGAATCGAACGAGCGAACGCTATCGACGGAACTTTGAGAATATCCTGAAGATCCAGGATTACATCCTGGAGATGGCTGAACACTACGACATTCCTATCATCGAAAATCTGCACCTGGATCAGACCGTCTCATTCATCCTGACGGTCATCACCAACGCCTTGCGGGAGAAGCTTCAAATCAGCGGGAAAGAGTTGGTCGAGCGGGTTCTGTAGCACTGACAAACTGACAAACTGACAAACTGACAGACTGACAGACTGACAGACTGGCAACCTGGCAAACTGACAAACTGACAGACTGACAAACTGACAGAAGAGAGCGGCGGATTGGCAAGCGGCGGTTGAGTGACTCGCCGTTTTGTGGCGAGTCACTCAACCGCCTCGTGCCAATACGCCGCTCTCTTCTGTCAGTCTGTCAGTTTGTCAGTTTGTCAGTGGTTTTACATGTTCGGGATGTGCTTCGAGATGTCGTTGATGATGATGATTCCCATCAGGACAATCAGGAAGATGAAGCCGATCTGAAAGATGCGTTCCTTGACCCGCATGCTCAGGTCGCGGCGCATGATCCCCTCGATCGCGAGCAGCGCAATCACGCCCCCGTCGAGTATCGGAATCGGGAGCAGGTTGAAGATGCCGAGTTGAAGCGATATCAGCGCCATCAACTTCAGCAAGGCGAAAGCTCCCTCCTTGGCCGCCAATCCTGAAAACCGTGCAATCTCGATGGGGCCGGACATGGTTCGCAGTGACGCTCGCCCGGTCAGTATGCGTCCGAGAATGTCAAAAGTCAGAAGCGTCACCTGGTAATTGTGCTGAATCGACTGTTTGACCGACTCAAAGACCCCAAACTTCTCAATCTGAGTCGGCCGGTACAGACTGATCCCAATCCGGACCTGCCCGTCGATCTCAACCGGCGCAATCTCTTTCTCGAAAACCTGACCGTCGCGTTCCACCTTGAACAGGAGCGGCTTTCCTTGAGCTGCGGCAATCAGCGGGGGGATATCGTACGCGTCCTGGGCCGTTCGGTCCTTGCTCTTCACCTGGACGATGCGGTCGCCGCTTTTCAATCGGGCTTTCGCCGCCGGTGTCCCGGGTTCGACTGATTCCACGACATATGGAATGGCCGGGTACGCGCCGATCGTTCCGAGCCCGAGATCTTTGTTGACAGAGGTTGTTACCTTCTGGTGAACGGTCTGGCCGTCGCGCACAACCGCAACGTCCACGGTCTGATTGGGTTTCTTGGCTACGGCCAGCTGCGCCTCGCTCCAGGTTGGAGTAGCCTCTCCATCCACCGCCACGATCCGGTCCTGCAACTTGAGGCCCGCCTTCTCGGCCGGCGATCCCGGCTGGATCTTGCCGATGACCGCAGGCTGTTTCACGAACGCATCGACCTCGACGCCGGACCAGAAATGTGCCCACGTGAGGACGAGGGCGAGGAGTATGTTCATCACCGGACCGGCCACCGCGACGGCAAAGCGGTGAGATTTAGGGCGGGAAAGAAACTCTTCGGGACTTCCCGAAAGCTCCTCCTCATAGTTCTCACCTGCCATCTTGACGTATCCGCCCAGCGGAAGGATGCTGACCCGATAGTCGGTCCCGCCTCGCGAAAAACCGAACAGCCGGGGACCAAACCCGAGCGAAAACACGTCGACTCGGATTCTCAATAGCTTCGCCATGAGGTAGTGACCCAGCTCATGCACAAAGATCATGACGCCGAGTACAAAAATAAAGGCGAGGATACTGCGACCAATGTCGTTTACGATTTCCAAATGACTTCTGCCTCCTAAAAACAGTCTATCGGCGATTCCGCCAATAGCGAATACCGTTCCGCGGCCGCTCCCTCATTCTCTTGTGTCTTTAGACGGCTTGTCAAACACTAGAGTTTCAAGAATTACACAGACTACCAAGCGCTTCTCTACGCCCATCGCCGCTTTCTTTCGGAGAGCGGTGTCAGGGCCACCGCACTCCGAAAGAAAACGGCGCGTCAGGTAGTTGCGGCCAATTTCTCCGCCACAGCTTGCGCCGCTCCTCTTGCTTCCCGGTCAGCCTCCAGGATCTCGTCCAAGTCATTCGGCTCTAAGGGTTTGTGATTGTCCAGAACCCGGGCAATCACCTCCGGGATGCCATTAAATGACAGGCGCCCCTTCAGGAACCAGTCCACAGCCACCTCGTTGGCGGCGTTCAAAGCAGCCGGGTAAGTCTGGCCTTTGGCCAGTGCCTGGCAGGCCATCCTCAGGCACGGGAACAAGGCGTGGTCGGGCGGATAGAATTCCAGGGGGCCGAGCTTCTTGAAATCGAGTCCCGGCAACGGCGATTGCCACCTTTCGGGATGCGTAAGAGCATAGAGTATCGCTGACCGCATGTCGGGAACGTTCATCTGCGCCAACACGTTCCCGTCGATGAATTCGACCATCGAGTGCACGGTTGACTGAGGATGGATCACGACCGTGATCTTCTCAGGTGCGACTCCGAAGAGGTGATGGGCTTCGATGACTTCGAGCCCTTTATTCATGAGGGTGGCGGAGTCGACGGTGATTTTCCGGCCCATCCGCCACGTTGGGTGCCTTAGCGCCTGCTCGACGGTGACGGTCTCGAGCTGCTTCGCGCTGTATCGGAAAAAAGGACCGCCAGAGGCAGTCAGAACCAGCAGTTTCACTTCGTCACAGCCGGCTCCCCGCAAACACTGGTGAAGAGCGGCGTGCTCGCTGTCAACGGGGAGAAGCTTGACCTGCCGGCTGGAAACTGTCCGCATGACCAGCTCGCCGGCAATCACGAGAGTCTCCTTGTTCGCCAGGGCGACGTCCTTTCCGGACAGGATCGCTTTCCAGGTCGGCACAAGGCCGGCGGCGCCGGAGATAGCGGATACCACCGCGTCAACGCCCTCGTGGACCGCGGCCTCCGTCACTCCTCCCGGCCCCGAGGCCACGCGGATTCCGGGCAGCCGTTCCGCCAACTCACGGCTCGCCGATTGATCGTACAGAGCCACCATCGCCGGCCGGTATTTGAGTGCCTGCTGGCAGAGCAAGTCGGCCTTGGCGTTCGCCGCCAGGGTGACGACTTTAAACCGGTCGGGAAACATGTCCACAAGGCTCAAAGCGCTTTGCCCAATCGAGCCTGTCGAGCCGAGAATTGCGAGTCGTTTTACGATGCAAGGCTTCATGATGCCAGCAGTGAAATCCTTAGAAGGTAGTAACTGGGGAAAGCGAAAAGCAGACTGTCGATGCGGTCCAGGATGCCTCCATGACCGGGTATGAGATTCGAGCTGTCCTTGATGCCTGCCCCGCGCTTGAGGACGGACTCGAAGAGATCTCCGATCGTCCCGAGGACGCCCAGTACGAACCCAGTGAGGACCGAGAAGGAGACCGACCACGACGGGAGCAGGAAATGACTGTAAACCGGTACCGTGATGGCGGCGGCGATGAAACCCGCCAGGTAGCCCTCGAGCGATTTGCTGGGACTTATCGCCGGGGTGATTTTATGACGACCCCAGAACTTGCCGGTGAAATAGGCCGCAGTGTCAGTCATCCAGATTGTGATCAAGATCAGAAGGAGCTCGCGCGCCTGCCCCCCCTGCAAAAACCCCAATATCGACATCGGGATCCCGAGATAGAAAAGAGCGAGCGTGTTCCCCGCCGCTGAGGGAAAGCCGGTGCTCATATCCCGGGTAGCGAAAACCGACCAGGTCAGAAGCAGGAGCACGGCCAGGACCAGGTATCCCAGGAGCCAGTGACTCCAATAGCACCAAATCCAGGGGAGTCCGAGAAGCGTGGGCGCAGTCAGCCAGTAGCCGGCTGCTCCGTTTTTGCGGATCAGGCCGAAGAACTCCCAGAGCGCGACCGCCAGAACCAAGTCGATCAGTACGAGGAAGATCGGGCGTGGCAGGTAGAAAATGGCAGCCAGCACGACGGGAATCAGGATCGCTGCAGCGAGAACGCGACGAATCATCGGGTGTTGAGGACAGACGCGGACTGGATTCCTCCGTACCGACGTTCGCGCCTTTGGAAATTGAGGACGGCTTCAAGGAGATGAGCCGGGCGAAAATCCGGCCACAAAACGTCGGTCACGTATATCTCCGAGTAGGCAATCTGCCACAGCAGGAAGTTGCTGATGCGCATTTCCCCGCTTGTCCGGATCATCAGATCCGGGTCAGGGAGACCGGCCGTGTACAGGTTTTCGCTTAAGTCCCGTTCGGTGATCGGCTCTCGACGGTCTCTTGCCAGGAGCCTGTTTACAGCGTCAACCAGTTCCAGTCGACCGCTGTAGTTCAAAGCAATAACGAGCTTCATGCCGCGATTCGCCGCCGTCGCCATTGCCGTCTCCCGCAATTCTCTCTGCACGGAAGGCGCGAGCTCATGAATCCGGCCAATCGCGTGAAAGGAAATGTCGTTTTCCTGCAGCGTGTGGAGCTCCTTGCGGAGGTACTCTTCCAGGAGGTTCATCAGTGTGCCCACTTCGCTCGCAGGCCGTTTCCAGTTTTCGGCCGAAAAAGCGTACAGCGTGAGGACGGGAACGCCCAATCTCGCGGAAGTCTCGATTACGGCGCGGACGGCCTTTGATCCCTCCCTGTGGCCTGCCACTCTCGGAAGCCGGCGGCACTGGGCCCAGCGGCCGTTGCCATCCATGATGACGGCTATGTGTCGGGGCAGCTTGGCGGGATCGACCTGAGATAGCAGCTCCCATTCCCGGCTCGAGGCCTCCAGAAACCCCTCAAACCGCCGCAAGAGATCAATCATAGCTGGGGTGTAACTCTATCACAGTGCAATTCGCCGAGAAACCAGCGAAGGTGACTGCTGGGAGCGCAGGCATCTTGCCTGCACTGGGGCCGCAGGCATCCTGCCTGCTTGTGCCATCGGCAATATTGCTCGTGTCGATGGCACGAGCAGGCAGGATGCCTGCGGCCCCAGTGCAGGCAAGATGCCTGCGCTCCCCAGGACCGGTCACCGGTACCACACCTTGACCAGATACAGTCCCTGTGGCGGCGCCGTTGGCCCGGCGTTTCGCCGGTCGCGGGACCCCAGGATCTGAATGATGTCCGAAACCGGTCTTTTCCCGCTGCCGATCTGGAGCAACGTCCCCATAATGTTTCGGACCATGTGATGGAGGAAGCCGTCGGCCTCGATCACGTAACGGACATCTCGCCCCTTACAGATGAGACGAGATGCGAGCACTGTCCGATGATGATCCCGCACGGTTGCGGCTGCCGCCGCAAACCCTTTAAAATCGTGCCTTCCAAGGATCAGCTCGGCCGCCTCGTGCATCGCTTCCAACCGGAGGGGATGGATCACCTGCTGCACGCGTCCCGAAAGAAAGGGAGACAGGACCGGGCCATTGTAGATCCGATAGAGATACCGCTTCCGAACGGCGCACTTCTGTGCGTGAAAGTCGGGCCGAGTCTTCCGGGCCGAAAGGATCCGGATGTCCCAGGGCAGGATACCGTTCAGCGCTCGCTGAAGCCGGGACGCTTCCATCTTTTTTTCCAATCGGATATGAGCGACCTGGCCAAGTGCGTGAACGCCCGAATCCGTTCGGCCTGCCCCAACCACGGACACGGTCTCGCCCGTCAGCTGGGTGAGCGCCTCCTTGATGGTTCCTTGGATGGTTCGCTTGTTGCTCTGTATCTGCCATCCTGAGTAGCGAGTCCCCAGATAGTGAACAGTGAGCTTGTATTTGGTCATGTCACATCACAGTGCGGTCGCTCGATTCTAATACAGGTGCGGTCTACATTTTTCGAGAAGTGCGCGCGGGGGGCGTGCTAGAATACCGTTGTCACGGGACTTTTTTTATCCAAGACAGGAGAGCCTGTTATGTCAGGACATTCAAAATGGCATTCTATTAAACATAAGAAGGCAGCGGCCGATTCCAAACGCGGCAAAATCTTCACGAAACTGATCAAGGAAATGAGCGTAGCCGCGCGGATCGGAGGCGGGGATGCGGATTCCAACCCCAGGCTGCGAACGGCGGTGGCCGCTGCAAAGGCCGTCAACATGCCCCTCGACAATATCAAACGCGCGATTATGAAGGGCACTGGCGAGCTCCCCGGCCAGGCCTACGAGGGAGTCACGTACGAAGGGTACGGCCCCGGCGGTGCGGCGGTGATGGTCGAGACGCTCACCGACAACAAGAACCGGACGGTTGCCGAAATCCGTCATCTCTTCTCGAAACACGGTGGGAACCTCGCAGAAACGGGCGCGGTTGGATGGATATTCTCTCGCAAAGGCTACATCGTCATCGATAAAGAGAAGGCGGACGAAGACAAGCTGATGGAAATCGTGCTCGAGGCTGGCGCCGAGGACTTGAGAGCCGAGGACTCATCTTTTGCCATCTATACGCCGTTTGAGTCGTTCGAGGCAGTAAAGGGCGCCCTCCAGGCGGCGGGCATTGAGCCGGATTCAGCCGAATTAACGATGGTCCCTCAGAACGGCGTCCATCTCGAAGGCAAAAAAGCCGAGCAGATGATCAGGTTGATGGAGTTGCTGGAAGACCACGAGGACGTGCAAAACGTCTACGCCAACTTCGACATAGACGAAGCCGAGATGGAAGCCATCGCAAACGGCTGACGATTGCGGATTGCGGATTGGGGATTGCGGATTGGAACAACACTGAACCGGCAATCCCCAATTGCCAATCCCCAATCCGCAATCCGCAATCCGACCTCCTGTCAGCATTCTCCGCTATTATCCCCGAATGATTATCATGGGAATCGACCCGGGCAGCCGCACGACTGGCTACGGGGTCATTTCTCTTGATGGTAATCACTGCCGTTGCCTGGATTACGGCGCGATCAAGCCGCCGGATCTCGATTTTCCCGAGCGTTTGAGGCTGATTCATCAGGGTTTGCAGGAGCTTCTCA
>Ga0105104_10001794_pt1 | contig 16000 bp, 9 predicted proteins | sample PPLLaktember2015_3_FD_87034 | JGI IMG/M metagenome (GOLD analysis project Ga0105104, IMG submission 87034) | Freshwater sediment microbial communities from Prairie Pothole Lake near Jamestown, North Dakota, USA - PPLs Lake P7 Core (6) Depth... | ecosystem: Environmental > Aquatic > Freshwater >... | reverse complement strand
CTACGCAACTACCAATATCTGCTCTATCGACATGCTGAATAGCTTTCGCCAGTGGCATGAGACACGAAGGAACCGGACAATGCACCAGTCCGAAGGTATGGCCGAGTTCGTGCAGGGCTTCTTTCATGGCCCGTATCTCTGTCAAGGTTTTATTTGCAGGCAATCCGTAAAATTCCTGCCGCAGCCGTGCCAGCGACATTATGGCGATGCGCCCGCGAAGCTGCGCCTGCCCGAAGACAAACGTCAACATCGGGATGGAAAGATCTTTTTCCAGTATCCCCAGAACGCGAGAGGCATTCTCCGGAGCCGCTTCTGTCACTGCACGCATGACCTGAAGTGCTTCGTATTGTCCCCGGGCCTCATTGAACGCCGCTGCCGGCAATGGTAACGGCGCGTTTCGCCGGACTTCCCACTCAAGCACCTGATGCAATCTGCGTTCAAGCACGTTCAGCACTTCATCCTCAATTGCACCGACAGGAAGAAGGTCAATTCGCGGCGTCATGAGATTCCCGACGTTTGAGGCGACGGTTCTTTCGCCTCACCGGAAATCGGGAGATCCACCAGAAACGTTGTCCCTTCTCCGATTTTTGACTCTACTTCAATATCTCCGCCGTGTGATTCGACAATGCCGTAAACGACCGCAAGTCCAAGCCCGACCCCTTTGCCTTCGCCCTTTGTGGTAAAGAATGGATCAAATATTTTTGCCAGATTTTCTTTGGGTATGCCGTCGCCATTGTCTTTCACTTCTAAGTGAACCATTGTCCCGTCGGCGTCCACGGCGGTCCGAACAGAGACTTTCCCGCTGCCGCGGTTGTGCGTCGCCTCGGATGCATTCATGACCAGATTGACGATGACCTGCTGGATCTGAGAACTGTCGCACTTGATTTCCGGGAGATGGTCATCGAGCCGGAGTTCGAGCTCAACGCCGGCAAGCTTGAGTTTATGGTCGATAATGGAAATCGTTCGATGGATGATCGCATTTAAATCCGCGCTCATGCGCTGGGGCGATGGGCGGCGGGAGAATGCAAGCAAATCTCCGACAATTCTCCCGACGCGGGTTGTTTCACTTGAAATCTGCAGGAGATAGCGGCGGACTTCTTCAACGCGCTCTTGGGGAATACCGTCGTCCTTCATGATCCGTTCGATGAGCATGGAAAGGTTGAGCACCCCGGCAATAGGATTGTTGATTTCATGCGCGACGCTTGCGGCGAGCTGTCCCAGCGACGCAAGACGGTCGCTCTGGAAGAGCTTCTGGTTCATCACTTTCAATTGCTCGGTGCGCTGCTGGACTTTCGTTTCCAGACTCTGCGTCAATTCGTTCAGTTCGTTGACGGTTTTCATCAGCTGCACGCGCATGGAATTAAACGAATGGGCGAGCTCGCCGATCTCTCCGTCTGCGTTGATATCGACAGGACGGTCGAGCTGCATGGCACTCAGCGCCCTGGTACCTGCGATGAGTTTTGCAATCGGTTTGTGGACGGTCGTGCGCATGAAGAAGAAGATGAAGATTCCGATGACGACGACGGTAATGGTCGTGGTCAGTATTGCACGCCGCTGAATCGTCGCGACAATCTGATCGATATTTTCCAAACTGTACGTCACATCCAATACTCCCAGGACCTTGACCTCTGCCGGATGTGCGTGACACGCGGCGTTGCTGCATGCCGGTTCGTTATAAATTGGCGTCACCATCGCCAGCTCCCGTTTGCCAAAATCATTGGTAAAGATGCGGGAGCGGTCCGGTGGATTAATGTTGACCTGCGGTGTCGGGGTGGAATGACAGACCGCGCATTCTTTGCTGCTCCGTTCCACGACTCCGGATACCGTTGAATCGGTCGAAAACATGATCCGCCCTTCACGGTTAAAGATGCGGATGTTTGCGATTCCCTGACGAAGCGCGATGGTATGCATGATTTGGTACGCGGCTTCGCGATTATTTGCCAGCATCGCATGCCAGGTTGCACTGGTAATGCCGTTGGAGAGTTGATCCGCGCCGTTAATAATGGTATTCAGGAGCTGGCTCTCCTGGGTCCGAACCTGCAAGTAACCGGATATTATTCCAACACTGATCAATACCAGTGTGAGAAATAGAATCAACCGTTGTGCTAATTTTGGAGGCATTCGCATTATAAGATTTTTTTGTGTAGGGAAAGCCGATAATAAGAATCGGGATCTTCTACAAAAAAAGTTACTCTTTTTTAGATGGAAACACAATGAATCCATTTTTTATTGAAATAATATTGCACTTGAAAAAGTTTGCCATTGATTTATTCCTTTAGAAAAATATTCAAATGTGTAATTTTCAGAAAAACTAAATGACTTCTCATACGTTCATAAATGGTAGCTTCTCTTCAACTTTATTTCTATTATCATTTGGCCGAAAACTATCAAGAAACAGGAGATGAGCAGTGGAAAAGGACTTTAGCAGAAGGGGATTCATACAAAAGACCATTCTCGGCGGAACCAGCGCATTACTCGCCTCTGCGGCATTTTCGAGCTCAAGTTTTGCAGCCAAAAATGAAAATATGCAGGAAAAGCCGATTATTAAGCGTAAACTGGGAAAAACGGGAATCGAGCTGCCTATTGTAAGTTTTGGTGTGATGCGTTCTGACAGTCCGGCGCTCATCCATGCTGCCATCAAAGAGGGAATTATACTCTTTGACACTGCTCATGGGTATCAGCGCGGAAAGAACGAAGAAATGCTCGGCGAGGTATTCCAAGGATACCGGCGCGATTCATTCGTCCTGGCAACGAAAATTCAACCGGAAAAAAAAGATACATCAGCTGGACCTTCCGACGTCAAAACAGATGTCAAAATATTTCTTGATAAACTGGATATCAGCCTTCAGCGGCTCAAAATGGAATACGTGGACATTCTTTACGTCCATGCTCTTTCATCGCGCGATGACGTACTCAACCCTGCAATGATCGAAGCGGTGACGGCAGCGAAGAAACTGGGAAAGGCAAAACATGTCGGAGTCTCCACGCACAGGAATGAACCGGAAGTCATTCAGGCGGCAATCGACAGCGGTGTGTATGAAGTTGTCCTGACCTCTGTGAACTTTAAACAGGATCATTACGCCGCCGTTAAAGAGTCTATCGCCAAAGCGGTGAAAGCAGGATTAGGCATCGTCGCGATGAAAACGATGGCGGGCGGCTTTCATGACAAAGAACGGAAACAGCCGATTAACTGCAAAGCGGCATTGAAGTTTGTTCTGCAGGATGAAAATATAACAACGGCCATTCCCGGAAATACGAGTTTTGATCATCTCTCAATGAACGCAAGCGTCAATTCCGACCTGGCGATGTCGGCACAGGAGCAAGCCGACCTCATGATCGGGAAATCTCAGGGAGGGTTATACTGTCAGGGATGCGAACACTGCGTTCCCCACTGCCCGAAAGGTTTGCCGATACCGGATCTCATGCGCGCCTATATGTACACGTATGGCTACCGCGACAGCCGGCAGGCACAGGATTTATTGTTGAGCCTCAATCTCCCGAACAACCCATGCGAAGAGTGTGCGGAATGTTCCGCCGTCTGCGCAAAAAACTTCGCTGTTTCAGAGCGTGTGGCAGATGTGATGAGATTGACCTCCGTCCCGGAAGAATTTATTTCATAGGCCGAACCATATGCGATCACGTTCAACCTCCGGTTGCCTTCTCCTTTTAGCGGTATGCCTCACCGTATCTATTTCATTTAGTCAGGGATCGGTTATTCCGGAAATTCCGGGATGGAAAATCACTCAGGAAGACCCCGTGTATGATGCCAACAACCTGTGGGATATCATTGACGGGGCCGCCGATTTATATCTCGAATATGCGTTTGTCGATCTCCATATCGTCCGGTATATCAGCCCCGACAGCGTTGAGGTAAAAACCGAACTCTACAGGCACGCGACGGACGTTGATGCGTTTGGCATGTATTCCCAGGAACGAGATACAGGGTATCATTTCATTCCAATGGGAGTGCAGGGATATCTTCAGCAGGGCGTGCTGAATTTCCTCACAGGTTCCTATTACATCAAACTGTCCACCTATCAAACGGGGCGCAGCGCACAGGAAGCGATGCTGACCGTCGGCCGGAGGCTGGTGAGCCATTTACAGCAGAATAATACCATGCCCGGGATTTATCTAAAATTCCCGGCAGAAGGAAGGATGAAGAATACGGAACAGTACGTTGCCCGCAATTTTCTTGGGTACAGTTTTTTAAATTCGGCTTACGTTGTTACATACGGCAGCACTGCTCCTTTTAAAGTATTTGTGATCGAGTCGGCAGTACCGGAAAAGGCTGATGCGATGCTTGCAGAATATCTTAAAACCGTGCCAAAAGAATCCGTGACGAAATATGATTCGTCCAGATATCAAATCCGCGATCCGCATCATGGTGCGATGGGATTACAGATATGCAGCCAGTATCTCTGTGGTGTTATTCAATGTACGGATAACGAAATTCAGAAGAACATCCTGTCAGGATTAACCGGCATGTTGCTGCAAAAATAATTAATTCCCTTTCTCCTCAGCCCGTTCTCCTCGAAAATTAGCAAACCTCAAGATAATTCGTTCTCGCCGTTAAAAAAATCAGGGGTTCAGAAGTAAACTTTTTATCGGCAGGATTGTTCCATAAGAAAGCATGGGGGACCTGGCATGGGATCCAACTTCATTGCACTCCTTACTCTCTGGAACCCCGGACTGCAGTGACACGTCCATGAAGAAAGAAGAGAGGAGGATGACGATTATGCGGACAGTTCTCTTCAGCGTTCTGACATTGCTCGGTTCGACTCAAATTCATTCGCAGCCGGGCATGGCGTCACGTGTCGATTTTGCTCTTTACAGAATAGAGCAGGCGTTCCGAACGGGGGATCCTGGCTCGGTCGAGGATTTGATCCCTTCCGGTATTATCATGCGGATAGAAGATTCACTTTATCAAGGCATTCCCGGCAGAGAGGCGTTGAGCCGCCTGCAGGAATTTTTTGCGAATAAGGATTCAATAGATTTTCGGTTCGTATTGCCGGGTCAGGGCACGATGATCTATTCCTCAGGCGGAAAACGAGATTCCATCCAGGTGGATGTCTGGCTGAAACGAGAGTACGGTGAAGTCTTCGTGTATGCAATCAACATCAGCAATGAGCCCGTCGCGACGGTATTTTTCAACATCCCTCGCGACAAAAGTAAAACAGTGAATTGAGGAAAAGGGACCGATCCGCCGCGCTTATTTCGCTTTCCCGGTCGTCGGTTCGTAGATAAATCTGACCCATTGTGCGAAGAATTCCAGCCCGTGACTCCGCCACCGGTTGACGGGGTGGTCGATATCAATGTTGGCCGGCATCGGCACATTGGATCTCCCGAGACCCACATCTCTTCGGTACTCCTCCACCAGTCGCTGTGCTTCATATTCGGGATGACCCAGGTGCATGAGATAGCGCTGATCGACACTTTCGAAAATGGTATACCCGCCATTTTCCGAATGAGCAAGAAGGTTGACTTTCTTTTGAGACTGTTCGTTTTCCAGTATATAATCAGAAATGCCCGAGTGTCTGCTCTGCGCGCACCAGAAAATGTCGTCCAGTTCCCCGGTGACCGGATGGGAGCGGTCCAGGTTGTGCGTCTCGAACGCACCGAATAATTTCTTCTGGAATATTTCTTTTTCAATCCCGATCATTTTTGCAAGCGCCATACCGCCCCAGCAGATACCAAGCGTCGAAGTAATGTTCTTCTGCGCGTAACTCAGGATCTCGGTAATTTCCTTCCAGTAATGGACGTCCTCATAGGCAAACTCCTCCACCGGCGCACCGGTGAGGAGCAGTCCATCCAGAGGAGCGTTGACAATAAAGTTTTCAAAGTAATCGTAAAACAAATCAAGATGATTATGATCGCTGCTTTTGTAATTATGCGAATGCAGGCGGATCCAGACGGGTTCAATTTGGATAATCGACCGGCTCAGCGGATAGAGCACGATGGGCTCGTACGTTTCACCTTTCGGCATAATATTGAGTATCCCAACCCGCAGCGGGCGAATGTCGGCGCGGCTGGCTTCTTCCTCGGTAATGCAGAGGACGCCGCGCTGTTCTAATTTATTTCGATGCTCGTATTTATTTGGAAGTACAACACTCATACGGACTCCTCGTGAAAATAGTAACACATAATGATGAGATTCAATTCCCTTGATCGACCAGGACCAACCCCTCGACCCATGTGAATATCAATCAGCTGCAATGGCATGGAATGCCTGGTCGAAATCGGCGATAATATCGTCGATATGCTCAAGTCCTATCGAAACGCGGATCATATCCGGGGTGACGCCTGCCGCCTTCTGTTCGTCCGCCGAGAGCTGCTGGTGGGTGGTCGACGCCGGGTGGATGATGAGGGTTTTTGCATCACCGACATTTGCCAGATGACTGGTCAGTTTCAGTGATTGAATGAATTTCTTGCCTTCCGCAATTCCGCCCTTGATCCCGAAGGTCACGATGCCGCCGAAATGGCCGGGGCGAAGGTACTGGAGCGCATGGTCATGAGATGGATGTACGATGAACCCGGGATACCAGACCCAGCTGACCGCCGGTGATTTTTTCAGCCAATGGGCAAACGCAAGAGAATTCTGGCAATGTCGTTCTGCCCGAAGCGAAAGCGTTTCCAATCCCTGGATCAGGAGGAATGCATTGAACGGAGAGAGGGCCGCTCCGAGATCGCGCAGTTGTTCGACGCGTGCTTTAAGAATGAACGCGATATTTCCTGTCGGACTGTCCGCCCCGAACTTCTCCCAGAATTTGATCCCGTGATACCCGGGACTTGGCTCGGTAAATGCAGGAAAGTTGCCGTTGTTCCAAGGGAATTTGCCTGAATCAACAATAACACCGCCGAGAGAAGTGCCATGCCCGCCGATCCATTTTGTCGCCGAGTGAACAACGATGTCCGCACCGAACTCAATAGGCCGGCAGATGTATCCGCCCATGCCAAACGTATTATCGATCACCAGAGGGATGCCGTATTCGTGCGCGAGGTTTGCCAACGCCGTGATATCGGGAACATCCAGCTGTGGATTCCCGATGGTTTCCACATATAATGCTTTGGTTTTTTTGTCGATATATTTTTTAAAGTCGGACGGATTAGTACTGTCTGTAAAATGAACATCAATACCAAACCGCTTGAACGTCACCTTGAACTGGTTGTATGTGCCGCCGTATAAATTACTGGAAGAAACGATATTCTCACCCGCCTGCACAATGGTCGTGAGTGCAATCAACTGAGCGGAATGGCCTGAAGCGGTTGCCAGTGCACCAATGCCGCCTTCGAGCGCTGCCATGCGGTCCTCGAATACCGCGACGGTTGGATTCATAATCCGGCTGTAGATGTTGCCGAATTCCTCCAGTCCAAATAAACGGGCTGCGTGGTCGGTATCGTCAAAGACATAGGAGGTGGTTTGATAGATGGGAACCGCGCGGGATTTTGTCGTGCGTTCAACCTGCTGGCCTGCATGGAGTTGAAGTGTTTCGAAGTGCTGCGTTGAAGGTCCTGACATATGCTGCTCCTTATATTATAGGGAAAGTGGAAACGCCTATAAAACGAAAAAGCCTCAACGGGAAGATTTCCTGAAGAGGCTCGTGAGCATCTTCTCTTATCGTTCCCTCGACGACATCGTGTCGCGGGCAGGTTTTAGCACCAGCATTCCGATATCATCGGAACCGGTTGCTAAGGCTTCAACGGGCCTGATCCCTCAGCCTTTCTTTATAAGAGGCATATTTCGGATTATTTCGTTTAATCCGTGCGAAAGCCGTTTTGACCATCGCTTTAGTAATATACAATACTGCTCACTGTTTGTCAAGTTTCTCATTCATGAAGAAAAAGCAAAAGCCCAACTGATTTCTCAATTGGGCTTTTGGAATTGCGCCATTGAAGATCATTTTGCGATGGTCTCCGATGTTCAAGCTTTGTTACTTTGTTTCGTCTCCCACGAGATCATCTGTTTCTTTTTTACTCTGATAGATTGCCCATCCGATAGCGGCAACGGCAACAAGAGCAACAACAATACCGGTGAACAGATCAGTACCGCTGATCCCTGGTTTTGTAATATTATATTTCAAAACCAATCCCAGCGTCAGCAAGCTGACCATGTTCATGACTTTGATCAACGGATTGATTGCCGGACCTGCCGTATCCTTCAACGGATCGCCGACGGTGTCGCCGGTTACCGCTGCTTTGTGAGCTTCGGAACCTTTACCGCCGTAAATGCCGTCTTCGATCATTTTCTTTGCATTGTCCCATGCACCGCCTGCATTTGCCATAAACACGCCGAGGAGCTGACCGACGAGGATCATACCGGCAAGGAATCCGCCGAGCGCGTATGGTCCGAGGATGAATCCCACCAGTATCGGTGTCATGATTGCAAGCATGCCGGGGCCGATGAGTTCTTTCTGGGCGGTCTTCGTGCAGATATCAACGACGCGGCCGTAATCCGGCTTTTTGGTGCCATTCCAGATTTCGGGATCGTGAAATTGAAGGCGGCACTCTTTAACAATCCAGCCGGCAGCGCGGCCCACAGCGCGAATGAGCATGCCGCTGAAGAGGAATGGCACTGCACCGCCGAGGAGGAATCCGATAAAGACGGTCGGGTCAGCGACCGTGATCTTGCCGGCTTCTTCGAAATACTGAGAAATCTTCATCAGGTTGATTTTATCTTCACTGCCGACTGCGATGACGGCGATAAAGCTTGCAAATAACGATACCGCCGCGATCACTGCAGAACCAATGGCGATACCTTTGGTTTCCGCTTTCGTGGTATTTCCGACGGCATCAAGATCGGCAAGAATTTGACGGGCGCGTTTGTAGCTGCCCGGTTTTTCTTTTTCCATTTCTGCTTTATCGTAACCCATTTCGCCGATGCCATTGGCGTTGTCAGCGACGGGTCCAAACACGTCCATCGAAATGGTGTTGCCTGTCAATGTCAACATACCGATACCGGTCATAGCAACACCGTAGGCGATGAAGAGCGGGGGTGTTCCGGCATAGGTGAGGACCGAGAGGAAAATTGCGACGGCGATCACTACGATCGCGGCAACCGTGCTTTCATATCCAAGCGCAAAGCCTTGAATAATGTTTGTCGCATGGCCGGTGGTGCAGGCTTTTGCTAAGCCCTTGACCGGCGCATGACTGGTGTGTGTATAATAACTGGTGACCTTGTTTAATGCGACCGCAAGAAAAATTCCGATCATGCATGTAATGGCCGGACGCAGATCGAGGTCCGGGATACCGAAGTTTGCTATCCACGGAAGAGAAATGGCAGTGCCATCGGGTTTAAAGAATCCTGCAACGGCAGTGGGATTGCTTGCGAGATATGCGGCATCAAAATAGAGATATCCGAATCCGAGCGCCACAAATCCGACAATACTGATAATGGAACCGATCCAGAATCCGCGATGAACGCTCTTGAGTGCGGTATCGGAAGTATCATCCGCGCCGGCTTTCACGGTATAGGTGCTGATGATGGAACCAAGAACGCCGATACCGCGAACGAGCAGCGGGAAGATAACGCCCTTGTGCCCAAAGCTTGCCATACCGAGAATCATTGCGGCAACGATGGTGACTTCATAACTTTCGAAGATATCCGCTGCCATACCGGCGCAATCGCCGACGTTGTCGCCAACGTTATCAGCGATCGTTGCGGCATTCCGCGGGTCATCTTCAGGAATATCTTTTTCAATTTTTCCGACGAGGTCGGCGCCGACGTCCGCCGCTTTCGTGTAGATACCGCCGCCCACGCGCATAAACAAGGCGATGAGTGTTCCACCGAAACCGAAACCTAACAGCGCTTCGTAGGCTTGTTCACCGAACAACATGAAAATCAAGGTTCCACCAAGCAAACCCAAACCATCGGTGAGCATACCGGTAATCGTTCCGGTGCGATAGCCGAGTTGAAGTGCTTCGCCATAACTCCGTTTTGCAGCTGCTGCGACACGAAGGTTCCCCTGTGTGGCAAGGCGCATGCCGACAAAACCAACGAGGAAACTAAAAATGGATCCAATGAGGAATGCACCAGATCGTCCCCAGCGAAACGCATCGATGGTACCTGTATAGGTGAAGTAGAGGAACAAGGTGATGATAATGATCAATGGTCCAATCTTTTTGAATTGTGCTGCGAGATAGGCATTTGACCCTTCACGTACGGCGGCGGCAATTTCCTGCATTTTCTTTGTGCCCTGATCGGCTTTACGCACCTGCTTTACGAGCAAGAGCGCATAGAGCAAACCGGCAATGGCAATGCCCAGGACCGTGAGAAGTCCGTAGATTTCAATGGGTTTGAAATTGCTGTCGCTGCCAAAAAGAGCGAATGGTTTGAATGACTCATGAGTTGCCGTTTGTTCGGTACCCTGAGTAAAACCGGTGTATGGCATAAAAACATACGCCGCAACGAAGAAGATCATCATCGCAATGAGATAATTGCGACGGGTCGTCCCCGAGGAATTGACAAAAAGGTTGCGTAGAGTGTTCATTGTATATCCTATAAAGTGATTAATAAATTGCCGATGATGCTTAAGATGAGGGATGAAGAACGGTTGTCAATACAACTTTTCCACACCTTACTTAACTAATATGTCCGATTTTTCCTAAAAAATCAACGATTTTTTTAAATAATCATTACAAAACCGGCGGTAGGAGGGGATGAATCTCTGTGGGAATGATGAATAAAATTACAGAAGTCCGTGCTTTATAAAATATTTCACATTCTGCCGCACGCGATGGAGCGTGAGCGTTTGAGACTTTTCCGACCAGAGCAGCAGCACGCTCCGCAGGCCTCCGGTAATAAACTGCCGGAACAATTTGATGTCCACGTCTGGATGGAATTTGTTTTCGCGTACGCCTTCTCGAATAATTTCTTCAGCGAGATTGAGAAAATCGTCATATTGTCTGGCGATATTTCCACGCCTCTCTTTGATGAGGTGCTGCTGCTCATTCACGAACACCGAGGCGAGCGCTGGATTGGCAATAAACAATTCAAATAATTTGTCGATGACCAGATCGAGCTTCTGCGTTGCATCGATGTCCGAACGCTTGACAATGACTCGCAGGCCCTCGGTCAATTCAGCCCAGAGCCGGTCGAAAATGGTCAGTAAAATCCCCTCTTTATTTTTATAGTAGAGATAGACACTGCCGGTGGCAACCCCTGCCTGATCCGCGATGGTTGAAATCTTCGCGTGATGATAACCATGGAGCGCAAACACTTTCACTGCTGCATCGAGAATGGCCTGTTCTTTGTTTCCTACCCGCTTCCGCATCATGCATTCCTTGGGAATAATGAATCACTATTCAATAATAGTGAACAATTTCTTCCGTGTCAACATAGTTTATCGCATGCGCAGTTTTTATTTTTCGGCTTCCCGTGACCGCACGAATAATTTCCTGTGGGCTGCAAAGGAATAATCAGCCGTTAGATGCGGAACAGGAAACCGACGGGATGATCGTAAAAAAACGGAATCACCTGATCAAGACGAGTCTTTTTGTCGCCGTGAATTCCCCCGCATTGATCCGGTAGAAATAAATGCCACTCGCAAACCTTGACGCATCGAATGTCGTTTGATACTGTCCTGCATCGAGTATTCCGTCTGCCAGAGTCGAGATCTCTCTTCCGAGGATGTCAAAGATCTTCAAGGATACTTGTTCCCGCTGGGCGAGGGAGAACCGGATCGTCGTTGTCGGATTGAACGGGTTCGGATAATTCTGAAGGAGCGCGAATTTCGCCGGGATGACCGCGGTTTCTTCCCGAACACCGGTTCCTGCGATTCCTGTGGTTAAAAATATCCGGGTGTCTGACCAAAACCCGACCCCATGGCTATTTGCTGCACGGACGCGCCAATAATATCTCGTTGCCTGCGGGAGCGAGTTCAGAGCCCGGCTGAGTCCCGTCACGGCTGAATCACGGAAGAGAATCACGGCAAATGTGCCGGATGTATCGACTTGAACCTCGTAACGCGTTGCCAAGCCTTCATGATTCCAATCGAGGGTAACGGGAAACGGAACACCCTGTGCGCCATCCTGCGGAGAAACGAGTGTCATGTCTAGCGGATACTGAAGAGTGTCAACCCTCAGGTTGATCGGTGCACGAAGGAGTTTGAGCAGGGGGACGGTGCTGCTTCCCACCTCAACAGTATACCCTCCGGTGTCCACGGCAGTCAAGCTCACAAGCTGATAATCTCTTGAGGTTGCACCCGTGATATTCACTCCGTTCTTTTTCCACTGGTAAGAATTCTTCGCTCCGTCGGGCTTGACGGTCAGCCGCACATCGGATCCGGTTGAAACAGTCAGCACTCGCAGAGTGTCGAACGATTGCTGGGGAGAATAGGTGAAATTTTTCAATCCGAGGCTGATAAGCGGTGCGATGTCATCGAACGTGAGTTTGTTGTTCTGGATGGCCGTGAATGAGGATGGATCCTGCGCCAACAATATCTTGTCGGCCAGATTCGGCACGTTTTCCAGATTGTTATCATTGAGTCCGAGTTCGACGAGGTTGGTCATATTGTTGAATCCGGCGGGGACAGTGCCGCTGAGTTTATTCTGTGAGAGCCGGAGGTACATGATGCTGCTCAGGTTGCCGAGCGCGGCAGGAATCGGGCCCGACAGCTGATTGTTGGAGAGCCAGAGAAGCTGCAGGCGTGTCAATTTTCCCAACTCCGCCGGGATCGCTCCGGTGAACTGATTCCCTGAAAGCTTGAGCTCGAACAAACCCGTCAACGACCCGAGCTGGGCCGGGATCGTTCCTGTAAAACCAAGGTCGTTCAACCATAATCTCGTGAGATTGTTTTTGCCAGGAATCCATGAGGGTACGGTCGTGACGGTGAACTTGTTGCCGCCAAGTTTCAGGGTGGTCATCGTTCCAAACTGGGATTCCGTTCCGAGCCAATCAGGGATGGATCCGGTGAGATGGTTGTCGTTGACGGAAAATTCAAAGAAGCCTCCAAGCCCCGGATAAAAGTTGCTGCCGACGTGACGCATCGAGTCCGGGAGAGCGCCGGACAATTGATTGCTGCCCAGGTTGAGCTCGACGACCTGGGTCAGGTTGCCGAACGAAGCGGGAATGGTCCCCGTGAGCTGATTGCCGGACAGGTCGAGATGCCAGAGATTCATCGGTCCCAGCTCTGACGGGATGGATCCGCTCAATTGGTTGTTGCTTAAATTCAACCATGTTGCTTTCTGCAGGCTGCCGAGCGACGAGGGAATGCTTCCGGTGAGCAGATTGTCCGACAATGAAAGGGTCTTCAGGCCGGCAAGAGTGCCGAGTTCTACCGGAATGGTTCCTGTAAATTTATTTCGACTCAAATCGAGATAGGTCAACTGAGTGAGACTATCAATCTGTGTGGGAATGGTGCCCGACAAATTGTTGATGTTGAGCAAGAGCATATTCAACTTGGTGAGATTGCTGATGGCCGCCGGTAAGGTGCCGGTGATGGTATAGTTCTCATTGATGAGGAGCCAATGAAGGAGGCGGAGATTTCCCAATTCAGACGGCAGGGTCCCGCTGAGGCTGTTGCGCCAGACATCCAGCATCTCGAGGTTCAGCAGGTTTCCGAGTGTTGACGGGAGTGCGCCGGTGATTTGGTTCTGGGAAAGGTCAAGCCACCGAAGCTGGCTAAGGCTTCCCATCCCATTCGGTATCGTTCCGGTGAGCTGGTTGTTGCTCAGATCCAGATATTCCAGATTACTCAGTGCGTTGATATCTGCGGGGATTTGTCCTGTGAGGCTGTTTGCATTATCAATGTCCGATGCAGTGGGCGGTGAGAGCTCCGCGAGATGAAAATGATTTCTCCCGGAGAGATTCAACTTGCGCAACTCCGTGAGACCCGTTAATCCTGCAGGAAGTGTTCCACGGAGATTGTTGGCGGCCAGGTCGATGGAAACAACGCGTCCGTTTCTCACCGCGATGCCGTAACGGCCCGCAATCTGTTTGTCCCAGTTCGTCTTCTCTTTCCACGTTGCCCCGTTGGCTGCGGAATAGAGGGCCTGGAGGTAGATCGAATCGGCGCTTGCGACGGGGACCTGCGTTATCGATGGGGCGCACCACGCAACTTCTGCATTTCTACGGATCAAGGAAGCAACGATCGAACCGAATTGAAATATCCGTGTGCTGCAATAACTCATTATGGTCCCCGTCTGGTCCACGACAGGTCCATTGTAACAGTTTCCTTCAACGGTGGAGCAGTAATCGATCGGTCCGTTTGGCCAGAGACAGCTGTGGGTGTGATACGCCCCGAAGTTGTGGCCGAGTTCGTGGGCGAAGGTCATGAGATGTTCGAGGGTCGCAGGATTCTTTACATTCGTTACGGCATAACCGTTCACCGAGCTGCAAAGAGAATTCAGCCGCGCGATGCCGGCGACGGTCGGTGACGTCGTCCATTGCGCGGAACTGACAAAAAGATGAGCGGTGGTTCGCGGTACGGTATCCATCGTCGCCTTCCAGGTCGAAGCGAACTGGTCCAGGGCCACGAACATATCCTGTGAATACGGGTCCGACGGAGTGTCCCATACCCGGACAAATGGAACCGTGAGTCGAACATGGACTTCGCTTTCGTAGATTGCCGATGCGTACGACACAGTCGCAACCATGAGAGTGATGGCGGAATCGACACTCCCCGTGGTGAGCTTCAGATCGTAGTCGCCCTCGAGCGCCACACGAACTTCAATTGTGTCTGTTGAAATGGGGCCATTGAGAATTGCAGGAGATATCGGGATCTGAGGTACAATGTGATGGGTTTGAGACCACGGGAGAGGAACGTTTTTGGCTCCCGGGTGGCTCTTCTTATATTCCTCGATAAATGCCTCGACAGCACCGGGATCGTCGTCCCACATGTTCCCGCAGGTAAACACGGATTGGGGAAGGGAACGGGCGGTGATGAATTGGTCGGACTGCGCCGTCGCCGTTCGATCCGACGTCGGCAGCAAATGATAGCGCTCCTTATTGACGGCGATCATCGCATCGACGCCGAAGGGAGAAACGTTCAAGGCAACGAGCGAACCTTCAACGCCTTCAATCTTCCCGCTGTAATTAAGCCATCGCTCTTTAAACGGTACCGGCTGGTCACCATTGTCGGTGCGCCTGACGACCTGCGCGTCCGGTGTAAAGATGCTGCGTCGCTGCAACACGATCCGGCCCGAAATTGGCAATCCGGACGGCAATGAGAGCGTTAATTGCTGCGGTTGGTAGTGCAGAAGATCCGTCAGTTGAGCTGTTTCGAACGTCACCATCTGCTTTTCAGTCAAACCTTGTACGGCAGTCTTCGAATCGATCGTGATATTTGAAGGCTGGCTTGGTGCGGAATCCATTCTGAGCACAAATTCCTGCGAAAGCATCTTCGGACTCAAGATTCCCATGGGAATCAACAACGCCGTAGCCGCACACCATTTTTTCAGGTTGATCGACATAAATACACCCTCCTCTTAATAAACATCAGTTTGCTCTGTGCTCCTGACGGAGCGAACTGTCCTGTTGCGAAATTGCGCGCGCTAGCCTGCACGAGCTATTTTCAAAAAACGCTGTAAATCAATGAAATAGTTCCCGTTTCATGTCAAGGCCTTTGATCCGGCAGATTCAAAATAAGTCACTATCATATTTTCGGCTGAATGGACATTCTTTTATTTTCCGCTTTCGTCTGTTTGCGGCAATACGTTACTACGGGCAATTATTTACAGGTGTCCTTGACTTTTTTTGAAAGATTTATTATTCTAATTCCAGAATGAGCAATGAATTAACAACTCGCAGTCAGCAACAGGCTTGGTGGTGGCGCTGGAGTAAGTCCGCGCTTCCTCTGAGGTAGCTCATTTACATCGATTACCCAGCAAAGGTGGAAACGCGGACTAGAGCGTTCCCACTTTTTTCGTTTCTTGCCGAATCGATTTATCGTGGGAACCTCTCTTCACGATTTTGAATCAATTAAACAACATCAATAATCAATTTTCAAGGAGGTCGTTATGCCACGTAAATTTATGCTTGAAGAAAAAGAAATTCCCACTCACTATT
>Ga0105104_10001792_pt1 | contig 16003 bp, 15 predicted proteins | sample PPLLaktember2015_3_FD_87034 | JGI IMG/M metagenome (GOLD analysis project Ga0105104, IMG submission 87034) | Freshwater sediment microbial communities from Prairie Pothole Lake near Jamestown, North Dakota, USA - PPLs Lake P7 Core (6) Depth... | ecosystem: Environmental > Aquatic > Freshwater >... | reverse complement strand
GGATTTTTTACAAAGAATGGCTTCCAGTTCCTCCCGTGCATAGGCCGTCTGCCAGCGGTAGAAATGCAGCGTTTCCCGGTCAAAGGCTGGCAGTATCCTGCCCAGCAACTCTGTATCTTCCGTGTTGCAATAGGCGGGTGGTCGCGACGTCAGCCAATCCACCGCGTCCTTTTCCGATTGAACCGGTGGACGGGCACATGTGTCGTCAGTGATGCTTTGCAGATAGGCCGGAGACCGGTTTTCCCATGCAGACGGGAAAATTTCCGTTAGTCCGCCACAGCATTTATAATAACGCGTATCGCAAATTTCACCGTCATAAACAAGAAACAAACCCCGTGTGGCATCTATGGCGCGGGCGACATTTTCGGAGATGATTCTGGTGATGCCTTGGTACCGCTGGCAATGGTCGTCAGCGCAGACGTCAAATCCTTCATGATCGTTGACGTCCTGCCAGACGATGATTTCATTTTCATCACTCATCCGGGTGGTTTGCCGGGGAGCTTTCTTTTTGGCCAGCATGGCGACCAGCCAGCTGCGAGCCGTTACAGCCTGTGATTTGAGAAACTCCAAAGGCGCCTCGGCGGACATTTCCGACGAGATGACGGAAGCGAGATAGTCTTCCAGGGGAACGACATTGATGAGGTGAAAGTCATTCCGGCCCGCCATGGAAAGCAGCAGGGCGCCGCGAAAAGATTGCTCCTGGATTCTCTGCCAGTGAAAGTCAATGCCGATTTTTACATTCCCAACGGTAAAAGACGCGTCTGATGATGCGCCGGGGTTGAGTGATAATTCTTTTTGGTGGATGATTTCCCGACAGGCGCAATCGGCAAGAACGATTTGCCCGTTTTCGGCACGGGCGGATAATTCGCCGGTTACGGCGCGGCCGTCCGGCAGAAAAAAAGTACCTTCCAGTTTCAGTCGGGATTCCGGACAATTTTGCAGGAGGGCAACTTTGATTTTTGGTTCGCTATCGATCATTCATTCGTCCGAGCGGTTTTGATATGTCTTGTTTTTTTAAAGACAATATGATGATAAGTCAAGCAAGTTGTCACCATGGATGTTTATCCGGTTCGAAGAATCCGGTTGTCATCAGACCTGACGGGGTAGACGGACTTCCATGACAGCTTTTTGTTGAGTGGAAGACAGCAGGCTTTTTTCACTTATGGCTTGAATATTATTGGTTTATCGTATATAAAAACGCAAAACAAATATATCGGCGAATGGCGGATGGCTTATGGCGCATGTTTGGCCCATTGGCGGCGGAAAGGGCGGTTCCGGCAAAAGTTTCATTACCAGTTCGTTGGGACGGCTGTCGGCGGAACTGGGTAAGAAAACTCTGATCATCGATCTTGACCTGGGGGCGGCAAATTTGCACACCCTGGTCGGTGTGCCTGATCCGCAAAAGGGGTTTTCCGACTTTATTCGCAAGAAAATTCCCCTTCTGGAAGACACGGTCGTGGAGACGCCTTCTCCAAACCTCTTTCTGATCAGCGGCGCTCATGATAATTTCGATATCGCCAATTTGTCATACGAACAGAAAATCAGAACACTCCGCGCAATCGCGAAACTGGATTTCGATCGAATTCTGCTGGATTTGGGCGCCGGGACATCGTTCAATACACTTGATTTTTTCCTTATCTCGCAAAATGGCATTTTTATCACCACACCGGAGCCGACATCCGTTGAGAATGTTTACCGGCTGATCCGCGCCATTTACTTCCGGCGAATCCGCTATTGTTTCAACGTAACTGATTTCAAGGAGCTGGAATTGGAGGCGGACCGGCAATTTGGCGACGGTTCCTTTAACAAGCCTGACAGTTTGATGAAGGTGATTGCCCGGACAAATCCGGAAAAATATACGCAACTGAATAATGAATTCGGTGCCTTTCGTTTCAAGCTCATAATCAATCAGGTTCGCAGACATGACAACGTCGCTCTCGGACTGCAGATGAGCCGGATGATCGAGAAACACCTGGGACTGAATATGGAGTTCCTGGGGAACGTGGCCTATGATGAACATGTTCATGACGCGATTTGTCAGCAGGTGTCATTTCTGGAACGCTATCCTTACACAAAAACAGCCTCGGATCTGCGTGAGCTGGGAAAGCTGATTGTTGAGTCGGCGGGGAAACAACTGACGCTCCGCTACATGTGATGGAAAAATAAAATCGTCGACACAAAAAATACAGCTGGAGTGTAAGCATGCGGAAGGATTTTGACCAGTTAAGCTATTATGAAATGCTTGACATTAAGCCGGACGCGGTTCCGTATGAAATACGGCATGCCTATAACGCGGCGCTGCAGTTATATCAGCCCGGTTCTCTGGTGAGTTATTCCTTCTTTTCGGATGGAGAGAGGAGGGCGATTCTGTCTCTTGTCGAAAAAGCGTACCAGACCCTGATCAACGACCAGTCAAGAAAAGACTATGATGACGAACTGATTCGCAGGGGAGAGCTTGAAGCGAGGGAGGAATCCGCACCGGATGTAAGGAAGCCGGTGAGTGTTTTTCATATCAGCCACGGTCCCGCCGTCAGAACGGTTTTTATCAGCAGCGATGCGTTGAAAAACAAGATCAGTCAAAGCCAGATTATAACTGATATCCTGGCGCGGAGTGAGTTATCCGGTGAGGATTTGAAACAGATCCGCACCGAACTGGGTCTGACCATCGAACAAATAGCCGAAGAAACGAAAATACGTGTGAATAATATCCGCAGTATTGAAGAAGGTCAGGCCGAGCAGATGCCGCCGGCCGTTTTTCTCAAGGGATTTGTCAAGTCATATCTGAAATGCCTGGGTCTGGAATCGGTGGAAGAACTAAGTGCCCGTTACATGAATACCGTTTCTCGCCTGAAATGACAGTTGATGGTGAAACGGCTGATGGACATGGTTTTTGTTGTCAGGTGATGCCATTTATTGAAAAGGAGGGGGCAATGGAATCCGATAGCATTAAAACATCACAAGGGGAACTGGTCATCAGTTTTCTGGGGCATGCCTCGTTGATGCTGTCCTGGAATGATAAAATCATTCATGTGGACCCTGTTTCGAGTGAAGCGGATTACAGGATGTTGCCCGGGGCTGATATGATTCTGATTACCCACGATCATGATGACCATCTGGACGTAAATGCCGTGCACTGCGTTAAAACTGCCGCTGCGAAAGTTGTCGGTACTCCCGGGGTGGAAAAACACCTTCATGGAATTGTTGTCATGAAAAACGGCGAGACCCGTACGATAGAGGGCTTGAAAATTGAGGCCGTTCACGCATACAACATCAAACACATGAGAGCTCCGGGAATGCCTTTTCATCCCAAAGGCATTGGAAACGGCTATGTGGTCACATTCGGTGACAAGCGAGTTTATCTTGCAGGGGACACGGAAAATATTCCGGAAATGAAGGATCTCAAAGATATTGACGTCGCTTTTTTACCGATGAATCTTCCCTATACCATGACGCCCGAAATGGTTGCCGACGCGGCGAGGGCTTTCCGGCCGAAAATCCTGTATCCCTATCACCAGGGAGAAACGGATACGGCGAAACTTGTCAACTTGCTTAAGGATGAGAAGGACATCGAAGTGCGCATCCGTAAAATGAAATAGAAGTCCGGCGGCGAAACCGGCAGGTCGTTTGCTGCCGGTTTTGTTCTACGGAGAATCCCCCCGGTGCGGCAGAACCATTTGAATCATCGCTAAAATTGTGTTAAGCATAATTTTATTAGTTAAATCATGAATTTTCAGTATGGGGCATGGTTCCATGAGTGTCTTTGAATATGTGGCATTGGACAGCAGGGGGCGCGAACGCAAGGGTTTTGTGGACGCTCCCGGTGTTGTTGCCGCCCGGCAGGCGCTTCGGGAGGGAGGAATTTATCCCGTCGAGATTCGCCAGGCGCGGGAGAAAAAGAATTCTGCTCTTTCCAGTGCGCTGGAAATCAATTTGCTGCAAAAGATTTCAGCCAAGGAGATTTCGATTTTTACCCGTCAACTCTCCACGCTTCTGGGCGCCGGGATTCCGCTGGTGCCTTCCTTCACGGTTCTGATGGCACAAACCAAGAATCCGCTGCTGCAGAAGATACTGGCCCAGATCCGGGCCGATCTCAATGAAGGAAAAAGCCTGACGGCCAGTATGGAAAATTATCCGCGCGTCTTTCCGCCTTTTTACATCAATATGGTTAAGGCCGGTGAAGCTTCCGGCACGATCAACCTGGTTTTGGAGCGCCTGGCCGATTTCAGCGAGAGCCAGCAGGAGCTGGTCAGTAAAATCCGCTCTGCTCTGGCCTACCCGCTGATCATGCTCCTGGTCGGTTCGATGGTCATTCTTCTTCTCATGACGTTTGTCGTGCCGAAGATTACGGGAATATTTGCCGATATGGAGCAGACGCTCCCGATGATTACTGTGGTCCTGATTGCCGTCAGTAATTTTTTGAAATCTTTCTGGTGGCTGATTTTACTGATCATCTTCGCGGGGATTGCCGCTTTTAAATATTTAACGACAGGGACTCAGGCCGGGCGACGTTTCTGGGATTCATTTCGCCTGAAAGCGCCTGTCTGGGGTTCGTTAAACATGAAAATCGCCGTCGCGCGTTTTTCGCGAACGCTGGCGACGCTTCTGCAAAGCGGCGTGCCGCTCCTTTCCGCCATGGAAATCGTCCACAATGTAGTCAATAATGTATATATCGGCGAGGCGATTACCAGCGCAGCCAAGGAAGTGGAAGAGGGGCAGAGTCTGGCCGTTCCGCTGGCGGCAAGCGGTCTTTTCCCTCCGATGGTTACGGAAATGATCGCCATCGGAGAACAGACCGGTTCTCTGGAAAAAATGCTTAATCGTATTGCCATCGCGTATGAAACGGAAGCCCAATCGGATGTCATGGTCATGACATCGCTTCTGGAACCGATTATGATTCTTCTGATGGGCTTGATTGTCGGCTTCATCGTTTTTTCGATTTTGCTGCCAATATTTGAAATGAACCAACTAGTCAGGTGACGGCTTTGTAAAAAAACCATATGCAGCGTTATGCTTCGTCTTTCGTCATTGCGACGTACCAAAAAGTACGCCTCATTCCTCAAGCCTCGCATGCCTTGCCTATGGCGTTTTAACAAAGCCTTGAAAATTTGATTGTTAAAAAGGGGTTGATTTATGAAAAAGCACAGAGAAGACAATGGCAGGGAAGCCGGTTTTACGCTCATAGAGCTGATGGTGGTCATTGTCATTTTAGGACTGCTGGCCGGTATTATTCTTCCTCGTTTCATGGGTGAATCAGACAAGGCCAAACAGCAGACCGCAAAGATACAGATAGTTGGCATTGAAACCGCACTGAAAATGTACAAACTGGATAATGGCAGTTATCCGACAACCGAACAGGGTCTCAAAGCCCTGGTTGAAGCTCCCACCTCGGGCAATCTGCCGAAAAACTGGCGCAAGGGAGGCTACCTGGAAAAAGGGAAGGTGCCAAAAGATCCCTGGAAAAATGAATTTGTTTATGTATGTCCCGGAAGCCACGGAGACTTTGATATTACCAGTTACGGTGGTGACGGGGAAGCGGGTGGAGAGGACTTTGATAAAGACATCAATAACTGGGAAATTGAATAAGCAGGGTTTTACACTCATTGAGTTGCTCGTGGTGATCGGACTTATCGGTGTGATTCTGGCCCTTGCGGTGCCCACGACACGTGATATCCTGACGGTCAACAACCTCAAAAAAGTCTCGCGCCAGATCATCGGCCTGGAACGGCAGTTACGCGTGGAAGCGGTCCGTGATCAGACGGATTATGTCCTGATGCTGAATATCACCAGGGCAAGTTACTATGTGATCACGTCCGATATGACCCCGGAAAAGAAGGATGAACTCAAAAAGAACGCAACAAAATTTCCGGCCGGCGTGGCCGTTCTGGATGTCATCAACCAGAAAGATGAAAAGATTTCAGAAGGAATTGTAAAAATCAAGTTTGGACGGAATAATATCTGTTCGCCACTGATCATTCACCTGGGAGAAAATGAAGAGAGGATGACGCTGGTAGTGAATCCCTTTCTGGGAGTCGCCGCTGTTTATGATCATTATGTTGAAATTTCACCTGATGACGGTTTTGGTAAGGACACCACAAAAAGGGGGGAAAGCAGTGCTTTATAAGAAAGCCGGCTTTACGCTCCTGGAAGTCATGGTTGCCATGTCCATCCTGGCCATGGCCCTTGTGGCAATTTTTTACATGCAGTCGCAGAGCATTTCCATGGCCGGCGAGGCGCGTTTTCTTACCACGGCGTCGCTTCTGGCTCAGCGTAAAATGGCGGAAATTGAAACGGATCAATCCACTGACAATAAAAGCCAGAAAGGGGATTTTGCTCCGGACTATCCCGCTTATGGCTGGACAATCCAGGTGACGGACACGCAAATTGCCAGGCTCAAAAAAATCGAAGTCAACGTCTTCCATAATGTTTTGACAACGGGTGGAAACTATCAACTTGTTCTTTACAGGACAGGCGGGATGTGAATCATGTCAGACACTCTGCCCGCACATCATTCCTGCCCGCATGGTTTTACGCTCCTGGAGCTTTTGATTGCCATTTCGATTTTGGGCATTGTTCTGACGACGGTCTATGCCGCATACAGCGGGGTGTTGACCAACATCAGGGAGCTGGGCGACGATTCCCGCGTCTATCAGATGGCGCGAGTGACGCTGGACAGAATGAGCAGAGATTTGACCTCGCTGCAGCGTTCCAAAGATGCCTTCGTATTGCAGTCGGAAGATGGTATCATTGGCAAACGCAGCTTCGAAGCGATTACGTTCTGGTCTGCAGCCCATCTCGTTTTCGATGAGGGGGAGGTTTCCGGCTCTCCGGCGGCGATCACCTATTTTGTCCGGGAGGATAAAAACGGTGGTTTTTCGCTCTGGCGTTCCGATGTTGCCCGGGCCAAACCGGATTTGAATAAGAAAGCCGAAGGAGGGATTATCATATGCCAGAATCTTCAGGCCCTGAATTTTAAATTTTACAACGAAAACGGAGACGAGTTGGACTCCTGGGATACGGAATCTTCTTCGGAGTCACAAAAAGGCAGGCCGCCTGCCATGGTTCAAATTGAACTGATCCTGGCCAATACCCGGGACACCGATAAGCCATACAGATTTACAACAAAAGTATTTATACCGGCGAGAAAATGAAGAATTTAAAAAAAATTTTCCACAGTCATTCCGGCATTGCGCTGATCACCGTTATTCTGATTCTCAGCATCCTGGTGGCCGCCGCTCTGGAGTTGAACCGGTCGTCGCGCGCCGACATTTATCACGCAGTCAATACCGGCGATGGTCTTAAGCTTGTTTATATCGCCAAATCAGGCTTTTACGCCGCCGCCGCCCTGCTGGCCAATTCGAAAAGCGAATATGAAACCCTACGCGATGACTGGGCGCAGGCCGAGGTTTTGTCCGCACAGTCCAAAACCTTATTCAACAACGGTTCTTTTATTGTCAGAATTGAAGACGAAAAAGGGAAAATTCCGCTCAACAAGCTTGTGACCGGCAGCACGGTGAATAACGACATCAAAGAGGTCCTGCTGAGGCTTTTGAAACAGAAGGAATTTAACCTGGATGAAGGGAAAGCGTCAGAAATTGTGGACGCCATCATTGACTGGGTGGATGACAATGAAGAGATCACCGGTATGGGCGCGGAAAGCTCCTACTACTCGTCATTGTCTGTGCCCTATACTGCGAAAAACGCGCCGCTGGATTGCATTGAGGAATTGCTTATGGTAAAGGGCATGACAAGTGAACTTTTTGGCGGAACAACAAAAACACCCGCTCTGGCGCAGTTTTTGACCATTTACGGCACAGGAGTCATCAGCATCAATACTGCGCCCAAAATGGTCCTAAGAGCCCTTTCTCCGGAGATCACGGATGAATTAGCTGATCGAATAGACGAGTATCGGAAAAATGAGAACAATGATCTGTCCTCCGTTGACTGGTATAAAAAAGTATCCGGTATGGGAGGCACAGCGATCAAAGCGGGGTTGATCGACGTGGCGAAAAGCAATTATTTCAAGATTTACACAACCGGTGTGAGTGATAAGATGAAACAGAACATCATTGGCGTTCTTCAGCGTTCACCTTTTAAAATTATGAGTTGGAGGCAGGATTAATGCCGGAAATGATTCTCGGCCTGGATATTGGCACGGATGCCGTCAAAGCCGTGCTGGCCATCCCCAAAAGCCGTTCGGCCATGCGTGTGATTGCCGCCGAAACGGTGCGTCTGGAAGAAGGCGTTGATCTGGACGCGGCATTGGAAAAAATGGCGGGGATGATCATGCCCGCCGCGCCGTCAAGGATTCGCTGCGTTGTTTCGCTGCCGCCTTCCGACGTCATGTTTCGACAGGTCCACCTGCCTTTTCACGACGACGGTAAAATCAAAAAGACCCTGCCGTTTGAACTGGAGCCTCTCCTTCCCTTGCCCGTCGAGAAGGTTGTTGTCGATTACCTGCCTCTCCCCGATGAGGGTCTGCTGGTGGCCGCCGTTGAGAAAGAAAAAATCCGGAAAATCCTTTCGGCGGTTGAAGGGCGTTTCGGTGATGTAGCCGTCATCGATATTTCCTCATCGACTCTTGTTCTGCCGTTTCTGGAGCAAAAAGCCTTAACCGGCGTGGGCATCGTGCTCGATATCGGCGCTTCCTCCACGTTCGCAGCATTTTATGAAAAAAATACGCTCATCCAGATACGCTCTTTTGCCTTTGGCGGCAACACCGTTACCGCCGCTCTGGCACAGGATTTATCCTGTAGTACCGCGGAGGCTGAATCCGCAAAAATCGATGCCAGCTATGGAACAAACATCACAAAGGCAACAGCGGTCTGCCGTCAATTTTGCGTGTCCCTCAAAAGCACTATTGAATTTATGCTGCTTAACGAGACCCTGCATAGTTCCCCGGCCCAGATCATGGTCACGGGAAGCGGGGCTTTATTTGAACCGCTCACGGAAGAACTCGAGAAAAATTTTCGCGCGCCTGTAACCGTGCTGGATACCAACAGGTATGGGCAGTTGGAAATCGACAAAAACCTGCGGGATCGTTATCAGCCGTCCATTATGAATACCGCTCTTTCCAACGTGAAAAGAGCCTTCGCATCGCGCAAATCCTTTAATTTCATCCAGGGCGAATTCACGCGAAAAAACGTCGGCTTTGGTTTGAAAAAGGAATTGCGGTGGGGAGCTGCCGTCCTGGGGATCATATTTTTCATGGTGGCGGTTGATCTGATTCTTGATTATCAGGCACAGGCGAAGCAGGCCGATGCACTCAAAAGCCGGATCAGTCAAATCTTTCAAAAGTATTATCCGCCGCCTGCTGTTATGGTTGATCCGGTGCAGCAGTTAAACACGAAGCTCGCTGAAGACAAAAAGATTTACGGGACGGGCGACGGCAATTCCGGGGTCGGCATTTTGGAAGTATTAAAGGACATGTCGGGCCTGATTTCACCCTCGCTGGATATTCAAATCAACCATTTTCATTATGAAAACAATGTCGTTTTGGTCAAAGGAGGGGCAAAAAAAATCGACGACGTGACGTCTGTCAAAAACGACCTTTCAAAATCGAAGTACTTTAAAAACGTAGTCATCAATTCTACCAGCCTAGATAAGGAAGGTGCCAGGGTGAATTTTGATTTGAGGATAGAGCTGCTATGATCAGGGAATACTGGACAAAACTGGACACCAGGCAGCGGTACCTTATTGCCGCCTGTGCAGCCGTGGTGATTTTTACCCTGGTGCTCAAGTTTGCCGTCCTTCCGCTATGGGATTCCCGGGCCAAAATGAAAAAATCCATCACCAGCAATTCAAAAAAACTTGATGAACTGGTAAAGATTGATGCCGAGCTGGCTGTGCAGAACGCCAAAATATCACGGATGAAGAATAAGCTTGGTTCACGGCGGTCCAATTTTACACTTTTTTCCTACCTGGAGAAAAAAGCGTATTCAGCCAATGTCAGGGGATCAATCACACACATGAACTCCATGCAGGGTGTCAAGTCCGCGTCCTTTGAAGAAACGCTCACCGATCTGAAACTCGAGAAAATAACGATCAAGCAGCTCGCGGATTTTATCTATCAAATCGAATCACCCGACGAACTGATTCGAATCAAAAGACTCACAGTGGAAAAAATGAAGGAAAATCCGGATTACATAAACGCTCAGTTTATCATTGCCTCTTATATGCCGGCATCTTCACGGTCAGGAGGTCAATAGACGCCATGCGCTTCTTGAAAAACAGGATTCTCTGGCTCACGATTTACGCGATCGGCATTACCGGTGTGTTTTTTTACCTTCTTTTCCCCTCACAGCTGGTCCATCAAAAACTGAAGGTCGCTACGAATTCCGCAGGGTTACATTTGGAAGCCGGCTCGTTGCGCCCCTCTCTTCCTCTGGGCATCAAGCTGAAAGATTTAACGGTGCATTCCGTGCAGTCGTCTTCCGACACTTTATTCCAGGGCGAGTTTATGGATCTGCAATTCAATCCGTTCAGTGTTTTCCGGAAATACAAAACCATTTATTTTAATAGCACGGCATACGGCGGGAGCTTAGACGGCCGTGCTGATTTCCTTTCGTTTGACCATGTAAATCCGCCTGCCGGGGGAAAAATCCATTTTCAGGATATTGACATAGCGCGTTGCAGCCCGGCTGTCTTTCCCCTGATCAGAGGAATGACAGGCCGTGCGAAGGGATCGGCGTCTTATGTTCTCGACAACCCTGCAAACCGGATTTCCACCGGGAAAATGCTTCTTTTCCTGACCCGGGGAAGTTACCCGCTGCCGGAACCGTTTTTGGGGCTAAGCCGTATTGAGTATGACCGCGGTGAGGTGGGTGCCAAATGGCAAAACGGCAGTGTAACGGTTGAAAAATTTGAATTTTTCGGATCGCGGATGAAATGCTCTTTGCAGGGCAATATTCAGCTCGCGCCCCGTTTGGAGGAAAGCCGGCTCAATCTAAAGGGCGTGCTGGAGATATCCGGCAATAACCATGTTAAAATGAATGTTACGGTGAGTGGAACACTGGCCAGCCCGTCATTCCGCTATATTTAATGAACGGGAAGGCAGTCGCAGGGATAAGATGACATGAAGGATATGTGGGAAAATATCATCCGTCTGATAAAAACAAGATGGGACCGGATCACAGCTATCGGGGGTGACGTCTCGCTGCTGGCAGATTATGTGAAGCCCTTCATCATTGTCGCTGTCATTACGATTTTCTCTTTTCTTCTGGTGGACATCTTTTATAATGTGATCAGCTTGAGAATGGTTTATCGTCCTACAGACAGGAACGTTCAGCCTGCGGCCGCGGCGGAACCCTTGATGCAGGCGCCCAGTGCCGAACAATATAAAATCATTACAGAACGAAACCTGTTTTTAACAACGCTTCAGCCCGTCGCTAATGAAAACGCGGTTGGAGATTTTCTACCCAGCGAGGAATATACAGCCTTTGATTTGAAAGGGACGGTTGCCATAAATGAATCCATAGGCTATGTTATTGTTGAAGAAAAAGGGAAAGGCAAACAGAAACTATACAAGTTGGGAGAGATGATAGGTTCGGCCAGGCTGATTCGCATTACGCGCAATACAGCCGTTCTGCAGGATGGAGAAAAAGAGTTTGTGATGAAGGTCAAGGATGTCGATAAAGGTGCCCTGACAGGAGGGCCTTCCGTTATGGGAAGCGATTCCGGGGTCATCAGCAGGCAGGAATCAGTACAAGCTTTCAGTGATATAAAATCCGTCATGAGCCAGGCGATTGTCAGGCCTTTCCTTTCTGCAGGTGTTCCGCAGGGGTTCATCGTTTCCAATATTGTGCCCGGCAGTGTATATCAGCGTCTGGGTTTGCAAAACGGTGATGTTGTCGTGGATGTAAATAATAAGAAACTGGAAAGTCCTGACGATATTATCACTTTATTCAATGCGATGCAGGCAGGCGGAAGCGTATCGGTCAACCTGATACGCTCAGGGAAGAAAGAGACGATTAACTATACTTTTCAATAGGCCGCCTTATTTGGAGAATTGACTGTCCATGTATACCGAGTTTTTTGGTTTAAATGAAAATCCGTTCAAGTTGTCCCCTGAGCCGGGCTATCTGTTTCTGAGCGAACAGCATCGCGACGCTCTCAACTATATGATTTACGGAATCGTGGAGAAAAAGGGTTTTATGATGATTTCCGGCGATATCGGCACCGGTAAAACGACGATATGCCGGGCTCTCCTGGCCGTGCTTGACGGTCTGGTGGAAACCGCTCTTATCTTCAACACCTCAATTTCGGAAATGGATCTGCTGGAAACCATTTGCCGGGAATTCGGCATACCCCTCTCGGATGGGCCCAGAACGAAGAAAGCTTATGTGGATGAATTAAACAGATTTCTGCTGGTCAACTATGCCGCGGGACGGAATGCAATTTTACTCATTGACGAAGCGCAGAACCTCTCCCATGGTGTGCTTGAACAGATCCGGATGCTCTCCAATCTGGAAACGGAAACGGAGAAGCTCCTGAACATCATCCTGGTCGGTCAGCCCGAACTCAGAACAACGCTCGCTCTGCCGGCGCTCAGGCAACTCAATGAACGCATCACCGTGCGCTGCGAGCTTCGGCCTCTTTTGCCCGACGATGTTCGGCGATATGTCGCCCACCGTCTGCGTGTGGCCGGCGGTCCCGGAAAGATCCAGATCACTCCTGGAGCATATCATTCAATATATTATTTTTCCGAGGGGATTCCCAGAAGGATCAATGCGCTTTGCGACCGTGCGCTGCTGATCGCCTATACAAAAAACGCGATGAAGATTAACCGCCGCATCGTTCGTAAGGCAGTGCACGACATCGGGATGGATTACTTTCAGAAAACGTCAAGTTCCGCAAGGAAACTCTGGATGCGGCTGACGGCCTGACCTGCACCGGAAGTGCTTGACCGTGGGGATATTATGAGTTACATAAACGACGCTTTACGCAAGGCGCGAAGGGAAAACAAAGATAATGACTTGCAGTTGATCGATGTGTTTTCCACCGCAAAGACAGAAACGTCCAGGTCGCCCCGGTGGCTTTGGGCCGTGGGGGTTTTGGCTGTCTTATTGGTAATGGCCGCAGCGACTGCTTTGCTGTACTGGCCGGGGGAAAAACAGAACAGGCAGGTTCAGCAGAGGCCGGTTGAAACGGGCGTTCAGCCTTCGGCGGAAAAGAAGGCGATCAAAGCGCCTGAATCCGCGATGCTGGAAGAGATGCTCAGAGAAGCTCCTGAAGGCGAGCAGGGTGCCCCTCCGGCGGCGGTATCCCGCGGACCGGTGCAGACCGCAACAGGCGGACAACCGGGCCGGGCAGAGGGAACAGGGACGGAAAAGAGCACCATTGACAGCAATGAGATTGACGTGCGTTACGCGCAGGCCCTCAAGAGGCAAAACGAAGGGCAGCTCGAGCAGGCCGAGGCACTGTACAAGAAAGTTCTGGAGATCGATCCGCACCACCTGGCGAGCCTCAACAACCTGGGCGTAATTTTCATGCAGCAGAACAAGTACCGGGAAGCCATTGCCAGTTTCACTGAAGCTCTTGACAAACAAAGCAATTATGTTGATGCTTATTATAATCTGGCTTGTCTTTATGCGCGAAAAAATGATACAAAAAACAGCATGCATTTTCTGAAAAAGGCGATTGGTTTCAATCCGGAAGCCGTTCAATGGGCGATTCGGGACAACGATTTAAAAACCCTGGCAAATTTGCCGGAGTTCAAAAAGCTGGTACAGGTACCGAAAAAGTGAGATGGCTGTTATGAAAAAGAATATTGGGGTATTGCTATTTCGTCTGGCAGTGGCTGTGATATTCATGGCGGGTGCGGTGTCGCCCGGTTGGGCCGCCCGGATAGACGAAGGAAGATTTGCAGGATCGGCGTCAACAGCGAAGCCCGCTGTGTCGTCGACCGGAATGAACCAACCATCTCGCGCGGCGGATCAGGCCAGTCCGTTGAATGCCGGGCCGGGAAACGAGCGGCCTGAAGCGGAATCGGATCCGGCAATGACCGTCCGGATGCAGGAAACCATTTTGCGCAAGGCGGAAGATACCCCGTCTGTGAAAAAAACGTTTATGGAATCCGCGCAGAAAACGGACGCCGGCAAGTACGTTATGCTGGATTTTGACAATGTGAACATTGAAGTCTTTGTGAAATTTATCAGCGAACTGACCGGAAAGAATTTCATTATCGATGAAAAAGTGAAAGGCAAGGTCACGATCGTTTCCCCCAAAAAGATTCCGGTTCAGGATGTCTATAAAGTGTTTCTGTCGGTTCTGGAAATAAACGGTTTTGCGACGGTTCCGGTGGGGGATATGGTTAAGATCGTGCCTGCAGCAGTCGCACGTGAAAAGAGCGTGGAAACGAGATCTAAAAAGAATGGTTCCGAGTCGGATGACCGAATGATAACCCAGATCATCACCCTGGAGCGATCCAATCCGGATGAAGTCAAGCGAGTGCTGGACCCGATAATTCCCAAATCCAGTTCGGTACTCTCCTATCCGCCGGCGAATATCCTGATCATTACCGATTATCTGTCCAACATTCGGCGGATGCAGGAAATTGTCAAGGCGCTCGATGTGGAAGGCGCGGGCGAGCAGATTACCTATGTTCCCCTGAAAAATGCTTCCTCATCGGAAGTGACCAAATCCCTGACGGGCGTCTTTCAGCAGCGCCGGGCAAATGCGTCGCCGGTGAAGATTGTAGCCGATCCCAGAACCAATTCGGTCATCATTTTTGCCAGTGTCTCTGACACGGCAAACGTCCGTAAACTTGTGGCGATGATGGATAAAGACGTGCCGCGTGGCGAGTCCAATATCCAGGTCTTTCGTCTGCAGAACAGCGTTGCGGAAGATCTGGCCAAGGTGCTCAATAACATTATCAAGGAAACGAGCGGGTCGGCCGCAGCAGGGGCAGCCGCATCCGGAACAGCCGCGGCCGGACAGAAAGTTACCGCGCCTGTTGTTTCCCGGAATGTTCAGGTCGTACCCGATAAAGCCACCAATACCCTGATTATCATGGCTGAACGGGAGGATTATAAGATTCTTGAAAACATCATCAGACAGCTCGATGTACCAAGGCCGATGGTTTATATCGAGGCCCTGATTATGGAAGTCAAGGCCAACAAGGATTTTAAACTGGGGGTTGAATGGAGTGGTGTGAAGGATACCGGTTCGATAACCGGGCTTGACGGGTCCAAGTCAGCGGCTTTTGCCAGTTCGGGAACCGGGGTGTTGTCGGCGCTGACCTCTACCGCCATTGACACCGCGACAACCTCTCTGGGCCTGCCCAGCGGTTTTTCCATGGGCATCATCGGCGCAGGCATTAAAATTGGTGATGTCTTGTTCCCTACCATAGGCGCGATGGTTCAAGCCTACAAGAATGATACCGATGTGTCGATTCTTTCGACGCCTCAGCTGCTGACGTTGGATAATGAGGAGGCGGAAATTAATGTCGGCGAGAACGTGCCGTATCTGACGAGGCAGGATTCCACTGCATCGACCACTACCAACGCGGTAAATTACAACACTTATGAATACAAGGACGTCGGGGTTATCCTGAACATCACGCCAAATATCAACCAGGAGAACTTCATCAGGCTGAAGATCTCTCAACAGGTAACGAAGGTGATATCCGGCACGTCTGACGATACAACCAAGCCGTCAATACCGACAACCTTAAAAAGAACGGCCAAAACAACCGTGGTCGTCAAAGACAACGAAACGGTTGTCATCGGCGGTCTGGTAGGCGACAGCACGGATGACAGCACCAATAAGGTTCCTTTTTTTGGAGACATTCCAATCATGGGGTGGCTGTTCAAGGCGAAAACGGTAACACGGGAAAAAACAAATCTATATATTGTCCTCACGCCGCATATTGTTCGAACGCAGAAGGATGCCGGCAAACTCTATGTAGAAAAAAGAGGTTCGATGGGTGAAGTGGTTGAAGGAATTATCAAATTGAATGAAAGAAGCAGTGACCGGTATCCTTCCGAACCCAGAAGGCCTGCCGCCG